>VFQP010000282.1_pt1 | contig 119916 bp, 124 predicted proteins | sample 3512351 | NCBI WGS metagenome assembly VFQP01 (sample SAMN10412372, study PRJNA504923) | tailings metagenome | isolation source: Relicate 1 Philex TSF1 revegetated site | place: Philippines: Tuba, Benguet | collected 2017-08-29
AATAAAGGACGCACATATGGATTTACAACTGGCAGGCAAAAAAGCATTGGTGTCCGGCTCAACGGCAGGCATAGGTCTGGCGATTGCCACATCGCTGGCCAGGGAAGCTGCGCAAGTCATTATTAATGGTCGTTCTGAAACATCGGTACAACAGGCGGTAGCAGAGATTCAGAAAGTCACTGGATCAACGGTCGCAGGGTTCCCCGGTGATTTAACCCAGGCCGATATTGCGCAAAAGCTGATTGCAGCGCATCCGGACATTGATGTGCTGGTGAATAACCTGGGGATTTTTGAACCGAAGAATTTTGAAGATATCCCTGACGTGGACTGGCAGCGGTTTTTTGATGTGAATGTACTCAGTGGTGTGCGGTTGGCCAGGTTATATTTGCCGGGTATGAAGAAGAGAAACTGGGGCCGCATCATATTTATTTCCAGCGAAAGCGGGGTACAGATTCCTCCGGAAATGATCCATTACGGGATGACAAAGTCTGCCCAGATTGCTGTGGCGCGCGGCCTGGCGGAATCGCTGGCGGGTACTGAAATCACGGTCAACAGTATCTTACCTGGCCCTACAAGATCGCGTGGCGTAGGTGATTTTGTGGAGGCGTTGGCTCAAGCCGGAAACAAATCACAGGATGCATTTGAGCAAGAGTTCTTTGAACAAGTCAGGCCTACCTCGCTCATCAAGCGCTTCGCCACTACTGAGGAAGTCGCCAGCCTGGTGACCTACATTGCCAGTCCGCTATCATCTGCAACCACCGGCGCTGCTTTACGTGTCGATGGCGGTGTGATCAAGAGCGCATTCTAGAGGTGAACTGATTTCATTTCATAAAAGTGCATGATTGCTCAACTTATTGCTATTTCGGATATCAAACTGAGCAGGCGGCAATGCACTAGCTGCATTTCAGGTTGATTTCCACTAGATAAAAAGAACAGGCAAAATCTTGCGGTTATTTAAACGGGTACATTCTTACAATGCCTTAAACCAGCATTACGGCGAGCGTTACAAATGGATGGTATTGTTCATCATCGGTCTGGGCACGATTGCCGGCGTGTTATGTACTTCCAGTTTCAATGTAGCGGTTCCCGCACTGACCAGAACATTTCATCTGGGCCAGGACCATGTGCAGTGGGCAATGACTGCGTTTCTGGCCGCGATGACCATATCCATGCTGCCGGCCGCCTGGTTACTTGAACGCTTCGGCCTGCGCCGGGTATTTATGGCGGCGCTTTGGCTGCTGATCGCTGCCAGTGTGGCAGGGTTTTATGCGCAAACATTTGTGCATGTGGTGGTCGCGCGGCTGGTGCAGGGCGTCGCCGCGGGGGTGTTGCAACCATTGGGCATCATGGCGTTGATGCGACTGTTTCCGCCCAATATCCAGGGGCGCGCATCGGGCATCCTGATAGTCGGCATTGCCTTTACCCCCGCCATTGCGCCATCCATCAGTGGCTGGATGCTGGATGAGTTTGGCTGGGAGGCGATTTTCCTGTTGGGCGTACCCTTCGCTTTCCTGGCCTTGTTTGCTGCCCGTATCTGGCTGCCGGCGCCACGCAAGAAAGAGGTGCAGCCTTTTGACTGGTCCGGTTTGGGCTGGTTATCTGCCGCTAGCATAGGTTTGATCGAATTTGTTTCCAGTTTGCACCATAGCGGGTTAATAGCGTTCTGGACGCTGGGTTACGCCACATTGCTGGTTGTCTCCATGATCTGTTACATCCGCCACGCGCACAGTTTGCCGCATGCGATCATACAGTTACACCTGTTTTCCCGACCTACCTTCAGCCGCGGTACGTTCGTCGCCTTTGCCTATGGTTTCGGCTTGTTTGCCTCTACTTATTTAATCCCGGTGTTTTTGCAAACGGCCATGTCTTACAGTGCCACTGATGCAGGATTGTTGTTGCTGCCTTCCGGCATCGCACTGGTACTGACAATCCCGTTTGCCGGACAAATGGCGGATAAACTCTCTCCCAGGCGTATCACGCTGGCAGGATTATCCATATTCGGTGCTTCCTTTTTGGTGTTTGTTGTGGCCGCAGATACAGTGCAATACGGGGAAATTGTCGCCGCAACCGTGGTTGGCCGTATCGGCCTCGGCATGATTTTGCCCGCGCTTAATCTCGCCACTTTGCATGAAATGGAGCCGCAGCACTTGGGGCAATCTTCAGTGGTTGTGAGTTACGCCAGGCAATTGGGCGGCGTGGTCGGTGTGACCATGATGGCGGTTTTCCTCGAGTGGCGACAGGAAATGTGCGGGGTGACCGCAGCCGGCACCTTCCAGGCTTATGCGCAGGGCTTTTTACTGCTTTCTGCGGTGTTTGTGCTGGCGATTCTGGTGGCTATCGGTATGAAAGACGCCCGGCGATGATGGGTAAATCCTAAAGTATCAATCGCCATGCCTGCATGCCGGACTGCTGAAACCCGTGTTGTCGGTATAGATGCTGTGCGGCAGCATTGTCGTGATCAGTAAGCAAGGTAATTCTTAGTACATGCTGTGTGCGGGCGAATTCCAGTGCATATGCCAGCAATTGCGAGCCGATGCCTAGTCCGCGTTGTGATGGCTGCACCACCATATCCTCCAGTAAGGCCACACGGCCACCCAGGGCGGTGGAAATGCTGAACAGTAAACTCACCATGGCAATCACTTCACCCTGATATCGTGCCACCAGGATACAGCCGGTGCCCGGTTGCTCGAGGATAGCCACCAGGCCTCGTTGCTGGGCGGCGGTATCAGGTGTGAATTCGTGCTCTTGTGAAAACAGCAGGGTGAGCAGGGCGCTCAATGCGGGCAGGTCTGTCATGTCCGCTGGCCCAAAAGAAATCGCAGTGTCAGATACCTTGCTCATGCTTGATATCTGCCCACTGCGATCATAGTGCTGTGTTGGTTCTTTGTGTTTTAAGGCTTATTTTTCAACAAAAGCCTTTTCAATCACGTAGTCACCCAGCTCGCCGATACGCGGTGAAACCTTGAAGCCGCGTTTGTCCAGCATGGCTGCCGTGTCCACCAGCATGGCCGGGCTACCGCAGATCATGGCGCGGTCGGTTTCCGGGTTCAACGGTGGCAGGCCGATGTCTTCAAACAGTTTGCCGCTCTCGACCAGGTCGGTCAGGCGACCCTGGTTCCTGAACGGTTCGCGTGTCACAGTCGGGTAGTAAATCAGTTTGTTCTTCACTTCTTCGCCAAAGAATTCGTTATTCGGTAAATCCTTGGTGATGAATTCTTCATAAGCGAGTTCATTGACATAGCGTACGCCGTGAATCAGGATGACTTTTTCAAAGCGGTCATACACTTCGATATCCTGGATCAGGCTCATGAAAGGTGCCAGGCCGGTACCGGTAGAGAAGAAATACAGGTTTTTACCCGGTTTCAAATCGTGTGTCACCAATGTCCCGGTCGGCTTGCGGCTCACTAAAAGCGGATCGCCCACTTTCAGGTGCTGCAGGCGTGAAGTCAGCGGACCGTTAGGCACTTTAATGCTGAAAAACTCCAGGTGCTCTTCATAATTCGGGCTGGCAATACTGTAAGCCCGTGTCAGTGGCAGGCCGTCTACTTCCATACCAATCATCACAAACTGGCCGTTTTCAAAACGCAGACCCGGGTCGCGAGTGGCCTTAAAGCTAAACAATGTGTCGTTCCAGTGGTGTACGCTTAATATCGTTTCGGTGGAATATTTTTTATTACTCATGTTTGATCTTTTACTCTCGCCTGGGCAAGGTTGATGAATTTAAAGGGATTTATGCAAAAGGGCTATTATAACGCAGCAGTCAGTTGCGGAACGGCTTCGAACAGGTCAGCCACCAAACCGTAGTCGGCGATCTTGAAGATCTGTGCTTCCGGATCCTGGTTAATCGCCACCACTACTTTGCTGTCTTTCATGCCATAAGCATGCTGGATCGCACCAGAAATGCCGACAGCAATATACAAATCAGGCGCAACGACTACGCCGGTCTGGCCTACTTGCAGGTCATTCGGTGCATAACCTGCATCTACCGCAGCGCGGCTGGCGCCGATGGCTGCATGCAATTTATCGGCAAGGGGGACCAACACTTCATTAAAGGTTTGTGCACTCCCCAGGGCGCGGCCACCGGAAACGACTACTTTGGCAGCGGTCAGGGCAGGGCGCTCGGATTTATTGAATGCTTCTGAAACCCATTGGCTACCTTGCGGCGCAGCAGGCGTAGCTACCGCTTTAACTTCAGCGGAGGCGCCAGTGGCTGCAATCGCAAATTTGCTACCGCGAACAGTCAATACTTGTTTGGCATCCTGATTTTTGACGGTTGCCAGCACGTTACCGGCATAAATGCCGCGTACATAGGTATTGTTATCGGCGATTTCCAGCACATCGGAAAGCATATTCACATCAAGCAAAGCGGCCACGCGTGGCAACACGTTTTTGCTGAAGGCGCTGTGTGCGGCCAAAACTACATCGTAATCAGCTGCCAATGGCACAATGATCTCAGCCAGATGTTCAGCTGTTGGGTGTTGCAGTGCAGCATCACTTGCGACCAATACGCTATTCACACCTTGTAAAGCTGCAATTTGTGCGGCCAGTGACTCTGGCTGTGCACCGGCAATCAGCACATCTACCGGTTGTTGCCAGTGTTGTGCAGCAGTCACGGCACGGGCGACTTGTTCGTTTAAATGTTGGCCGTCATGTTCGGCAATCACTAATGTTCTCATGGCAGTAGCCCCTCATGCGTACGCAATTTACTCAATAATTCACTCACATCTTTCACCATGACGCCGGCGGGGCGTGATGGTGGCGCAGCGACTTTGAGCTGTTGTACATTATGGGAGAGCGAGACATTCAGTGACTCCAGCGGCACATTCTCCAGCGGTTTCTTCCTGGCCATCATCAGGTTGGGCAATTTGACGTAACGCGGTTCGTTCAGGCGCAAGTCGGCAGTGATCACGGCAGGCAGATTCACCTGTAATGTTTCTGTACCGCCATCAATTTCGCGGACTACGGTCGCCTGGTTACCTTCAATGGTGATTTGCGAAGCGTAAGTGGCTTGCGGTAATTTCAGCAGGGCTGCCAGCATCTGGCCGGTCTGGCCGGCGTCATCATCAATCGCCTGTTTACCCAGCAGGATCAGGTTCGGCTGTTCTCGCTCGACGACCGCTTTCAATACTTTTGCCACGCCCAGGGAGTGCAGGGTTTCCAGTGTTTCCACCAGCATGGCACGGTCTGCACCCATCGCCAGGGCATGGCGCAGGATATCCTGGTTGGCGCTACCGCCAATGGTCACTGCAATAATCTCGCTGACGATGCCTTTTTCTTTCAGGCGGATAGCTTCTTCTATGGCATTTTCATCAAACGGGTTGATGCCCATTTTTACACCATCAATATCCACGTCTGAGCCATCGGCTTTCACGCGGACTTGAATGTTATAATCAACGACCCGTTTGATCGCTACTAGTGCTTTCATAAAACCAGTGCTTTCATAAAAAATAATGCTTATTAATACGTTGCTTCAAAGGTGGTTTAACTCGTAACCGAGCATTTTAAGCTAGCTTGTAATATTTATTAAATTGATTATTATAATAATATATATCTATTTTATAGATTGATTCTGACGTGTATCAAATCTCGCCTAATCCTTTTACTTTCAATGAAATACACGCTTAGGCAACTGGAAATATTTGTGGCCGTCAGCCGCGCTGGCAGTGTTTCACGTGCCTGCCAGCAATTAGCTTTGTCCCAGTCCGCCGCCAGTACCGCACTCATAGAGCTGGAAAAGCAATTCGAAATCCAATTATTTGACCGCGTAGGCAAGAGCTTGCGCATCAATGAATCCGGTCAGCAATTACTACCTAAAGCAGTGGAGTTGCTGGATCGCGCCCGTGAAATCGAACGTATGCTGCAAGGGCAACAGGGCTATGGCAACTTGAAAATAGGCGCCACGCTGACGGTTGGTAACTACCTGGTCACATTGCTGGTTGCCAAGTTCCTGCAGCAATACCCGCAAAGTCATATCCAGCTGCAAGTACAGAATACCCGCACCATCGTTGAGCAGATTGCGAATCATACACTGGATTTGGGTATGATAGAGGGCGAATGTAATCACCCGGATATCGCCGTCGCGCCTTGGATTGCCGATGAGCTCGTGATTTTTGCGGCACCTACGCATCCGCTGGCAAAAATGGCACAGGCGGGTAAAACCGTCTACAAGTCCGATCTATTATTGCAGCCGTGGATAGTGCGCGAAAAAGGCTCGGGCACGCGCGAGACGTTTGACCGAGCGTTCAGCCAGGATTATTCGAAACTGAACATCACGCTGGAGCTGGAGCATACCGAGGCGATCAAGCGCGCGGTAGAGTCCGGCCTTGGCATAGGCTGCATCTCAAGGCTGGCACTGAAAGACGCGTTCCGTCGTGGTAGCCTGGTGCCCATCGAGAATCACAGCTTGCAGTTTCACCGGAATTTTTATTTTTTATGGCACAGGCAAAAATACCAGACCGGCGGCATCCGCCAGTTCCTGGCATTCTGCCAGGCATTTACCCAAGGCGCAGCACGTAGCGACCTGATTGATATACCTGCGATTGCCTGAGTGCTCAAGTCTGATTGTTGGAGGAAGTATGGAAAGAGATGTAATGGAATATGATGTGCTGATTGTTGGTGCGGGGCCTGCCGGACTGTCGGCCGCCATCCGCCTCAAACAATTGGCGCAGGCACAAGGCCAGGAGCTGGGGGTGTGTGTACTGGAAAAAGGTGCCGAAGTCGGCAGCCATATCTTTTCTGGCGCAGTGCTGGACCCCAGGGCCTTGCAGGAATTATTGCCGGACTGGCAAGCGCTAGGCGCACCATTGAATACACCTGTAGAAAAAGACACATTTGTCGTGCTTGGCGATGAGAAGGACTGGACGATCCCCGAATGGACATTGCCGCCATTAATGCGCAATCACGGAAATTACATCGTCAGCCTGGGTGAAGTCTGCCGCTGGCTGGCTGGCCAGGCCGAAGAGCTGGGTGTCGAAATCTACACCGGTTTCTCTGCGCAAACGCCGAGTTATGATGAAGCTGGCCGCATGGCTGGGGTGATCACTGGCGACATGGGCCTCGACAAACAAGGCAATCCTACTGGCAATTACACACCCGGTATCGAGATTCGCGCCAAATATACCCTGGTGGCCGAGGGAACACGCGGCTCACTGACCAAACAACTGGAAGCCAGGTATGGCTTGCGCGCCGCCTCCAGCCCTGCTAAATATGGTTTGGGATTCAAGGAAATCTGGCGTGTCAAACCGGAAAACCACCAGAAAGGCCTGATCGAGCATACCTTGGGCTGGCCCCTGGAAGCCGATACCGGCGGTGGTGGGTTTATCTACCATCACGGTGACAATCTTGTATCTGTCGGTTATGTTGTGCACCTGGATTACAGTAACCCTTACCTGTCATTGTTCGATATTTTCCAGACCTATAAAACTCATCCTAAACTGAAAGCCTTGCTGGCAGGCGGACAACGGCTCAGCTATGGCGCCCGTGCCATTTCCGAAGGCGGTGTACAGTCATTGCCGGAACTCGCTTTCCCTGGCGGCGCATTACTGGGTTGCAGTGCCGGTATGGTCAACGTACCCAAGATCAAGGGCAGCCACTATGCGATGAAATCCGGCATGCTGGCTGCAGAATCGGTGTTTGATGCTATCCAGCATGGGGCTCCGGAAATATTGACCAGTTATCCGCAAAAACTGCGTGCTTCATGGGTATGGCAGGATTTAAGCGCTGTACGCAATGTGAAACCTTATCTGTCTCGCTATGGCACCTGGGTAGGTACCATGCTGGGTGGTATCGAGATGTGGTTGTCAGGCTTTGGACTCACCATGCCGTGGACACTGAAGCACGCTGATGCTGACCATTCCACCCTGAACGAAGCTGCACGAAGCCGTCAGCGTGAATATGCCAAGCCGGATGGCGTGCTGACTTTCGATAAGCTGAGTTCGGTCAGCCTGTGCAATATCGGGCATGATGACAACCAGCCTTGCCATTTGAAACTGACGGTGAAGGATATTCCCGAGCGGGTGAATCTGCCCAAGTATGCAGGGCCGGAGCAGCGGTATTGCCCGGCGGGGGTGTATGAGTTTATCGAGCAGGAGGGTGAGCAAGTGTTGCAGATCAATGCGCAAAACTGCATTCATTGCAAAACTTGCGATATTAAGGACCCGACGCAGAATATTACCTGGGTACCGCCGGAGGGTGGCAGCGGGCCGAATTATGTTTCGCAGTGATTTGGTGTTTGCTGTCGTTGATTAGCATTCCGGTATAGAGGGCAGCAGGGATTTGGCAGAGCATGCTCTGTGCCTGCTAAGTGGCTGGCTTACGCAGTAACTAGCGCTCTCGATGCTCGTCATTCCGGCGGAGGCCGGAATCCAGGCTAGGTGATGCGTAGCTTGATTCCAATAGAGCGATGCAATTACTGCTAGTTCTAATCGATATTTCTAGAATATTCACCATTTCTTTTGGTTACTTATTCTTTGTGCAAGCAAAGAAAAGTAACTCGCCTAGTGGCGAAAGAAAATAGTGAAATATCAAAAAAAATACCTATTAAACCTGCAGAATTTGGAATGTCTTCGCACTCGTAGTAATAAAGCTGAACATTAAACTAGCCTGGATTCCGGTCTACACCGGAATGACGATCTGTGAAGTCTGGAGCAGAGTAGGGCCTTCTATGCTTAGGTGCACAATAAGCAATTGTGCTAAAACTCTCACACTTACATGCGACAGTGGTCTAGCAGCGTGTGGCAACTCAACGCTTTTGTGTAAGCGCAATAAACGCCGCGATCCATCCTACCAGTGTAGAAGCCAGCAAAATCAATCCACCGATATTCACCAGATGAAACACCAACTGGAAATTACTTTGATAATTGTTTGCCAATAGCTGCACCGGCTGTCTCAGGTTCAACACAATCGCAAACAGCAAGCCGACCGCAATCAAGCCGCCGGCCAACCCATAAATACTCCCCATGTATAAAAACGGGCGGCGGATAAAGCTGTGGGTGGCGCCAATCAAGCGGCTTACCTCAATCTCGGCTTCGTGGGTCAGTACCTGCATGCGCACCGTGTTGCTGATTACCGTAATCATGGCGATGCCCAGCAGGCTGGCGAAGATCAGCGCAATGCGTTTACCTAACACCAGCATGGAATTCAGGCGCTCCATCCAGACACTGTCGACGACCAGTTCTTCCACTTCTTCGCGCGTTTGCAAAGCATCCTGCACCGATTTGGCCGTATTGGGTTGCGTGTCGGTCAAGCTGATAAACAGTGCATCCGGTAACGGGTTCTGTGGCAGATCAGCCAGCAGGTCTTTTTGCAGGAACTGCTCGCCCAGTTGCTTGATGGCTTCCTCTTTGGGCACGTAACGGACTTCTTTTACCTGAGGTAATTCCTGCACGTCATTGATCAGGCGTTGAATGACGTTGCCGTTCAGGGCGGGTTTCAGGAATGCGCTCATTTGTGCATCCTGCTTGATCGAGCGTGACACATCCTGCAGGTTATCCAGGCCGACAAACAGCAAGCCTGGCAGGGTGACGGTGATGCCAATGACCATACAGATGGTCAGCGTGTTCAGCCAGTGCGTTTTCAGGCGTTGCAGGACCAGTTGTATGGCGAGCGTATGCTGATTAAGCCAGTTTTTCATAGCATACCTACCTGGGCTGGCATCGCCGTGATGGTTTGCTGGTCTATATGCAGGGTTCTATAGGCGATGGTACTCACCTGAGCTACATCGTGCATGGCGATCACGACGGTGACGCCTACATCATTGAAGGCTTTCAGCAGTTGCATGATTTCCAGCGAAGCGACTCTATCCAGCCCGCCGGTAGGTTCGTCGGCAATGACGATGGAAGGGCGGCTGACGACTGCACGCGCAATCGCCAGACGTTGCTGTTCACCACCTGACAAGGTGATAGGCATGGCTTTTTCCTTGTTCAATAATCCTACCTTGTCGAGGGCGGCGCGTACCCGGCGGGCCGCTTCTTCACCGGTAATGCCCTGAATACTTAAGGGGAGGGCGACATTTTCAAAACTGTTGCGGTCATACAGCAGCTTATGGTCCTGGAACACCAGGCCAAAACGGCGACGCAGGTAGGGAATGGCATTCTGGTGTAGCGTACTGATATCCTGCTCATTGATCAGGATCTGGCCGCCGGAAGGTGGTTCAATGCCTGCCATCAGTTTGAGCAGGGTGCTCTTGCCGGCACCGGACTGGCCGGTGATTAATACAAAGTCACCTTTTTCAATATTGAAACTGACCTGGCGGAACAGGTGTGCGCTATTCGGGTAGCGCATGCTGACATTATTAAATGAGATCATGGTTTGAATAGATCGTAGTTTTAAGATTCAGCTAATCATCAATCAGGGCATCGATAAAATCATTTGCCTCAAACGGGCGCAAGTCATCGATACTTTCACCGACACCGACAAAACGCACCGGAATGCTGTGCGTTGTCTGCTGGCTCAAATGCGCGATTGCCGCGATCACACCTCCTTTGGCGGTACCGTCCAGTTTCGTCAAGGCCAACCCGGTCACGCCCAGGGCGTCATTAAAGGCTTTCAGCTGGTTGACAGCGTTCTGGCCGGTATTGGCATCCAGCACCAGCAGGATTTCATGCGGTGCGCCCGGCAATGCCTTATCAATCACCCGCTGTACTTTCTTGATCTCATCCATCAGGTGCAATTGTGTCGGCAGGCGGCCGGCGGTATCGGCGATCACCACATCTATTTTCCTGGCGATGGCCGAATTGACCGCATCATAAATCACCGCAGCCGGGTCGCCGCTTTCTGAAGCAATCACATGCACGTCGTTACGTTCACCCCATACCTGTAATTGCTCACGGGCGGCGGCACGGAAAGTATCACCGGCGGCAATCAACACGCTGTGACCTTGTGCCTGCAGGTATTTTGCCAGCTTGCCTATGGTAGTGGTTTTACCGGCGCCATTCACGCCTACCATCATCATCACGTAGGGCTGGTGGCCGCTGACATCCAGTGGCGCTTGCAAAGGGGAGAGCAGGTCAGACAAGGTTTCTTTTAGCGCCTGTTTCAGTGCAATGGTGTCCTGTAAATCCTGCCTTTTCACGCGGGCACGTAATTGCTCTAGCAGGTGCCCGGTGGCATTGACGCCTACATCAGAGGTCAGCAGGATGGTTTCCAGTTCCTCATAAATGTCTTCATCTATCTTGCCGCCGCCAAACAGGGCACTCAATTGCCCGCCCAGTTGCTGACGGGTTTTCGCCAGGCCATTTTTAAGGCGCTGGGTCCAGCTCAGGCTGGAGGTTTCTTCGGGGGCTGGGGCAGAAGGCTCGGTTTTTTTGGCAAAGGGATTGAACATGGCAGCTTAAAACTCGGTAATATGGTTATTTTATGCCGAATCGTGGTTTACCGCCACGGCAAAGGCATTCTGATTGGTGTGGCGCGTGCGTTGATATGCAGAATCGCATAACACCGCACGAACTTACCAGATGAGCGCCCGGTCACACCACTGTTTTTAAAAACTTGTTCCTATAGTGATTTCATCCATGACAAAAAGTTTTCCCAGGGGGCACCGACTGTTGATGTTGGCTGCTTTGTTAAGTGCCTGCAGCGCGCAGGCGGCCGAAGTGGTACAAACCACGCTCAAAAATGGCCTTAAGGTCATTGTGCAGGAAGACCACCGGGCACCGGTAGTCGTCTCTCAAGTCTGGTACCGTGCCGGTTCGCTGGATGAAGTGAATGGCAAAACCGGCGTCGCGCATGTGTTGGAACATATGATGTTCAAAGGCACGAAAAGCGTGCCGGCAGGGCAGTTTTCACGTCAGGTAGCGGCAGCCGGCGGTAAGGAGAATGCCTTTACCAGCAAGGATTACACTTGCTATTTCCAGCAACTGGAAAAATCAAAATTGCCATTGTCTTTCAAGCTGGAAGCGGACCGCATGGCAAATCTGCAGATCACTGATGCCGAATTCGCCAAGGAGATTGAAGTGGTGAAAGAGGAGCGCCGCTGGCGCACCGAGGATAAGCCGCAATCACGGGTCAATGAACAGTTTGAAGCTTCTTCCTATCGTGCACATCCGTATGGCCGGCCAGTGGTTGGATTTATGAATGACCTGGATAACATGACCGCGCAGGATGCACGGGAATGGTATAACACCTGGTATACCCCGAATAACGTGACTGTGGTCGTGGTGGGGGATGTTAAGGCGCAGGAAGTATTCAAGCTGGCGCAAGATACGTTTGGCAAGTTGAAAGCCAAACCGTTACCTGCGCGCAAGCCGCAGGTAGAACCCGCCCAGCTCGGCGAGCGCCGCGCGATTGTAAAAGCCCCTGCGAAATTGCCTTATTTCATGATGGGCTTCCATGCGTCGGCCATGAAAAACGGGACTGCTTACAGTGAGCAGGATTGGGAGCCGTATGCGCTGGAAGTGCTATCCAGTATTTTAAGTGGCAATGATGCTGCGCGGCTGAACCAGAAACTGGTGCGTGAGCAGGCGATTGCACTGGATATCGATAGCGGCTATGACGGAACCAACCGGGGCCAGGAGTCCATGTTTGAAATTGCCGCTTCACCCAGTGAAGGTGTAACGCTGGAAACCCTGCAAAAAGCCATCTGGGAGCTGGTGGAAGAAGTGAAAAGCAAGGGCGTCACTGCTGCCGAGTTGCACAGGGTGAAAGCTGCGGTGATTGCCGCCGATGTCTATAAACGGGATTCGATGTTTTACCAGGCGATGCAGATCGGCCAGCTGGAAACCATGGGTTACCCATTGAGCCTGCTGGAGAAAAACGCGGCGCGGGTACAGGCGGTGACTTCCGAACAGGTACAGGCCGTAGCGAAGAAATACCTGGTTCCGGACCAGATGACGCTGGTCACGCTGGATCCGCAACCGATAGACCCGAATGCCAAGCCAGCCGGTCGCCCGCACCAGCATTAATGATGATTCAATTTAAGTCCGTGTAACGGTAAACCCGGTACGCGTAGTAGGAAAGATAATGAAAGCTTTAACGTATTTAAAAATCACGCTACTGGCAGTCTTGTTGCAAGGCCATGCCGTCAATGTGCTGGCCGGGTTGAATATCCAGCACTGGACCACATCCCAGGGCAGTGAAGTCTATTTTGTTGAAAACCATGCCCTGCCTATGATGGATATCAGCGTTAATTTTCCGGCCGGCAGCGCACATGATTCCGCCGAGACATCAGGGGCTGCGGGAGTCACGCACCACCTGATGGCACTGGTGGCTGGCGGGCTGGATGAAGAAACCCTGACCAACCGTTTTGCCGATGTCGGTGCCGTGCTGGGCGGCAGTTTTGATGCTGACCGTGCCGGGTTCAAATTGCGTACCCTGACCAGCGAACAGGATAGTGCATTGGAGGCTTTCAGTTTTGTATTGCATAAACCGGATTTTCCGGAGGCTGTATTGAAACGTGAACAGGCGCGCATTGTGGCTGGCTTGCAGGAAGCGGAGACCGAGCCTGACAGCATCGCACAGAAAGCATTTATGCGGTCTTTGTACGGCATGCATCCGTACAGCCTGGACCAAAGTGGTGAAATTAGTACCGTGCAATCGCTGACTGTGGCGCAATTGCGAGAGTTTTACCAGGCGCATTACACAGCAAAATCGGCAGTGATCGCGCTGATGGGTGACCTGACCTTGCCGCAGGCGAAACAGATCGCCGAGCGCCTGAGTGCAGGCTTGCCGCAAGGTCCTGCCGTGGCAGCCATTCCGCCAGTGTCGCCTTTAAAAGCAGAGAGTGTGAAAAAGTTACCGCATCCTGCGTTGCAGGCGCATATCCTGCTGGGCCAGCCTGGCAACAAACGTGGCGATCCTGATTTTTTCCCGTTATATGTCGGTAACTATATTCTGGGCGGTGGTGGCTTTGTCTCGCGGCTGACTGAAGAAGTGCGCGAAAAACGCGGGCTGGCTTACAGCGTGTACAGCTATTTCCTGCCCATGGCTGAATTAGGCCCTTTCCAGATCGGCCTGCAAACCAAGAAAGAGCAGGCTGAAGAAGGCTTGAAGCTGGTCAAGCAGACTGTGCAGCAATTCGTAGACAAAGGCGTGACTGAAAAAGAATTGCAGGCGGCCAAGGATAACCTGATCGGCGGCTTCCCGTTGCGCATAGACAGCAATAGCAAGATCCTGGAATACCTGAATGTGATCGGTTTTTATAAATTGCCGCTGGATTACCTGGATACGTTTAATCAGCATGTCGCGCAAGTCACTGTGCAACAGGTGAATGATGCTTTCAAACGCCGCCTGCATCCAGAGAGTTTTGCAACGGTAATTGTTGGCGCAGAGTAAACTCGCTCCAGTGACCAGGACGAAATAAAAGCCGGCAGTCAGCCGGCTTTTATCCAGGCACGTGATGATTAAACGATTGCACCTTTACGTTTTTTACGCGCCAGGAAATAATATAAAACAGCGCCTACCAGATTCAGGAAGAAAATCACCAGGAACCACACCAGTTTGTCTTCTTTCTGGTCGGCAAGACAGTCCACCAGCATCCAGACCCAGAATAACGTCAGTGCCAGCCCGATCAGACTGCCTAACAAACCAAACCCAAATAAAAAATCCATGTTGTTTCCTTTATTGATTGCATTGAATAATAGCACGAACCGTTTTGCACGATGGCAGTGCCATTCTGTGACTGCGTGTATGCCTTTATAATAGCGACTGTTCGCTAATGAATTGAGCAATATTCATGAATCAAGTTCGTCTTAATGCTGGTGTTTGGCGCAGCCGGGTACTTAAATTCCCGGATGCAGAAGGTTTGCGTCCAACTCCAGACCGGGTGCGGCAGACGGTGTTCAACTGGCTCGGTCAGGATATGACTGGAAAACATTGCCTGGATTTATTTGCCGGTACCGGCGCGCTTGGCTTTGAAGCCCTGTCACGCAATGCCAGGCAGGTGACCATGCTGGAACTGGCCAAAGGCCCGTACCAGGCTTTGGTGCAGAATCAGCGCTTGCTGGATGCCACCCGGGCCGATATCCGCCAGGCCGATGCATTGCAGTTTCTGGCCAGCAATAAACAGCAGTATGACGTTATTTTCTGCGACCCACCTTACCACAAGCAATGGCTGGATAAATTGTTGCCACAATTGGCGGCGCACCTGGCTGAAGATGGCTGGCTGTATGTTGAGGCGGAATATGCGTTAAAATCTGGTGCGGACTGGCAGGTAGTCAAATCCGGCAAAGCGGGGCAGGTGTTTTTTCACTTGCTGCAACCTGTGAACCAACAGCCAGATCCAGGCCAGGCTGAGCGTAATAAAGCGGCAAGTATCAGGTAAACATTTTCGGGATAGGAATGAGTAAAACCAGAATTGCAGTGTATCCGGGTACTTTCGACCCGATCACCATGGGCCACGAAGATATCGTGCGCCGGGCGGCCAACCTGTTCGACCAGGTCATTGTGGCGGTAGCTGGCAGTACCAGCAAACAAACTCTATTCAGTCTGCAGGAGCGGGTGGCATTGGCGCAGTCGGTATTTTCCGGAGAAAATATCCGGGTGGTTGGTTTTGACGGGTTACTGATGCAGTTCGTACAGGCGCAGGGTGCGCAGATAGTGATACGCGGCTTGCGTGCCGCCAGTGATTTCGAATATGAGTTCCAGCTGGCCGGGATGAACCGCAAGTTATATCCCCGGCTGGAAACCCTGTTTATGACCCCGGCGGAAGAATTCATGTTTATTTCTTCCAGCCTGGTACGTGAGGTTGCCCGTCTGGGCGGTGATGTAAACCAGTTTGTGTCACCCGGCGTTGAAACCGCCATCAAGCAAAAGTTATAGTCAAATGTCTTTATTTATTACCGACGAATGCATTAATTGCGATGTGTGCGAGCCTGTGTGCCCGAATGAAGCCATTTCGCAAGGCGAAGAAATTTATGAGATCAATCCTGACCTGTGCACCGAGTGTGTAGGGCATTTTGATGAACCACAATGCCAGCAGGTTTGCCCTATCAGTTGCATTCCGCTGGACCCTGACCGTCGCGAGACCCGGGAACAGTTAATGGACAAATACTTGCGCATAACCAGTGTGTAAGTATGCATGTTGTGATCAGTTCAGGAAGCGCTGATTAAGTGCAGCTTCTAAGCCAGACCAGGCGCGATTGAAAAATGTTGACGCGGTATATGTGTGATAGATAAGGAGACATTTTTGATGAGCAACGACGTATGGCAACGAAAATGGGCTACATCAGGGTTTCCTTAAATAATAAAGGGGAAATGATGCGAATTTTACATACCATGTTGCGCGTTGGGGATTTGCAACGCTCTATCGATTTCTACACCGGCGTGCTGGGCATGAAATTAATCCGTACTCAGGATTATCCTGACGGCGAATTCACGCTGGCATTTGTGGGCTACGGCAATGAGTACAACAATACCGTGCTGGAACTGACTTACAACTACGGCAAAACCAGCTACGACATGGGCGCAGCCTACGGCCATATGGCGATTGAAGTGGATGATGCCTACCAGGCCTGTGAGCGGGTAAAAGCAAAAGGCGGCAAAGTGATACGCGAAGCCGGGCCCATGAAGCATGGCACCATCATCATCGCGTTCATCGAAGACCCGGACGGTTATAAAATCGAATTCATACAGAAGGGCAGCATCGAGTATCCGGAGCATGTCTAATCAGGCGCATCTGCTACAGGCCGTGGAACTGGCGCAGGCCGGTGACTGGGATGCTGCGCACAAGATCGCGCAGGATTACAGTGATGCCACGGCAAACTGGATACATGCGGTATTGCACAAGGTGGAAGGTGATACGTGGAACAGCAAATACTGGTATGGCAGAACTGGTGGGCAGCTGTATGAGGATTATGCCGAGGATGTTCTGTCTGAACTAGAAGCCATCAGGCAGCGTTTAATTGCCGGCCTGAAGTGAGCAGCCATCATTAATTCTCTGTTTCTGCGGGGTGCCTGTGCGTAACAAAAATCCCCCACATCGATTGCAGGAACAGGCCCAGCACTGTGCCGGTGAAGAACAGCATGACCACGGCAATCACGCACATAAACACTAAAAAAGTATCCTGATACCATGCGCCTTGCGGCGCCATGGCCTGCCAGGCCTTTAACAGTTGTTGTATCAAATGATTTTCCATCGTTTCCGTTTACTTCCACTTGCAAGACGCTCTGATTGAAGCTTTAGTTCCGCCTTGGTATCTGCAATCCTGCCTGGGGGCAGGAGCCAAATCGGTGCATATCTGGCTCAAATGTCTTTGAGTTCCACGCTTTGAAAAGTGCAACCATATTGCAACCATATGATTAATAGGTAAAAAATCACTCCCCACAGAGTGGCCTGCTTGTTGCTAGTGTATCACTGAGCCAGAGGAGAGGTCACCATGACAAAAAAACAAATGACTAGCGCCGCGCTTTCGGCAGAAACGCGGCTGTCTGACAATATCCAGCTACTGGGCCATTTGCTCGATCAGGCCATCCAGGAAGTGGAGGGGGAAGCCGCTTATGGTCAAATCGCTTCCATCCGCCAGGCGGCGACCAAGTTCCACCAGACCCATGATCAGCAGGCTTCACTAGAGCTGGAGCAATTGCTGGCGGCGCTTACCCCTGCACAAACCGTATGCGTCGTCCGCGCGCTGAGTTACTACAAGCATCTGGTCAACCTGGCTGAAGACCTCTATGGGCAGCAAATAGCCAATAGCAAGCAGGAGATACCCGAGCCCGGCATGCTGGCACATTCATTGGCGCAACTGCACGAGCAGGCGGTGCCGTTTGATACCTTGCGCCAGTTTTTTGAAGATGCGCTGGTCTCCCCGGTGCTGACGGCACATCCGACAGAGGTACAACGCAAAAGCGTGCTGGATATCGAGCGCCGTATTGTGGAGCTGCTGGCAGAACGCGCACACCTGTTGGCAGGGCGCCACCTGACGCGTAACAGCTTATTGCTGCAAGGTGCCATTTCTGCCCTGTGGCAAACCCGTATGCTCCGTTTTTCCAAGCTGACCGTAGGGAATGAGATCGAAAATGCATTGACCTACTACGAAAGTACTTTTCTGCATGTGATCCCTGAATTATTGCAGGACCTGGAACGCGACCTGGCCGCATTGATGCCGGCCAACAGCCATTACCAATTGCCGCCTTTTTTGCGCATGGGCAGCTGGATAGGCGGTGACCGGGATGGCAATCCGTTCGTGAATGGCACTACGCTGTGCGAAGCCGTGCGTTTGCAGGCGGTGACGGTGTTTCGTTTTTACCTGGATGAACTGGCAGAGCTCAAACGCGAACTAGCGGTTTCCACGCGCCTGATTGCGGTGGACGATACCGTGCTTTCACTCGCCAAAGCTTCCCGTGACCAGTCAGCACACCGCATGGATGAACCGTATCGACTGGCATTGAACGGTATTCATGACCGGTTGCTGGCGACGGCCAACCGCCTGTTGCCGCAGCATGACTGGGCGGTGATTAGCGACAGCGAGATTTTGCCGTATGAAAGTCATGAAGCCTTATTACAACCGTTACAGACCATCGCTGGTTCGTTGCGCAGGCATCATGGCGAAGCGCTGATTTATCCGCGTTTGGGCAAGCTGATAAAAGCGATTGAATCTTTTGGTTTTCACCTGTCAACAGTGGATATCCGGCAATCTTCCGATGTGCATGAAGCCGTCATTACCGAGTTATTGCAGAAGGCCGGTTATGAATTTGAGTATGCCGCATTCAATGAAGACGAAAAAATAGGTATCTTGCTGGAGGAGCTGAAACAACCGCGTTTGCTGTTTTCGCCCTTCCAGCAATATTCCGAGCTGGTGCATAAGGAAATCGGCGTACTGGAAGCCGTACGCGAGATGCGCGCGCGTTTCGGCGTACATGCCGTGCGCCAGTACATTATTTCGCATACGGAAACGCTGTCTGACCTGCTGGAAGTGGCACTGTTACAACGTGAAGCCGGGTTGCTACGCGGCGTATGGGGCTCCGCGAATATCCAACTCGATCTGAATATTGTGCCGCTGTTTGAAACCATTGCCGATCTGCGGGATGCGCCCATGATCATGGGTAAATGGTTAAGCCTGCTGGGTATCCGCCATGTGATCCGCAACCAGGGCAGTGAGCAGGAAGTGATGCTGGGTTATTCCGACAGTAATAAGGATGGCGGTTTCCTCACCTCGAACTGGGAGTTATACAAGGCAGAGATTTCACTGGTGGAACTGTTCAAGCAGGCCAAAGTGAAGTTGCGCCTGTTCCACGGTCGCGGCGGCACGGTAGGTCGCGGTGGTGGCCCGACTTACCAGGCAGTCATGGCGCAACCGCAGGGCACTGTCGATGGGCAGATCCGCCTGACCGAGCAAGGCGAAATCATCGCCAATAAATACGCAGACCCGGTGGTCGGTCGTCAGCACCTGGAAACGCTGGTCGCCGCTACGCTGGATGCCACCTTGTTCCCGGCCGACCAGTTGCAACCTGCCAAACGGCGAGCGTTTGAAACGGTGATGGAAACCCTTTCTGCTACTGCCATGACCACTTACCGCAGCCTGGTTTATGAAACCCCGGGATTCGCCGAATACTTTTTCAGTACTACCCCGATCGAAGAAATCGCCGGCCTGAATCTGGGCAGCCGCCCGGCCTCGCGCAAATCCACCCGGCGGATTGAAGACCTGCGGGCCATTCCCTGGGGATTCTCCTGGGGGCAGTGCCGGCTGCTATTACCTGGCTGGTATGGATTAGGCAGCGCCATCCACCAGTTCCTGCACCAGCAAAGCAATGCCACGGAAACGCGCCTGGCGTTATTGCAGGAAATGCTGGGCGGCTGGCCAATCTTCAAGACGCTGATCAATAATGTGGATATGGTGCTAGCCAAAACCGACCTGATCGTCGCCAGGCATTACGCGCACCTGCTGCCAGACCGCAACCTGCGCGAAGAAATCTTCAGCCGGATAGAGCAGGAACACAAATTGACGACAGAAGTGGTAAATGTGCTGTTAGGCAGTACACAGCGGCTGGCCAGCCAGCCGGTGTTAGCGAAGTCCATCCGTGAGCGTCTGCCTTTCCTGGATCCGCTTAACCATTTGCAAGTGGAAATGATCAGCCGTTACCGTAATGGCGAGACCGATGAAAAACTCAAATTGGCCATTCCACTGACAATTAACGGGATTGCCGCCGGCTTAAGGAATACTGGCTAGCGAATCAGCCATCCACAGAGCGTCAGAAGCACCAGTAGCAGGTAAGCAGGAAGAGGGAATATACCCCCACACGTTGGGATGATGTGCGGTGACAATAAAAAAGGACAAGCCTCGCTTGTCCTTTCCGGGGTTACCGCATCAAATTAATGACGGTTATCGCTTTCCCATTTGCTGATTTGTTTTTCAGCTTCATCTTTAGAGATGCCATAACGCTCCTGGATTTTACCAACCACTTGTTCGCGCTTGCCTTCGATCACGTCGAGGTCGTCATTGGTCAGCTTGCCCCATTGCTCTTGTACTTTACCTTTAAGTTGCTTCCAGTTACCCTCAAAAATATCTTTATTCATGATGTAAGTCTCCTTAAATTTTTGGATTTCGTATCGGTCATCGACCTGTGACCATAGTAGCCACAATCGAATACCGAATAAGTCGGCAGATCATGTATTTAGACGTAAGACTTGACTGACAATTAATCGCACACACTTGAATTTTTTATATCTTCAGAATCAATAAGGCTATCCGGTATTGTGATTTACCAGCGACTTACGCTAATCAAGGGGGACTTTACCGCGATGCCAGCCTCTCCATTGCTTGCGTATTCCCATCAAATTACACTTTAAACCTGTTAACATTGCGTCCATGAATATTGTCTCGTTTTCTTCTTTCAAGTACGCATTGGCCCAACGGCTACCTTATGAATTGTGGATAGGCTGGCGTTATACACGCGCCAAACGTAACAATCACTTTATTTCGTTTATTTCCCTGACCAGTATGGTAGGTATCGCTTTAGGCGTCATGGCCCTGATTGTCGTGTTGTCTGTCATGAACGGTTTCCAGGATGAATTGCGCAAACGTATCCTTGGCGTCGCATCACATATCGAGGTACGCAGTTTTGATGCAGGCCTGTCTGACTGGCAGCATGTGCAACAGCAGATCCAGTCCATTCCGGCCAAGACATTTTCCAGCCCGGTGCAGGGCATGGCGCCATATGTGATGGCGCAAGGCATGCTGACCCGCGACCAGGCGGTGCAGGGCGTGCTGATCCGCGGTGTCTTGCCGGCCAAGGAGGCGGAAGTTTCGGATCTATCCGCGCAAATGAAAATCGGCACGTTGCAGGATCTGCAGGCGGGCAAATTCAATATTGTGCTGGGTGGTGACCTGGCGCAGGCACTAGGCGTGCGTATAGGCGAGAAAGTGGTGTTGATGGCGCCGCAAGGGCAGGTGACACCTGCTGGGCTGGTACCGCGGATCAAGCAGTTCACCGTGAGCGGTATTTTCCAGGTCGGGATGTATGAATATGATGCCGGGCTGGCATTGATTCATATGGATGACGCGGCCAAGTTGTACCGCCTGGGTGACCAGGTCTCCGGATTACGCCTGAAGCTTGCCGACCTGTTTGCGGCAGACCGGGTCAGCCGTGAGTTGATGCAGGCGCTGGGGCCTAACTATTACATTACCGACTGGACGCAACAGCACGCCAATTTCTTCAAGGCGATCCAGTTGGAAAAACGCGTGATGTTCATCATCCTGGCGCTGATCGTCGCGGTAGCGGCATTTAATATCGTATCTACATTGGTGATGGCGGTGACAGACAAACGGGCGGATATTGCCATCCTGCGCACCATGGGGGCGACGCCGCAGGCGATACGGCGCATGTTCGTCGTGCAAGGTGCCATGATAGGCATCATAGGCACAGTCTCCGGAGCATTATTAGGCGTGTTATTGGCATTGAATATTGAAACGGTGGTGCCGTGGATAGAGCATACATTCAATGTCCAGTTTTTATCCAAAGACGTGTATTACATCAGTGATCTGCCTTCAAAACTGATGTGGTCTGATGTCAGCACCATTGTTGGTTTGTCTGTTTTCCTGAGCTTGATCGCGACCCTTTACCCAAGCGGACGTGCTTCAAAAATGAATCCTGCGGAGGCATTGCGTTATGAGTAATCTGATTTTGCAATGCCAGGGGCTGGCCAAAACCTACCAGGGCCTGGATACCTCGGTGCTGACCGGTGTGGATCTGACACTGGTGGCAGGTGAACATATTGCGATCGTCGGCGCCTCCGGCAGCGGAAAAAGTACCTTGCTGCATCTGTTGGGCGGCCTGGATACGCCTACGCAGGGCGAAGTGCAGTGGCTGGGTAAACCGTTGACCAGCCTTTCCGAAGCTGAAAAAAGCGCCATGCGTAACCAGTACCTGGGTTTTGTGTATCAGTTCCACCATCTGCTTCCGGAATTCAGTGCGCTGGAAAATGTGGCCATGCCTTTATTTATCCGCCGTATTCCACGTGCGCAAGCGCTGGCACAAGCAGAATACTATCTGACGCTGGTGGGGCTGGCTCATCGCCTGCAGCATACACCGGGCGAGTTGTCCGGCGGTGAGCGACAGCGCGCGGCACTCGCACGGGCACTGGTGACCGAGCCGCGCTGTGTGCTGGCGGATGAACCGACCGGCAACCTGGACCGGCAAACGGCTGAGCAGGTTTTCGACCTGCTGTTGAAGATACAGGTCGAACGCGGGACCGCTCTGGTAGTAGTCACACATGACTTATCGCTGGCAGCGCGCATGCACAAGCAATACCGTTTGCAGGACGGCGTATTGCAAACGCTAGAATCACTTCCTGAACAGATACTTTCCCCGGTGTAAATCACATCATGCTGCCGGGCGCCACAGTCGGGTTGTTATTTGGTGTATGGTTATTCCAGCAACAACCGCGGTTATGGTCTTTGGCAGTATGGCTGGGCTGGCTGCTGGTGTTGGGCGCCAGCTGGCTAGTCTGCAAACTTTCGGAATACATTCGTGTTCAATGTTATCCATTCATTTTTCGTAAACTGTGGATAGTCGTGCTGGTGGCTGCGCTCGGCTTTGCCTGGGCGCAACTGTGTGCCTGGCATAGATTACAAACACAATTGCCTGCGGCTTGTGAACAACAGGTGATCACCGTACAAGGCGTGATTGTCAGCGTGCCTGAACGTGATGCTCGTGGCCAGCATGTGGATTTTGCTGTTCAGCGTAGTTTTCAGCAGGATTGCCCTATGCCGGCCAGGGTCCGGCTCCATCTTTATAATCAATCCTACCGTGGTGAGTCAGCGAAAGCGTCTTCTGTGTTGCCGCAACTGCATGCGGGGGAGCGTTGGCAATGGAGTGTCAGGCTCAAACGGCCGCATGCCACCCGTAATCCGCATGGCTTTGATTATGCTGCATGGAGCTTGTCCAACCAGATTGGTGCAGGTGGCTCCATTGTCAGCAAAGCCCGCATGCACAGATTGAAAACATTGGTCTGGCAACCAGCTGCACTGATTGCATACTGGCGCGAGACGGTCGGCCAGCGCATAGAAAACGTGCTGGGAAGCACACCGCAAAGCGCTGTACTAAGAGCACTGGTGATCGGCGACGACAGCCGGATTGCCAGGGCAGACTGGCAGATGTTTGTGGATAGCGGCATCAATCATCTGGTGTCGATTTCCGGCCTGCATATCACTATGCTTGCTTCATTAGGCTATCTGCTGACCGGCTGGATCTGGCGATTGCGCCCCCGCCTGGCATTGCAGATACCCTCCAGGCTGGCGGCAGGTGCTGGCGGTGCATTGGTGGCGATTGCCTATGCAGCCCTGGCCGGCTTTTCTATCCCCACCGAACGCACGCTATTGATGTTGTTGACGATCATACTCATGTTGAGCTTAAAGCAACGATTGCCGTTTTCGTGGGTACTGAGCGTCGCAGTCTGGGTCGTTCTGGTGCTGGACCCATGGGCAGTAATGGCGCCGGGCTTCTGGTTATCGTTTGGAGCGGTGGCTATACTGGCATTGGCGCTGGGCGGGCGATTGCGTCCGGCACGCTGGTGGCAAAGTGCATGGCAGACACAATGGGTGATCACGCTGGCATTCGTTCCGGTGCTGATTTTGCTCTTCAACCAGCTTTCGATGATTTCGCCACTTGCGAATGGGTTTGCTATTCCGCTGGTCAGTCTGGCCATCGTGCCGCTGGCGATTGCCGGTGCTATCCTGCCACTGGACTTTTTGCTGCAGCTGGCTGCCACACTGTGGGAATGGTGCGTACATGGCTTGCACTGGTTGCGGCAATTGCCAGGCGCCGTATGGTATTTGCCGACACCACCCGTCTGGGCCTGGCTGTCGGCGATGTCAGGCATGCTGGTCTGGTTGCTGCCGCGTGGCTGGCCCTTGCGCTGGGCAGGGTTGATCCTGTGGTTGCCACTTTTCATCCCGGCCCAGCCCAAGCTGCAACCCGGTCAAATGCGGGTAACTGTGCTGGATGTCGGGCAGGGACTCAGTGTGCTGGTGCAGACAGCCCACCACAACCTGCTTTATGACGCCGGGCCTGCTTATAATGAAGAAAGCGATGCCGGTCAGCGCATCGTATTGCCTTATTTGCGCCATCTGGGTATACGCTATCTCGATAAAGTGATTATTTCGCACGATGACAACGATCATTCCGGCGGCATGGCTTCGGTAGTGGCCGGCGTTCCGGTTGGGAGCCTGCTCAGTTCACTGACACCGGAAGCGGATTTTTTCCGGCAGTTGCAAACGCTGCCGCAACTGTCCAATTTTCCACGCTATCCCTGTTACCAAGGGCAGCACTGGCAGTGGGATAAACTAACTTTCCAGGTGCTCTCTCCGGCAAAACTACCTGACGCCCATTTAAAGGATAACGATAAAAGCTGTGTGATCAAGGTAACGTCGGCCCATGGCAGCCTGTTGTTGACCGGCGATATAGAGAGGGAGGCCGAACGCAGGTTACTGGAATCCGCTACCGATCAACTGTCATCAACGGTCATCACGATGCCGCATCATGGCAGCAAGACTTCTTCTACCATTGGCTTTGTCACGGCCGTACAACCCAAGATCGCCATCGCCACTGTCGGCTACCTCAACCGCTTCGGCCATCCCAAAGCTGAAGTGCTGTCTCGCTATCAGTCGCAAGGCACACAAATACTAAGGTCAGACCTGGATGGTGCCATCCTGATCGACTTTACCAGCGGGTCTGCGCCTGAGGTGCGGCGCTGGCGGAAAATCGAGCCGCATTACTGGGAAATGTAACGGCGCAGATACCGGACAAAACTTGCCCTCAGGGCTGGTTAACGCTAAAGTAGCGGAAGTTTAAAAACAACAGGAGTGTTTGCTGTGTGGGAAATCATTTTAGCGGCCGGTTGGCCAATCTGGCCTCTGGTGATTGCTTCCGTGATTGCGTTGGCAATTATCGTCGAGCGGTTCTGGGCCTTGCGCGCGTCGGTCGTTACTCCTGAACAACTATTGCCCGAAGTACAGAACTGGCTCAAGCAAGGTGGCGTGACGCGAGAGACTTTAAGCCGCCTGGAAGCACACTCCCTGTTGGGCAAAGTGTTTGCCAGTGCCTTGGCGAATGCCAGTCACTCACGTGAAGTGACCAAGGAAGCGATCGAGGAAACCGGCCGTGCAGTAGCGCACAAGCTGGAGCAATACCTGCCTACACTCGGGACCATTGCCACCGTAGCGCCATTGCTAGGGTTGCTGGGTACCGTGATCGGTATGGTGGAACTGTTCGGCTCATTTACCAACAGCGGCCATGACGTAGCCCAGTTTGCACGCGGTATTTCTGTAGCCTTGTATAACACGGCAGCCGGTATTGTGGTGGCGGTGCCTTCCATGATTGCTTACCGCTACTTCCGCAGCAAAGTGGATGGTTTCCTGGTGGATATGGAACAGCAGGCCATCAAGCTGGTGGAAATTATCCACGGCGATCGCTAATTGTTAAGTCACTGGCTGATAGATTAAGAAAGCAAACTATGAATTTCAAGCGTGGTGTCCGCGACGAAGAGCTGGAGATCAACTTTATTCCGCTGATTGATGTGCTGCTGGTCATTATTATCTTTTTGATCGTCAGTGCCACCTTTTCACGCACGAGCGAACTGCAAATCAACTTGCCGACAGCCGATGCCAGTGCGCCCCAGGAAAAACCGCTGACCATCACCGTCGAAGTGGATGCCAATGGCAAATACCTGGTCAATGGCAAGGAAGCCAATGGCGCGGTGGTGTCTGAATTGTCTACCGCGCTGACCCAGGCAGCCGCAGATGGCCCGGCCGGTAAGGAACCGACCATTATTATCAACGCGGATGCCAAGGCTACCCATCAGTCAGTCATCAATATCATGGAAGCCTCGCGCATGGCGAATTACACCCACATCACTTTTGCGACCCAGGTAAATTCAAACTAGGTCAGTTGAATGCATGTGTCGCCGGCAGCTTGCTTCAGATGCAACGCGTAAACAGGCCCGTCAATTTTGGCGGGCTGTTTGTTTAGGAAGCCATCGTCAGTGAATGAACGAAATTACGTGCAAGCTACCATCCACTGTCACATGAGCATTACTCAACCAGGATATAACGGTTGCGCAGAATACCAGTGCAAACCGCTATCCGGATTTCCTTAATTGTTTCCCCGAGAAGTGGCATGGCCCGCAAACAGAGAGCTGAACAGGTAAAAATCATTAATCCCCGGTTGCTATACCGCCGGTTGATCGGCTATGCCTGGCAGTATAAATTTCATTTCCTGGTATCCATGGTGGCGACTGCCATACTGTCCGCCAGTAATACGGCCTTCCTGGCGCTGATTAAAAAAATCACCGATGACGGGTTTGTTAAAGAGTCTGCCGACGACATGCTGACATTGCCATTGATGCTGTTTGCCCTGATGGCAGTGCGCGCCCTGGCCGGATTCTTTTCTTCTTACAGTTTGCGTATTGTGGCCCGTCGCGTGGTGGAGATATTGCGTAACCAGGTATTTTCCAAATTGCTGATGCTGCCGGTGAGTTTCTTTGATGCCAATTCAAACGGCCTGCTGGTTTCCAAACTCACTTATGACATTGAGCGTCTTTCCAATGTGGTCACCCGCTCGTTATTGAACGTGCTGCGTGATGTGCTGACGGTCATTGGCCTGGTTGCCTATATGATTTACCTTGACTGGAAGCTGACGCTGGTGTTTGCTGCGGTGGCACCCATTATGGGTATGTATCTGGCCAGATCTACGCCCAAATTGCGTGCCAATGCTAAAAAAGTGCAGGAAGCCGTCGGTGAGATTACCAAAACGGCCGAGGAAGCCATTTCAGCCCAGCGTATCGTCAAGATTTTCGGCGCCCAGGCGTTCGAGAACGAGCGCTTTGCCAATGTAGTTGCCAAGAACCGCACATTGGAATTACGCACGGCCAGAATCTCCGGCCTGAACAGTTTTGTCATTGAAATCCTGTCTGCCCTGGCACTGGGGCTGGTAGTGTATTACGCCCTGGGCGAATTCACGGTAGGCGAGTTCGCCGCCTTTATCGGTGCCTTGCTGATGCTGATCGCACCTATCAAGCACATCACTGCCGCCAATGAGGATGTACAGGTAGGCCTGGCAGCAGCACAAAGTGTGTTCGAATTGATGGACCTGGATAATGAACGCGAAAGCGGCAATTACCGCCTGGCACATGCTCGTGGCGAATTGCGTTTCCAGGATGTGACCGTGCGCTATCCGCAGGCCAAGAAGAATGCATTGAACCAGCTGAGCTTTGAAGTGCGCGCCGGAGAAAAAGTCGCTCTGGTAGGCCGTTCCGGTAGCGGCAAGACCACGCTGGTGAATCTGCTGCCACGCTTTTATGAGGTGCAGGAAGGCGTTATCTCGCTGGATGGTGTGGATGTGCGCGACTACCAGCTGGATAGCCTGCGCGCGCAGTTCTCGCTGGTCAGCCAGGATATCGTGTTATTCAACGATACCCTCTTCAATAACATCGCTTACGGCGCCTTGCGCAATGCCAGTGAAGAGGAAGTAATCGCCGCCGCCAAAGCTGCGAATGCCTGGGAGTTCATCCAGCATATGCCGCTGGGATTGCAGAGCGAAATCGGTGACCGCGGCGTACGCTTGTCCGGCGGCCAGCGGCAGCGGATTGCGATTGCGCGTGCCATCCTCAAGAATGCACCGATTTTATTGCTGGATGAAGCGACCTCTGCACTGGATAGTGAATCAGAGTTACATGTGCAGAACGCGCTGGATGGCCTGATGCAGAACCGTACCAGTATTGTCATCGCGCACCGTCTGAGTACCGTAGAAAATGCGGACCGCATTTTTGTGATGGATCACGGCAAAATCATTGAGACCGGTTCACACAAAGAACTGCTGGCGCTCAATGGTTACTACAGCAAGCTGTATCACAAAGAGTTTCAAGACGATTGATGTTACGCGCATGGTTTGAACGGCAGTGGCAATCTCGCGGCGCGGCACAATGCCTGCTGTTACCGTTGTTATGGCTGTTCGCCCTACTGGCAGCGCTGCGCCGCGCACTGTACCGATATGGCGTATTCTCCAGCACAAAGTTACCGGTACCGGTCATTGTTGTAGGTAATATATCGGTGGGTGGCGTAGGCAAAACGCCACTGGTGATTCTCCTTGCTGAGCAGTTGCGCGCTGCCGGTTATCATCCAGGGATTCTAAGCCGCGGTTATGGCGGCCAGCAAAGCGGTGAGGTAGCACCAGATAGTGACCCCATACAGTTTGGCGATGAGCCGGTATTGATTGCGCAACGTAGTGCCTGCCCGGTATGGGTGCATCCGTTACGTGCCGAAAGTGGCCGTGCCTTGTTACAGGCATACCCGGTCACTGATGTCCTTCTGTGTGACGATGGCTTGCAGCATTATGCCCTGCAGCGTGATATAGAGATCGCCGTGGTGCAACGCCCGCATGGCCTGGGCAATGACCGTTTGCTGCCTGCCGGGCCGCTGCGTGAGCCACTATCCCGCTTGCAACAGGCGGATATTGTTGTAGAAACCGGTCAATTACCATCTGCCCCGGTCAAGCAGCCCTGTTTTCAGCAATCCTTACACGCAGGACAATGGACTGCCGTTTCTGATTTCTCCAGCCATGCAACCCTGAAAACGCTAAACCAGCAGCCTTTGCTTGCCATCGCCGGTATCGGGCATCCACACAGGTTCTTTGACTCCCTTTCTGCCATGGGGCTGGTGTTCGAAACCCGGGTGTTTGCTGATCATTATGCGTATACCGAACAGGATTTTCGGGATGCCAGCGGCAAAACCATTCTGATGACCGAGAAAGATGCCGTAAAATGCAGGCATCTGGCTTTACCCGATGCCTGGTTTTTACCGGTGAGTGCCGAGGTGGTACCTGTCGGGCATCAGCAAACACTGGCGGGCTGCGTGGTAGGCCTGCTGAAACAACGCGAAGGAAAATGAAATGAATCCCAAATTACTGGAAATCCTGGTCTGCCCGGTCACCAAAGGGCCGCTGGTCTACGACAAACAAAAACAGGAGCTGATCTCCAGGTCCGCGCGGCTGGCCTATCCGGTCCGTGATGGTATTCCGGTGATGCTGGAAGATGAAGCGCGTCGCCTGGAAGAACACGAGTATACCGAGTAGGGCAGGCATATGTTTAAAGTGGTGATTCCTGCACGCTTTGCCAGTAGCCGTCTGCCGGACAAACCTTTGCTGGATATTGCCGGCAAGCCTATGGTGGTGCAGGTGGCTATCCGGGCCAGCAACAGCAAAGCCGGTGAAGTGGTGATCGCGACAGATCATGCTCCCATCATGCAAGCCGCCGAAAAGCATGGATTCGCTTGCGTCATGACCCGTGAGGACCATCCCTCCGGCACGGACAGGATCGCAGAAGTCGTGCACACCATGGGTTGGTCCGATGAAACAATAGTGGTCAATGTGCAAGGCGACGAACCGCTGATTGACCCTGATCTGATTGATGAGGTTGCGCAAGCCCTGGTCAAAGATACGCAGGCAGTCATGGCAACCGCCTGCCACCCGATTCATGACATTGATGCTTTTGAAAACCCCAATATTGTCAAAGTGGTATTGAACGCGCAAGGTCAGGCCTTGTATTTCAGCCGTGCGCCTATCCCGTATCCGCGTGATGCTGAATATCGCAATCAATTAACTGCGTATAGACACATTGGTATTTATGCCTACCGTGTCGGTTTCCTCAAGCAATATGCCAGCTTGCCGGTGACCGCGCTGGAAAAGATCGAAAGCCTGGAACAATTACGTGTGCTCTACCATGGTTATCAGATTGCAGTGACAGTGACTGAACATGCACCAGCCAGCGGTGTGGATACACCTGCTGATCTGGAGGCTGTACGCGAAATTTTTGCACGGCTGGAATAGACTCAGGCTGGCCATGCTTACAACAGGCCAGTTTATTACGCCGGGAAATAAAAAAAGCCTCATCGAATGAGGCTTTTTTCTTTGAGACTGCTAACAGATTAGCGGTTTTTCTGGCGGCGGAAAGCAATCGTGCCCATCAGGCCCAGGCCCACCAGCATCATGCCATAGGTTTCTGGCTCAGGTACCGGAATGGTGACAGGGGTGATAGTGTAGCTACCATTGTAGTGACCACCGGCAAGCAGGTTGAATTGCAATGTATAGGTGCCGGCTGCCAGATTTGAGAAGCTGAATGTATATCTGGTCAGGTCAAAATCTTTCAGAGGCAAAATGATAGGTGAATATGTAAAAGTATCATCTGCATCGCTGATCAGGGTCAAACCGTTATAAAAGCCTGAGTTATTCTCATGAATCAATCTGAAGCTAGGATCCAGCACGCCTGACAGGTCAAAACTACCGTCCAGATAGGAAATGCTGATCTTGGTGGTTTTTGAAAGGCTGGTACCTGGCTGATCATAGCCGCTGAACGTCGTGGTAGTCGCGAAAACGGAGGTACTGGCTAACATCAAAACTGCGGCAAGTAATTTTTTCATGATATGTTTCCCTGGTTAAGATTGTTTATTGGATTTGTTAATGTGGCAATCTTAGTGAAGCGGACTACATAAAGAAATAGCCCGATAGGGTCAATCAGAGAAGGAAGGCCTGTGCAGGATAATATGAAGCAAAAGCTCAGCGCTTTAGCCGTGGAACTGGATCAGGTACGGAAAATAAAATACACCGCACCCAGTATGCATAAACCCGCCCACAGGTAGTCCCATTTCAGCGGCTGTTGCATGTAGAAAAGGGCAAATGGCACAAAGATCACCAGTGTGATCACTTCCTGCAGGATCTTGAGCTGTGCCAGGTTTAACTGGGTGAAACCTATCCTGTTGGCGGGTACCTGGAACAGGTATTCAACCAGGGCGATGCCCCAGCTGATCAGGGCGGCGACGATCCAGGGTTTGCTGCTCAGGTTTTTGAGGTGGCCATACCAGGCAAACAGCATAAACAGGTTGGAAATGCTGAGCAGTACAATGGTTTTAAGGAGGGTAAAACTCATTGATTTTCCTGGAATTTAAATGGCAACCCGGGAATTAAAGTTGCCATGTCGGGTGGATATTCAGTTCAGATGCTTAAATTGCAGCTTCGCCGGTTTCGCCAGTCCTGATACGGATCACCTGTTCTACCGAGGTCACGAAAATTTTGCCATCACCTATCTTGCCGGTATGTGCTGCCTTGATAATGGCTTCAATCGCATTGTCCAGCAAGTTTTCAGCGAGTACGACTTCCACCTTGATTTTCGGCAGGAAGTCCACGACATACTCTGCGCCACGATAAAGCTCGGTATGGCCTTTCTGGCGGCCAAAGCCTTTTACTTCGGTCACGGTGAGACCGTTGACACCTATGGCTGACAGGGCCTCGCGCACTTCATCGAGTTTGAATGGTTTAATGACGGCTTCAAGTTTTTTCATATGTGCTCCGTGGTTAACTCTTTGCGTAATTCTACGCAAGCGCTGCTTTTTATTCAAATACCGCAGTGAGCGGAGTATTCAGGGCAGCAGCGCTTAAAATCCTGTGTTCCTGATATTGAAATGCAAACTTTTAAAAAGTCAGGTGACAGGTGATCGGGTAGCGCCTGTCTTTGCCAAAACCACGTTCGGTGATGCGTACGCCCACCGCCGCCTGTCTGCGTTTGTATTCATTACGGTCAATCAGCCGGGTGACGCGCTGCACATCTGCCGGGGTAAAGCCTTTTTTGATAATGGCTTCCACGCTCAGGTCTTTCTCCACATAGGCCTCCATGATGGCATCCAGCACCTCATAAGGCGGCAAACTGTCCTGGTCGGTCTGGTCGGCACGCAATTCAGCACTGGGCGGGCGGGTGATGATTCTTTCCGGGATGACCTGGCTGAGACTGTTGCGGTATTGTGCCAACCTGTAAACCAGTGTTTTTGGCACATCTTTGATCAGGGCGAATCCGCCGGCCATGTCGCCGTACAATGTGCTGTAACCCACTGCGGTCTCGGATTTGTTTCCAGTCGTGATCACCAAGCTGCCGAATTTATTGCTGATCGCCATCAGCAACATACCGCGGATACGTGCTTGCAGGTTTTCTTCAGTCGTATCAAACGTTTTGCCGCTGAATTCTTCCGCCAGCGTCTCGCAAAAGCCATTGAACAGAGGTTTGATCGGCAATACGCTGTATTCGACATCCAGCAGCCTGGCCATTTCGGCGGCATCTTCCACACTGATACCCGCTGTAAATTCTGACGGCATCATCACCGCTTTGACGCGTTCTTTTCCCAAAGCATCCACCGCAATCGCCAGCGTGAGTGCCGAGTCTATGCCACCTGACAAGCCCAGCACCACGCCAGGGAAGCGGTTTTTGTTCACGTAATCCTTCAGGCCAAGTTGTAAGGCCTGGTAGACACTGGCTTCAACAGGTAAATGTTCGGTGACAGTAGCAAGTAAGGGCTGGTTCTGTGCCAGCGAGACATAGTCCAGGCCTTCCTCAAACATGGACATTTCCTGCATCAGCTCGCCGTGGCTGTTCATGGAGAATGAGCCGCCATCGAATACCAGCTCATCCTGTCCGCCGACCATGTTGGCGTAAATAATCGCCAGGCCGGTCTCCTGTATGCGGTCGCGCAATACCTGGTAACGGGTGAGTTGCTTTTGCATATGGTAAGGCGAGGCATTGATCACCAGCAGTACTTGCGCATTAGCCTGCAAAGCCTGCAGGGCTGGGCCTGGCTCCCAGATGTCGGCACAGATGACAATGCCGTAGCGTGTGCCATGCCATTCAAACACTACCGGTAAATCACCCGCTTCAAAATAACGTTCTTCATCAAACACGTTGTAATTGGGCAAATTGTGTTTATGGTAAGTTGCCTGGATGCGGCCGGAATGGATCACGGAAGCAGCGTTGTAGCGTTTACCGGCGACTTCCTGCGGGTGGCCGATGACCACGGCCATGTCAGCCGGTAATTGCTGTTCCAGCCACTGCAATGCGCGCTGGTTGGCTGCATAAAAATCCTGCCTGAACAGCAGGTCTTCTGGAGGGTAACCGCACAACGACAGCTCGGGGGTCAGCAGCAGGCGGGCACCAGCTGCATGCGCCTGTTCGGCTGACTCCAGAATACGTTCGGCATTCTGCTGCATGGCACCTACCATGCTGTTCATTTGGGCAATGGCGAGTTTCATGCAACAGTCATTAATATTTACCGCCAGCGGCTTTGATCAGTTCGACCATGGCCGGGTTCTGGCCTTTGAGCGCATAAACATAGGCAGTCAGCCCATACTGGTCTCGCGTTTTGACATCGGCACCGTGTTTGAGTAACAGGTCTGCCATGTCAGGGGAATTGTTGCTGACCGCCAGGTGCAGCAAGGGCGTGCCTTCGCTATCCTGGTGATCGATATCCGCCTTGCGTTCGAGCAGGGCTTTGGCGACTTCTTTCTGGTCTTTTTTAACCGCCCAGGTCAATGCTGTCCATTCGTGTTCGTCTTCTTCATCGATTTTCGCGCCGTGCTCTGCCAAGTACACCGCTGCAGGTGTAAACCCTTCGCGCGCCGCGATCATCAAGGCGGTAGTACCCAGTTTGTCTTTGAGGTTTGCGTCCGCGCCATTCTCCAGGATTTTTGTGATGGTAGGCACATCGCCACTTTTGGCAGCGTACATCAGTACGGTTTTACCATCGCTGGCGCGCACATTCGGGTCAAACCCTTTGGCAATAATCAGCCCAACCACTTCGCTGTAACCGGATGTCGCCGCCAGGCCTAGCGCACTCCAGCCGTCAGGGTCGCGCACTTTCACGTCAGCGCCTTTATCCAGCAATGCTTTAACCGCATTGAGGTTGTTTTTCTTGGCGGCAAACATCAGGGCGGTCCAGCCACCCTGGTCTTTGGCATTGATGTTGGCGCCACTATCTACCAGGATGCGTATGACGTCGGCCTGGTCCTTGCGGGCTGCATACATCAAGGGCGTGATCTTTTCCGGGTCGGTCACGTTAGGGTTGGCACCGCTTTTCAGCAACGCTTTCACTGTGGCGATGTCACCTTTGGAGGATGCGATCAGCAAATAGGAGATATCAGAACCGCTTTCGGCATTCACGTTTTCAGTCGCCGCGGCTTCAGGGCTTGCTTTCTTTTTATGTTTGCTGGCGGCTTCAGCCGACGTCAGCCCGAGTAACAGGGCAGCGCTGCACAGCAGCAAGCCAGGCCAGTATCTAGTCCGGGGAATACGCTTCATGCAGTCTCCTGTTGATTTATTTCGCAGCACGTTGAATGGCAGCCAGCACCGCTTCACCTAGCCCTGCAGGCGAATCAGCCACTACACAGCCGGCTGCTTCCAATGCCGCTATCTTGTCTTCGGCACGGCCTGAGCCGCCGGAGATGATCGCCCCGGCATGGCCCATACGTTTACCCTTAGGCGCTGTCAGGCCGGCAATGTAAGCCGCTACCGGTTTGGTGACATGGTGTTTGATGAAGTCAGCGGTGGCTTCTTCATCACTGCCGCCAATTTCACCTACCATGATAATGGCTTCGGTTTCCGGGTCATTCTGGAAGAGTGCCAGGCAATCAATAAAGTTCAGGCCCTTGATCGGGTCACCACCAATACCGACACAGGTCGTCTGGCCTAATCCAAGCGCAGAGGTCTGGTGTACCGCTTCGTAAGTCAATGTGCCGGAGCGGGAAACCACGCCGACTTTGCCGCGTTTATGGATGCTGCCAGGCATAATGCCGATTTTGCACTCATCCGGCGTGATTACGCCTGGGCAGTTAGGACCGATCAGCTTGGTGCCGTTTGCAAGCAGCGCGGCTTTCACATTCAGCATATCCAGAACCGGGATGCCTTCAGTGATACAGACGATCAGCTCTATACCGGCATCGGCTGCTTCAAGGATAGAGTCCGCCGCAAATGGCGGTGGTACATAGATCACGCTGGCGTTGGCCTGTGTTTCTTTTACCGCTTCGCGCATGGTGTTGAATACAGGCAGGTTCAAATGCTGCTGGCCGCCTTTGCCTGGCGTCACGCCACCCACCATCTGCGTGCCATAAGCCAGCGCCTGTTCGGAATGGAATGTGCCCTGTTTACCGGTAAAGCCCTGGCACAATACTTTGGTATTTTTATCGACTAGAATTGCCATGACTACACACCTTCGCTTACTGCTTTAACTGCCTGTTTGGCGCCATCGGTCAGGCCTTCTGCCGAGATGATGTTCAGGCCGCTCTCACGCAACATTTGTTTTCCCAGTTCCACATTGGTGCCTTCAAGCCGCACCACTACCGGGATGGTCATGCCGACTTCTTTCACTGCCGTGATGATGCCGGTGGCAATGATGTCGCACCGCATGATGCCGCCAAAAATATTCACCAGGATGGCTTTCACATTCTGGTCAGCCAGGATGATCTTGAACGCCTTGGTCACGGTTTCCGCCGTGGCACCACCGCCAACATCGAGGAAGTTGGCCGGCATGCCGCCATGCAGCTTGATCAGGTCCATGGTCGCCATCGCCAGGCCGGCACCGTTCACCATGCAGCCGATATTGCCGTTCAGGGCAATGTAATTCAGGCCGCTATGATGGGCCTCGGCTTCCTTGGCATCGTCCTGTGACCAGTCACGGATCTCCGCAAACGGTTTCTGGCGGTAGAGCGCGTTATCGTCCACGGTCATCTTGCAATCGAGTGCGACCAGTTTCCCTTCTGTGGTCACAATCAGCGGGTTGATTTCCAGCAAGGATAGGTCGTTATCCTTGAACAGTTTGTACAGGCCTTTGGCAAGCTTGGTGAATGCCGCGATCTGGTCGCCGCTCAAGCCCAGGCCAAATGCCAGGTTACGCGCCTGGTAATCCACCAGTCCGTTCAGCGGATCACAGATCTCCTGCAGAATCTTGTCTGGCTGGGTAGCCGCAATTTCTTCAATATCCATGCCGCCTGCGCTGGAAGCGACCATGACTACACGTTCCAGCGCGCGATCTACCAGCATGGAAAGATATAATTCCCGGGCAATAGGCAGTGTCTGTTCTACCAGCACCTGGTGCACAGGCTGACCATCCGGCGCATTCTGGTAAGTGACGAGGTGTTTGCCGAGCAAGCTACCCGCCACTGTCTGTGCTTCCAGGGCTGACTTCACCACTTTTACGCCACCGGCCTTGCCACGGCCGCCGGCGTGCACCTGGGCTTTCACCACCCAGGCGTCACCGCCCAGTTCTTTGGTGGCGGCTGCAGCGGCTTCTTCGGATTGGACAACCAGGCCGACGGGAGTGACCAAACCATACTTTTGCAGTAACTGTTTGGCCTGATATTCGTGCAGATTCATGTAAATAAACTGTTTTTATGATTAAGCTGTCATTTTCGCGCAAATGCCTACTCAAAGCTAGGCTACAAACAAAAAAACCGTACTTGCGTACGGTTTTTTATTTGTGGGCTACACGGGGAATCACAAGTCTTCCGCCCAGGCATTGCCATATACTTTGCCATGGCGCGACATGACCAGCATCTGGTACATGCTGATAAACCACATATAGGTCGAAGCCAGGCTGTAACCCAGGCCGCCGATAATGGTCAGCCAGGCAAAATGCGGTGACCACTTGGTCAGCCACCATGACATCACGTCCACGATCAAAAAGGCGAACGGAAAGCCGATGGCGATCACTTTGGCGGTTTTAGGTACATTCACCGCAAAGCTGAAAATCAGGCCGATGAAGAAGAAAATAAAGCTGATACCGAACAAATGGATATGCGACACCCTGGTCAGGCCACTGATGGTCGCGCCTTCGTTGACTTCGGCGCGCGCTTTCACTTCTTCATATTTGGTAAAGTCGGGGATACCGGGAATATTGCTGTGGCACATGACACAGTGCTGGGCGAACACCTGTTTGTAATGTGATTCCCACTGGTCTTGCGGTGCGCCCAGTTGCGCCCATTTAATGATGTCCTGGCGGACTTCCAGCGGCGCTTTGTCTGACATTGAACCATTCAGCTTGCTTGCCAGCTTGGTACCGCTGCGGTCACCATAGTAGCTGTAGACAATGTCATTCACCGATAAGCCGAATTTTCCGTCAGCCATGCCATGCGTCAGCATGATTTGCAAGCCGGCCATGCACAGGCCGATGCCAATGACCAGCAGGTAACCAACAAACAGGGCTTTAAGCGGTAATGGCAGGTTAGGCAGGTTCAGCCATGGCAGTGTTTGAGACTCTTGTTTCATACTTTCCCCAGGTAAGATGTTGAGTACTGAATTTTTCAAATTTTTGGCAAGCATACCATCGGCGGCGCAAATCCTAAAACAGAAATATGCGTGAACAATACAAATCAAGCATTGCGGCTGACGCTGGTATAATCCAGCTTTTCCATTTGAGTTGAATTCATCATGCGTTTAGTGGTTCAGGGGCCTCGCATCAGCATGGCACATCTCACGCACATTCATGGCCTGGTGGGCGGTTATAACCAGTTTGTACAGGTGGCCGAACATGCCTATTATCTGCCTGTCGCCGCAGGTGATTATGTGGAAGTGAAAGCATTTTGTGCCGGCCAGCAGATAGACTATGCATTGGTTGAAGATGCGCACCGACTGGCCAAATTCGGCCTTTGTGTGATGGACATGGATTCCACCCTGATTTCGATTGAATGCATAGATGAAATTGCAGACATGATGAACATCAAGCCGCAGGTGGCCGAAATCACCGAAGCGGCCATGCGTGGTGAGCTCGATTTCTCTGCCAGTTTACGCAAACGGGTCGCCTTGCTGAAAGGCCTGCCGGAAACGGCGCTGCAACAGGTGCTCGATGAAAGATTGCGTTTTAATCCCGGTGTCCAGCACTGGATAGGCATCTGCAAAGAAAACGGTATTAAAACCATGGTAGTTTCTGGCGGTTTCACCGTGTTTGCCAATTACGTGCAGCGTACTCTGGGGCTGGATTACGCGGTTTCCAATACCCTGGAAGTCATTGACGGCAAGCTGACCGGGCAGGTGCTCGGAGATATTGTCGACGCCCAGCGCAAGGCAGATGAACTGGTTAAACTGCGTGATCAGCTGGGTTTAACGGCCAAACAGACGATTGCGATTGGCGACGGCGCCAACGACCTGAAGATGATGTCTGTGGCTGAAGTAGGGGTGGCCTATCACGCCAAGCCTGTGGTGCAGCAGCAAGCCAGATATGCACTGAACATCGTCGGCCTGGATGGAGTGGCAAACCTGTTAACCATGTAGTTTCTATAGCCATTTATCATGCAGGGCATATAACACTTATAACACTGAAAAGGCGGCAACATGAGCGCAACTGCAGAATCCGCTTCTCCCCCTCAGCCTGTCTCGTTAGCGGAAGCCAGCCTGTACTGGCTGAAATTAGGCTTTATCAGCTTTGGCGGGCCTGCCGGGCAGATCGCCATCATGCACCATGACCTGGTCGAGCAAAAACGCTGGATATCCGAAAGCCGTTTTTTGCATGCGCTTAACTACTGCATGGTATTGCCGGGTCCTGAAGCACAGCAGCTAGCGACTTATATCGGCTGGCTGATGCACCGCACAGTCGGTGGCCTGGTTGCCGGTATCCTGTTCTTCCTGCCTTCTTTTTTCATGCTGGTTACCCTGGCCTGGGTCTACATGGCCTATGGTTCAGTCCCTACCGTGGCCGGTATTTTTCATGGCATCAAACCAGCGGTGATTGCCATCGTATTCTTCGCGGCTTACCGTATAGGCAGTAAAACCCTGAAAAATCCGTTGCTATGGGCTATCGCTGTCCTCGCTTTTACGGGGATTTTTTTCTTTAAACTGCCATTCCCGCTGATCGTGCTGCTGGCGGGATTGGCCGGCGTCGCCGGAGGTTATTACCTTCCGGCCTATTTCCAGGGTGGGGCAGGGCATGCCATTCGACAACACACGCATAGTCCGGCATTGATCGATGACACCACACCGACGCCAGCCCATGCCATTTTCAGCTGGCAACGTTTCCGGCTTGTCCTGCTATGGGGCTTGGGTCTGTGGGCTACCTCCATGCTGGTACTGGTAGGTTTGTATGGCTGGCAAGGTGCTTTCGCCCAGATGGGCTGGTTCTTTACCAAGGCGGCATTGCTCACTTTTGGCGGTGCCTACGCGGTGCTGCCTTATGTATATCAGGGAGCGGTAGAGCATTACCAGTGGCTCACGGCAGGACAGATGATAGATGCGCTGGCACTGGGGGAAACCACTCCAGGACCGCTGATCATGGTGGTGACTTTTGTCGCTTATGTAAGCGGCTGGAATACGTTGGTGCTCGGTCCTGAATATGCCGGCTTATCAGGTCTGGTCGCCGCCAGCATAGTGACTTTCTTCACCTTTCTACCTAGCCTGGTATTTATTTTCCTGGGCGGGCCATTGATTGAAACCACGCACGGTAACCTCAAATTCACCGCGCCGCTGAGTGGCGTCACTGCCGCTGTGGTTGGCGTTATTTTCAACCTGGCGCTGTTTTTTGCCTGGCATATCTATTGGCCGCAAGGACTGGAAAACGGTGTGGACTGGTTTTCGGTCGTACTCAGCATCATCGCATTGATTGCGGTGCTTAAATATCGTGTGAATGTGGCGCTGGTTATTGTGCTTAGCGGTTTGGTGGGCGCTGTGACAGAATGGTTAGTTTGAACTGTTGCTTAGCAACCTAGCTGGCCTGAAGTGTTTGGATATGGTCGACCTGAAGAGAGGTCAGTAAAATGACTGTGCGAATATTCAAAAGGTGTTTTAACCGTTACAAATCTGCCACAGTTATGCAGTTTATCTTTAGTCTTAAGCTACTGAGTCTTTAAGTTACTGAGGCAAGTTAAAACATTCTTCAGGGATGGCAGGCAGATTTTCAAATAATGGTCTGGCAAAATAGTAACCCTGGTACAGATTTACGCCGAAATCCACCATAACTGCCAATTCACCAGCCGTTTCTATGCCTTCTGAAATTACTTTGATGTTCAGGCCGTTACATACATCCAAAATACTTTTCACGATTAACTGCTTGGTTTTGTTATGGTCAATATCACGGATCAGATTCATATCCAGTTTAATGATATCAGGCTGCCACTCAGCCAACAGGTTCAGTCCCGAATAGCCTGCACCAAAATCATCGATGGCTGTCAGGAACTGGTGTTTTTTGTATTCGGTAAAAATATTCTTCAGGTGGGCGTGGTCAGTGATTTTTTCTACTTCTGTCACTTCAAACATAATTCGTTTTTTATCAAAACCCAATTCATCACATACATTTAAAGTCGACTGAATACAATTTTCAGGCTTATAGACGGCATTGGGCAGGAAGTTGATGGAAAGGATCTGGTCAAATTGCAACGTATTGGCAAGCCTGATGGATCTTGACCGGATAATCTGGTCAAAACTGTGGACTTTTGATTCGTTAATCTGATCAAGAATGTAAGAGGCGGGTTCGTTGTTGAGGCCACGTACCAAGGTTTCATAACCCCAAATTTTCTTTTCATGGAATGCCACAATCGGTTGAAACGCCATTGAGAAATCTATGCCCAGGTCTTGTGGATTACATTTGCCGCAATTCATTTACTTGGTTCCTTGTTGGATATTAACTTGCCAGTATTTCCGGCAGGTTCTTAAGTCATCTTCTATTGTAATCAATTTGTTAACGCTGTGATTGTGCGAAAAGAAGATAGTTGTTCTTTCAATTCACGGTTTATTTTCTAAAAGCAAAGGGTTGCTTACAAGCTGCATCCAGCATCAGTTTGCAGAAGTTGTTATTGATTTTTAATTGAACACGTTTGAGAAATGACTTGTCGATAGTTTAAAAAGATAGTTAATACTGCGGCAAGTGCAGTTTGATTACTTTTCAGAAGCTGGCAGCTTACTCAAACTCGCCATTCAAGTATGCTAATTCCTGATCAGTAAAACCTGCTCTTTTACGGGCATCCATATTAAACGGTGGTTTTAGTCTTGGTGCTTTGAAGCTTAAGCAGAGTTGCTCGAATGTACTTAAGGAATCCAGACCCCGTTGCTCGCATAACCAGTGATACCAGTGGTTGCCTATCGCCACATGGCCGATCTCATCACGCAGAATGATATCCAGGATGGCCGCAGCGGCTTGGTCGCCGGCTTGTGCCAGTTTTTGTTTCAATGGCGGGCTGGCATCCAGACCACGTGCTTCCAGCGTGCGCGGAACCAGCGCCATGCGGGCCAGCACATCAGCTTGCGTTTTCTCTACCATTTCCCACAAGCTGTTATGGCCATCGAAATCACCGTATGTGTATCCCAGGCTATGCAGGTGATCTTGCAGCAGCGTGAAGTGGTAAGCCTCTTCTTTGGCGACTTGTAGCCAGTCACGGTAATACTGCTCCGGCATATCGGCAAAGCGCCAGACAGCATCCAGCGCCAAATTGACTGCATTGAACTCGATGTGCGCCAGTGCGTGGATCAGGGCGGCGCGCCCTTCGACTGTATTCATGGAGCGGCGTTTGAGCAGTTTGGGTGCGACCAGGGCAGGGCGCGCCGGCCTGCCGGGTATAGCGGCTTGACTCACCAGCTGTGCTGACGGGTTTAATGCTGTTTTGTCCGCACATAAGTCTTGCCACAGCGTATGCACCTGGGTGCATTTCAGTTGTGGATCACTCAGTATGAGTGCTTGCAGGGCGAGTGTTCTCAGGCAGGGCGTCATAACACTCGAATTTTACCGTGAATTGGCTGCCGGTGTCGTGGGTCACGGGGTGCTCCAGACCGGTGCTGACACTGATGGTGGCGTTATGCTGTTCGGCAACTTCGGCAACAATCGCTAAACCCAGGCCACAACCATTGCCCTGGTTGGGGTTCAACCGGTGAAAACGTTCAAATATCAGCGAATTCTGTTCGGCGGGGATGCCGATACCGCTATCTGTCACCTGCAGGAAAACATGCTTTCCACCCTGCCATAGGCGTATCTGGATCAAACCCTGTTCAGGGGTATACAAAATGGCATTTTCCAGCAGGTTATTCAGCATTTCCGAAAGCATCAGGGCATCGCCCCATACCTGAGCCTGCTGCGTTTCTATCAAGACTTCGATTTCCAGACCCTTGTCACTGGCCGGGCCTATCCAGCGTGCGCATTCTTCATAGATGATATCGGTCAGCGATACCGGCTGGAACTTCAGTTGTGTGGTTGCGGCATCCGTTCTCGCCATGCTGAGCAGGCGCAGTATCAAGTGGGAAAGCCGGGTAGTGCTGCGCAGGATGAAGTTGAGCGGCTCCTTCACCGATTCAGGTGGGTCTCTGCGCAAGGCGAGTTCCGCTTGTGCCTGCAGGCCGGCGATCGGGGTACGCAACTGGTGCGAGGCATCGGCAATGAATTGCTGCTGTTGCTGTAAACCGGCTTTGACACGGCTCAGTAAGGCATTCATCGCTTGTACCAGAGGTTGCAGCTCTAACGGCGTAGCGTCCGTATCCAGCGGACTCAGGTCGCGGTGAGACCGTTCATGTAGTGCGCCTTTCAAGTCCTGCATGGGCTTGAGGGCGAAAAAGATGCCTAATTCGATGACGATCGCCGCCAGGATCATCATCAACACCTGTGGCAGTAACATTTCCTCTACCATTTCTGCCACCATGGCATCCCGTTTTGCGGTGGTTTCTGCCATGCTGATCAGGATATTGCGTGCATTGGCATCGGGGCTGACCGGCAACGCAAAAGTCACCACACGTATAGGCTCGCCCTTATACATGCTGTTGTAATAAATCTCTTGGTTGCCGATCACCGGATGTGAAGGCAGTGGCAAATGGGCCTCGCCAAATACCAGTTTGCCATCAGGCGCTGTGATGCGGATGTAGATATGATCGCCCTCGTTGTAGCTTAGCAAATGGCTGGCAATCTCGGGCAGTTCGATTTTTACCTGGTTGTGCTCATCGACGATCACTTCGTCGGAAAGCGCCAGTACAGTGCGTAGCAGCGCCTGGTCATAAGCCTGGGTCGCGTAGTGCAAGGCGCGCGAGTATGAAATGGCCGCAGAAATGCTCAACACAGCCAGCATGGTGAGCAGCAGCCACAAACGTAACTGGTTTTTAAGCGAGCGCGGCGGTGCCATCATAGATTGGTATGTTCGGCTTCCAGCATGTAGCCCAGCCCTCGCACTGTGCGGATATGTGCACCACTAGGTTCTATCTTTTTACGCAAACGGTGGATATATACTTCAATCGCATTATCGCCCAGCGACTCATCCCAATTGCAAAGCGACTCCATGATCTGTTCTTTGGCAATGATCTTGCCCATACGCATCATCAGTGTCTCCAGCAGGTGCAATTCGCGCGCAGAAAGCGTGATGGGAGTGTCATTGATGCTGGCGAGTTTGTTCGGCACATCCAGCTTCAGGTTACCGCATTGCAGCGGCAGATTATTACCGAGCTTGCTACGACGTATCAGCGCCCGCACGCGCGCTTCCAGTTCTTCCAGGTGAAAAGGCTTGGTCAGGAAGTCATCCGCACCCAGGTCCAGCGCCTGCACGCGGGTGGCTACGTCTTCACGTGCGGTCAGGATCAGCACCGCCACCGGGTTGGATTGCTGGCGCAAATGCGAAAGCACCTGTGTGCCATCCATGGTCGGCAGTCCTAGGTCAAGAATGACCAGGTCATAGACACCATCCTGGATAGCGCGTATCGCCTGCTTGCCATCCGCTACATGATCCACCGCATATTCAGCCTGCGTCAGTACACGTACCAGGCCGTTGGCAATGACCAGATCATCTTCCACAATCAATAAGCGCATCGTTTCAGCCAATCAATATTAATGGGTGCAGTGTACTCCAAATTATTTGTCTTTCTTGTTTGTAAGTTGGCTGTAAGGCGAGGGGCGTATCGTGCAATGGTGACGACACGGAATACACATTACCGTGCGATGAAAAAAATGTAAAACGCACTGTTGGCGGTATGCCAGTGCAACGGATGAAGGAGCGATGATGCGTAAGATATCTATCGTGTTGCTGGGGTTGTTGCTATCTCTCACCTGTATTGCAAGAACCAACCCCACTCCTCAGGAACAAGTCGAGATGAACAAACATCTCAGGTCTGCCAAACACGCTGGTGCGCAGCCAGTGGTCAATCCCCAAAAGGAGGTTGACAAAAAAACTGCGCAAAGCAAGTAACTGTGACCTGCCAAGGCGCATCGACTTCCCTGCGGTGCAGCTGAGACAACGAGCGGTTTCGTGTGTATCCTCTCACTTCACCACGCGCAAGCGTGGTTTTTTTTGCGCGCTATTTGGTGAAGTGGGAATCAGGAAGTCTAAATATCTGGCGAACTTCAATCAATGAGGTTCAAAATGGGTCCGCAAAAATGGGTCCGCAAATGGATGCATTAGTTAGGCAATCAGCTAAATCAATCAAATGCTAACGTAGTTGAATCACGTCCAGCGCGCCGGCTTTCATATCCGGCACCAGCAGGTGGTGGCCATCCTGGCTGAGTGCGATATCTGCTGCTGATTGGTAGCCATCTTTGACCAGCACCGCCTTATTGCCTTCTACCCGGTAAACTTTGCCAGCCTTCCAGTCACTGACATACACCGTGCCGTTGGCCTGCTTAACGATACCATCGCCACCACCAAAGCCGCTGGCGACCTCTTGCAGGCGTTTTCCAGGCAAGTCGTAGTCATACAGCACACCAGACGTAAAATCCACCATCAGTAAATGTTCGCCTTTGGCGTCGGCCAGCAAACCATTAGGCGCCAGCACACGTGCATCTGCCTTGCCATCAAGCAGCAGGGTTAATTTGCGCTGCGGAGTGATTTTATAAATGATGCCACCTTTGCCTGAGCCCAGGATATCACCGCTATCGCTGACATACAGATTACCGTTGGCATCCGCAGCCAGGTCATTCAGAAACTGCGGCAGCTGAGGAAACTCATTCGCAGCAATATGCACCTCAGCGTTGGCTGGCGACTGATTAAGCGCCACACGCCAGATTCTGTTTTTATCAGCGATAAACAGGTCATTGCCGATAATCGCCAGTCCTTTAGGGTCATCCAGGCCTTGCACAAGCACGCTGGATTTGCCGTGGTCGATCACACGTATCTGGCCATCGCCATCCTTGCCGAATTCATTGATCTCGGAAATATACAGTTTGCCATCGGCGGCCTGGATCACCGACTCTGGCGTCAGTAAGCCGCTGACCGGCTCGATGCCATGTGCGTGACTGAGGCTGCTCAAAGCAAAAAGCGCTGTTGCGACAACGCTGGAGATGAGGTGGCGATGATAAGCAGGCAACATGATTCCTCCCTAAGGTTTTTTTGTTAAAAGAAAATTTTTGGCTGTGTCAGGGTATTGATACTAGTGCATAACGCTTCAAAATTCTGCACCGGACCCTGTGCTACGGACTGCTGGAAAACCGGGTTTTTCTGTAATTGCTGGATCACTTGGTCGAATGCCTGCTGATAAGACTTCTTTGCAAAGTTTTCAACATTATAAGTAATCCATCCGCGGGATTCGCCCTGACCTTTGGCGGTCAGTAGCGGCTTGCCAAGTGCGCTGTCTGCAGCAGGCTGGGTATATACCCTGGCAGTGATCTCGGTGTGGAATGTACCCATTTGGGGGTTGTAGAACAGATTAGGCTCAATCACTACCAGTGCCTGGCCTTTAGCATCAGCTTTACAGCTGGTAGCGCTGTATTGCCTGGCCTGGAATGCCTGCAGGCTTACTCTGTCCGCCGCTTCACCCCGGTTATGCCAGTAATTTGCGTAAGGGTTTAACAGGCGTACCGGATGCTCGTAAAAAGTATCCGGCACCTGAATCACCAAGGCAGGGTTGGTTGGGGAGTTAGCTGCATGGCCCGCTGCCATCCAGCCGGTACAGACCAGGCTGGCTATGGAAATTAGAATTCGTTTCATGATTGCTCCTGTAAATATCAGCGATTTATTGCTGATTAATTTGCGCTGATTTATTTTTACGCTTATTTGATTATTATATGGGGCTAACAGGCGTAATTGTTAGCTGCGGATACGGTATATCCAGCCGGTCTGGTCATCACTGACATACAAGCAGCCGTCAGCCCCGACAATCACATCCACCGGCCTTCCCCATGACTGGTTATCCTGCAACCAGCCTTCCACCAGTGGGACGGTAGCGACAGGCTGATGGTTCCTAAATTTTACACGCAACAGCGCATAACCGCTGGCTTGCCGGCGATTCCATGAACCGTGTAATGCGACCACCGCATCCTGCCGCATACTTTCCGGCAGGCGGCTGCTTTGCAAAAACGTAAATCCTATCGGCGTGCTGTGTGCCGGTAAAGTGAGTGCGGGAGGTTGTGCCTGCTTGCAGATATCCGCTTCACCGGTAAAGTTGGGATCCTGGAACAATCTGGCGGGATTGGCCGGGTCAGCCCAGCAATAAGGCCAGCCGTAATGTTTACCTGCTTCGATCAGGTTGAAATGTTCTGGCGGCAGGTCGTCATTGACAGGGCCATTTTTGGTTGCGCTACGGTTATCTGCGCCATTGTTGGTGGCAAACAGTGCGCCGGTATCCGGATGCCAGGCAAAGCCCTGGGTATTGCGCAAGCCGGTGGCCCAGATGGAGCCAGGGGCGTGCCGTCCAACTGTCTGTAATGCGCCTGCCGCGCGGCCATCGGCAGTAAAGCGTAGCAGGCTGGCGCGTAAAGGGTTTTCTTCAACGCATACATTGCAACTTGAGCCTACATTCACATAAATAAAGCCATCTGGTGACACCTTCACCGTTTTGAAGCTATGGCCGCCACTTGGCAGGCTGCGGATAAACGCCTGCGCCTTGCCCCAGCCATCTCCCTGTTTGGCTAACTTGACCACGCCGTTTTGTTCGGCAACCAGCAGGTCTTCTCCCAGCAGCGCGATGCCATGCGGTGAATTCAGGCCCTGTGCAATCACCTCTGCTTCGCCTTGCTGGCTGATGCGGATTACCCGACCCTGGTCAGGCAGAGTTGCGAGCAGGCGTCCCTGTTTATCCAGAGCCAGCATGCGTGGCGAGCCCCATTTGCTGACATCCGCAAAACGTTCTATTTTGAGGCCATCCGCGACTGTTAACCTGGACAGGGCCGCAGCTGTCTGCGGATCTGCTTGCGCATCAGATTTTGCCGCTGGCTTCTGCGCCGTGACGGATTCAGCCAAAACCTCATTCGGTTGAGTGGAACTAAAAAAGACCAGCAAGCCTATCGCTAATCCTGGTGATAATGCATTGCCTGCAAGTTTGTACATAGGGAGTGCCATCAGGTCAGGGTATCTGCCCAGATATTCTGCGCCCAGGCTTGTGCATAGTCACCTTCCTCTATGCTGGCTTTGTTGGCAACGCCACCGCCTTCAGCGGATACCATGGATTTCTTGATTGGATCAAATCGGTAGACATTGGCGACATGCATGGCCTGTCTGTCATCGACAAAACTATAGCAAGTGTTGGCAAATACCGGTAGCGGGTTTGGCGGATTGCCGGACTGCAAGTCAATGATGGCTGCAGCGCACACCTTGGCATGCGAGGTCGCCATATGCGCAGATTTGGGCAAGCCTGCCGAAATGCTGTCGCCAATCACATGTATATCAGGATTCAATGTAGAGGCATAAGTGACAAAATCCACTTCACACCAATGCTGGTCTACATTGGCCAGCCCAGCGGTTTGCGCTACTTTGCCGGCCAACTGTGGCGGGATCACATTCAATACCGAAGCCTGCACGGTTTCAAAATCTGTTTTGATGGTTTTGCTGGCGGTGTCCAGCTGCAGGATCTCGCTATTGTTGTGGTAATCGATGATGCCCTGGTAGGCACCTTGAAAACTCTGCAAGAATAATCCTTTTTTGGAAGTGATATCTGCGTTCGCATCCAGGATGATCATCTTGCTGCGCGGTTTATGTTGCTTGAAATAATGTGCAACCTGACAGGCGCGTTCATAGGGGCCGGGCGGGCAGCGGTATGGCGCTTTGGGGATAGTCATCACAAATACGCCCCCGTCTGGCATGCTCTCCAGTTGCTGGCGTAATTGCAGCGTTTGCTTGCCTGCTTTCCACGCATGCGGAATATCGGCAACCGGGGTAGGCATGCCCGGGATGCGGCTGTAATCGAAATCCACCCCCGGCGCCAGGATCAAACGGTCATAGCGAAGGCTGCTACGCGAAAGCGTGATTTGTTTGGCTGCCTGGTCAATCGCAATGACAGAATCTTGTATCCACTGCAAATCATGCTGTTTGCGCGACAGCGCATACGAAAAGCTCAGGTCATCCAGCGTGCGGCTGCCACCCAGTATCAGATTGCTTTGCGGGCAGGAAATGAACTGGGGATTAGGCTCAATGATGGTGACCTTGATATTGCCGGCGCTCCAGTCGCGCAAGTATTTGGCGGCGGTCAAGCCGGCGAACCCGGCGCCTACCACCACGACATGCCCAAGCGGCGGGCGGCTGGCGCGGGCGAAAGCCGGCATGCCATAAAAAGCAAGGCCGCCATAAACCACAGAGCGCACAAATTGCCTGCGGGATTGCATATAGGGTGTTGAAAGGTTTTTATCAGACATTATTGCGCCCCCCGGAAGGATTGCATAGGCGCAGTCACCGGTGTACGGCGCTGCTGGGCAGAAAAGTAACTGGCGAGAGTGCCGATTTCTTCATCAGTCAGGCCTCTAGCATGCTGGTGCATCACCGTGGCAGGGATGGCGCCGCTCTTAAAGCCCTGCATGCGCTGTATAAAATAATCTTTATTCAAACCTGCCAGCGTCGGTGTACCACCAAGACTGTTGCCTTGCGGGCCATGGCAGGCGGCACAAGAGGCTGCCAAAGTCGTGGTCGCCTGTGAAAAACTTTCCTGCGCGCACAGCGATAGTGGCCACTGGCAATACACAAGCAATGCGAAACTGATGTGTAAACGTTTCATTATTCCCCCGGATGGTGGTTTAATTATTGTGATTCACCCATATTATTCTAGCCTTCACCTGCCGCGTGCGTGACTCCGGTTACATTTGCAGCAGTGCCTGTTCAAACACCGCATCATTTGAGATCTGCAATCACAGTCTGGCTGGTGCCGATTCCAAAAAAAACGGCCATGCATCACATGACCGTTTTTTGTGTCTCGTTAATGGTTAACGATTAAAAACATTTTTCTTCTTTACAGCCGTCGTCTTTAGTACCGAGTTCCGTCAACAATTCCACCATTTTTGGATTGTTTTCTTCACGGAAATAACGGATCAAGGAAACATCGCCTTTCAGTTTCTTGTTCACATCCGCACCTTGTGAAGCCAGGTATTTCATCAGTTGTGTGTCACCGATAAAGGCGGCCATATGGAAAGCAGTATTCTGGCTGGCAGGATGCACGTAGTCTTTATCAGCACCTTTGGAAATCAGGTATTTCACGACATCGATACGGCCTTTGGAGGCTGCCATCTGCAAGGGTTCCCAGGCGAAAAACTTCTGGTTAACCAGGCTGGGGTCAGCTTCTACGTATTTCTTGACCACTTTGACATTACCGCCGGTAAGCGCTTCGGTAAACTCCATGTATTCTTCATCTGAAAGCGCAAAAGCCTGCAATGAAAAAGACAATGCGAGTAAAGCCAGTAAACATTTAATTGATTTCATAATTTCTCCAAACACCTGATTTTCATTTTTTAAAATTAACAACCTGCTTTAAAACCTATCCTGCTTTAATACTACTGAGTAACAAGATGACCTAACCCACAAATTTGCGTGCGTTACGGAACATGCGCATCCAGGGGCCATCTTCCTGCCAGTCATCAGGATGCCAGGAATGCTGTACCGTCCTGAATACACGTTCCGGGTGCGGCATCATGATGCTGAATCGGCCGTTCGGTGTAGTGAAACCGGTCAACCCCTGCGCAGAACCGTTCGGGTTAAACGGGTACACTTCCGTTGGCGTTGACGCATGATCGATAAAACGCACGGTTGCCAGCTGCTGTTTTAGCACATCTGTGACAGCGTTTGCATCAGTAAATTCCGTAAATCCTTCACCATGTGCCACGGCGATAGGCATGCGGCTGCCTGCCATGCCGTCGAAGAAAATGGAGGGCGAACTCAGGATTTCCACCAGGGAAACCCGCGCTTCGAACTGCTCTGATTTATTGCGTACAAAATGCGGCCATTGCTCGGCGCCCGGGATGATGCTGTGCAGGTTGCTCATCATCTGGCAACCGTTACACACGCCCAGCGCAAACGTATCGCCACGGCTGAAGAAACTGCTGAACTCGTCGCGCGCACGGCTGTTGAACAGGATGGACTTGGCCCAGCCTTCGCCGGCACCCAGTACGTCACCGTATGAGAAGCCACCACAAGCCACCAGGCCGGCAAAGTCTTTCAGCGACACACGGCCACTGATGACGTCGCTCATATGCACATCAACGCTGTTGAATCCGGCACGGTCAAATGCTGCCGCCATCTCGGTCTGGCCGTTCACCCCTTGCTCACGCAGGATCGCCATGTTCGGGCGCTTGCCGCTATTGATATACGGTGCGGCGATATTGTCGTTCAGGTCGAACGTCAAATGCGCATGCAAACCTTTGTCATCCGCGTTCAGGTGCCTGTCGTATTCCTGTTGTGCACAGACCGGGTTATCACGCAGGCTTTGCATGCGGAAAGTGGTTTCTGACCACATGCGGTGCAAATCGATGCGGGATGCATGGTAACGGGTGTTGCCATGCGAGATCACGATATCATGACTGTTATTCACCTTGCCGATCCGGTGTACGGCATTGCCCAGCAATTGTTGCAGCTCAGCGGCGATGGCGGCTGCTTCAGAGGCACGCACTTGCAGCACTGCGCCTAACTCTTCGTTAAACAATACGCTGGCACTGTCACCAGGCAGATCGCCCAAGTCAACGTTCAGGCCGCAGTGGCCGGCAAACGCCATCTCACTCAGGGTGACAAACAGGCCGCCATCTGAACGGTCGTGGTAAGCCAGCAATTTGCCGTCACTATTCAGTTGCTGGATGGCAGCGAAGAACGCTTTCAGTTGTGAAGGCTGATCCACATCCGGCACCGTGTCACCCAGCTGGCTGTAGACTTGTGCCAAGGCCGAGCCGCCCATGCGGTTCTGGCCATTGCCCAGATCGATCAGTATCAGTTCGCTGTCGCCAAGGTCGGTACGCAGTTGCGGGGTCAGTGTCTTGCGCACATCCGACGTATTGGCAAATGCGGAGATCACCAGCGAGATAGGGGAGGTCACGGCTTTATTCTGGCCATCATCATTCCACACCGTTTTCATGCTCATGGAATCTTTACCGACCGGGATGCTGATACCCAGGGCCGGGCATAATTCCATGCCTACGGTTTTCACTGTTTCGTACAAGGCTGCATCTTCACCAGGGTGGCCGGCTGGCGCCATCCAGTTGGCAGACAGCTTGAGGTTGCCGATCTCGGTGATGGCAGCGGCGGCAATATTGGTGATCGCTTCGCCAATCGCCATACGGCCGGAAGCAGGTGCGTCCAGCAAAGCCAGCGGTGCTTTTTCACCAATGGCAAATGCCTCACCGATATTGGTTTCATAACCGGCACAGGTCACGGCGACGTTGCTGACCGGTACCTGCCATGGGCCCACCATCTGGTCACGGGCAATCAGGCCGGTCACGGTGCGGTCACCAATGGTGATCAGGAATGTTTTGTCAGCAACTCCAGGCAGGCGCAGAACACGCGCTGCCGCTTCCTGCAGATCGATCTTGCTGGTATCAAATGCACGCAGTGATTTTTTGACGGATTTCACATCGCGCAACATTTTTGGCGGTTTGCCCAGCAATACGGATAAATCCATATCCACCGGTTTGTTGCCGAAGTGGCTGTCTTCCACCGTCAGGTGACGGTCTGCAGTCGCAATGCCTACCACCGCGAACGGGCAGCGTTCACGGGCACAGATCTCTTCGAACAATGGCAGTTGTTCCTGCGTCACAGCCAGCACATAACGTTCCTGTGCTTCGTTACTCCATAACTCGCGGGGTGCCATGCCGGGTTCTTCATTATGCACATCGCGCAGTTGGAAAATGGCGCCGACTTTGGCGTCATTGACCAGTTCAGGGAAAGCGTTGGAGATACCGCCGGCACCGACGTCATGGATGCTGACGATAGGGTTTTTGTCACCTAACTGCCAGCAACGGTCTATCACTTCCTGCGCACGGCGCTGCAACTCGGGGTTGCCTCGCTGTACCGAATCAAAGTCCAGGTTTTCGGTGTTGGCGCCGGTATCCATACTGGAAGCTGCACCGCCGCCGAGGCCGATCAGCATGGCCGGACCGCCAAGCTGGATCAACGCCGCTCCAGCCGGAATGCTGTGCTTGTGGCTGTGGCTGTCTGAAATATTACCGACACCGCCAGCCAGCATGATGGGCTTATGGTAACCGCGCACTTCAGGCTGTCCTTCGGCATCGGTGGTTTCCAGTTCAAAGGTACGGAAATAACCGGCAATATTCGGACGGCCGAATTCATTGTTGTAAGCCGCGCCACCGAGCGGGCCGTCTATCATGATTTGCAGCGGGCTGGCAATGCGGCCAGGTTTGCCGTAATTACTTTCCCACGGCTGCTTGAAATCCGGCAAGTTCAGGTTAGAAACAGAAAAACCGGTCAAGCCTGCTTTAGGTTTGGAACCAATCCCGGTCGCCCCTTCGTCACGGATCTCGCCACCCGCACCCGTCGCCGCACCGGCAAATGGGGAAATCGCAGTCGGGTGGTTATGGGTTTCTACCTTCATCAGGTAGTGCATGTCGTCTTCAACAAACTGGTAACTCTGGTCAGCAGATGGGTAGAAACGCTTGGTTTTCTGGCCCTGCACAATCGAGCTGTTATCCGAGTAGGCCACCACAGTGTTACCCGGGTTCAACTTGTGCGTGTTGCGTATCATGTTGAACAGTGACAGCTCTTGCTGTACACCGTCGATCACCCAGTCGGCATTGAATATCTTGTGACGGCAATGCTCGGAGTTGGCCTGCGCAAACATCATCAATTCGACATCGGTCGGGTTGCGGCCCATCTTGCGGTAGTTTTCCAGCAGATAGTCCACTTCATCAGGGGAAAGCGCCAGGCCCATCTCGTTGTTGGCGGCTTCAAGTGCAGTTTTGCCACCGGCCAGGATATCGATGCTGGACAAAGGTTTGGGGTCGGCATGGTGGTACAGGTTTTCTGCATCACCTACGCTATAAACCACGGTTTCTGTCATGCGGTCTTGTATCGCTGCGCGTAAGGCCTGTTTCTCGGCATCGTTCAGTGGCTGGCCATTCCGGGTAGTGACGAAATAGGCGATACCGCGTTCAAGGCGAAGTAAATTCAGCCCACAGTTGTGCGCGATATCGGTGGCGCGGGAAGCCCATGGAGAAATGGTGCCTATGCGCGGGATCACCAGCAGTAATTCGCCGGCAGCGGTCTCCGCTTGTGTTTTGGGACCGTAAGTTAAAATCTGCTGCAGGGTATCCTGCTCTGCGGCGCTTAATGCGATTTCGCTAAAAGCAAAATGTACAAACTCGGTAGAGATGTGCGCGATATTAGGGGCGCTGGCTTTGAGTGTGCTGTAGAGTTTATCGAGACGGAACTGGGAGAGGGCGGCACTGCCGCGCAGGCTTAAAAATTGCGCTTGACTGGACATGAGGCGATTGGATTTTTCAGTGAAAATTCAAACCGCTATTTTAACAGAAAGCAGACCGTCCCGCAGGGTCAAAACGAACAGCGCATAAAAAACAGCAACCTGCAGGTTGCCGTTCTTGATCTTGATAATGCCTGGGTCAAGTTAATCATGACCTGACTTGCCGGCTTTCTTCGAGTGCGTAGATTTGCGGATGATGATTACTTTAAGCGGCCATTTCGCTTACTAGTAGCCCAATGCCCGCGCGCTCTGGTAGAAAGCAAAGCTGATCAGCCATGCCAGGCCTAGCGACCAGCCCAGTGACAGCCACATGAATCCCCGGCTTTTGCTTTCCGACCTGAGGGTGGCAATGGTAGACAGGCAGGGTGTGTAAATCAGAGTAAACAGCATAAAACTCATGCCTTGCACCCAGTCAATATTGGCAGCGATCTGGTGGCTGAGGGCATCGCCTTGCAAGCCATAAATCACCGCCAGCGAGCCGACTACGATTTCTTTGGCGACAAAACCAAAGATCAGCGCGATCGCCAGGTGGTTGTCAATGCCGATAGGGTCCAGCACTGGCGCAAAGAAGCGGCCTATGCTGCCCGCCCAGGTTTCAGAACTGGCGGGTACCGCACTGGTCGGCAAGTGTGTCAGTAGCCATACCATCAGCACGCCGATGACGATGAATTTGGTGGCGCGGTAAAGAAAGTGTTTGACCTCCTGCCAGCCACGCATCCATATCTGGTTAGGGGTGGGAAATCGGTAAGGCGGTAACTCCAGCACAAACGGCTCACTGCTGGCAAACTTCTGTTTGAACAGGATAGCAGTCATGAAAATAGTGACGAAGCTGACCATGTATAGCGAGAACAGCGCCATGGCCGCCTGTGAAGGCGGGAACAAAATAGCGATCATAAACAGGAATACCTGCAAGCGCGCAGAACACAGTGACAAAGGAATCGTCAGCATGGTCAGCAAACGCATCGGGCGGCTACGCATCACGCGGGTGCCCATCAGCGCCGGCACATTGCAGCCAAAGCCCATCAGTACCATCACGAACCCGCGCCCATCCAGCCCCATTTTTGCCATCAGGGTATCCATCAGGAAAGCGGCGCGGGATAAATAGCCGCTATCTTCCACCATGCTCATGACCAGGAAGAACAGGACGATGATAGGCACAAAAGCGGCTACTGTACTAAGGCCTGTGTAAAGGCCGTCCAGCAGTAAGCCGTTCAGCCATGCCGGCAGTGAAGCCAATAGCGGATCCAGTAGTTCGCTGCGTGTGGTGTCAAATAGCCAGGCAGTAGCTTCCTGTAACGGGGCGCCTATGGTGAAGATGAACTGGAACAGTAAAAAGATAGCCAGGAAGAACAAGGGTAATCCCAACCAAGGGTGCAGCAAAATGCGGTCGATACGATCCGTGGTTGTGGTATTCAGCTGTAAAGGCATCTGCACCGAACGGTCTATGATGCGCTGCATCTCCTGATCGACGGCGTTATCCGCTTGCAGTTGCGTTTTAATCTGTTGCGGATCGCTGGGCGGTATTTTTTTATCCAGTGTCTTTGCCGCCAGTTGCAATGCTTCCGGGCAACCGTTGCCGTATTTGGCGCTGATGGTCAGCACCGGCATGCCCAGTTCCTGGCTCATGACACCGGTGTCTATGGTGATGCCGGCGAGCTTGGCTTCATCTTCCATATTCAATAACAATATGGTTGGCAAACCCAGTGCACGCAATTGTAACGCCAGTGAGAGCTGCCTGTCGATCTGTGCGCTGTTGAGGATGATCAGGGCAAGGTCTACTGCATGATTGCTCAGGAAATGCCTGACTACCTCCTCGTCATCCGAAAAGCCATGCAGGTCATATAAACCTGGCAGGTCTATCAGTTCGGCAATATGGCCGCCCAGCAATATCCTGGCACTCAGCAGGTCTACCGTCATTCCCGGCCAGTTGCCGACACGGGCCGAAGCCCCGCTCAGGCGATTGAACAGCGTGGATTTGCCCGTGTTGGGCATGCCAAGTAAAGCGACACGTTTCATGCAGTAGTGGACTCTGTATCAGGAGATAATAGGGCAGATAAATGAATAGCCTGCGCATCCTGCAGGCGTATCACTACATCGGTAGAGCCAATGCGGATATGTAAGGGCCCGTTGAATACAGCCTGGCGCACGACTTGCACCTGTTTGCCGGGGCGGAAGCCCAGCGCATTCAGGCGTTGCGTCAATGCCTGTTCTGCCTGTATGCCAGCTATGATCGCGGATTCGCCGGGTTTTAGTGCATTGAGTTGCATAGATGCGGGAAAAGGCTGCAAATGAGAACAATTCTTGATTTTATCGCAGAAACCCAGCTAAGGAAAACTTAAATGAAGAGAGTACGGGTTGTTTGTACTCATCCAGAAAGTTAAAAAGCCAGCTGTTGCTGGCTTTCCATAAAAGATTGATAGCGCTAGAGCTCAGTCAATCAAGGTGTTTTTTTGTCAACGCCAGTGACTTCGATCTTGGCTTTGTCTTTCAGGCTCAACATGTATTTTTCCAGCTTGCGTTGCTGAATAGTACGCTCAATGCCTTCCTTCACTTTGTCATACGGTGGCACTTGCAATGCGCGGGTATCCACCAGTTTGATCACGTGCCAACCGAACTGTGACTGGATAGGCTCAGGCGTTGTCTCGCCTTTTTTGAGGCTCAATAATGCGTCTGCAAAAGGTTTCACCATGCCGGCAGGGGAGAACCAGCCTAGGTCGCCGCCTTTTTCCTTGGAACCTGGATCCAGGGATTTTTCCTTGGCAACCTTGGCAAAATCAGTGCCTTTTTTCAGGTCGGCAATGATGGCCTTGGCTTCAGTATCTGTTTTCACCAGGATATGGCGAGCATTGTATTCCTTGTCGCCCAGTTCTTTTTTGTACTGCTCGTAGCCTTCTTTTTTTTCGGCTTCAGTCACCGGGTTTTTTCTGATGAAATCGGCCAGGAAAGCATTGACCAGCAATTTGCGGCGTGCCAGCTCTTCGCTCGCTACAAAGTCAGGCTGTTTGTCGATGCCTGCTTTTTGTGCTTCCTGATAAGCCAGTTCAGAGCCTACCAGTTCGTTCACAACAGCGGCTTTCATGCCATCGTTAGCCTTCTGGCCGGTACGGGCTTCAGCATCGCGCAGGATGAAATCCACCCAGGTTTTCTTGATCGGCTTGCCATTGACAGTCGCAATAGCGTCGGCATCTGCCGCGTAAACATGTGGCAACGCGCTCAAGCATGCAATCGCCAACATCATTTTCAAAAATTTCATGCAATATCCTTAAAAAACGAAATGGTGCAATATTAAAAAACAGAATTGTTTCAATTCGATGACTCATCAGTGGATAACGCGTTGATACTGAGCGCATGTATGCGATGAGGCATCAGGTCCTGCAAGCATTGATATACCATGCGATGGCGCATTATCTGTGATTTTCCTGAAAATAGCGAGCTTTTCACCGTGATGGTAAAGTGCCCGCCGCCCGTGTTTCCTGCATGTCCTTTATGCAAAGCACTGTCGTCTTCGATGTCGAGTTGTTCGGGCTCGAGTGCTTGCAAGCGCTGCGTGATTTCTTGTTGAAGCATTTATGGCAACGTCTTGCGGAAAGGGTTCACGGAAATATTGCCATAGACGCCAGCCTGTTTGAACGGATCGTTATTTGCCCATTCGGTGGCGGCCTGCAATGACTCGAATTCCGCGACGATCAAGCTGCCGCTGTAGCCGGCTTCGCCTGGATCTATATTATCGATGGCAGGCAACGGGCCTGCCAGTATCAACCGGCCTTCAGTCTGTAGCTGGTGCAGGCGTTCCAGATGTGCAGGCCTGTGCTGCTGGCGCAATGTCAGGCTGTTGGCAGTATCTTGGGCATAAATCATATATAACATAAGGTAAATCCGTGAGTTTAAACCGGCAAGTCGTCATTCCGTCATGCGGATGGCGACTGTTCTATCCAATAATCTTTCAGGACGAACACCTGCGAGATAATAAATACGAACATCAGGCTGGTAGTACCAAACAGTTTGAAATTGACCCAGTCATTCTCGGTATAGTGGAAAGCCACATAGAGATTCAAGCTGCCCAGGCCGACCAGGAACAGTACCCAGCACAGGTTCAGTTTGTCCCAGACATTGGCGGGGGGGGCGATGATCTTGCCCAGCATGCCGGCGATCAGATTCTTCCTGAAGGCATAGCGGCTCAATAACAACGCAAACGCGCCTATCCAGTAAATCACGGTGGGTTTCCACATGATATAGGTCTTGTCGTGCAGTAATAAGGTGATGCCACCCAGCACGGTGATCACCGCACCATTGATCATCAGCATTTTGTCGACCTTGCCCCGCTTGAGCCAGACAATCAGCAGCAATACCAGTGTGCTGATGATAGCAACAGAGGTGGCAACAAAAATACCTGCTTTTTTATAGGCGATGAAAAAGAGGATGACGGGCAATAAATCGATGATGACTTGCATGTGGTTTCAGTGCGACTGAATTCCTGCTATCTGTGAGGGCACTATTTTGCTATGATTTCTCTCGAAATGTAAAGTTTGTTTCCAGAGAAGGCTTTTGAACAAGGTCAGGCCGGATCAGGCGAAGTTTCCTTCCAATCACTGAATCGCCATTATCACCAATCATGACAGTACCCATCGATTTACATTGCCACTCCACCATGTCGGATGGTTTGCTTTCCCCTGAGGAGCTGGTGGCGCATGCTGCCAGCAAGGGCGTACGCGTGCTGGCACTGACGGACCATGACGAGGTGGCGGGCCTGGCAAGGGCGCGGGCAGCGGCGGAGCAGCATGGCATCCAGTTTATTGATGGTGTCGAGATTTCGGTGACGTGGAAAAAGCGTACGCTGCATATTGTTGGCTTACGGGTGAACCCGGAGTACCCGCCTTTGCTGGAGGCGTTTGCCAAAGTGCGCGAAGGCCGTGATGCCCGCGCCAGGCAGATCGCCGAAGGTCTAGCCAAGGCCGGCATTGCCGATGCTTACGAAGGCGCCAGGGAATTTTCCGGCAATAGCGTGATGACGCGCAGCCATTTTGCCCAGTTCCTGATCAAGCAGGGACATGCCAAGAACATGAAAGCAGTGTTCAAGAAATATATGGTCAAAGGCAAGCCTGGTTATGTGAATTATGAATGGATGAGCCTGGAAGAGGCGTTGACCCTGATTAAGGACAGTGGTGGCGTGGCGGTGCTGGCGCATCCGGGGCGCTACGACCTCGGCTTCGTCAACATGCATTTGCTGTTGAATGAATTCCGCGACCAGGGCGGCATCGCGGTGGAAGTAGTGACGGGAAGCCACCAGCCACCGCAGTATGTACAATTCGCCAAGCTGGCGCATCGCTTTGACCTGAAAGCCTCGCAGGGCTCGGATTATCATGGACCAGGGTTATCGCATATGGAAATGGGGCGCTTGCCCGACCTGCCTCCAGGTTGCGTACCGGTATGGCAGGATTGGCCTGAAGCCAGCCAGTTACAGTAGGCATCACCATGGCCCAGTATTTCGTGATTCATGCGGAAAATCCGCAAGCCAGGCTGATACAGCAGGCTGTGCAGTTATTGCAGCAGGGCGGCGTGATCGCCTGTCCGACCGATTCGAGTTACGCACTGGTGTGCTCTATGGAGTTCAAGGGTGCGCAAACCAGTATCCGTCGACTGCGCGGCGTGGATGATGAACATCCCTTCACTTTGATCTGCCGCGACCTGGCCGAGATCGGTACCTATGCCAAGGTCAATAACAGCCAGTTTCGGTTACTGAAAGCGCTGACTCCGGGCGCTTATACCTTCTTGCTGGAGGCCAGCCGTGAAGTCCCTCGCCGTTTGCAGCATCCCAAACGCAGCACGATAGGCCTGCGTGTGCCCAACCATATTGTGGTGCAGGCGTTACTTGAAGCCATGCATATGCCGTTGTTGAGTATGACTTTGCAGTTGCCTGGTGAGGATGTGCCCATGTCGGTGGCCTGGGAGATCCGTGAGCGGCTTGAACACCAGGTTGATGCAGTGATTGACAGTGATATTGTGCATGTCGGTGCGACGACAGTACTGGATTTAACGCAGGACCCGCCCGAGCTGGTACGTGCCGGGGTTGCGCCTTGGCCTTAGCATTGTTTTTTATCAGTCCGCATTAAATGGAATTGAAAGCAGATGGAATTAACCGTTGTACAAAAAATCGCAGCCTACGCACTCCCTATTTTGTTTGCGATTACCGTTCATGAAGCCGCCCATGGCTATGTGGCCAAATATTTTGGTGACCTGACAGCTGAACGTATGGGGCGGATTACTTTGAATCCTTTTAAGCATATTGATCCTATCGGCACTATCTTGCTGCCTGCCCTAAGCATCATTCTGGGTGGTGTATTGTTTGGCTGGGCAAAACCGGTACCGGTCAATTTCGCCAATCTGCGCCGTCCCAAGAAGGATATGCTATGGGTGGCACTGGCCGGACCCGCGTCCAATTTCTTCATGGCTGTATGCTGGGGGCTGGTCCTTGCCCGCATTGAATTGTTTCCGCTGGCGGCGCAGGATTTTATGACACAGATGAGCATCGCCGGTATCCAGATCAATCTGGTATTGCTGGTGTTGAATTTATTTCCGTTACCGCCGCTGGACGGTGGAAGAATCGCCGTCAGCCTGCTGCCTATGAAAGCGGCGATCGCTTTTTCACGGATTGAACGCTACGGATTCCTGATCCTGATCGCCCTGTTATTCACCGGCATATTGGGCATTCTCCTATCGCCGGTATTAAGGTTCTTCCAGCAGTTGCTGACTACACTGGTCATGTGAAAAGCAGGTAGGTGACACAAAGAAATCTGTTTTAAATCAGTCATCCTGCTTTATCCGGCCTGCCGAACAGTTAGTGTTTAATGGCATCCAGCGTCAATTTGCTGGGCACCTGGCCGCGGTTTTCTTTCACAGAGGCGGCAGTGGCCGCCGTTACTCTTTCCGAGGATATTCCCTGATCATTCAATAACTTCTGAATGGCTTCTGCACGTGACTTCGCCAGTGCTTGCAAGTCGCTATCGGTCACCTGGATGCTTGTGGTCAGGGTCTCCTGCGCCTGCTCATAAAAGCCCGCCGGTGTTTTTTCCAGTTTGGCAGCGAGGCGCTTGAGCAGGCCTTTATTAGTCAGCTTGTCATACAAAGCTTTTATGGCGGATTGCACTTTAGAGTTGTTCAGGTCTATGGGCCCGGCCGATTGTCCTGCTTCAAGCTGTATGCCCATCTCTTCAGCGACCTGTTTGCGCAGTGTCATTTCCTGGATAGCACGGGTATCCGCTGCCGTGTCATAGCCAGGAATAATCCCTAATTTCAGTTGCTGGCGTTTCTCCAGGGCTTTGCTGACTGCGTGCAGCTTTTCCAGTTCCGGAGGCGAGATAGCAGATTTGCCTGCTTCAAACATAATGGCTTCCAGTTTTTCGCTACTGCCAAACAGCTTGCCCAAAGCGCTGAATGGTGCCGTCACAATTTTAGTCAGCACATTGGTAAAGGCTTTCCACATAATGCTGCCATAACTGAATTTAGGATCATCCAGGCTGCCGCTGATCGGCAAATCAAGGTCAATCACACCATCGCTGTCTTCCAGAATGGCAATGGCAAGATCAAGCGGCAGGTCAGCTGCATCTTTACTGTCTACCTTTTCACCTAACGTCAGTTTCTTCAGCACAAATTTGTTTTCGCCGGTCAGCTGGCGCTGTTTGATCTTATATTCAAGGTCTACAGACAATTTGCCGGATTCGATTTTTCTTCCCGCGAATTTGCCGGAGTAGGGTGTCAGCCGGTTCATATCAAGATTGGTGAACGCCAGTTTGATATCGGTAAATTCAGTTGCTTTAAACGGTTTTAACGATCCATGGATACGCGCAGAACCATATTCATCGACCTTGCCATCCAGTTCGACTTGAGCAGTGGCAGCAGGGTTGGTTGAAATGCCGTTGATCACACCGCCAAGTGAGTGGATATTTGTGCCAAACGGTTGCGGGAGTGATAAGTCAGCGAATTCGAGCTTGGCACCATTGATACGCACGGTATCCACGCTGACAGGGAAGCCCGGTGAATTGCTGTCAGCGTCAGCTTGCTTGGTATCTGCCACTGTTGCTGATTTTTCATTATCTGTTGGTTTAGTGTCTGTTGGTTTGGCTGGCGGTTGGCTGGTTGCAGCCGGGGAGGTGCGCATGACCTTGGAAATATTCAGGCTGCGGTCAGGATAAATAATGAATTTTGTTTGCGCACTATTCAGCGTCAGTGTGTTTATTTGCAGACGGTTGGGGGCGAGTGAAAGTGCAAGCCCATCCCCCTGCAATGAGTCCCAGCGTAGAAAAGGTTGCTGGCTGGATTCTTCAAGTAATAACCAGTTTTTGACATTAAAGCCGCCATCAAAACTGGTTGCACCATTGCTGTTTTGCTGGAGTTTACCCTGAACGCTGGCGCTACCATCTTGCAAGTTGAGCAAGGCGACTTGCTGGATATAGGGAGCGAATGGTTTGAGTGATAAATCGACTAGCGATAATTGCAAGTCAGTTTTAAAGGGTGAGGGGGATAATTTTCCCTGGGCGTTGAATTGACCACCTTGCTTAACCTTGAATGCAGCTTTCACCGGTAATGCACGCGCCATCTGCTGGCTTAGGTCCGCGATCTCAACGCTGCCATCTGCAACATCCAGTGTCACTGGTGTAGAAGTGGTCTGGTCTTCGATATGAATATCGGCGTGCTGCAAGGCAAAACGTTTTAAGCCAAATGCCCAGGCAGATTTTTTTGAAGCGGGAGACTTGGACGCCTCCGGCGTCGTTGGCTCCGACGTGCTGTTTACCTGGGTAGGCGTGACACTTGTATGTTTGTTCGTTACCGGGGCAAGTAAAGCCTGCCAGTTTAACTGCTGGTCAGCTTGCCTGATCACGCTGGTTTTAAGTCCGGTGAGTTGTAGCGCACCCAGGTTGATTTTTTGCTGGGCCAATGCGACGGACCCGTCAGTGAGCGCAAGACTAGCCAGCTGCGCGACGGATTTCTTTTCCGATCGCACGCTTAGCTGATTGGCTTCGGCCTTGATTTGTTTAATCTGCAAATCTGTCTGCTGCGCTTCTGTTTGCTGACTTAGAGCCAGATGCAGGTTAAAGTCAGCGATATTGGCTTCTAACGGTTTGGCAAATTGCTGGTCCAGGTAAGCAAGCTGCCAATGTTCTAACGCAACTTCGCCGATGGCAAACTGAAAAGGCGAGTCTGGCTTTTGAGTAGCTTTGGATTCTTCCTGATTTTTAGGCACTTTTTCTTCAGCTTGTGTCGCGGCGGTGGCTAATGCCTGCTGCCAATCCAGCATGCCATTGGCTTGATGTGTGGCGGATAGCTTGCCATCTGCAAGCAATATTTTGCCGATAACGGCCTTGCGGTCGGCCAGATTCAAGCTCACTTGCTCAACAGATAAGGCAGGCAAATGGAACAGGTTTTTTTGCTGATGCTGTAATAGCAGTTGGGCGAGTTGCAAATTCAGGTTTTCGAAAGTGACCTGCGCATGGTCCTTATCGGTGAACTCAAGCGCGGGCAACGTTGCATTAGCAGCAGCTAATGTGAATTCTGCTTGCGGTTTTTTTAACTTGAGTTGATCAAGATCAACGGTAATGCCTTGCGTCGTAATCGTAGTGCTCGATGGCTGTGCAAACGCGAATTGCTTGATCAGAAATTTGATCTGATTCAACGTTACTCGATCTCCTTGCGGAAGTTTTCCAGCCAGTGCATCAATGGCAAATGCTGCATTGGACATCAACAGTTTAGGGTGCTGGTCAGGCAGTGAAAAATCATAGTTTAACTGACTGGAAAAAGTGCCAGCATCTGGTTGAAACGGCCATGATTGGGTATTCATCCATTGCACAACCTTGGCAATTTTCAGGCCCTCTACTGCCAGTGAGCCCTGTGACGCCAGCGGATTGATGCCGAAGTTACCTTTCCATTTCAAGGTGCCGCCCTGATAAGGCAGTTTGGCCGTAATCAGGTAATCACCGCGGTCTTCCGGCAAAGTGGAGAAACCATCCAGTTCGAAATCCAGCGGTTTTAATGAGGCTTGCAGCGGTGTTGCATGCTGGTTATCCAGATATTCGATGTCGCCTTTGCGGATATCGATATTTTCTATCATCACACGTGGCAGGTCTTTTTCTGGCGGAGAAGGATCTTCGTTCAGCTTGGCGATCAGGTCTGCCCAGTTAAGTTTTCCCTGTTTGGAAATATGGACGTTCACTTGAGGTGCGGTCAGCTCTATCCGTTTCATTTTCCATGCCCAGCTAAACAGGCCGCTGGATTCCAAATCAACCACCAGCCTGTCAAAAGAGGTTAACGGTGCGCCGTTTTTCTCGGTAAGCGATAGATGTTCAATCGTCGCTATCAGGCGGAATGGGTCAAAAGTGACCTTTTCTACGGTGGCTTTACTTGCCAATTGTGTTTCGGCGACTTTAGGCAACAGCCATTTAGCCAAGGGGTTGACTGCAAGCCAGGCGAACAAGAAATAGAAAATAACTAATCCGGCAACAATCTTGAAAACAAGCGATGCACGCAGCGCTGCCAGCAGGAGAAAAAAGCGATTTAACATAGCCAGCTAATTTAGCAGATTTGTGCTGAAAAGTGCCAATAACCACCTTAAATCTGGCATAAGCCAATGATAGGGCGCTGCCCGGAGGTGACATATTCATGCTTTTTCATGTATGCTTAAATCATCTCTTTACACAGGATGCTGTATTCAGCAGTACGTAATGGCTTCTGAGCCGGAAAAGTTATCCCATAAACCCTCTTTATTAGAACGATTAAGTCATTTTCTTCTGCGCGAGCCGGAAGATCGCGAGCAGCTGGTCGAGTTGCTGCATGGGGCTTATGAAAACCACCTGATGGATGGCGACTCCCTCGCCATGATTGAGGGTGTCCTGCAGGTCAGCGAAATGCAAGTCAGGGACGTCATGATCCCGCGTTCGCAGATGGATGTCATCGACATTGCACAACCTGCCGATACTTTTCTCCCGTTTGTCATTGAAACAGCCCACTCCCGTTTTCCCGTTATTGAAGATAATAAAAATGATGTGATCGGCATTTTGCTGGCCAAGGATTTGTTGCGCTATTACGCCAACCAGTCTTTCGAACTGCGCGATATGCTGCGTCCGGCGGTGTTTATCCCCGAGTCCAAACGCCTGAATGTGTTGCTGAAAGAGTTCCGCAGCAACCGCAACCACATCGCCATCGTGGTGGATGAGTATGGCGGTGTCGCCGGCATGGTCACGATTGAAGATGTGCTGGAGCAAATCGTCGGTGATATTGAAGATGAATACGATGACGACGAAGGGGAAGGCAATATCATCCTGCAGGATGCTGGCAAATACCGCGTCAAGGCACTGACTGAAATCGGCGAACTGAATGAAGCGATTGGTACTGATTTCAGCGATGAAGAGTTTTCTACGGTGGGCGGCCTGGTCGTTAATCATTTCGGGCACTTGCCCAAGCGCGGTGAGCATATACGCATCGGCAACCTGAGTGTGACAGTAGTGCATGCGGACAGCCGCCGTGTGCATGTGCTGATGGTAGAGCAATTGCCGGAAGAGGTTTACCCGATAGAGTCCGTCTAGCATTCTCTGGGGGTTTTTCTGGGCGATGTTATTATTGCTGACCACGCTTTCACTGGTGCGAACCAATCGTTGTTTTAATTGCCTGAGTATCTGAAAAGGAGCGTTAAAATGAAAACACCATCGTGGTTTAAATTGTTGCTGACGTTGGCGCTGGTTTCTTTGAGTAGTCCTGTCTGGGCAGGCAATAGCACCGAAAATCGCCAGGTCCAGAAGTTTCCGGTAGACGAGCAGGGTTTTGTCGATACGGTTGGCAAACTGAAGCGGGCAGAAATCATTGCTTTACTGGGTGAGCCTGACCGCGCTGAAGATGTGAAACTGAAAGACAGTGGCCGCGTAGTGGCCTCTATCTGGCATTACCACAATATCAACAAAGATGCACAAGGCGCTTATTACCCTACTACTGAACTAGACCTGATTGATGACCAGGTGAGTGTGATCGTATTCCTGAATAACGATGGCTCGGATACTTCTTCAGGCCAGACTTATGAAATAAAACCACCTGAAACCCCGCCATCTGAAATCCCGCCTGCCCTGTAATGGTTTTACAGCAGATAATGTTAAAAAGGGCGCCTTTGGCGCCCTTTATCTTTGATGAATTCTTCAGTGGTTATTTCTTCAGGCTGTCACGAATTTCACGTAACAGCACAATATCTTCCGGCGTAGCGGCTGGTGGAGGAGGCGGTGCGGCTTCCTTCAGGCTGTTCATGAATTTGACCATCTGGAATATGATAAAAGCCAGGATGATGAAGTTGAGCACGATAGTGATGAAATTACCGTACGCCAGTACTGCGCCCAGTTTTTTAGCTTCAACCAAAGCGAGGTCGGAAGATTGGCCGTTCAAAGGAATGTAGATATTGCTGAAATCGAAGCCGCCGAAGATCTTGCCTATTACCGGCATGATGATGTCGTTGACTAAAGAATCGACGATTTTGCCGAATGCACCGCCGATGATGACACCGACAGCCAGGTCCATCACGTTGCCTTTAAGCGCAAATTGTTTGAATTCGGATACCACACTCATAACTTCTCACTCCTTTATTTGTTATTAACAGCGACATTGCATAACCGACTATAGGCGTTGCTTTGTGTGCTTGTCAATTATCTGGCCTGCTGGATGTTGCCTGTTTTCTCTCGGAAACAACGATCTATGAAGAAACCGGGCTGTGTTATATTGCTGCGATCTTAAGCGCTGAAGAGGGTAAAAGTACTTACATGCAGTTGTTTCATACTTTGCGCGAATTGCGTGCTTTCCTTGATAGCTGTGCCGGCAGGCGTATCGGCTTTGTGCCTACCATGGGTAATCTGCACGCCGGCCACTGCCAGCTGGTCAGCCAGGCAAAAAACCTGGCCGATATCGTGGTGGTCAGTATTTTTGTGAATCCCTTGCAATTCGGCGCCAATGAGGATTTCGGCAGCTATCCGCGCACTTTGCAGGCCGACTGCGACCAGTTGCGCGCCGTAGGCGCCGATGTGGTTTTTGCGCCTGCTGTAGAAGAAATGTATCCAGATTTCGACGGCCAGGATTTACACCAGCAGGTGATTGTACAACCGCCGCCATTGGCAGATATCTTGTGTGGCGCCAGCCGCCCCGGGCATTTTGTCGGGGTAGCCACGGTAGTGACCAAACTGTTTCATATGGTGAGACCGCATGTGGCAGTTTTTGGTAAAAAAGATTACCAGCAGTTGATGGTGATACGCACATTGGTCAGGCAACTCAATTTTGATATCGACATTGTCGGTGGCGATACCAGGCGGGAGGTCTCCGGGCTGGCGATGAGTTCTCGTAACGGCTATCTGACAGCCGAACAGAAGAATCAGGCAGCGCAGCTGTATGCACAATTACAACAAGTGCGTTCTGCCCTGCAAGCTGGCAGGCGGGATTATGCTGCAATATGCAAGGAAAGCATTTCTGCGTTAAAAGATCAGGGTTGGCAGGTGGATTATGTAGATATCCGCACTCAAAAAGATTTGAGTGTGCCATCAACTAACCAGACGGAACTAGTGATACTGGTTGCGGCCAAACTGGGTAAGACCCGTCTGATTGATAATTGCGAAGTCAGCTTGTAGCTAAAGACCGCGTTTTTATGAAATTTATTTTGCGCTAAGCTATTGATAACTTTATAATTACGTCCTTTTCCGCGCTGGCGGGAATTTGAATTAAGGGATTTAATGCAAAGAACCATGTTGAAATCAAAGTTGCATCGGGTGCGGGTGACGCACAGCGAGCTACACTACGAGGGTAGTTGCGCGATCGATGAAGCCTTGCTGGAAGCTGCCAATATCCGGGAATATGAGCAGATCCAGATTTACAACATCAATAATGGTGAACGCTTCACCACATATGCGATTCGTGCAGAGCGTCACTCCGGCGTTATTTCTGTCAATGGCGCTGCTGCGCACAAGGCAGATCCGGATGACCTGATTATCATCGCCAGTTATTCCCAGTATACCGAAGCTGAACTAGCCAGCTACCATCCGCAACTGATCTATGTCGATACGCAAAACCGTATCGTCGAACAAAAAGATCATATCCCGGCGCAAGCTGCCTGAACCCATTGAGTCTGCCCATGGAATTAGAACAAATGAAACTGGCCGTCGTCGACGCGCTGGAAGATATTAAAGCTTTTGATATTACCGTCATGGATGTGCGCCAGCTGACGACGCTGACCAGTTACATGATAGTAGCAAGCGGCAACTCGACCCGGCAATGCAAGGCGATTGCGGATAATGTGCGCGAAAAACTGAAAGAAAAAGGCGCCGACCTGCGTGGCGTTGAAGGCGAAAAAGACGGCGAATGGGTACTGGTTGATCTGGGCGAGATCGTCGTGCATGTCATGGTGCCTGCCACCCGCGCCTACTACAACCTTGAGCAATTATGGAGCGAGTCGCAATCGCGACGCGCTGCTTCCGCCGCTTAACTTTATCCAATGAAGCTTAATATCATCTCAGTGGGACATAAGATGCCCGCCTGGGTTGACTCTGCTTGTGCCGAATACCTGAAGCGCATGCCGCGCGAACTGGAAACCCGCATTATCGAAATCAAGCCCGATAAACGTGCCGCCGGCAAAAACAGCGAAGTGGTACAGGAAGCCGAGGCCAAACGTATCCTTGAAATAGCCGGTAAAGATTACCTGGTGGCGCTGGACGAGCGCGGCCAGGCGGTGACTACGCTGCAACTGGCTGAAAAATTAAAGGGCTGGCAGGAGATGGGGCGTGATGTGTCACTGGTGATAGGTGGCGCCGATGGCCTGCATGAGCAGCTCAAGTCACAAGCACAATGGCTGTTCAGCCTTTCAAAATTAACCATGCCGCATGGCATGGTGCGGGTGATGCTGGCCGAGCAACTCTATCGCGCCCATACGGTCCTAAGTGGTCATCCTTATCACCGGGAATAATCCATGTCTAAAGCTTTGGTCTGGTTGCGCCGCGACCTGCGGATTGATGATCACGCCGCCCTGTATCACGCACTAAAACGTCACACCCAGGTGTATGTCGCTTTTGTATTTGATGCTGATATCCTCAATGCCTTGACTGATAAACATGACCGCCGTGTCGAATTTATCTGGGAAACTATCAGCGAACTCAAGCAGGCATTTCAAAAACATGGTGGTGACCTGCTTGTCAGGCATGGCAGTCCTATCCAGGAAATTCCTGAACTGGCGCAACAGCTGGAAGTGGCAGCCGTATATGCCAACCGAGATTACGAGCCAGTCGCCATCGCCCGCGACGAGCAGGTTGCCCAGGCTTTGTTGCGCAAGGACCAAACCCTGCATCTGTTTAAAGACCAGGTGCTGTTTGAGCAGGATGAAATCCTGACCCAGAGTGGCAAGCCTTATGGCGTATTTACGCCTTACAAGCGCGCACATCTGGCCAAGCTGGATGCTTTTTACCTGAAGGCATACCCGGTACAGCGCTACCTGAAGTCATTGGCCAGTCACAAAGCAGAAAAACTGCTGTCGCTGGAAAGCCTGGGGTTTTCTCGTACCAATTTGAAAGAGATGCGTTTGCCGACCGGTATGACAGGCGCACAGCAATTATTCACTGATTTTTTGCATCGCATTGAAGATTATTCAGATGCACGCAACTATCCCGCCGTTAAGGGTGTCTCTTATTTGTCGGTACATTTACGCTTCGGCACGATCTCGATCCGTCAACTGGCGCATGCGGCCTGGCAATTGTCGCAGGCTGGCAATGAAGGTGCAGCGACCTGGCTAAGTGAGCTGATCTGGCGGGATTTCTACTTCCAGGTGTGTTATCACCGGCCAGATCTGCAACTGGAAAGACGTGCCTACCGGCTGGAATATGACAAGCTGCCTTTTGCAAACGATAAAGACTGGTTTGCGGCCTGGTGTAAGGGTAGAACCGGTTTCCCGATTGTGGATGCTGCCATGAGGCAATTGAACCAGACTGGTTATATGCATAACCGCCTGCGTATGGTGGTAGCGAGTTTCCTCGTCAAGGACCTATTGATTGACTGGCGCTGGGGCGAACAGTATTTCGCCGAGAAGTTGATTGATTTTGATTTTGCCGCCAATAACGGCGGCTGGCAGTGGGCAGCTTCTACCGGATGTGATGCGCAGCCTTACTTCAGGATATTCAATCCGCAGTCGCAGTCGGAAAAGTTTGATGCGCAGGGGAAGTTTATCCGTAAATATGTGCCTGAGCTGTCAGCACTGGATGCCAAGCGCATTCATGCGCCGCTGGCCGAAAGTAAGAAAAGCAAAGGTAACTTGGAAAGCCTGCCTGATGTGGATTACCCGATGCCTATTGTGGATCATGCATTGCAACGGGATAAGGCATTGCTTTTATACAAAAATAATATGAAGCAAAAATGACATTTGATGTAGAATAAACTCGTTTTACTCTGCGGTTGGTAAGGTAGTAGTAAGGATTTCGTTGTAGCTCTTGATCACGCAACGGCCTTCAATTTCTGCTGTGAGCGCCGATAAAGTGAGTGCAGGGAGCATGTGAGGCAATAATTGCATGTATAGCTAAATTAATGAGGCATTTGTATCAATGCGCTTGATCTAAATATAATGACTAATATGAAAAAACTAAGAGCCGTTTTATTGATTGCCGTGCTGAGTGGCCTCTCCGGATGTGCAACCACCAATAAAGATCCTCTCGAAGGCGTCAACCGGGGGATATACAAATTCAATGATGTCGCCGACAGATATGCCATCAAGCCTGTTGCCAAGGCATACAAGGCTGTCGCACCTACACCGGTGCGTAACGGTATCAGCAACTTCTTCAATAACTTGGGCACCTTGACCACTGTAGTGAATGACTTGCTGCAAATGAAATTCGCCCAGGCGTTTACCGATGCCGGCCGTTTTGTGATCAACACCACATTCGGTATTGCCGGTTTTATCGATGTAGCCAGCAAAGACAATATTCCAAAGCACAGCGAAGATTTTGGTCAGACTCTGGGGTACTGGGGTGTGGGTTCAGGCCCTTACCTGGTTTTGCCTTTACTGGGGCCAAGCACGGTACGCGATGCCGGTGGCCTGGCATTTGATACCGTGACTTCCGACCCGATCACTTATCTGCACAACACCGGCCAGATCCGTGCACACAACCAGGTACGTTTGGTGCAGTTCCTGGATAAGCGCACCCAGTTGCTGGATGCCAAGGACTTGGTGGATGATGCTTCTATCGATCCATACGCCTTTATGCGCGACGCTTACCTGCAACGCCGCGCCAGCCTGATCCAGGATGGTTTGGTGCCGCAAGAATTGTTGCAGGATGAGTTTGAGCCTGATGATGATGAACCGGCTGCGAATGGCGCCGCCAATGAAGCACCGGTAGTATCTGAAACAGTGGTATTGCAATCTGCAGCACCCATCGAAGAGCAACAAACAGAGCCTGCCGTGACTGAGGCTGCAGTAACAGAGGCTCAGGCTACAGAAACCCAACAGCCTGCGACTGAAGAAATCGCGGGATCTGCGGAGCCAGCAACAACGCCAGATATTGCTGCTGATTTAACTGATACGCCAGCCATTACACCTGTGCTGGAAGAGGCATTACCACCTTTGCAGGAGCAAGTTAGCCAGCAACCTGCTGAAGAGCAACCAGCGGCAGCGGATAATCAGGCAGCAGAAGTGGTGGCCGGTATTGATGACACCTTGCTCACACTGGAGTCATCGGCAAAATAATTCTTAAGTTCTGCCAGGGTATCAGTCATTAAACCTGAAGCAGCGTAATGAAAATCAGCACAAAAAAGGCTTTGCATTGCAAAGCCTTTTTTATTGCTTATTCCACTCTCCAGGGTTGTTTATTCCGCAGAGGCTACTGTCATACGATCTATCAGTATAGAACCTGTAAGTTTGGAGCTATGTGGAATCACATCATTGCCGATCGCGATGATACCTTTCAGCATGTCTTTCATATTGCTGGCAATGGTGATCTCTTCTACCGGGTGGGTGATGACCCCGTTTTCAACCCAGTAACCTGCTGCACCGCGTGAATAGTCGCCGGTAATCATATTCATGCCATGCCCCAGCAATTCGGACACAAATAAACCGGTGCCTAGTGTTTGCAGCAATTGCTCCAGCGTATGGCCGGTTGAGCGTACCAGGATATTATGCGCACCACCGGCATTCCCGGTCGATTGCATGCCCAGCTTTTTGGCGGAATAACTGCCCAGCAGGTAGCCTTGTAATACGCCATCTTCAACCAATGTACGCGACTGGCAGGCGACCCCTTCGTTATCAAAAGCACTGCTGCCTGCACCTTTGAGAATGAACGGATCTTCGTGGATATGCAAGAGCGGGCTGGCGATCTTTTGCCCCAGGCTGTCCAGCAGGAATGATGATTTTCTATACAGGTTGCCGCCGGAAATGGCACTGATCAGTGTCCCTATCAGGCCACTCGCTAATGGTGCCTCGAAAAGCACAGGGTATTGGCCGGTTTTGATCGGGCGGGCATCCAGTCTTTTCACAGTGCGTGAGCCGGCGATTTGGCCAACCTGTTCCGGTGAAGCCAGATCCAGCGCATCACGCGCACTGGTATACCAATAGTCACGCTGCATCTGGTTGTTGGATTCTGCAATCACAGAACAGCTGATACTGTGGCGTGAACTGGGGTAGCCGCCGACAAAGCCATGGCTGTTTGCATAGGCAAACGCACCGCTCTGGCTGTAAATGCTGGCGCCTTCGCTGTTGCTGATGCGCGGATCCACCGCCAGTGCTGCCGCTTCGCAACGCATAGCCAAAGCCAGCGCCTGGTCTACGTCTATAGACCAGGGATGATACAATGACAGGTCAGGAAACTCGGTAGCCATCAACGACGCTTCAGCCAGGCCGCAAAAAGGATCCTGCGCGGTATATTTGGCGATATTGCATGCGGCCTCTACGGTATCCTTGAGAGCCTGGGCGCTCAAATCAGAGGTGCTGGCGTAGCCTTTGCTCTGGCCAAAATACACGGTGACTGAACAGCCTTTGTCCCGGTTATATTCTATGTTTTCCGTCTCGCCCTGGCGAACCGAGACATTCTGTCCGGTGCCAAAACTCACTTCGGCTTCAGCGCTGCTGGCCCCAGCCTGTTTGGCTAGTTGGATAATGTCTTGTGAGATTTGTTTGAGTTGATCCAGTTGCATGCTATGAGTGCTTGTTTTATGGCTTGGCAGTTAAAGCTGTTATCATACCGTGATTTGGCAGAGATTGCTTTTACCATGACCGCAGAACCGCTTGATGATTCCCTACCCAGTAAAACCAAACTAAAAGCCCAGGCTGATGCCGCACAGGAAATCGGCCGTCAACTGGTGGAACTGCCCAAGGAAAAATTAAAAAAATTACAGCTGGATGAAGCCTTGCAGGATGCGATTGCCGAGGCAAAACGCATCACAGCCAATGGTGCCATCCGCCGCCAGTTGCAATACATAGGCCGCTTGATGCGGGACATAGACCTGGCGCCGATTGTGGAGCAGTTGCAAAAGTGGGAAGGCAAACACCATGAAGAAAATGCCCGCTTTCACCAGATGGAGCGCTGGCGTACCCGCTTGCTGGAAGACCCTAAGGCATTCGAGGCATTTCTGGCCGAATATCCGCGCACGGATGTGCAGCAGATGCGCACCCTGATTCGCAACGCTCAAAAAGAACTTGCCGCGAACAAGCCACCGAAAAGCAGCCGTGAGCTGTTCAAAATGATCCGTGAATTAGCGGAAGGCGCGACAGTTGTTCCGGATGAATCGGACGAATAACGCTTTAATTTAATCAGCCTGAAATTTAGTACTGTGAATGCATTTAAATGACCGCTCAGGCATTTTGTATCCTGAATGTAACTGAAAAATCAGACTGGTCTATCCGTCAATCTAAACATAAAAACAGGCTTACCTGACTTTTAACTGGTGGCCACAGGAGGGCATTGTGCAAAGCAATATTGATTTGGAACTGGATTTAACTGGCCTGGAAAGCCCATTGCCGATGTTGAAAACCAAAGAGGCGCTAGACAGTTTATTGCCCGGGCAGGCGATGCTGGTGAAAACCACGGCACCTGCCAGTGAGCAGAATATCCGTAATCTGATCGGCAATCATCCGGCAACGCTGGTCTCTTTTAAAAAGGAGGATGGCATTCTTTACTTTGTGATTGAGAAAACTGACACGCCCGCTTAAAAAACCGGATTTCCCGGAAATCCATCAATCAAAGCGTCAGCATATATTAAAGAAAGTAATCTTCAATCTAAGACTTCGTTTTGTTGGGTGGTAATAAAAACTTTCCCGGTTGCCTGTATAGAGAGGTGATTAACTCCAGGCCAAACGCTTTCCAGTGCCGGTAGCGCACTTGCCGCGATTTCATGGCAACGAAAATGGCCAGGCCAAAACTGGTCAATAAATTGATGGTGCCGACCACCAGAATGCCCAGCGCGGCGGTAGCCAGCATGTAATAAGTGATCTGGAAATCCAGGGCAGAGAATGCATATCCTGTGAAAGCCGCCACAAAGGTGACGTGTCGGATATCCAGCGGCAGTCCCAGCATCACGCCGAGACCAGAGGCGAAGCCAAGCAGGCAGCCGAAATAGAAATTACCTGCCAGGGCGCCAAGATTATGGCGTATATATTCCGCGATACGCTGCAGGCGTTCTTTACCCAGCAAGCGCTGCAAGCGGGGAAGGTTGGCAATCCGTTCAGGGATGTTGTTGTAAGCCGCCAGGTTATCGTGGTAACCCGCGATCAGGCCTGACAGAAACAGGCAAACGCCGGCAACTGCGGCATAAGCAGCGCTAAGGCTGATCAATGGGTTGTTTGAGTCTAGTAATACATTGGCCTTGGTCTCACCGATAAAGTGATGGCCGCTGTATTGCAACACCAGCCAGTCGATCAGCATCGCCATCGGGATCACCATGATCACATTGCCCAGGATTGCAATCGTCTGGCTGCTGGTGGTTTGCGCCACTATGTTGACCAGGTTGTGCACTTTCTTTCTATCATGACCATCATCCTCGATGGTGGCAGCGATGGTGGCAGCGGTCATGGCCGGCTGCTTAGTCGCGACCGTGAAATGCAGTAGATGGATCAGGACAAAGCCCAATCCGTAATTCAGGCTGAAAAAAATCGCTTCGGCCAGAGGCGCGAAATGATAACTGGCAATGATGATTTTAAACATGGCCATGAACGCGATGATCACTCCGGCGCCCATGGCAGAGCCCATCAGCTTGAAATACTCATTCCGGTTCTGTGCGATGTAATGCTCACCGGTATGGCTGGCATTCTCGGTCACACGCAGTGCCAGCAGTTCCGTGTTCTGGCGCCAGTATTCTGACAGGTTGTTCTTTTTGCATTCGGCATAGACCAATTGCTTGAACAGTTTTGTGATGGCATCGGTGACGTCATGGTTCAGCAATAATCCATGCAAAATATCCACCAGCAGCTCCATACGCTGTATCTGTTGCTGCATTCTCTGCATGAGGGCGGTCAGCGATATGCTGGTCCCGGTTTTGGCGTTGGTTTTACGGATCTCATCATTGAGTTGCCGGCAACGTTTCAGTACTTCATAGATATGCTGGATATCATCGGCGCTGGTCACAGTCAGGGCCAGGAATTTCTGTATCTCGATATTCTGTGTGATAAATGGCGAACTGTTGTTTTCCAGATCTTCATGCTGCAGGATGAGTTCAGGGTCAAGGCCGGAAGCGGATAAGCGATATGAAAGCACCAGCAACGCATCTTTTAACTCCTGGATACAGTTCTCCTGCAGCGTCTTGTTGCCTTCAGCCAATGCCAGCGTATGCATGAAATCACGCCAGACGCTATTGGGTACCGCGGTCACCCAATAGGCATCGCTATTGTGGTGGAATATCTGGCCGAATACATCTTTCAGAAATTTAGGGTCAGGTACTTCAGGCAATAGTGTGCGGGAAAAACGGCGATAGATCTCGGTAAAAAATCCGAGGTCAGACTGGATGCCATGTTCCGAATACAGGGAGATGACACTTTTCTCATCCAGCAAACGCAGGATGCTGCTTCGTAACGCTAACGCATACTGTGGATGTTGTTGCAGCAGGAAACATAACGCCTGTATGGATTTGCTGGCGCTTTCAGTATCGGTGGACTGGCGCGGGCGGATATCTTCGACCAGTGCGCGCAAAAACTGGATATCATCAATCTGGCCAGCAGCCTCTTCGGCTGCCCGGCGGTCAAATGTCGCTTGAAACATGTAAAACACTTTCGGTGATTTCTATAATGGTGTCAGTGTGCAGAGGGTTGCAGGCGTCAAAGGTTCATTCATCAAAAGGCGACTGGTAATGTCATGGGTTCGTTCTGGCGCTCGATACCAATGGTCACGGTGTTGCCTTTGAAACGCCTGACCAGGCCAGATAATGTCGCCGCATCATTCACTTTTTCCTGGTTGATGCTCAATAGCTGGTCGCCACGCAATATGCCGGCTTTTTCAGCAGCTGATCCATGGATCACTGCAATTACACGTACACCTTCCTGGGCTACGGGCTGGTTATCTGCTGGCGACTCCTGACCGGATTTGCGAGCCAGCAGTTTGATCACATGCACTCCCAGCACCGGAGGCGGCAATTTGGCCCAGTAGCTGGCATAGTAGCGGTACTTTCCCGGTTCAACCGTCACATCTTTTTCAGTCAGGGATTGCCCTTTTTTAATGGCTTCCTTGATCACTTCCATTTTGGAAGCCGCGGTGGCATTGCCTGCTTTTTTAACATATACCAGGATGGTGTCCGCTTTGATGTTACGGCCTTGAGCTATGGCTTGAGCAGGGGCTATGTCTCCGGCCTCGAACTCGCTGAAGCCCATCAGGTCATAGCCGTTCTCCAGCATCATGATATTGTCATCTTCACGGCGTTTACCGCTGAACAGCTGTGGTTCAGGACCAGGCTGCAGGGAATGCAGATTGCCCTGGTTCTGTGACTGGTAGTGTACGGCGTATGGGTTATCTTCAGCCGCTGCCGATTGCAAGAATATCATCAGGCTTGCCATCAATAGCCATTGCAGTCTGGAAATACATGACTGTGCTGCCAGTCGAGAAAAATGCATTGGTTTACCTAAAGCTTTCATCCGATTCTCCATGAACAATGACACTTTTATAATCTTGCAAATGCCGGGAAATGTTATGATGTGCCGGTACATTAACACAGACCGCATCTTCCAAGACCATTAATGTAGACCTAGTTTATGCAAGAACAATCCACGCGCATAGGGCTGGTATCGATCAGCGATCGCGCATCTCAAGGTATTTATGAAGACAAGGGCATTCCCACGCTGTCTTCCTGGCTGGAAAAAGCCTTGGTATCTCCTTATGAAACCGTCACGCGATTGATCGCGGATGAGCAAGCCATTATTTCAGACACACTCCGGCAACTGGTCGATGATGAGCATTGCCATTTGATACTCACTACCGGCGGCACCGGCCCTGCGCTGAGGGATGTGACGCCAGAGGCCACACTGGCGGTTGCTGACCGGGAAATGCCGGGCTTTGGCGAGCAGATGCGGCAGATCAGTTTGCGCTTTGTACCTACCGCAATTCTGTCGCGCCAGGTGGCGGTGATCCGTAAACAATGCCTGATCATCAATTTGCCAGGGCAGCCAAAATCCATACAGGAAACGCTGGAGGGACTGAAAGATGCTGATGGCAATGTGCTGGTGCCTGGCATTTTTGCTGCGGTACCGTATTGCCTGGATTTATTGGCTACCGTCAATCATCCTATGCCATACCTTGAAACCGCAGAGAATATCGTCAAGGCTTTCCGGCCAAAATCTGCCCAACGCAATTGAATGTGAATCATGCAATACAAAAAAATCGCTACGCTGATTTTCAGCATCTGTTTCGTGATACTGACGTATTTGTTGTTGATGGAAATGCCCCCAGCCAATAACGTGTCACCGTACAAAGATAAAATAGAGCACATCATCGCGTTTGGCGGTGTGACGTTCTGGGGGCTGATGGCGTTTCCGGCGCGCAGGATGTTGATTGTGCTTGGACTGGCGATGTTTGGTGCCGTGATGGAAGTGCTGCAGGGACTGCTGACCACCACGCGGCAACCCAGTGTTTATGACTGGCTGGCGGATATTGTGGGCATTATCCTGGCCTGGGCCATCATCAGTCTGCTAGTAAACTGGTGGAAAAAGCGGCATGCCTGAATTTGATATCATCGCTAAATATTTCACGCGCCCCGCGCTGGTGAATTTGAGCCAGCCAGATTTAGGCGTGGGCGATGATGCGGCATTAATCAGCATTACTCCCGGATACCAGCTCGCCATCTCTGCCGATATGTCGGTTTCCGGTACACATTTTTTTGCTGATGCAGCCCCTTATTCGATAGGCTGGAAAGCCATGGCGGTTAATGTCAGTGATATGGCGGCGATGGGAGCAAACCCCAAATGGGCGACGCTATCGATTGCGTTGCCGGAAATCAATGAACCCTGGCTAAGCGCATTTAGCCAAGGCTTATTTGCGTGTGCCGATCGCTATGGCGTAACGCTGATCGGCGGTGATACTACGCGCGGACCATTGAATATCGCCATAAATATTCTTGGTGAAGTGCCGGCAGGAAAAGCTTTAACGCGTGCTGGCGCCAAGGCTGGGGATGATATCTGGGTCAGTGGTGTGATAGGGGAAGCTGCTTTATGGCTGCAAAACCGCATGGGAAAGCTGGATTTGCAGGCAGAAGAGATCGCCAATTTTGCCCCTGCCATGCATCAGCCGCAGCCGCGTGTAACCTTGGGGCTGGGCTTGCGCGAAATCGCACATGCAGTGCTTGATATCTCAGATGGTCTGCTGGCAGACTTGAACCATATCCTCAAGGCTTCGGGTAAAGGTGCGCAGCTGGACTGGACGTTGTTGCCCAAGCCGCAATCAATCGCACCTGTTTCCGAGCCTGTGCTGCTACAGGCAGTGCTTGCAGGTGGCGATGATTACGAATTATGTTTTACGGTGCCTGCCGAGCGGCGTGATGAAGTGATCGCGTTGGCAAACAACATCCAGGTACCGTTGACGCGCATAGGCAGCATCACGGCAGAACCAGGGTTGACCGTGCGTAACGGAGAAGCCCGGATTGAATTGTCACAGAAAGGGTACGTGCATTTTGACTAATACCCGCTATCAAGCTATTGAGCCTGACTGGGCGCTGCTGTTCTCGCATCCCCTGCATTTTCTCAGCCTGGGTTTAGGCTCAGGCCTGTTGCCGAAAGCACCCGGCACAGCAGGAACGGTACTGGGTTTCCCGTTGTTCTGGCTGCTCATGCACCTGCCGCAATCGCAACAGTGGCTGGCGATAGGGCTGATGTTCCTGTTCGGTGTCTGGTGCACTACGTTTACAGGCCGTGCGCTGGGTGTGAACGACCATGGCGCTATCGTCTGGGATGAGATCGTTGCCATGGCTGCGGTGCTGATGACGGTGCCAGCTACCTGGGGCTGGGGGGTGGCTGCATTTGCCTTGTTCCGCCTGTTTGATATCTGGAAGCCGTTCCCGATAGACTGGGCAGACCGGCGCGTCAAAGGTGGGCTAGGTGTCATGCTGGACGACGGATTGGCAGCCGTGATGGCCATTATCGTTTTGCAACTGGTTCAAGGGTGGCTGTGATGCAAAACCATGAAACATTGAGTCAGGACACATTGAGTCAGGGTGATCTTAGCCTCAATGAGCCAGACCTGGAGGCATTAAGCCTGGCCGTAGGACAGGCCTTGCATGCGCAAGGCTGGCAGCTTGCATTGGCAGAATCGTGTACCGGGGGTATGGTTGCCCAGGCAATCACCGCTATCGCCGGTAGCTCAGGCTGGTTTGACCGGGGTTTTGTCACCTATAGCAACCAGGCAAAAGTCGATATGCTGGGTGTGCCCGAGTTATTGATTAATACGCATGGTGCTGTAAGCGAGCCGGTGGCAGAAGCGATGGCTAGCGGCGCATTGCAGCATAGTCTTGCGCAAATCAGTGCTTCCGTGACCGGTATCGCTGGTCCGGGCGGAGGCTCGGCAAAAAAACCGGTGGGCATGGTGTGCTTCGGCTGGGCGATAGATGCTGGCAAAGGGCAATCACAGAAATCGCTGCCAGAAAAAGTGCTGCAAAAAACACTGCTGGTAGAAACGCGCTATTTTGAAGGGGATAGGGCACAAATCCGTCGGCAAGCTGCCAGTTATTCACTGGCAGGCTTGCTGAGGCTGATTAAAGAAACTGCCTAAAGTCAGTGGTATGGGTTAGTGATGATGATGGTGGTGACCATGGTCATGACCACGTCCCCAGCCACCACGCGGGCCTCTGGGGCCTCTGTCAAAGCTGCGGTAACCGCCGTTACCATAACCAAACTGGATAAAGCCTGGCGCTGGTGGCGCATAGCCCACTGCCGGCGCACCGTAATAACTGCTGTGCGGGTGGCGGTAAATCACTACAGGCGGTGGCGCGTAATACACCGGTGGCGGTGCATAATAAACAGGCGGCGGCGCATAAGGATTACCTACCACTACCCCGACTGACCAGTTGTTGTCAGCATGGGCGGATAATGCAGCAATACTGCTTAGCGCAATGCCTAAAATATATTTGGCGATTCTCATAAAGGCTCCTCTCACGGAAAACTATCAATGCTTCCTGAATACTGAAACGTGTATGCCTTGTAACGGTTGACAATTCAGTCTGCTAAATCGTTCGAATGCCATATCACTGATGGTCGATTTATGAAATAATTAGCAGTTATTTATCTGATTATATAGCGTTTAAATGAAAAACGCTTTTCCCTCACACACAAAAGGCAACAGCATGGATGACAACAAAAGCAAAGCACTCGCCGCCGCACTTTCCCAGATTGAAAAACAATTTGGGAAAGGCTCTATTATGCGCATGGGCGATGCTGATATCGGTGAAGATTTACAGATTGTATCGACAGGCTCGTTAGGCCTGGACATTGCACTCGGCGTCGGTGGTTTACCACGTGGACGTATTGTTGAAATTTACGGCCCTGAATCTTCGGGTAAAACCACGCTGACCTTGTCAGTGATTGCTGAAATGCAGAAGCTTGGCGGTGTAGCCGCGTTTATCGACGCCGAACATGCGCTAGATCCACAGTATGCGGCCAAACTGGGCGTGAATGTGCCTGACCTGCTGATCTCGCAACCTGATACCGGCGAACAGGCGCTGGAGATCGCCGATATGCTGGTGCGTTCCGGTTCCGTGGATATCGTGGTGGTTGACTCGGTGGCGGCTTTGACCCCACGCGCCGAAATCGAAGGCGAAATGGGTGACAGCCACATGGGTTTGCAGGCACGCTTGATGTCGCAGGCTTTGCGTAAGCTGACTGGTAATATCAAGCGCACCAATACGCTGGTGATCTTCATCAACCAGATCCGTATGAAAATTGGTGTGATGTTCGGTAACCCTGAAACCACCACTGGCGGTAATGCGCTGAAATTCTATGCATCTGTACGCCTGGATATCCGCCGTACGGGTGCGATCAAAAAAGGCGATGAAGTCACCGGTTCCGAGACCCGCGTAAAAGTCATTAAAAACAAAGTGGCGCCACCGTTTAAACAGGCTGAATTCGATATCATGTATGGCGAGGGGATCTCACGACTGGGCGAGATCATCGAACTGGGCTCCAACGCAAAACTGGTTGAAAAGTCAGGCGCATGGTATAGCTACAAAGGCGACAAGATTGGCCAAGGTAAGGAAAACGCAAAAGAGTTCCTGCGTGAAAACCCAACCATCGCCGCTGAGATTGAAGCGCAGATCCGTGCTAACTCGAATATCCTGGCCGATAGTATGACGGCTGCCAGGACTGAGGATGATTAAGAGATTTGCGTCAGCAGCCTGAGAAATCCCTGCGCCAGCGCGCCCTGGAGTTTTTAAGCAAGCGCGAATATTCCGCCGCTGAACTGGCACAGAAACTCAAAACCTACGCCAGTGAAACAGATGATATCTCAGCACTGATCGCTGACTTTCAATCGCGCAGCTGGTTAAGTGATGCGCGTTATGCAGAACAGATGGTCCATGCGCGCCAGGCTAAATTTGGTGCTTCACGAGTCGCACATGAGCTCAGGGAAAAAGGCGTGAGTGACGATCTGGTTGCTGAAGCAGTGGCCGGATTGCAAGTGAATGAAGTAGAGCGCGCCAGTGAAGTCTGGCGCAAAAAGTTTAAAGCGGCCCCGGCGACACGCGAGGAATGGGCGAAACAAGCCCGTTTTTTACAAAGCCGGGGTTTTACGTTTGATGTAATCAAGAAAATTTTGAATAGACACGCAGAAGATGACAGTTAAGTACGGGCAAAAACCTTCCAGCAAACAGATCCGCCAGGCATTCCTGGATTTTTTTGCTTCCAAAGGCCATCAGGTTGTGGCTTCCAGCTCACTGGTACCGCATGGAGACCCTACCTTGCTGTTCACCAACGCCGGTATGAACCAGTTCAAGGATGTGTTCCTGGGCTTCGACAAGCGCGCTTACAGCCGTGCGGCGACTGCGCAAAAATGTGTACGCGCCGGCGGCAAGCACAATGACCTGGAAAATGTGGGGTATACCGCACGTCACCATACATTCTTTGAAATGTTGGGTAATTTCAGTTTTGGCGATTACTTCAAACGCGATGCGATCAAGTTTGCGTGGGAACTGCTGACAGAAGTTTATGCCTTGCCCAAAGAGCGCCTGATGGTGACTGTCTATGCCGAAGATGACGAAGCCTATGAGATCTGGAACAAAGAAGTCGGCGTTCCTGCCGACAAGATTGTTCGTATCGGTGACAACAAGGGTGCACGGTACGCGTCAGACAATTTCTGGATGATGGGCGATACTGGTCCTTGTGGCCCCTGTACCGAGATTTTCTACGATCACGGCGCGCATATTCCTGGTGGCCCTCCAGGTAGCCCGGATGAAGACGGCGACCGTTTTATCGAGATATGGAACAACGTGTTCATGCAGTTCAACCGTGATGAAGCAGGCGTGATGCATCCGTTGCCCAAGCCTTCAGTCGATACCGGTATGGGCCTTGAGCGTATTTCTGCAGTATTGCAGGGCGTGCATGCCAACTACGAAATCGATTTGTTCCAGGCACTGATCAAAGCTGCAGCACGCGAGACCAATACAGCAGATCTGGAAAGTCCCAGCCTGAAAGTCCTGGCTGACCATATCCGTGCCTGCTCTTTCCTGATCGCTGATGGTGTCATTGCCGGCAACGAAGGCCGTGGTTATGTGCTTCGCCGCATCATTCGCCGTGCGATCCGCCATGGTTACAAACTGGGCTGCAGAGCAGCATTCTTCCACAAACTGGTCGCTGACCTGGTGGTTGAAATGGGGGATGCTTACCCTGAACTGGCCAGCAACCAGGCACGTATCACCGAAGTGCTCAAGCAGGAAGAAGACCGCTTCTTTGAAACCATTGAAAATGGCATGCAGATCCTGGAAACAGAACTGTCTACCAGGCCCGCGGTATTCAATGGCGACCTGGCATTTAAACTGCACGATACCTTTGGCTTTCCGCTCGATTTAACCGCTGATATTTGCCGTGAACGCGGTGTGACTGTAGATACCGCAGGTTTTGATGCTGCGATGGCGCGCCAGAAAGAGCAGGCGCGTGCAGCCGGCAAATTCAAAATGGCCCTCAACCTGGAATATGAAGGACAGGTCACCAGTTTCCATGGTTATGAGAAGCTGGAAACGCCAGCCAAAGTATTAGCTTTATATAAAGATGGTAGCCCGGTTAAGAGTCTGAATGAAGGCGATCTTGGTGTGGTCGTGCTTGATGACACCCCTTTCTACGCCGAATCCGGTGGCCAGATTGGCGATAGCGGTGAGTTAAAGTCTGCCAATGGCATTTTTGCAGTGGAAGATACCCAGAAAATCCAGGCGTCGGTGTTCGGTCACCATGGCGTACTGAAGACCGGTACCTTATCAGTAGGCGATGCCTTGACCGCGAAGGTCGACCTGCAGGCGCGACATGCCACCATGCGCAACCACTCTGCCACGCATTTGATGCACAAAGCCTTGCGTGAGGTGCTGGGCGATCACGTGCAGCAAAAAGGCAGCCTGGTGGACACGGAAAAAACCCGTTTTGACTTCGTACATAACGCACCGGTGACAGACGCTGAAATCGCCAAAGTAGAAGCCTTGGTCAATGCAGAGATTTTGACTAACACCGACACGCTGGCAAAACTGATGGATATTGAATCAGCCCAGCAAACCGGTGCCATGATGCTGTTTGGCGAGAAATATGGCGATGTGGTGCGGGTACTGGATATCGGGTCCTCAAGAGAGTTATGCGGTGGTACCCATGTGAGCCGCACCGGCGATATCGGCTTGTTCAAGATCACTTCCGAGAGTGGTGTGGCCGCAGGGGTGCGCCGTATTGAAGCGACTACCGGTGAAGGGGCACTCAAACTGGTACAAGCGCAGCAGGCACTGATCAATAAAGTCGCCGGTGAATTAAAAGCACCGGCACATGAGTTACCTGCCAAAATCTCCCAGGTATTGGACAACGTCAGATCGCTGGAAAAAGAATTAGCACGCCTGAAGTCTAAATTAGCCAGCGCGCAAGGCGATGACCTGATCAATCAGGTACAGAGTGTGGACGGCGTAAACTTATTGGCAGCGACACTGGAAGGTGTTGATGCCAATGCTCTGCGTGAAACCATGGACAAGCTGAAAAACAAACTGAAGTCTGCAGTGATTGTGCTGGCAAGTGTATCTGACGGCAAGGTAAGCCTGGCCGCCGGTGTGACAGCAGACCTGACTGCTAAGGTTAAGGCTGGAGAGCTGGTGAATCATGTGGCAGGACAGGTGGGTGGTAAGGGTGGCGGTAAGCCGGATATGGCAATGGCGGGCGGTACGGATGCCAGCCAATTGCCGCAGGCATTAAGCAGTGTGCCTGAGTGGGTAAAACAAAAATTACATTAATTTATTTGATATTTAGAGCTGAATAATGGCATTAATCGTACAAAAATATGGTGGTACCTCAGTCGCAAATCCTGAGCGTATCCGCAATGTGGCAAGGCGCGTTGCGCGCTACAAAGCCATGGGTCACCAGGTCGTGGTGGTGGTGTCCGCCATGTCCGGAGAAACCAACCGCCTGATTGCGCTGGCAAAAGAAATCATGCCGGACCCTGATCCGCGTGAACTGGATGTGATGCTGTCTACCGGCGAACAGGTGACCATAGGCATGACCGCACTGGCTTTGTCAGAGTTAGGCATTAAAGCGAAAAGCTATACCGGCGCCCAGGTAAGAATCCTGACCGACGATGCGCATACCAAAGCACGGATTCTGGATATCGACCAGCACAACCTGAAGAAGGACCTGGATGAAGGCTATGTCTGTGTCGTGGCGGGTTTCCAGGGCGTGGATGCTAATGGCAATATCACCACGCTGGGCCGTGGCGGTTCCGATACTACTGGGGTTGCGCTGGCGGCTGCATTAAATGCCGATGAGTGCCAGATCTACACTGATGTTGATGGCGTGTATACCACTGACCCGCGTGTGGTACCAGAAGCGCGCCGTCTGGAAAAGATTACCTTTGAAGAAATGCTGGAACTGGCTTCCCAGGGCTCCAAGGTATTGCAGATTCGCTCAGTAGAATTTGCCGGTAAATATAAAGTGAAACTGCGTGTGCTTTCCAGCTTTGAAGAAGAAGGCGATGGCACACTGATTACGTTTGAAGAAAATGAGGGAAACATGGAAGATCCAATCATCTCGGGTATCGCGTTTAACCGCGATGAGGCAAAAGTGACTGTGGCGGGCGTGCCGGACAAGCCTGGGATTGCTTACCAGATTTTGGGCCCGGTGGCGGATGCCAATATTGATGTGGACATGATCATTCAAAACGTTGGCGCTGACGGCACTACTGACTTTACATTCACCGTACACAAAAACGAGATGAACAAAGCGCTTAGCATCCTGCGAGATAAAGTGCAGGGCCATATCCAGGCACGTGAAATCAGCGGCGATGACAAGATCGCTAAAGTCTCAGTAGTCGGTGTTGGGATGCGTTCCCATGTGGGTATTGCCAGCCAGATGTTCCGTACGCTGGCTGAGGAGGGCATCAATATCCAGATGATCTCCACCAGCGAGATCAAGATCGCCGTTGTGATCGAAGAGAAGTATATGGAATTGGCTGTGCGGGTATTGCACAAGGCTTTTGCTTTGGATGATGCATAAACTGACCAAAAATATCTTTAAATTTTGCGTTGATTAATGAAGGGTTTTCGCGTAGTATGGCGCCCTTCGATGCAGTAGCAATACTGTGTTTGAGCAGTAATGTAGTACTTGTTTAAAACGGTGAGCTGGCCGAGTGGTCGAAGGCACTTCCCTGCTAAGGAAGCATATGGGCTTAAACCTGTATCGAGGGTTCGAATCCCTCGCTCACCGCCACAAAACTTAAACTTGTGTTATAATACTGGTTTTGTTGCAATCTAGTTGTAACACCTTGGCGCCCGTAGCTCAGTTGGATAGAGTATTTGGCTACGAACCAAAGGGTCGGGCGTTCGAATCGCTCCGGGCGCGCCAAATAAAAAGCCTTGCTTCATCAGAAGCAAGGCTTTTTTCTTTCTGTTTCAGGCAAATTCACAGCATGTATGTTTAGCTGATATTTACTTTCTTGGAGCAGTTGTGTGATGCTTTATTTCAACGCAATTAACCTTTCCAAAAATACTTGCTTTCTAGTGCTGTGGCTATTTGTAAAGAACGATAAACCATAGCAGAGATGTATGCTTACGCATAGCCGCATTCGCATTCCTGCATAGCGAGAGCCGCACCAGATATGATATGCTTTAGCTTTGTTTTTTTAATGGTATGTCAGTGTCTCTAAATGCCTGTTTGGCGCGGATTGCGGACGATATGCAGCAGGTGGATGTCGTTATTCGCCAGTCTCTGTCATCTCAAGTTCCGCTGATCAACCAAATCTCCGAATACATTATTCACAGCGGCGGCAAACGCCTGCGTCCGGCATTGGTATTGATGTCGGGAGATCTGGCTGGTGGCGTCACGCCAGCGCACCACCAACTGGCAGTGATCATTGAGTTCATCCACACAGCCACCTTATTGCACGACGATGTAGTAGACGCTTCAGACCTGCGTCGCGGCAAATCCACAGCCAACCACGTATATGGCAACCCGGCCAGTGTACTGGTAGGGGATTTTTTATATTCCCGCGCCTTCCAGATGATGGTCAAATTGCAGAATATGCGTGTGATGGAAATCCTGGCAGACGCTACCAATACCATTTCTGAAGGTGAAGTGCTGCAGTTGCTGAATGTACGCAACATCGGCGTCAGCGAACAGGATTACCTGCAAGTCATCCATTTTAAAACGGCTAAACTATTTGAAGCGGCCACCCGCCTGGGCGCAGTGCAACGCCAGGAAAATCCGGAGCGCGAAGAAGCATTGGCTAACTATGGTATGCATCTGGGTACGGCGTTCCAGTTAATCGACGATGTACTGGATTTGACTGGCGACAGTGAGAAAATCGGCAAAACCCTGGGCAATGACCTGGCAGAAGGCAAAGTGACTTTGCCTATGCTGTATGCCATCCAGCAGGCTCCGACTGCGCAAGCTGAACTGGTAACACAGGCTTTACTCGAAGGGCAGGTAGCACATCTGGAGCAAGTGCTGGAAATACTGCATGAGGTAAAAGCGTTTGACTATGTGCGCTCCGTCGCACAAAAAGAAGCACAACTCGCCTGCCAGGCACTGGATGTTTTTGAGGCAAGCCCTGCTAAACAGGCGTTACTGGATCTGGCGAGATTTTCAATCAGCCGCCAGCAGTAAGGCCGGCAGCATGCATGTCCAACGCATGCTGCACAGGCTAAACAGTTTACATTAAGCGTACCTAATTAAGCGCTATCGGTTCACCACTGACGTGGTAGTAACTCAATCTTGCGCATTCGTTGGTGGCGTTAGTCAATGCGCCGTCAAACAGCGACTCGCCATTCACATCTACTACAGCATAGCCATTATGGTACAGCGTTACTTCGGCTTGCAGTGGATTGTCTGCACGGCTGGTGAGGGTATGTACACCATGTTTTTGTGAGGCACGCATGGCGAAGCTGACGCAATTTTCCTCTTCCTCTTCACTGTAGATTTCCCAGTGTGATTGTCCGGTCAGGTTGGCCAACCATCCTGGCAAGTCGACCTCAACGCGGCAAATAACGGGCTCATCCCAGGCGGGGTGATCCACATGGCCAAGTTCGACCTCAGTGGGTGGCGTGAATTTGATTTGATCAGACATAGGCAACTTCCTTCACTAGTAAGATTCAGATGCGAAGCCACTCGGCTGGAGTGTGATTCTCATCTTACACATAAATGGTGACGTTGAATCTGTTTTCAAGGCGGTTATTTCTGCTTTGAAACAGGCTTTGTCATCTGGCAACGGCTTTTAGCCTTGCTTACTTGTATTAACGATGAGATGATGCAGCAACCTTAATAGTGTTATCGGTATCATGACAGAAATCCTTGAACCTGTTTTAAGTTTATTAAAAACACAGCCGTATTTTCTGCAAGGTGTTTGCCTGGTATTCGGCTTGCTGGTGGGCAGTTTCCTCAATGTAGTGATTCACCGCCTGCCAAAAATGATGGAGCGTGAGTGGCACGTCAACTGCCTGGACTTACAAGGCCAGCCGGTTCAGGAACAGCCTAAATATAACCTGGTGGTTCCACGCTCAGGCTGTCCTGCATGCGGCCACCAGATCAGTGCACTCGAGAATATCCCTGTCATCAGCTACCTGTTTTTGCGCGGCCGGTGCAAAGCCTGTAAAACGCCTATTTCCATTCGTTACCCGCTGGTAGAGGCCATCACTGGTGGCTTGTCCCTGGCAGTGGCAGTGCAATATGGCTACAGCCACCTGACAGTATTCGCTCTCCTATTTGTATTCGCGTTGATCGCATTGACCTTTATCGATTTTGACACCCAGTTATTGCCGGATGATATTACCTTGCCATTGTTATGGCTGGGCTTGCTGCTGAACCTGAGTAATGGATTCACTGATATAAACTCGGCAGTGATAGGGGCGATGGCCGGTTACATGTTGTTATGGGCTGTCTATTGGTTGTTCAAGCTGGTCACTGGCAAAGAGGGCATGGGTTATGGCGATTTTAAATTGCTTGCCGCCATCGGCGCCTGGTTTGGCTGGCAATTGCTGCCTGCGGTGATATTGCTCAGTTCTGTGGTCGGCAGTGTGATTGGCATAGCGCTTATTTTATTCAAAGGTAAAACCCGCCAGACTGCGATCCCGTTTGGGCCTTTCCTGGCGCTCGGTGGTATCGCTGCCCTGTTTTATGGGCAAACGCTGGCTGCATTTTACCTGGTCCCCTGATTAGATACATCGATGACAAGAGTGGTAGCCGTCACCGGCGGCATAGGCAGTGGCAAAAGCGAGGTTTGCAAAACCTTTGTTGAGTTAGGTGTGCCTGTGGTAGACCTGGATGAAATCGCTCGTGCCATGAGCGCTCCGGGCAGTATCGCGATGCATGCGGTACGACAGGCTTTCGGTGATGCCATGTTTGACGCAGCTGGCCAGTTAGACCGTGTCAAGTTACGTGAACTGGTGTTTTCAGAACCTGATGCACTGGATAAGTTAAACAACATCATGCACCCGGCGATCCGTGAAGAGGCCGTCCGGCAGATCGCACAATACACTTCTCATCCCTATGTCATATTAGCCATACCTTTACTGGTGGAAAGCCGGCATGACTGGAACATGATAGATCATGTGGTGGTAGTCGATTGTAATGAAGAAACCCAGCTGGCGCGGGTCATGCAGCGTAGCGCATTGTCTGAACAGATGGCCAGCGCGATCATTGCCGCCCAAAGCAGCCGCGAATTACGATTAGCGATTGCAGATTCAGTGATTGAAAATGATCAAAGCCTGGAAAATTTACGCGAAAAAATACTCAACTTTCATCAAATTTTCTCAAAAACTTGCCAGTGATTAAAAAGGGTTTCATAATCAGGCTTTTATTGCATACTTTTCAAGTATCAGCTGACAGAAAAGGCTGCCGTGTCTAGCTACGAGTTTCCATTTAATGAGCGCATCCGAACTTATCTCCGCCTGGAAGATTTGTTCATAAAGATGCTGCATCACATTGAAGTAGGCCATGAGGTGAATCATCATGTGGCGCTGCTAACGCTGTTACAGATCCTGGATTTGATTGACCGTGGTGATTTAAAAGTAGATCTGTTACAGGAGCTGGACAGGCATAAAGCCCAGCTTTCGTTCTTGCAGCACAATCCCAATATCGATCAGGATGCCTTAAACGACACCCTGGGAAGCCTGGATCGTTGTGCCACTCTGTTAAGATCAGATCATCAGAAACTTGGTCAGTCCCTACGCGATAACGACTGGCTGATGAGTGTGAAACAACGCGCCGGCATTCCAGGGGGTGTGTGCGAATTTGATCTGCCTTCTTACCGTCATTGGTTGTACCTGAGTGAAGACCGGCGTAAAACGGATTTCTCGCAATGGCTGGCTAAGCTGATGCCTATGTACGAAGCTATACGCATGATACTGCAACTGCTGCGCGGCAGCGGTCAGGTATTATCACTGGTGGCGCACAAGGGGGCTTACCAGCAGCAATTATCCGGCCATAAGCCGGCGCAACTGTTGCGTATCGAAATCAGCCATGATGAGTGTTTTCCCGAGGTCAGCGCCAATAAATACGCGATCAATATCCGTTTCCAGAAACTGGATTTTGTACAGCGACCTAAAGGGTGTGAGCAGGATATCCCTTTTAAAATGATCATTTGCAACTTTACCGGACCGGGACACAATTGATGCAAGCAACAGTGAAACCGCGCAAGGTGGCCTGCCCGGGCTGTGGTGAGGTTACAGAGTATTCCCCTGCCAACGCATATCGGCCATTTTGCAGCGAGCGTTGCAAACTGATGGACCTGGGTGATTGGGCCACAGAGAAATTCCGCATCCCGGACACCACGCCTCCTGACCTGAACGATCCTGAATAGTCCATGCATTTAGGTAATGAAATCAGCCGGGCACAGTTAATACTGTGCTGGCGGATTGATGCTGTGGGGCAGTGTTCTGCAGGCTGGAGTCGTTATCAGTGATGCCTGGGTCCGCACTTTAACTCCAGGGCAATCTGTCGCTGCCGCTTACCTGACCCTGGCCAGCAAGGAAAGTGTCAGCCTGGTGTATGTGGAAACCGTGCGTGCAGGTACCACCGAAATCCACAGCATGAGCATGCAGAACGGCGGCATGAATACGCTACATAGAACATCGTCATTCCGGCAAATAAAAACTGGCGCCTTGTAGTTACACGTGATGCTGTTTGCCCTGCCAAGCCCGTTCAAGGCAGGCGAGCAGGTGAAATTCAGGCTTTGTTTTAAAGACAGATCCGGCAATATTCACGAGCAATTCATTAGCATGCTGTTAAAGCTGCCAACTGACTGCTCGTGTTACATCTTTTTTCTTTGCTGCCAGCCAGCGCACCAGGGCCGGTACATCAAATTGTGCGTTTTTTCGATTTACTTCTCACGCAAATAATTAACATACCTTTTCTTCAGTCATCCTTCACTAATCGTCTGCGCCACCGTTAATCCATATGCGGCACAAGTATTTGCCGGCATATGGATTAACGGTAATAACACTAATAAAACAGGTTATAAAGCAATGACAACCAATACATTGCAGCGAATGCGCACAGGAGAGCTGGCAGTAGGCATGTTCGTCGCTGAACTGGATATTCCCTGGCTGGAGAGCCCCTTCATCCTGCAGGGTTTCCTGATCGAAACTGACACGCAGTTAAGTGAGTTGCGTACGCTATGCCGCGAAGTGGTGGTGGATAAACAGATGTCCACCGGTGAGCATTTCGTCGCGAAAAAACGGGAAAAAATTGCTGGTGTTGCTCGCCATGTTTCTATGCCATCCGTAAAATTTACCGCATCGGCCCCAACCTCCAGCCCAAGCGATAACAGTTTCCTCAAAGTCGTACACGCGTTGCGTGATGTCAAGGCTCCGCCTGCCGTCAATCTGGAACAATCCGTTGCAACCGCTGTTAAATCCAAAGCCAGCCCTAAGCTAGTAAAGCCATTATCCAGCCAGGCGGTTGAGAAAAAACATTACCAGCAAGCATCGGCCTCCTTCTGGAAAAGGCTAAGCAACTGGCTTTATGGCTTAAAAACACCATCCAAAAAGCAGACCGATAAAGACCTGATTAAACTGCATGAAAAAGCGGCGCAGGCTAATATTGAAGTGAATGCAAGTATCCCGGTGGAGCTTGAGATCGTTGAAGTCTATCCGCAGTTTGCCAAAACAGAAGCGGATACGCGCGATGTGTTTGAGAAGATCGCACAGGGTACCAATGTCGATCTTGTCCATGTCAGCCAGTCGCTGGATAACATGTTGCAAAGCATAGAGCGCAACCCGGATGCACTGTTGTGGCTGTCACGTCTCAGGCAAACCGATGATTATGCTTACAACAAGGCTTTGTATGTCAGCATCAATATGATGGCGTTCGGACACTTTTTGTCGCTGCCCAGAAAGCAGGTGAAGGATTTAGGCATGGCTGGCCTGTTTCAGGATCTAGGCAAAATCCAGATTCCTGCCGAAATCCTGCAAAAACCAGGCCGGCTGGAAGAAAGTGAATTCGAATTGGTGATGCAGCATGTCGATGCCAGCCTGGAGACTTTGCAGTCCAACACGGATATCAGCCAGGATGTGATGCAGATTGTGGCTGAACATCATGAGCGCTTTGATGGAAGTGGATATCCGAACCAGCTTGCTGGGAGTGGTATTTCTTTACTCGGGCAGATTGCCGGCATCATGGATACCTATTGCGCTATGACCAGCGATAAGCCTTACGCCAAGGGTATGTTCAGCCATCAGGTGCTGGAAGCGCTGTATGCCAGCAAAAATGAAAAATTCAGTGAATCCCTTGTAGATCAGCTGATCCAGTTTTTTGGCATTTATCCGGTCAGTTCACTGGTGGAGCTGAATAGTGGCGAAGTCGCCGTGGTCATCCAGCAAAACCAGATCCGCCGTTTGCAACCCCGTGTCATGATCTTGCTGGACACCCAAAAAGAACGCATGACTTCTCCGGTGACGCTGGACCTGATTCATGGCCCGCTGACACCTACCGGAGAGTCTTACAGGATTGTGCGCGGATTACCGCCTGATTGTTACGGCCTTAACCCTGCGCATTATTATGATTAGTGGTATTAGCGATGCAGCTCACTAATCACGCCACTCCGCTTGAAGATAACAAACCTGAATCACAGCGAGCATTCAGGCGCTACCAGCCGCTTTTAGCGAATGCATTGTTCAGCCGTTTATCACAATTCGGGTTGAAGCCGAATGATTTAATCCGGCAGTCTATCCGCTTACGTCCATTGCAACTGGCGCAGATATCACGTCTGACCAATGAGTCACATATTGATGAAGCACTCATGCATCAATACCTGCAGGCACTTTCGCAGCTCGGTCAGCCGCACGATGCAGATACACTGGTCGAGACCATCAATCATTTGTCTGCTATCTGGGTGAATCTGTATGCGGCTGGCGTACCTCTTGCAGCCATAGAAGGCTTAATAAGCCCTATCGCAGTCCCGCAATGGTTCTCTCGAGCAAAAACACAGGCGTTTCAACGCTGCCTTTCCCATCTGTTGGTGGAGTCTGCAGCCAGGTACGACCATACCGCCCTCGAGTTTGCCAGGCGGCGTCATCAGCATAGCCAGTTGCCTAACGGGCGCCTGCTGAAGGAGCAATTGCAGCAGATACTGGTGTTTAGCCAGGTGCCGGTGGGTTTGTTACTCATCAACTTTAAACTGACTTCAACCATGATGGATGGCCATCGCCACCGGATGCCTGAAGTGGCGGTGGAGATCATCAAGCGCCTGCAACTCAGCCTGCCCAAAGACCATACCTTGTTTCACCTGGATGCTTATGAGTTTGCAGTACTTTCCCCGCAGCTTGACCATCCCGTCAAGCTGGACCTGCTTTCGGCCAAATTGCGCCAGCCCTTTGAGTTCACTGTACACGCCAATCATCAGCCTTTTTCAGTGAGCCCGGTGATTGGTGGCGTGTGTCGTGATGGCTCACATAAAACAGCTGACGATATGCTGGCGCAAGCCCGGCTGGCCCTTGAACACGCCGATAACACCTATCATGCCTTTGTCACTTATTCTGATGAATTAAGCAAAGCTGCAGATGACCATGCACAATTGCGCCAGGATGTACTGGATGCCTTCGAGAATGACCGTATGAGCGTGTATCTGCAACCGATTGTAGATACAAGGACAGGAACATGCATGGGCGCGGAAGCGTTATTGAGGTGCCGTAAAGCAAATGGTGAATTTATCCCGCCGCCGGTGGTGATAGACATACTCTACCAGCAGGGCTTGGGCCATATGTTTATTCGCTGGCTGATCAACACTTCCTGCCGGTTAGCCAGCATCCTCAAGCAGAAAACCAGCCAGCCCATCTTTCTGTCGATCAACCTGACTGCCGAAGATTTGATTAATCGCGAACTGCCTTATCTACTTGCTCAGGCACTCAAACTATGGGGTGTTGATGCCAGCACGTTCACACTGGAAATCACCGAGAATGGATTGCTGGTGGATGAAGAAGCGGCGATCGAGATCATGCATGCCTTTACCAGTATGGGTTGCCGCATGGCGCTGGATGATTTTGGCACCGGCTATTCCTCCATGTCGCGCTTGCGTAACTTACCGATAGACCTGGTGAAAATCGACCAGTCTTTCGTGCGGGATGTTGCGCATTCCAGTCAAGACAGAGCCATTGTGCAAGGCATCATCACCATGGCGCACGGCTTGGGTAAAAAAGTAGTGGCGGAAGGCGTGGAAGATGCCGGTTGCCGGGAGATCATCCAGGCATTGCAATGCGAGAAAATACAGGGTTATTATTTCTCCAGGCCATTGCCATTTGAACAGTTTGTAGAATGGCTGGAAAAACAGGTGATATCCTTGCATCAGCAGCTAAGTTCATAGTCATTGCTGCTTAGCACGGCAGTGAGAGAGGGGGGAACTGGCTGACCGTCCATTTTTCATCAGACCCATATTCCAGGCATCAAGCTTGGTAGCAATGAATTTTTTCCGCAGTTCAGGTTCATACTTGTGATTATTTTTCACGATAATCATTCATCCAATTATGTGCATGCCAATGCCAACAATAATTTATGCCTAACTTACCTGCGAAGCCGTCTGCCCGTTTATACACCACTTTATTCATCTTCATGGGCATGCTCACAAGCGCCTGTTCCCCGGTCAATATCCTGAATGCGGTGATTTCTGATAAAGGGTACAGCTTAAGCGATGGTATTGCCTATGGTGAATTACCGCGGCAAAAATTAGATGTGTATGTGCCTAAAACCCAATTGGCAATTACCCCGCAACAATCAGAGGTTTCAACGTGTGATAGCCAGAATGCCGCAGCAAACAAGCGTCTGCCGGTAGTGGTGTTCTTTTACGGCGGAAGCTGGGATTCCGGCAATCGTGCCAGTTATAAATTCATAGGCGAAGCCATGACTTCACAGGGCTTTATCGCTGTCATTCCCGATTACCGCATCTATCCCGAAGTGCTTTTCCCCGGATTCATGGAAGACCCGGCCAAAGCTGCCAAATGGGTAAAACTGCATGCAGCAGAGTTCGGTGGCGACCCAGATCGTGTATTTCTCGCAGGACATTCGGCCGGCGCGCATATTGCTGCCATGCTGGTATTAAACCCTGAGTATCTCGCCAAACAGCACAGCACACCGGGGGACTTTGCCGGCATGATAGGGCTGGCCGGACCATATGATTTCCTGCCATTAAAAAGTGAGAGATTGAAAATAATTTTTGGTCCTGAAGCACAACGCGCAAGTTCTCAGCCAATCAATTTTGTGACCGGTAAAAATCCACCCATGTTATTGATGGTAGGCACTAAAGACAGTACCGTATGGCCAAGGAACACTTACAATCTGGCAGCAAAGATCAAGGCTGCAGGCGGCCCGGTAGAGGTCGTTGAGTTTGAAAGTTACAGTCATGTCGATATGGCCGCCAAGCTGGCAAAACCATTACGCGACAAGCAGATGCTGAATAGGATTGTGGAGTTTATTCAAAGGCATTGAATCTACATTTTAAAATCAGAATGTAGCGAGATACAGATTTTCCACCTGCTCGCGAGCCCAAGGCGTTTTCCGCAGAAACTTGAGGCTCGATTTCACTGAGGGGTCATTCTTAAAGCAATTGATATTGATCTTATCGCCAAGCCTATCCCAGCCGTAGTGATCAACAAGCCTGGTCACGATACTTTCAAGCGTGATGCCATGTAAGGGATTGTTGGGCTGTGCGGGGTTTGCAGTAGTCATCTTTAGGGCGATTCAGGTCAATGCTAAATTATGGTTTGTGATTAAGCTTGGCTATCTTGCTGCCAGTGAAACTTGTGCATGATTCTATGCACAATTGGTGTGAGAGCCAGACCAACGGTGACGATAAAAACGAGTCCCGCATATAGTGCATACAGCCCGGCAAAGATCTTTCCAGCATCTGTTTTTGGCGCATCCACCGGCCCCATACCACCCATCAGCATTGCCGAGTTTAAAAAAGCATCGCGCCACGGGAGCTGCTCATAATGCATGTAGCCCGCCATGCCGATAGCCAATGAAAGCAACAGCAAACCGGTAGCTATCACAGCATGGAGTGCAACCCGCTTGGCAAACAGTCTTTTTGGAATTGGTGGCTTATTTTTTGATTCGTACATGCGACGATTGTAGCCTAAAGCGAAGATGCTGGATTTAGCTAATTACGCTTTAATAGAAGGTGAGGCCTTCCAACATACATTAAGTCCCGGCATCCAGACTACGATGAGGTTTGGGCGGACTAGTTGCCCACCAGATACATAACAACAACAGAAGCTGCAAAGGCAGGCGAGCGACTAGCACCCAATAAGGGACCTCAGGAAACTGGCTAGCGTTTTGTAACATAAAAACATTGGCAGGCGTCACTGCTATGGTTAAAAGAATCAGACCCCAACCTGCTATACGACGAGTGCGCGTAAACAAGATTCCAAAGGCGCCTACCAACTCAAACACACCGCTGATCAAGACCAGCTCCCTGTGCGCTGGCAACCATGGAGGTACAATCTTCATCTCAAGTTCAGTAAATGCAAAATGCGCAATTCCACCAATAAAAAACCATAAGAAAACAAAAGCAAGCGCCACTATACTGGGGAACCCAAGCTTCGGATGTTGAACTTTCTGAATATTTGTTGGCTGCATTCTTGGTCTCGAAATTTATGCTGGCTAACGCAAAATTAAACCGGCGGCAATGCGAAGCATGTCGCTCCTGTTAAACGATCATTTAGGCTGGGGAGCTAAGGCATGGTGTTGTGACAACGAATGAATGGTGCATAATTTGGCAAGGCTACCAAGGCGAAGAACATGTTCTGGATGTCCGAAAAGGGTTGGTTTGGTTGCCCCGGGAATGGCAGTGATTTGAGTTGCCACTTTATCTAGCCGCAGTGCGTTGCCTCGTGCAAACGCAAGCCGATACTCTTGCTGGTGGGAGTAGTTATTCGTTTTCTGTAGCACCATTCTCTCCGTTACTGCCCATTCTGCGAAAGGAGCTTCCGACGGCGAGTAGTAATTCACTTTCCCATGAAGCAATCTTGCATTTTTAACCCATCGTCTAAGCATCAATGCTGCACGCACTTTTGCTAGCAAAGCTGTTGGATTGTGGATCTCAACACAGAAGTCAGTATTGAACTCGCTTGCTAGATCTGCTGAGAGTTCCTGCGAAAGACAAAAAACAAAGATTTCTTTGTCTTGGACGGTCGATTCGAAAGACCATGGGATATTAATTTTCTCGTCGGTAGTTAAGTTGTTGATTTCTAAACCATGAGGTGGGGTGTAGAGCCTTCTACCTTCATGTCGATCTCCGCGTACTTCTAATTCTTCATAGTTTCTGAAGTACGACAGCGAGCGAAACAATAATTCACCTCGGCTGACAAATGCATCGAGATACTTTGATGGCAAGTATTTGAATAGCGATGCCACGATAAAGCCTAACGTTTGAATTAAGGGGCGCCGTTAGGCGTTCCGCATGAATTATGGGTTAGCCAAATTACTCGTTACATAATAGATGCGAGTGTAGTCGGAAAACTCAGTGCCAACCAAAGCTTTTTTAATAACATTTTCGGCCACCTCAAAATCGACAACGTAATTACAAACCTCCATAGTGCCACTACCGATGCCACCCCCATCGCAAGCACCAAGACCTGTCCAACCAAGGGTTTCGTTCATCAGGTTTTCAAGGCGATGCCGCTTTTCGACATCTTTGCTATTTCCCATTTCTTCAACTTTATATTCAATAAGTAATGGAGTATGGTCTTCTTCATCAATCGGGTGAAATCCCTGTGCAACAAGTGCATCAATTTCTTTTTGAATTATAGTTTCAGCTTTTTTAAACCATGCAGATTTTACCGTTTTTGAATTGCCTATAGTTCCTAATTCACCCCAATGAACAGTATGAGAGCCGTTGCCGTTATCCCAAGTTTCCCAGTATTCTTTTATTTCGTTGGAGAGTTTGTATAGCTTCAGCATATTGTCCTTCGTATGGCTAACGTTTCAAATAAGAGGCTGGCGACACTGGCAGCCAACCCTAGTTATTAAAAATTGCATAATCGGAGAGCACTTTCGCCAGTCCATCTTGACTGATGGGTTAGACATTTTCAATTCTTTCTAGCCACTTTTCAGCAAACAATTTTGCGTTTTCATGTGGAGCACTCTTTATTGCAGCCTCCACAAGTTCAATTGATTCCGCTTTCTTATTTAAATACATCAGTAGCCAACTATACTCTTCATACTTCAGTAGTGGATTAGGTTGGTTTTGATAAAACTCAAGCACTCCCTCTAGGGTCCTAAATTGCTGAAGTATAGCTAAACCGTAATTAGAAACGATTTGTTTTATTTCAGTGCTTAGTTCAACCAAAGTTTTTGGAGAGGTTTCAAATTCAAGTGACCAAAACGGAGGTGAGCCATTACTAAGGCCTCTTAAACTCACTTCAGCAAGTGGGGGATAGTTTTGTCCTATCAGTCGATTTGAAAAACTCTCTGAATGCTGAGGGTACCTGAAAACTAAATAATCATAATGGGTAACTGTAGCAAAAAATTGAAATTCATTTCCCCATTGGTTTGACCAGCATAAAATAGCACGACTCAAATCGCCTTCATTTATTTGGCTTCTAAGCCCTTTTTTCTTGAAACCTAGCGGCTTTAAAAGCTCATAGTGCAGAGATTTAAAAATCTCATTCTTCGTTTTTCCAAAACTTCTAGTCATGGCTACTTTTGAAGTAAGGGGCCTGCTTTAGCCGGTCCAGCTTAATGGATGGTTTAGGGCGAGAAAAGTCTGAGGCCACTCCAGCTGTGATTGCCCCGACAAGGCCGTAGGACAATACAACAGCAAAGTTGGGAACTGGAGCTGACGCGCCCCAAATGACACCGAGTACAGCTCCAATGAGAGAAACCAAACACACCCGGTTTAGGCAAAGATGGTTTAGCGTTACCAAAACGGGAAGACCAACACACGATAGTGCAAATAGCCCTATGGCAGCACCAATGGGCATAGATAGCAACAGATCGAAAACCGAAAACGTAGAGAATGAAGTGGCGATATAAACGAACGTAGCAGTAATAGTTGGAACCCAAAGCGCCTTGGCGCAACCTTTGATGCAGTGCTTAACAAGCTCAACCATACCAAAGTCCTAATGTTTGACATAAGGGGCGCGCTTTAGCGCGTCCCTCTTGATGGAGGGGTTTGGTTGCTCATCAAAATTCTTTTTGCCTGAGCATCACTGATTTTCTCACCACGAGGCCATTGCAAATAAGGCAAAAGAGTCACTTTATCAATTTCACTTAGCGGTTTACGCAATTGTGGAGCAAGCACCCTCACTTGTGGCCAGGGCGCTTGTTCAGCTAGGATTGCATATAGTTGCATTAACTTTTGTATATTTTCGATAGGCTGTTGATTTTCGAGAGTGCCTAAATCATACATTAGCGAATAATTAAAAGAGTTAGCTCTTTGACGCCACTCATTAGGAAACCATGCATGTTCAGGATTTTCATGAAGCATCAGGTTGACGATATTAACTCCTTTGGCCTCTGAGCCTCGTAATTGGTCTCGAATCGGTTTTAAGCGACGACAAAACCATTCAGCAAAACCCCAATGAGAAAAGGTTAATGATTGCTCGCGGTCTTGAGTTATTGGATAAAAGTAAATTCGAACACTTGCAATCGTCATGTAGGCCTAATCTTTGAAGTAAGGGGCTGGCGATATTGGTGACTCAACCCTCGTTATTGAAAATCGGTTCATCGAAGAATGCTTTCGCCAGACCTGCTTGACTGAGGGGTTAGACCTAAATCACCGCCTGCCTTTACAGGGCGAATAGTTAAACTAGAAATTGATGAGCCCATAAAGCTAAACCCAACAAAAAATAAGAACATTGTGAGACCAAACACTGCTACAACACTTAAGCAAACTCGAAGAAGGGTAACCTGGATTTGCTTCGTCAATGATGAGACCAACTTAGCAGATGCATAAATGAGTAATGCAAACCATAAAATTGAAATTAGATTAAATAAATCTGGCATCGTTTGGGTTGCAAACGTCATGAATGGAGTTGCTTGAAAAGACCAAGAAATAACCTCGGCAATCAATATCAGAAGCGGTATACCAAATGTTGATAGAGCTAGTAGTAGAAGTCTGTTTTGCATATTGAATACCGTTTGAGATAAGGGGCTGGCAACAATGGTGGCACAACCCTCGTTATTAAAACCGTATCATCGAAGTGCGTTTTCGCAAGTCCCACTTGATGGATGAGGCTTAAGAATCTGTAGACGAGTATAAGAATTTCCCAGTGCCAGTCAGAGTTGAAAGTCCTCAGGTTATATAAGATCTGACTCTTGGGTGAGATATTATTCGATAACCTCAATTTGCACATCAATAACCCCATTTGAAATGCTGCCGACCTCACTGAATGCAGACTTTGAAAGATCAATTATCCGACCCTTTACATACGGCCCACGATCATTGATTTTGACAATGACCGTTTTACCAGTGTCGACGTTTGTCACTTTAACAAGCGAGCCAAATGGCAATACTTTATGAGCACCTGTTTTAAGCTCCTGTTTATAAAGCTCACCGCTTGCAGTCTTTTTTGACTGGTGGCTGTTGGCATAATACGACGCTTTTCCAGTTTCCTTGTATCCAACCCAGTTAGCATCGGATCTTTGGCTGATGGTGCCGCATCCGCTGATCACGAAAGCGATAAAAATTAAAAGATACCTTGTCAATTTAATCTCCGCTTTAAGTGTATGTTTTGATCGCAGATGCGATGCAAGGTTGAGCCAGTCATGGTTGTATCCAGATCGCCCGTTGCATGGCGATGCCGCGCGCACCACAGGCTAATGCATGTGCCAGGTTTTCCGGGTGCATGCCGCCCAGCGCATAGACCGGTATTTCCAGGCCATTGAGCATTTCACCAAATTTCTCCCAGCCTAATCCAGGCGCTTTCGGGTGGCTGCGTGTCGGTAATACAGGCGAGAGTAGCGCAAAGTCGAGTTGCAGGGTTTGTGCTTTTTGCAGTTGCTCAGCATCGTGACAGGAAGCGCCAATCAGAAGGTGGTCTGGTTTAGTTGTCATTGCTATCAGTCTGTAGCTGTTCAGGTGTACACCTTGGTAACCGAGTTGCAAGGCTTGCTCTGGGCTGCCATTTAACAGGCACCGGCAGTCGTAAGGCGCGCACAATGACAATACTTTTGTGCTCAACTGAGTGAGCTTATCTTCGTCAAGTTGCGGCTCGCGGATTTGCAGCAATTGCAACCCTTGGTCCAATTGTTTTCTCAATGCTTGCAAAAATGCTGATTCACCCATTTCCTGCACATTGCTGATGGCGTACACCGAGGGTAATGAGAGTGCTTGCATAATTGGTGCATTGGCTGGCAACACAGGGCTAACATTGAGCTTTTGCGGATGCTGCCAGGCAAATTGCTGACCCTCACGTGCCTGCAATTCACCTTGCCATTCGCGGACAAAAAAGAAATGCAGTAGCACGGTTTTGGCTTCTGCGTCATGTGTGGCAGGGTAGTCGTAACGGCGTTTTATCCAAGGTTGTATCTTGGTCGGTGTGATGCCTAGCTCTTCCTGGGATTCACGGATCAATGCGTGTTCCGGGGTTTCGCCAGCTTCGATCTTGCCACCGGGGAATTCCCACCAGCCTGCCCAGCCCTTGCCATCAGGCCGGCTGGCGAGCAGGTATTCACCGTTGGGCCGTATCAGGATGGCGACCGCGACTTGGACCAGTTTTGCCATAATCAGGACTTCAGTTGCAGTTTGCCGGCGTAATCTTTAGCAAACTGGTAGGCGACACGGCCACTTCGGGCGCCACGGGTATGGTAGAACTGCAATGCTGCATGGCGTGCCGCATCATCCATTGCAATCCCGAAAGTGTCCAGCCAGTGTTCGGCAATGCTGAGGTATTCATCCTGGTCAAAACTGTAGAACGATAACCACAAGCCAAAGCGTTCTGAGAGTGAAGTTTTCTCGTCTATGGTATCGTTAGGACGAATTTCGCCGGACTTTTCCATTACCGGCTGGTTATCCGCCATATATTCTGGCATCAGGTTTTTCCGGTTGGAAGTGGCATATACCAGCAAATTCGATGAGGCATTTTCAATCGAGCCATCCAGAATGACTTTCAAGGCTTTATAGCCGGTGTCATTCGCTTCAAACGTCAGGTCGTCACAGAAGATGATGAATTTTTCCGGACGGTTTCTGATCAGTTGCGTGATTTGCGGCAGGTCGGTCAAATCCTGTTTATCGACTTCTATCAGCCTTAACCCAATATCGGAGTAAGCATTTAACAAGGCTTTTACCAGTGAAGACTTGCCGGTGCCACGTGCTCCGGTCAGTAATACATGGTTGGCGGGCAGGCCTTGCAGAAACTGGCGGGTGTTACGAACGACTTCAGTTTTTTGCCTGTCAATAAAGCGGATATCTTCCAGCAAAACAGAGTGCGGGTGTTCTACCGCTTGCAACTGGCCCTGGGCGCCTTGTTTGACCCAGCGCCAGGCAGTGGCTTGCCAGTTAGGCTCAGTTAACGGGGCGGGCAGCAGGGTTTCCAGGCGCGTGATCAAATGCTCGGCGCGCTGCAGCAGGTGTTCAATCGAATTCATGCGGATTTATCTTAAATCATGGAGTGAGGTGAACGGCTATTGTACACAATGCCATTAGCGGCTGTCAGGGCAAGTTGGCTTTGTGCAATATGATGCCAGGCGAAAACTCTGGCTAAGAAAATAGGCGGCTTTGTGTTAACTTGTAGCGGTTGAGTTTTTTTTAATGGCTGTTCATGACTATGCAATATAAAAAAATAATTCTGGCATCGCGCAGCCCGCGCCGTGTGGAGCTGCTTGCACAATTAGGCGTGCAGTGCGAGATCGTACCGGCGGATATTGATGAATCCAGTTTGCCAGGCGAAGACCCGGCAGTGTATGTACAGCGCCTGGCACAAGCGAAAGCGCTGGCGATTGCGGCAAGCCATGGCGAGCGCGGATCAACGATCCTGGCCGCGGATACCACGGTTGCACTCGGACAGGAGATTCTCGGCAAGCCCGCAGATGCAGCGGACGCGATGGCTATGCTTTCCCGGTTAAGTGGCAGCGTGCATTGGGTGCATACCGCGGTGGCGGTTTACCAGGATGGTGAAGTGCGCTGTCTATTGAGTTCCACCTGCGTCGAAATGATGCAGGTGCAGGCTGACATTTTGCAGGCATATGTGGATAGCGGTGAACCGATGGACAAAGCCGGTGCCTATGGCATACAGGGGCGCGCAGGTGCATGGATTTCACGCATCGATGGTAGTTATAGCGGCGTGATGGGCCTGCCTTTGCATGAAACGGCGCAGTTGCTGCACGCATGGTAAACTCTGGGAAAAAACGATAACGGTTTGGATCGGGTAAAACAAAATGTCATTGGCGCAGGAAGTTTTGATCAACGTCACGCCGCAGGAGACGCGGGTGGCGATACTGGAGCAAGGGGTTGTCCAGGAGTTGCATATCGAGCGGGCATCTTCACTGGGCATCGTCGGTAATATCTATCGCGGTACGGTGGTGCGTGTATTGCCGGGCATGCAATCAGCTTTTGTCGAGATAGGCTTGCAGCGCGCGGCTTTCCTGCATGCGGCAGATATCATGGAATGCCATACCGAAGATGGCGAGGTGAAAACCGACCGGCCTATTCAGGAAGTCCTGCATGAAGGGCAATCCATCATCGTGCAGGTGATTAAGGAGGCGATAGGTACCAAAGGTGCACGCCTGACCACTGAAATCAGTATTGCCGGGCGTTTCCTGGTCTATTTGCCTTACCAGAAACACATCGGTGTCTCGCAACGCATCGATATAGAGGAAGAACGCGAATTCTTGCGCAACCGCCTGCTGGGTCTGCTGCCGGAAGAGCGTGAAGGCGGTTATATCATCCGCACGATGTCAGAGGCTGCTACTGATGAAGAGCTACTGGCGGATATTGAATACCTGCGCAAGGTATGGAACAAGATCCAGGCCGAGAGCAAAACCGTTGGCGAACGTTCGCTGATCTTTTACGACCTGAGTTTGCCACGCCGCATATTGCGTGACGTGGTATGCAAGGAAACCACCAATATCCGCGTCGATTCACGTGAGATGTTCGAGCGGCTAAAGGAATTTGCCGAATTATACGTTTCTCACGCCGTCAAGCCGCTGACGCATTACAAGGGCGAGCGTTCCCTGTTCGAGTTCTATGATATTGAAAATGAAATTGAAAAAGCGCTGTCACGTAAGGTAGAGCTTAAATCCGGCGGTTACCTGATCTTTGACCAGACCGAAGCGTTAACCACGGTGGATGTGAACACCGGCAGTTTCGTCAGTGGCAAAAACCTGTCTGACACCATCTTTAAAACCAATCTTGAAGCCGCGCAAACCATTGCCCGCCAGCTGCGGTTACGTAACCTGGGCGGGATTATCATTGTCGATTTTATCGATATGGATGAAGACGCACAGCGTGAAGCGGTGCTGGAAGAGTTGCGCAAAGCAGTGACGCTGGACCGGGCGCGTATCAATGTGAACGGTTTTTCCACATTGGGACTCGTGGAGTTGACCCGCAAACGTACACGTGAAAGCCTGGCGCATTTGCTGTGTGAATCCTGCAAGGTATGCCAGGGCCGTGGCGAGCTCAAAACAGCGCAAACCATTTGCTACGAGATCATGCGCGAACTGTTGCGGGAATCCAGGCAGTTCAAGAGCGCCAATGCTTTCAAGATCCTGGCTTCGCCGGAAGTGATCAATATGCTGGGTGACGAAGAGTCACAAAGCCTGGCCAGCCTGTCCGACTTTATCAAACGTCCGGTGACGCTGCACCCGGACACCCAGTATGGGCGTGAAGAATTCGATATCGTATGGATGTAAGGGTAGTGTGGATACAAACCGGGCTGCCTCTCAGCCGCCCGGTTGTTAAATCAGATGACGCCTATCGCCAAACCTGGGATCACGACACGACTGATCATTTGCAGCAGAATCAACGCGACCAGCGCTGAAAAATCGAAACCCTGAATCTGTGGCAATACGCGGCGCAACGGGTCCAGGATAGGCGCTGTCAGCTGGTTAAGTACGCCGTAAATCGGGCTGTAAGGATTCACCCAGCTCAAGATAGCCATCAGCAGGATCGCATAGAAAAACACATCTATGATCTGCGCCAATACCCCTATCACTGCCTGCCATATCCAGAATGCCGGAGCAGGGGGTAAACCGGCCAGTGTTGAAAGCAATGCGAACAAGATCACCTGCACCAGGAAAGCGAGCAGCAAGGTCGATAGATCCCACTGCCTGACCGGGCGTATCAGTTTGCGCGTTGGTTTCACGATAAAGTCTGTCAGCACCATGGTCATCTGCCCTAACGGGTTCTGAAACGAAGTGCGTGTCCATTGCATCAGGAAACGCAAAACCAGCAGGAACGTCAGAATGCCGAACGCAGTCCTCAGTAAAAAAATGGTCATTTCACCTAACATTATTATTGTCCTCCCAGTTCGTCGCCCAGGGTTTTTGCCCGGTTGGCTGCTTGTTGTGCCGCGTGTTGCATGATGGCATGAATGTTGTGCTGATTAAGGCTCAGCAGGCCTTGTTCCGTAGTACCGCCTTTGGAGGTGACCTGCTCGCGTAATGTGGCGACCGGCGTCTGGCTGGCAGCCGCCAGCAGGCTGGCGCCCTTGAAGGTGGCTACACTCAGCTGTAGTGCCTGTTCTTTATCCAGCCCAAGCGCGACACCGGCATCGGTAAGCGCTTCAATCAGCAGGAATACATAGGCAGGGCCGCTGCCGGAGATGGCAGTGACAGCATCCAGTTGTGTTTCTTCGGTCAGCCACACCACATCGCCTGCCGCCTGCAGCAAGTCATCCGCCAGTTGGCGCTGGTGTTCACTGACGCTGTCCAGTGCGTAAACGCCGGTCACACCCGCCTGGATCTGAGCCGGTGTATTCGGCATGGTGCGGATCAGGGTGTGGTAGCCATTCAGCCAGCGGCTTAAATCTGCGGTACGGATACCGGCCGCCACCGAGATGACCAGTTGTGACTGCAGGTAGGGTGCCAGCGATTGAGCCACGGCTTTCAGTTGCTGTGGTTTGACCGCCAGCACGATCACATCCACTTGCACGGCTTCTGCCGATAGCGCCTGAGCCGTACGCACGCCGAGATTCTGTTGCAGCTGTTCGTGCTTGCCGGCATCAGGCTCTATCACCTTAATCTGTTGCATAGGAAAGGCACGTTGTTTCAGGCCGGTGATCAGGGCTTGTGCCATATTCCCGCCGCCAATAAAAGCGATACGGGGTGATGCGAGTGAAGACATGGTTAAACAGCTCCTTTGGTAGCTAAGTCTGAATCGTTGGCGGGTTTGGGCTGGCGCGCACCGAAGATCGAGGTACCTATGCGGACAAGTGTGGCACCTTCGGCAATCGCCGCTTGGTAATCGCCGCTCATGCCTATGGAAAGCGTGTCCAGTTGCAAGCCTTGGGCATTCAGTTGCTCGAATAGCGCACGCACCTGCCGGAATTGGTCACGTTGCAGGTTGAAATCCTGCTCAGGTGCAGGGATAGCCATCAGCCCCCGCAGCCGTAAATGCGGCAATTGTTTGATATTTAAGGCAAGTTCCAGTATTTCCTGTCCACTGGCACCACTCTTGCTTGCCTCTTCGCTGATATTTACCTGCAGGCAAATATTGAGCGGCGGCAGCTCTGCAGAACGGGCATCTGACAGCCGTTGGGCGATTTTTAGGCGGTCAACCGAATGTACCCAATCGAATTGACGGGCAATTTGCTGTGTTTTGTTGCTTTGAATCGGCCCGATAAAGTGCCATGCTATTGCACAATCGCCTAATTGTTGTTGCTTTGCCAGTGCTTCCTGCAGGTAGTTTTCGCCAAATACGGTCTGACCGGCTTCGTAGGCCTGGCGGATGGCGGCGGGGGGTTGCGACTTGCTGACTGCGCATAGGGTGACCTGTTGTGCCGCCTGAAAGCGTGTTTTGGCTTGTTCAATATGCTGCTGGATCAGCGCAATATTGTCGGCAATAGGGTTAAGTGCAGTCATGGATGTGTAGCGTGAATGCCGATACAGCTTGAATAACAAAATAACATTATATAAAAATCACTGGAGTCAATTGTGGATATTTCAGATTTATTGACATTTTCTGTCAAAAATAAAGCGTCAGACTTACATTTATCTTCCGGTTTGCCACCGATGATCCGTGTGCATGGCGACGTGCGAAAAATCAACTTGCCGGCCATGGAGCATGCCGAAGTGCACCGCATGCTGTATGACATCATGAATGACAGCCAGCGCAAAGTGTATGAAGAAAACCTGGAATGTGACTTCTCGTTCGAAATCCCTGACCTGGCGCGTTTCCGGGTCAACGCATTTAACCAGCAGCGCGGTGCCGGTGCGGTATTCCGTACCATTCCGAGCAAAGTGCTGACCCTGGAAGAATTGAATGCACCTAAAGTATTCAAAGACCTCGCAGATACCCCGCGCGGTATCGTGCTGGTGACAGGGCCAACCGGTTCCGGTAAATCCACCACACTGGCGGCGATGATCGATTACATCAACGATACGCAGATGTCACATATCCTGACCGTGGAAGACCCGATCGAATTTGTGCACACCTCCAAAAAGTCACTGATCAACCAGCGTGAAGTCGGCCCGCATACGCAGTCCTTCGACAACGCTTTACGTTCGGCACTGCGTGAAGACCCGGACGTGATCCTGGTGGGTGAGATGCGTGACCTGGAGACCATACGCCTGGCGCTGACCGCTGCGGAAACCGGCCACCTTGTGTTCGGTACCTTGCATACCAGTTCCGCTGCCAAAACCATAGACCGCGTGGTCGATGTGTTCCCGGCGGCTGAAAAAGAAATGGTGCGCTCCATGCTTTCCGAATCCTTGCGCGCGGTGATCTCGCAAACCCTCTGTAAAACAAAGGATGAGCAGGGCCGTGTTGCCGCACATGAAATCATGATAGGTACCCCTGCGATCCGTAACCTCATCCGTGAGAACAAGATCGCGCAGATGTATTCTGCCATCCAGACCGGCCAGAGCGTGGGCATGCAGACCCTAGACCAGAATTTGCAGGACCTGGTGAAACGCAATGTGATCAGTGCCGATGAGGCACGTACCAAAGCGGCCAACCGCGATTCGATCATGGGCTAGGTGCAGCATGGATAATATGCAAACAGGAGCAGACCGTGCACAGACTGAGAAGTTTGTGAATGACCTGCTCAAGCTGATGGTCGCCCAGAAAGCGTCTGACCTGTTTATCACCGCTGGTTTCCCGCCTGCGATGAAGATAGACGGCAAGCTGACGCCGGTATCATCACAAACCCTGAATACCCAGCAAACCGCCGAGATCGGCCGTGCGGTGATGAATGACAAGCAGGCGCAGGAATTCCAGGAGACGCTGGAGTGCAATTTTGCGATCAGCATGTCGTCAGTCGGGCGGTTCCGCGTCAATGCGTTCATCCAGCGCAGCGCCGTCGGCCTGGTGTTCCGGGTGATCAACACCAATATCCCTAAATTCGAGGATTTGAAACTGCCGCCAGTACTGAAAGACGTGGTCATGGCCAAACGCGGCCTGGTGATCTTTGTCGGCGGTACCGGTTCCGGTAAATCCACTTCGATGGCAGCGATGCTGGGGCATAGGAACGAAAGCAGTTACGGCCATATCATCACCATTGAAGACCCGGTGGAGTTTATCCACGGCCACAAGAATTGCATAGTGACCCAGCGTGAAGTCGGCGTGGATACCGAAAACTGGCATGCCGCCTTGAAAAACACGCTGCGCCAGGCACCTGACGTGATCATGATCGGCGAGATCCGCGACCGTGAGACCATGGATTATGCGATCGCCTTCTCGGAAACCGGCCACTTGTGCCTGGCGACCTTGCATGCCAACAGCACCAATCAGGCGCTGGACCGTATTATTAACTTTTTCCCGGAAGAGCGCCGCCAGCAACTGCTGATGGACCTGTCGCTAAACCTGCGCTGTGTCGCTTCCCAGCGGCTGATCCCAAAAGTGGATGGCAGTGGCCGCGTGGCAGCGGTAGAAGTGCTGCTGCATTCGCCGTTGATCTCAGACCTGATTTACAAGGGTGATGTGCATGCGATCAAGGAAATCATGGCTAAATCTCGCGAGCTGGGAATGCAGACCTTTGACCAGGCTTTGTTCGACCTGTATGAGGACGGCAAGATCACTTACGACGATGCCTTGCGTAATGCCGATTCGGTCAACGATTTAAGGCTGAAGATCAAACTTAACAGCAAACTGGCGAATCCGGAGAATCAGGGCCAGAGCAAGATATCCAACCTGGATATTTTATAAAGTCATTCCTGCATAGCTAAACCTAAGACTGTAAAGTCTAGACAACCAAAAACAAAAAAAGCCGCCGCTAAGAAATCAGCGACGGCTTTTTTGTTTTCAGGCTGCTTAAAAATTCAGCTGTAAAGTTTCCTGCTGGAACACCAGTTCACCACTGGTCAGGGTGGCTGACACTTTACCGGCCAGGGACTGGTTCAGGAAAGGTGTGTTCTTGCCCTGGCTGACCAGCACGCGGCTATCCACCCGCCATTCGACTTCCGGGTCATAGATCACCACGTCAGCGGTGGCGCCGACTTTCAGGTTACCGGCAGGCACCCCCAGGATATTGGCCGGGGTCTGCGTGATTTTAAGCAATGCCTGGGCCGGGGAAAGTTTGGCCTGTGCTGCCCATTTCAGTGTGAGCGGGAGCAATAGTTCCAGTGCCGAAGCACCGGGGTGCGACTCGGCGAATGGCACGGCTTTGGCATCATCATCCACCGGGGTATGGTCGGAGCAAATCGCATCCAGTGTGCCATCCAGCAATCCCGCACGCAGGGCATCGCGGTCACGCTGGGTGCGCACCGGCGGTTTCAGGTGCACCATGCTGTCAAAGAATCCGATATCCATTTCCGTCAGGTGCAGGTGCTGTATGCTGACATCGGCGGTGAGGCTTACACCGGACTGTTTCGCCTGGCGTATCAGTTCAACAGATTCGGCGGTGGATACACGGGCGATATGCAGGCTAGCACCGGTATCCTGGGCGATGCGCAGCATGGTTTGCAGCGCAATGGTTTCTGCAGCCACCGGGATGGCCTTCAGGCCCAGCCTGGAAGCGACTTCGCCATCATGGGCGACACCATTCTTTGCCAGGTAGGGGTCTTCCGGGCGCATAAACAGGGTGTAGCCAAAGGTGGCGGCATATTCAAAGGCACGCCATAGCACCTGGGTATCGACAATCGCCGTATCCGCCTGGGAAAAGCCGACGCAGCCAGCCGAGGTAAGGGCAAACATTTCGGTCAGCAGATGGCCTTCCAGGTGGCGGGTAACCGCGCCTAATGGATATACATGGGCCAGTGCATGTGACTTGGCACGGTGTTTAAGCATTTCCACCAGGCCGGGTTCATCCAGCACCGGCTCGGTATCCGGCGGGCAGGCCAGGCTGGTGACGCCACCGGCCATCGCCGCACGTAATTCGCTCAGTAAGGTGGCTTTGTATTCACTGCCTGGTTCACGCAGACGTGCGCACAGATCCACCAGGCCGGGCAGCACCCATTTACCATCGGCATCCAGCGTCCGGTCTGCTTTGAACCCTGCAGGGGCGGCACCGATGGCGACGATTTTCTCACCGCTGATATATACATCGCTTACCTGATCCAGCTGCTGGCTGGCATCGATCACGCGGCCTTGCTTGATTACTATATTCATGCGGCGTTGCCTCCCCCCAGAATGGCCATCACTGCCATGCGTACCGCGATGCCGTAAGTGACTTGCGGCAGGATGACGGACTGTTTGCCGTCGGCCACGCTGGAATCGATTTCTACCCCGCGGTTCATAGGCCCTGGGTGCATGACAATGGCATCCGGCCTGGCCAGTGCCAGCCGTTCAGGTGTCAGGCCAAAGGTCTGGAAGAACTCCTGTGTACTCGGCAGCAGCGCACCGGACATACGTTCGTTTTGCAGGCGCAGCATCATGATCACATCGACGTCTTTCAGTCCTGCATCCATATTGTGGTAGACCTGTACACCCAGTTTTTCGACGCCGGCAGGCAGCAAGGTGCGTGGTGCAATCACGCGGATTTCAGGTACGCCCAGTGTCGCCAGCGCATGAATTTCACTGCGGGCTACCCTGGAATGCAACACGTCACCGACAATGGCGACGCGCAGGTTATGCATCTCGGGTTTGTATTTGCGTATGGTGAACACATCCAGCAGACCCTGGGTAGGGTGGGCATGACGGCCATCACCGGCGTTGATGACGCTGATATGCGGCGGTACATGTTGCGCGATAAAGTGCGCGGCGCCACTTTGCTGGTGACGCACGACAAACATGTCCGCATGCATGGCGATCAGGTTGTTGACGGTGTCCAGTATGGTCTCGCCCTTGGATTGCGACGAGGTACTGACATTCAGGTTAAGCACATCGGCAGACAGGCGTTTGGCCGCAATTTCAAAAGTGGTACGGGTGCGGGTACTGTTTTCAAAAAACAGGTTGCAGACGGTTTTGCCACGTAACAGCGGCACTTTCTTGATTTCGCGTTCGGCCACGCCGACAAAATTCTCGGCAGCATCCAGGATATCAGTCAGGATGCGTTTGGGCAGGCCCTCGATACTGAGCAGGTGTTGTAATTGTCCCTGCGCATTCAGTTGCGGGTTATACATGTTAATTAGCTCCACTGTCAGGTGCAGTCTGGTTGGACGTGTTCACACTCTCTGTCACACTAAGGCTGAGGCGTCCCTGGGTATTGATGGAAAGTTCAAATGCCTGGTGTGGCTGGAGCGGGATGTCTGCACCCACGATATCCGGGCTGATCGGTAACTGGGCACCGCCACGGTTGATCAGCGCGGCCAGTTCAATCAGGCCCGGGCGGCCATAATCGAATAATTCGTTGATCACTGCGCGTACGGTGCGGCCGGTGTAAAAAATATCGTCAATCAGGATGATATGCCTGTCATTGACGTCAAAAGGGATATGGCCTGGCTGGACTGCAGTTTTCATGCCGCGCCTGGCATAGTCATCGCGGTACATGGAGGCATTCAACTTGCCATGGGCAATGTCGCGGCCCAGTTCGTTTTGCAGGCGTTGCAAGAGTTTTTCCATCAGCCATACACCGCCGGTATAGATGCCCACCAAAGCAGTGTCGTCCTGAATGCGGGGTTTTAATTGGTCGTAAAGCTGATCCAGTAACTGTTCGGGGTCAGGCAGTATCATGAGGGTCCTGTGCTATGAACGTGAGTGATAGGCGTCAAAATAAGATTGTAATATAGTTTGTGCGGCTACCTGGTCCAAATGTTGTTTCTGCGCCCGCCCTTTAATGCCGGCTTCACGCAGCGATTGTGAAGCTTCGGCGGAACTGAGGCGCTCATCCACCATCATGACAGGCAAATTAAAGCGACCCTCAAGCCGCTGCGCAAATTTCTGGGCCAGGGCGGTCATGGCATGCGCTTCGCCATCCAGGGTCATTGGCAGGCCGACCACCAGCAGGGCAGGCTGCCATTCCTGTAACAGCGAAGCGATCTGCTCGAATTTTCCCGCATTGTCTTCCGCTTCAATGGTCAGCAAGGGATGCGCCAGTGCAAGCAGAGTTTCACCAACGGCCACGCCTATGCGCTTTTCCCCGAAGTCAAACGCGAGCACGCTGCCGCTGATCTCAGGGTAGCGGCGTTCGGTAATGGGCAGGTGACTTTGGGTTAAGGGTTGTTTGCCGTGCTTGATATCAGGCATGCCCTGCAACCTCGGACAGGGTGGCGTAATCTACACCCAGTTGCTGCATGGCCCACAATACCTTGTCATCATTGGGCAGGTTGAAAATCAGCGTGTGCAGGTGCTGCGTATCCTGCAACGGCAAAGTCAGCCAGGTATTGGCCTGGATCTCGTCCTCGAGCTGGCCAGAGGACCAGCCGGTATAGCCTAGCGCGATAAACATGTCCTGCGGCGCTTCATCGCGGGCTGCCGCTTCCAGGATATCCTTGGAAGAAGTCATCGCCAGGCCTTCAGAAAGGCTCAGGGTGGTGTTGAATTCGGTGGCAGGCGTATGCAGCACAAATCCGCGTTCAACCTGTACCGGCCCGCCAAAATGTACCTGGCGGTCCTGCTGGTGCGGGGCATCGCAAGTCATATCAAGTTGCTCAAACAGATCGCCTACATTCAGCTGCAAGGGATGGTTGAGGATCATGCCCATGGCACCATCGTCATCGTGGCTGCAAATCAGGATAACACTTTTGCTGAAATAGGGATCCTGCATGGCAGGCATGGCGATCAGGATCTGGCCTGTCAGATTCAAACGTTCGTTTTGTTCACTCAAAGGCAATTGTTCACTCATAAAGGTGGTGCCTCTTCTTCATTGAGATAACCGGTAATTTCCAGCCCGAAGCCATCCATGCTGGGCATCTTGCGCGGTGCCGCCATCAGGCGCATCTTTTTCACACCAAGGTCCAGCAGGATCTGTGAGCCTATACCGTAGTTGCGTAACTCCTGGTTAAAGGTCAGTTTCTGGTCTGCACGTAAAATCCTGTCGGTCAGCCCCAGGCCGTCTTCGTCATGGTTGATCAGTACGATCACACCGCAAGGGGCAGCGCTGATGGTCTTCATCGCATGTAGCAGATTCCAGCTATGTGACTGGTGGCTGCTATCCAGCAGGTCTATCATCGATAAGGGCTCATGTACGCGCACCAGCGTTTCGGCAGCCGTGAGCGGGTCTCCCTTGACCACCACCAGGTGTGTTTCCTGGGCGATATTGTCGCGGTAGGCGATCAGTTGCATGGGACCATACACGGTTTCGATCTTGCGCTCGGCACTACGTTCAATCAGGGTTTCATGCGCAGCACGGTAATGGATGAGGTCAGCAATGGTGCCTATCCTGATGTCGTGTTCTGCTGCCACCTGCATCAAGTCCGGCAGGCGCGCCATTTCACCGTCATCCTTCAGTATCTCGCAGATCACGCTGGCAGGCTCGCAACCAGCCAGTTGGGCCAGGTCGCAGCCGGCTTCAGTATGCCCTGCGCGAACTAGCACGCCACCATTCATTGCACCTATCGGGAAGATATGCCCGGGGCTGACAATATCGCTGGCCTTGGCGTTCTTGGCGATCGCCGCACGGATAGTGGTGGCGCGGTCAGCTGCTGAGATGCCGGTGGTCACGCCTTCAGCCGCTTCAATCGACACCGTGAAGTTGGTACCCAGGCGCGTGCCGTTTTTGCGTGTCATCGGCGGCAGGTTCAGCTGGCGGCAGCGTTGTTCGGTCAGTGTCAGGCAAATCAGGCCGCGGCCATATTTCGCCATGAAATTGATATGTTCGGCAGTGACGAATTCGGCAGCAATGACAAAGTCACCTTCGTTTTCCCGGTGCTCGTCATCGACCAGGATGACCATTTTCCCGGCACGGATATCGCTGATGATCGCTTCGATAGTACTGATCTGCGCCGACATTATTCCTGCTCCCAAGCTTGCATGCGCTCGACATAACGTGCGATCAAGTCAATTTCCAGGTTCACTGCGTCTCCGGCTTTTGCAAACTGCATCACAGTATGCTGCATGGTATGGGGGATCAGGTTGATGCTGACTTCATCCTGGGTGATAGCATTCACCGTCAGGCTGATACCGTTCACGCATAGCGAACCTTTTTGCGCGATATATTTGCTCAAGGCGTGCGGTGCACGTACTTTCAGCAACCAGCATTCGCCCACCGGCTCCAGCGCGGTGATGGTGCCGACGCCATCGACATGCCCAGTCACCAGGTGACCGCCAAGCCGGTCTGCCAGCCGTAATGCTTTTTCAAGGTTAACCGGGCCGGGTTTGCCGAGGCCGGAAGTCACTTCCAGCGTGACTTTGGAAACCATGACTTCGAAAGAGGTGGGCTCCATCCGGGTGACTGTCAGGCATACGCCATTGACGGCAATGCTGTCGCCGAGCTGGACATCCTGCAGGCCTAAATCGGAAGCTTCGATAAGTAATGCACGGTCGTCGCCGTGTGTGACTACGTCGGTGATGTTGCCGACGGTTTGAATAATCCCAGTGAACATGGTGTGATTTTATCAGTGCTGCATGCTAAAGTAACCACATTCCCTTAACATTTTTCATATCCATCTCTGGATGGTGGGCCTGGTGACTTATGCGTTTAGATGATCTGGAAGAAAGTCAGCATGTAGAAGACAGCCGTGGCGGTGGCCTGATCGGTGGCCGCAGCATAGGCATAGGCACGATCGCGATTGCGCTGGTGGCGATGTATTTCGGCGTTGATCCCAATCTGGTATTGAATCTTGCGCAACAGGCGCAGCCGCCAGCACACTCTGCCGCAGTGCCGGCAGATAACAATGACCCTAAGGTCAAATTCGTTTCCCGTGTGTTATGGAGTACCGAACAGGTCTGGCAAGGGTTATTCTCCCATGCCGGCCAGCAATATACTGCGCCTGACCTGGAAATATTCGGTGGTGCCACGCAAACAGCCTGTGGCCAGGGTCAGGCGGCAATGGGCCCGTTTTACTGCCCTGCAGACCAGAAAGTATATATAGACCTGACTTTTTACCAGGAACTGCAAGAGCGCTTCAAGGCACCGGGCGATTTCGCCCAGGCCTATGTGATCGCGCACGAAGTCGGCCATCACGTGCAAAACCTGCTGGGCATTTCGCAAAAAGTACAGCAAGCCAGGCAACAAGCTGGTTCTGAAGCTGAAGCCAATGCCTATTCAGTCAAACTGGAATTGCAGGCTGACTGCTATGCCGGCGTGTGGGCACACCATGCAGACCAGAAATTCCGTATCCTGGAAGATGGCGATATCGAAGAAGCGTTGCGCGCAGCCACCGCGATTGGCGATGACACCCTGCAAAAACAGGCAAGGGGATATGCGGTGCCAGACAGTTTTACCCACGGCAGTGCCGAACAACGCGTGCAATGGTTTAAAACCGGGCTGCAATTCGGCAGTGTCAATGACTGCAATACCTTTAAACAGTCAGCCTAGGTGCAAATATTCAGTGTAAGCGGAAATATGAGGTATGACCCAACAAAGTAATTCTTCACCCGGCGTATCAGCGAACGATCATCCAGCCGATCAGCATTTAATCGAAACCACAGTTTCCAGCGAGCTTCTGGCGCAAGGCAAAATGCTGACTGTGCGCTACGACCAGGCACGCTTGCCGAATGGCACTATCAGTGGCCGTGAATACGTGACCCATCCGGGCGCAGTGGTGGTGATTGCGCTGACCCAGGATGGCGGAGTGGTGCTTGAAAGGCAGTTCCGCTATCCGCTTAAACAGGTATTCATAGAATTGCCGGCGGGTAAAATCGATCCGGGCGAGCCGGTATTGCAAACCGGGCAGCGTGAATTGCTGGAAGAAACCGGATACAGCGGCAGCGATTGGGTGAAGCTGGGTATCCAGCATCCCTGCATAGGGTATTCAAATGAAGTGATCCATGTCTATCTGGCGACCGGCCTGACGCTGGGCGAGCATGCCCGGGACATTGATGAAGCGATGGATGTGTTTGTCTGGCCGTTTGCGCGGGTGATGCAGGCGATTGAAGATGGCGAGATCACCGATAGTAAAACCTTGTCAGCCATGTTGCTGGCAGAGCGGTATTTACGCAAACACCCGCAACCAGGCCTCACGGTTTAACCAGGCTAGGCATTGGTAAAGATCATTGTTTTAGAAAGCGTTGTTGATGAAGGTATTGCAAATAGGCTGTGGCGGATTAGGGACCTTAATTGCGCAACAAACCCTGGCACAAGGACATGAACTGACCATAGTCCGCCGTTCCCGCCAGCCGGTGCCGGAAGGTGCGCAAGTGCTGCACCTCGATGTGGTGGCCGGAAATGAGTTGTCCGCCATCTCTGAGTTACAGCCCGAAATATTGTTGTATTGCCTGGCGCCGGTGGAAGGGCAGTCGTATCAGCAAACCTATGTGCAGGGACTGCAACATGTGCTGACGCATGTGTCCAAGTCGGCATTGCGCCATGTGTTCTTTATCTCGAGCACCGGTATCTACGGTGAGCATGAAGGCGAGTTGATTGATGAAAGCACTGCCGTGGTACCCGCTGATGCTGAAGGACAGGTCATGCTGGATGCCGAGCGACTGCTTTATCATTTACCCTGCCCGCATTCGGCATTACGCGTATCAGGCATTTATGGTCCGCAACGCCTGTATCTGCTAAGGGCTGTGCACGATGAAGCGCGCTGGCCCAAGGTGGCTCACTGGACTAACCGTATCCATGAACTGGATGTTGCCAGGGCGGTGGTGCATTTGTATGAGCAGGTAGCGAACCAGGCAGTATTGCCTGCGCATTGTATTGTGACGGATGGCGTACCGGCTTTGCAGCATGAAGTATTGCAATGGATGGCTGGCAGGTTGCAGGTGCCGCTGCCGGACACTCCTCCGTTGGAGCCGCAATCGGGCAAGCGCATCACTAACCAGTTCCTGCCGCAAAGTGGTTTCAAATTATTGTTTGCCGATTATAAAGCAGGCTATGAAGCCATACTGGCAGCCAATCAAGGATAACGACTTGGCTTTGAACGCACAGACAAACCTATCCTCCATGCTGAAAGTATTATTTTTTATAGCAATGCTGTCGGCGAGTGTAGTCACCAGTGCTGATGATGGCGAAGGCTTCCAGGCATGGGTGTCCGCCTTCAGGCAAGAGGCATTGGCCTTACAGATAGCCCCGGAAGCAGTTGAAGCTACTCTGGACCATGTAACGTATCTGCCAAAAGTCATTGAGCTTGATCGCAAGCAACCGGAGTTCGTCACCAGTTTTTCAGCGTATGTTAACCGTCGCATCAGTCAGCGCGTGGTGAACAAAGGCAAGCAGATGCTGCAAGATTACCAGGGTGTTTTGTATGTGGTGGAAGAGTTATATCAGGTGCCTAAAGAGGTGCTGGTGGCTTTCTGGGGCATGGAAACCAATTTTGGCGGTTATATGGGCGATATCCCGCTGGCCTCTGCGCTCGCTACCCTGTCTTACGAAGGCAGGCGCGCCGAGTTCTTTAAGCGTGAACTGTTCAACCTGATGCGGGTGGTCGAGCGTGAACAGCAGTATGAAGCGCCTATCACCGGCTCGTGGGCTGGCGCTACCGGGCATATGCAGTTCATGCCCAGCACCTTGCTAAAATACGGGGTAGATGCGGATGTAGATGGCAAGATCGATATCTGGAATTCATATCCGGATGTATTCAGTTCAGCCGCCAATTATTTATCCCAGGCAGGCTGGCAGCCCGGCAAGCCGATCAGCATGCTGGTGGCGTTGCCGTCCGGATTTGATTACAGCCAGGCGCAATTGCAGCTTTACAAGCCGGTCAGTGAATGGGTGAAGCTGGGTGTGGTGGGCGTACCGGAAGAAGCGAAGAATCTGCCGCAGGCGTCGATTATCCTGCCGCAAGGGTTTGATGGCCCTGCCTATATGGTATTCCCCAATTTTGAGGTGATCATGCAGTGGAACCGCTCTGTGAATTATGCGCTGAGCGTGAGTTTGCTGAGCCAGCAGTTACGGCAGGATATCTACACGCTGGCGATGCCGCCGGAACCGCCCGCCCTCAGTTACCAGCAAATGTGGGCATTGCAGGAAGCGCTGAACGCGCAAGGTTTTGATAGCGGTACACCGGATGGTTTTCCTGGCGCTAAAACGCAAGCCGCTATCCGCCGCTACCAGTCGACACAGAAGTTACCTCAGGATGGTTACCCTGGTATCGAGATGTTTAACCGGCTGACTGCACCAGCATTGCAAAAAGGTTCTGAGCAGCCTCTTTAGCGCGTCCTGAACCAGCCAGTCACGCTTATGCGCGGCAGCTTTGCCGGCAACACCGCATGCCAGAATCTGGCAGATAAAAACAATACCAGCCTGCCGCCCAGGGGGGCAATGGCGATGTGCCGTGCCTCTTGCGCTGGCGGCTCTGCTTGCTGGTCCAAATATAAACGTAATTCACCTCCGGCATCCGCCGGCCATTCATTGTTCAGATAAAGAATCAGGGTCAGTGCCCGGCTACCGGCAGACGCGGTTTGTCTGTGGGCATGAAACTGATCGATATGGGTTTTGTAACCTTCAGAGCCGGCCGGGTAAATCGCGAAATGCGTCTCTACATTGTCCAGCCCCATCATCAAATGGCGATTCACGTTCAGTCGCAGTTCCGCCAGAACGGCAAAGTATTGCTGTAAGGCCGGGTCTGGGTCAGCTTCATCCAGCCAGGCTATCTGGTCACCGCGTAATGCCAGGTTGGTCACTGCCGATTTGCTGATGCCGGCCTGGTGCATCAGGCCATCCTGCTGGCGCGAGAGGGCCAGTTCACGCAAAGACGCCAGCAGATCATCAGCAATAAACTGGTCGATCACACAATAATGCTGTTCGGCAAGCGCATCCAGGACCTGGTCTATCATCGGTTGCGGCAATGCCGGCTCGGTAGGGAGAGTATTCATACGCTGATTATAAAGCGTATCCCATTGCCTCGGCGCCTGCTTTGGGATAGAATGCGCAACCTTATTGATTTGCACATCAAGTCTGCAAATTTCTTTAGTCGCGTAGCTCAGCTGGTTAGAGCACCACCTTGACATGGTGGGGGTCGATGG
>VFQP010000283.1_pt1 | contig 119793 bp, 116 predicted proteins | sample 3512351 | NCBI WGS metagenome assembly VFQP01 (sample SAMN10412372, study PRJNA504923) | tailings metagenome | isolation source: Relicate 1 Philex TSF1 revegetated site | place: Philippines: Tuba, Benguet | collected 2017-08-29
CCGCAGCCTCGTAGATCGCAGCCCGGTCAACCTTCATCGCCATGTCGTCTCCTCCCCGTAAGCTCTCTGCTATGCTTGTTATTCAACCCGCCAATCGGAAGGCTTGCGTCGTGGCAAGCGTTGCGTCTGGCGAAATCATGCCGGGATCGAACGCGATGGGCTTCTCGCCGCGCAAGGTTTTCACGGGCCATTGCGGATCGGCCAGAGCACCTTTTGCCAGCGAGACGAAATCCGCTTCGCCCTCCTTGATGAGCTCTGGTCCCCGCGTGCCCGTTTCAAGTTTTCCGTTCGCAATGATGCACGCCCTTCCGGCGCTTTCTTTTGCGAGGCCTGCGAGCGAGCGGCGACCGCCAAAGACGGGATCGGTTCCCAGATGAGCGGCCACGTGAATCCAGTTCACTTCGAGGCTGCCCATGGCCGAGAAAATCGTCCGGGCATCCGCTATGCCTCCGGCCCACTCATGCGTCAGGTCGTTGATCTTCGACTGGGAGATGCGGATGCCTACAGGAAAGCCAGTTGGGACCGCCGCCTTCACGGCCTTGACCGTTTCGATCGCAAAGCGAAGGCGGTTCGGAAGCGAACCGCCCCAGTCGTCCGCCCGCCTGTTCGTGTAGTCGGTCAGGAACTGATCGATGATGTATCCATTTGCGCCATGCAGCTCGACGCCATCAAACCCGACCTCCGCGGCCCGTGCCGCGGCTGTGGCGAAGCCGTGGACGATCTCGTGGATCTCGTCTGGATCGAGTGCGCGCGGGATGGCAAAGCGTCCATGTCCCTTGTAGCGGGCCGCCATCTCGCCAAGTGGCATTACGGCCGAAGGCGCCACGCTTCCGCTCTTCCAGGAGTTGTATTGACTGAGCGCGCCGCCGTGCATGATCTGTGCGACCAGGCGTCCGCCGTTCGCATGTACTGCTTGGATAACCGGCTTCCAGGAAAGCGCCTGTCGGTCTGTCGCCAGCCCCGGTTGATCGACATAGGTTTGAGAATGGGCTGTGTCGGGGTAGCACCCCTCCGTGACGATCAGGCCGAACCCACCTGCTGCAAAGCGGGCGTAATGTTTCGTCATTTCGTCCGTGGCGAGCCCCTCAGGCGTCGCGCTGATACGCGTCATCGGCGCAACGACAAGCCTGTTCGGCAGCGAAAGACCGCCGATTATCCCCGGCTGGAAAAGGGGCTCGAGCGCGGACCCGCCTGTCACGCCAGAAATTCCTGCACACCCGAAAGAAAGGCTGCCGGGGATTGGACCTGCGGGCAGTGTCCGACACCCGGCAGTTCAACGAGCTTCGAGCGTGGAATACCAGCGGCAAGCTCTCTCGACAGCGCCGGGGGAGTAGTCTGGTCTTCGAGCCCGACCATCACCAGGGTATCATGCCGGATCTGCGCCAGAAGCGGCAGGTGATCCAAGGCTACGAGCGCCCCGCATGCGTTGGCAAAGAGTGCCGGGTCGGCTTTCGCCAACGCAGACCGACGCTCTGCGATCACGTCTGGAGCCTGGGCGATGTACGCCGGCGGAAACATCCGCAACATCGCAGCATCAAGTACGGCATCCATTCCTTCCGAGAGGACCTTCGCCTGTATCCCCCGGAGCGGAATCTTGCCCGCCTCCGGAAAAGCGGCCGCCGTATCGACCAGCATCAGCCGGTCTATCCGATCGGGATGCCTTAGAGCGACCGCCTGGGCCACGAAGCCGCCAAAGCCGTTCCCAAGCAGGTCGACCTTGTCTATCTGAAGCCGATCGAGAAAGGCCGCTACGAAATCGCCGTAACCTTCAATGCCGCCCTCTATGCTGCCCCTCGATGTACCGTACCCGGGAAAGTTCGGGGAGATGACACGGTGCGTCTTCGCCAGATCGTTGGTGACCCTGTCGTAAACACTGCGGTCAGCCAGAAGTGTATGCAGCAGAAGGAGAGGCTTGCCGGCGCCAATGTCCTCATACTCGATTGCGAACCCGTCGAATGTCAGCTGCGGCATAATTATCCTCCTAGAACTGATCAAGCCTTCCATTGGCAGCGTCGATCATCGCCACGATCCGCTCGGGATTGAGCGGATATCGATCGATGGTCACTCCAAAGGGCTTCAGTGCGTCCTCGACTGCACGGATGATGGCCGGTATGGCAGGGATGGTTCCGCTCTCTCCCGCTCCCTTGACGCCGAGGGGGTTAAGGGGTGACAGGGTCTCGATATGCCCGACGCGGATCGGCGGCAGCTCGGGTGCGGTAGGCATCAAGTACTCGCCAAGATTCATCGACACCGGCTGCCCTGCCGTGTCGTAGACCATCTCTTCGAAAAGCGCGTTGCCGATGCCGTGCACGACACCACCAGTGATCTGGCCGTCGACGATGCCCGGGTGGATGACCCGGCCGCAGTCGTGCACAATCACATGGTTCAAAAGCCGCACATGGCCGGTATCTGGATCGACCTCGACCTCGACGACCGTCGATCCGCTCGAGTGTGGCGTTGCGGTTGCCTCGAAATAGGCCGTAGCCTCCAGGCCAGGCTGTAGCCCGGCAGGCACCCGCTGTCCGATCGAGCCTGACAGCGCCAGGGAAATGTCCCCGAGCGCAATGCGAGACCCCGGCACGCCGAGCAATTGAACGTGCCCATCGACGAGTTCAAGGTCTTGCTCATCCGCCTCCAGGCGATCGGACGCATAGCGCAGAACTTTCTGTCTGACCTCGAAGGCAGCCAAATGCGCTGATGACCCTGCCGTCACGGCAATTCGGCTTGCGATCGTCCCGGCGCCGTACGGGAAGCGATCTGTGTCGGCGCCGATAACGGTTACAGAATCGAGGTCGATGGACAGCACGTCTGCGACCACCTGTGCGAGGGTGGTAGCGTGACCCTGCCCTTGGTTGGCGGCACCCGTTAGAACCTGCACCGTCCCCTGTGGCGTCACCCTGACGGTGGCGCCTTCGAACGGGCCCAGCCCTGTATCTTCGATGAAGCTTGCAACTCCAAGGCCCCGGAAACGGCCCTTCGATCGCGCCGCCTGACGACGTGCCTCGAATCCTGCGGCGTCGGCCATTTCAAGGGCCTTCTCGAGGCAGGCATGATAGTCGCCGCTGTCATATGCAACCGGCGAGCCGTCACGGGCTTTCATCCCGGTGGCATAGGGAAATTGATCGCGACGGACAAAATTTCGCCTCCGGACTTCAACCGGATCAAGTCCAAGGTGGTCGGCGACACGATCGATCACTCGCTCGATTGCGAATATGGCATTCGGCCGCCCCGCACCCCGTACTGGCGAGGTTGGCGTCGTATTGGTGTAAATGACATCCAGCGTCGCCTTGAGTGCCGGCAGGGCATAGGCACCGGGAAACGGCGCCAGTGACGTCACTGGCAGAATGACGCCGTAGGGAAGATAAGCCCCGTTGTCGTGAAGCACGTGCGCCTTGATGCCGAGGATGCGACCGGTATCGTCAAAGGCCACCGAGAGCTGCCAGCTCTGGTCGCGCTGGTTGGTTGTCGTGATGAAGTGCTCGCGACGGTCTTCGGCCCATTTGACCGGGCGACCCAGTCGGATTGCTGCCGCAGCGATCGCTGCTTCCTCCGGATAGAAGACGGATTTGGGCCCAAACCCGCCTCCGACATCCGGCGCGATGACGCGCAATTCCTGCTCGTCCTTGCCGAGCACTCGCGCCAACAGCCTGCGAACCATGTAAGGGCTCTGGGTGGCTGTCCAGACAGTCAGACGGCCTGTCGCCGCCTCTGGACTGGCCAGTACAGCGCGGCCTTCCATCGAGTGCGCCACACCGCGGTGCTGCTCGAGCGATATGTCGAGCCTGTGCTGCGCGGCTTGGAACGCACCGTCGATGTCGCCGAAACCCACTTGAAGGCGGGCAGCGAGATTGCTGGGAGCGTCGCAGTGAGCGGTCGGTGCTCCCTCTCCAAGAGCGGTGCGGATATCGATTGCAGGCGACAGGACTTCGTAATCGACTGACACCAGTGTGGCAGCGTCCTCTGCGACATGCCGGCTGTTTGCGACGACCATAGCGATCGGCTCGCCGACATAGCAGACCTCTTCCCGCGCGAGGACATACTGCAAATGAGCACGCTTGATGACCGGTGCCGGCGCCATCTCCGGCATGCGCTTGGACGAAACATCCGGGCCAAGGTCTTCCAGGGTGAAAACACCATGGACACCTGGCAGGCGACGCGCCTGAGCCGCATCGATGCTGCGAATGCGCGCATGGGCATGCGCCGACCGCACAAAGACGGCGTGCACGGTTCCGGGTAGCTTTATGTCATCGACATACTGGCCCCTGCCGGACAACAGCCGCGGATCCTCGAGGCGTTGGACTTCAGCCCCGACATAGCGAGCGCCCATGACCTCAGTTCCGTTTGTTTTCGCGCATGCGACGCGCTGCAAGCAAAGCCGCCTGGACGATTGGCTGGTAGCCTGTGCACCGGCAGATGTTGCCCGAAATGGCCTCTCTCACTTCGTCTTCGGACGGGTCGTCGTTCTCCGAGAGGAAAACGGCGAGCGATGTCAGCATGCCGGGAGTGCAGTAACCGCATTGCAGACCGTGCTTTTCGGCGAAGGCCTGCTGAAGCACGTGGAGTCCGCCGCCTGGATCCGCCAATCCTTCGACAGTGACCACATCGCGGCCGTTCGCCTGGACGCCGAGCATGAGGCATGAGCGTATCGCTTCGCCATCGACTATGACGGTGCAGGCTCCGCACACTCCATGTTCGCACGCGAGGTGCGTACCGGTGAGACCCAGTTCCTCCCGGAGAAGATCCCCAAGATGCAGTCTTACCGGCGCGTCGCACTCGATCGGCTTTCCGTTGAGCGTGAACGAGATAAGACGCGTATCAGTCATGGTTGTGGTTCCCCGCGAGCGCGGCTCCGATGGCCCGCTCGACGACGACCCCGGCCAGACGCTGGCGATAGGCTGCGCTGTAGTAGGCGTCAGCGAGAGCCTCGATCCTGGTTGCCGCAGCCTTCGCAGCCCCCACAGTGGCCGCATCTGCCAACTGCCCCGTCAGCAAGGCTTCGACGTCGGTCAACCGGATCGGCGTTTGCGTGACGGCGCCTAACGCTACTGAAGCCCGTTTGATCGTCCCGCCGCGGATTTCGAGCAGGCAAGCTGCCGATGCAATTGCGAAGTCGCCATGCCTGCGGGCAAACTCGTAAAACCCGTGATGTGTCCATCCGCCGTCTATCGGAAAAGCGATCTCGACGAGTGCTTCGTCTGGAGCAACCGATGGCAGCATGTATGCCAGCGACCACTCCGACATGGGCAATCGCCGCGTTCCCTCGGCTGACTTCACAGTCAGGGTGGCATCGTGAAGAAGAGCGATCAGCGGGAGCTCGGCAGCGGGATCGAGATGACAGAGGCTTCCGCCAATCGTTCCACGCGCGCGCGTTTGAAAATGACCGACGTGCTGCAGCGCCTCGCGCATCAGTGGCAAACGGCTTGCAACTGCCTCTGAGCGTAAGAGTGTCCTTTGGCGAGCCATTGCCCCGATGCGCAGCAAGGAGCCGTCTTCCTGGATATAGTCGAGACCAGTGATCTGGTTGGCGTCGATTAGGTGCTCCGGTTGCACAAACCGCATGTTCATCATCGGCATCAATGACTGCCCGCCAGCGAGGATCTTGGCATCCTCGTGGCTCGCCAGCAGTGCAAGGAGGTCGTCGAGCGTCGAGGGGTCATGATAGATAAAGCTCGTTGACTTCATTTCGCCCCCCCGCGGCCTAGCCAGCGGCGCAACACGCCACGAATGCTTGCTGTCAAAAGAGCAAAGGCCGAGATGGGCTTGCTGGCGACGGGCTCGGCAGGCGACGCCGAAGCCATGTCGGTTTGGCCACCGCGGTTGACCTCTTCCAACGAGCCGCCCGCTGCAAGGGGCACCCGCTGAGCTGAAAGCATAGCGGCGAGATTGGCGGCGAACTGCGACACGATCTGGTTGGCAATTTCCTGCATCAGCCCGCTCGCACGCCCATACTGCGCAACGGCACCACTCATGTTGAGCAAAGTGGTGACGGTTACGCGGCTTCCTCCCGCATCAGGCTCGAGAACAAACCGGGCCTCGGCCTGCGCACCGCCGCGCCCCTTGGTGTCCGAGCCCTGCGCGACAAGGCGTGCCGTATGGCCGGCATGGTCCACATCCACCAGGCTTGCAGTCCCATCGAAGGCCAGCTTGATCGGGCCAACCTTCACGGTGGTCCGGCCTTCGAATGTCTGCTCGTCGACCATGCGGGTGAGTTCCGCACCCGGAACACAGGGCGCCACACGTTGAACGTCCAGAAGCAACGGCCAGGCCTGATCCGGCGGCAACGGAATCGTGAAGCTGTTTGTCAGTTCCATCTTGGGCCCTCAGAACAAGGCGTTCGGGAGCCAGAGCACGAGGCCCGGGAAAGCGACCAGCAGGGCCACAACGAACAGCGAGATGATGACGAAAGGCAGGGTCCCCATGAAGATGTCTTTGAGGGAAACCATGTTGCCGGCAACCTGCTTAAGAACAAAGCAGTTAAATCCGACAGGGGGAGTCACCAATGCAATCTCGACGAGTATCACGCAAACCACGCCGAACCAGATCGGATCGAAATCAAGTCTAAGGATCAACGGGAAAACGAACGGGAGCGCCAGCAAAAGCATTCCGATGGGATCGAGTATCATGCCGAGTATCAGAAACATGATGACGATCATCAGCATCACCATGTACCGATTGAGACCTGCGTCGGCAATCATATTTACGAAACTTGGCGTTACGTTCGTCAAGACAAGGAAGCTTGTGAAAAGATTGACCGTCACAAATATCGCGAAGATCATCAAAGAAATCTTCACCGTCGTAACAGCAGACTCCACAAATCCAGTCCAGGTCAGACGACGCATCAGTATGAGCATCACCAGGACCGCAAACGCGCCAGCACCAGCTGCTTCAGATGGCGTGAAGACGCCGGAGTAGATGCCCCCCATAACGATCGTGAATATGACGACCACGGGCAGAAGTTTCGTCAGCGACGCAACTTTTTCCCTCATTGTGAAGCTGGGTCCCGGAGGCCCGTCTTCCGGGTGAAGCTTGCATCGGACGACGATGTAGACACAAAACAGCACGGTCATCAGCGCAGCAGGGATAATGCCTGCAACGAACAGACGCCCGATCGATGTTTCGGTCCAGAGCCCAAAAAGGATCATCATAAGACTAGGGGGAATCAATATTGCGAGCGTACTCGCTGTCGCAATGCTTCCTGCTGCCAGTCGCATATTGTAATTGTAACGCTTCATCTCAGGCATGCTGAGGGTCGCGATTGTGGCCACAGCGGCAGCGCTGACGCCGGTGACGGCACCGAACCCTGCGCTTGTTACCACGCTTGTGACGGCGAGCCCGCCTGGCACCCGACCGAACCACTTGTAGATACATTCATAGAGGTCGCGCCCGATATTTCCCACGGAAACCAGCTGACCCATGAAGACAAACAACGGCACCGAAGCCATGATAAACTCGGTGCTCTTTCCAAACATACTGCTGTACAGCTGAATTCCTGCACGCCCAACATCGAAGAAAACGATATTGCCGATGATTGCTACCGAGCCGATTGCGAACGCAAGAGGGACGCCGATAGCGATTAGTATAACGACCGCGACGAGCGCGATGATTCCGAGCGTAAACGGGTCCATGTTTAAGCCTTTTTCGCGCCAGCTCGAAACGACAGAGCGGTTTCGACAACGATCGAAACTGCGAACATCGCAGCAGAAATTGCGATGGCCAGTGTAAACGGCCAGTAGGGAATGGCGAGGGTGACAGTAGAGCTCTGCACCCGGTACATGTGCGGAACGTATCTTGCAGCCTGCCAAGCCAACAGTACTGCAAACGAAAGGGCCGCGAGAGCGCTGATCAGGTCAACGATCTTCTTCACTGCTGGACTGTATTGACCGTAAAGCATGTCCATCCGGACGTGCACGTCGGCCCTCCAGGAGTACGGCAATCCGCACAGCACCAGGAGCAGAAGCGACATTCCAACCAGATCGTGCGTGCCGCGGATGGGCGCACCAGCAACGAGGCGAAGGATGACGTCGGACCCTATGAGCAACGTCATGGCGGTGAGGATTATGACGGACGCGATGGTAAAGAACCGCCTGTTCAAGCGATCGTAGAAGCCAATGGTGCCAGTACGCACATCATCGGCTACGGGCTGCGGCACATGATCCATGTCCGGCTCCATTGTCGTCTGGACGGCCGAAGCCGCAATACGGGGGCTAGATCTCGGTGAAGGCGCGGGCCAGCCGCGCCTTCACCGACCGAGGTCAGTCGTAGAGACCTTCGTATGTTTCTTCCCAGGTCAGACCGAACAGTTCGTCGTCTGACAGCGCATCGAGTTCGGCCACTTTGGCGCGAAGGTCTTCGATGAACTGGCGAGCAGGACGCCCCTCGGACTCTTCCTGCGCAATCCACGCCTCGACCACCGGCTCGGCAGCGGCCTGGAACTTTGCCATCTCCTCTGCGGACAGCTCTACGGACTCCACGCCGGCAGCAGCCAGATCTTCACGCCCGGTCGCAGCGACACCGTCGAAATAGAGCTCCGCTTCCGCATGGTTTAGGCGCTGAAGCCACAGTTGGAACAGCCCCTTAAGATCCTCCGGAAGGCCATTGTAGAAGTCTGCATTCATGCAGTACTCGATTGGGTTGGCCCAGAGGTTCGTGACGGTCCGGGCCCTGGCAATCTCGGTCATGCGGAACTGACGAAGTCCGGCATCATGCAGCACCATGACGTCGATGACGCCCTGCTGGAAGCCGCTGTAGTATTCAGCGACCGTCAACGGCACGGGAACGGCGCCAAAGGCAGTCGTGATGTTGGTCGGGATATCACCGGACGCCATCATCCGCTTGCCCGAGAGCTGCTCCAAGCTGCGGATCGGCTCGTCGCGCGTCAGCAACTGCTGCGGCGGCGTGATCGTCGAACGAGCGAACAGGACGCCCTTGGCCTCATAGTCTTCCTTAAAGTACTCTCCATACAGCTGCATGATCGCATGAGCGCCAACGGTCGAGCGATTGAAGAGAAATGGCAGCTGCAGACCAAGCTGCAAATTGAAGCCGCCCGGGTTGATCCAGCTGTAGCACGTCGACATTTGGGAAATGCCGCCGGCGACGCCTTCGAAGCCACCACGCTGTGAGTCGTGGAGCGAACTGTTGTAGAACATCTGGACGTTGAGCTTGCCGTTGCTCTCCTCCCGAAGCCGCTCGATCGCCCGCTCCGTGACATTCGTCAGCGGCGTCCCCTGCCCGAGAAAGTGAGAAAAGCGGATATCGATGGCAGGGCCGTCATAGGTAATTTCCGGCCCCGCATATGGCAGATCCCCATCGAGCCATTGCTCTGAAAGGCTTTTGGCAGATGCCGAACTGGCCATCATCAAGGTGATCGCGACAAGGCTTGTCGACGCAAAGCCAGCAGATGCAGACACGTGTCTCATGAACATTCCTCCCGTTTGCTGGCCCTCCCGGCCAGCGAGCTACTCGGCGCCACGACGAGCGCACCATCAACTCGAAGACAGGCTACCAAATCGAAAATGTTTTGCAAGTTTGATATTTTTTTGTCGACTACGCAAATGTTTTCGTATTGGAAATGCGATGCCCGAGTGCATACTGCCTGTGGGCATAGATCTCAGAGGGAGGAGCCTCGATGGAGTATCCAGGGACAACGGTCGTCCGCGACGGAATGAAAATCGATTGGGACGTGCCCATCGAGATGGATGACGGCATCGTGCTGCGATGCGACGTCTACAGACCAGTAAAGGACGGTAACTACCCGGTCCTGATCACCTACGGACCCTACGGCAAAGGGCTGCACTTCGAGGATTTGTATACGGAGCAGTGGCGCCGCATGTGCGAGTTGCATCCCGACGTGCCTGCCGGGTCGACCAACAAGTACCAGAATTGGGAGGTCGTCGACCCTGAGAAATGGGTGCCGGATGGCTATGTCTGCGTCCGCGTTGACAGCCGCGGCGCCGGCCGTTCGCCGGGAATCCTGGACATCTGGTCTTTGCGCGAAGCGCAGGACTTCAAAATCTGCATCGACTGGGCAGGCGTGCAGCCGTGGTCGAACGGCAAGGTCGGTATCAACGGAATATCGTACTACGCGATGAACGCGTGGAAGACGGCTTCGCTTCAGCCGAAGCATTTGGCCGCGATGTGCACTTGGGAAGGGGCCGCAGACTTCTACCGCGACATGGGCCACCACGGCGGCATTCTCTGCAACGGCTTCTCCGACACATGGTCCAAATCTCAGGTCTACACCGTGCAGAACGGCCGCGGTTCGCGTGGTTTCCGCAGTCGCTTCACCGGGGACTGGGTATCCGGACCGCTCACGCTCACCGACGAGGAGCTCGGCGCCAACCGCCGGAATTTCTTCGAAGAAGTTCGAGCGAACGACCTCGACTCGGACGAATTCTGGCAGTCGCGCATGCCCGACTGGTCCAAGGTGACCGTGCCGTTCCTGTCCTCCGCCAACTGGGGCGGCCAGGGCCTGCATCCCCGTGGAAACTTCGAGGGGTACATCCGAGCGGCATCGACCGAGAAGTGGCTTGAGGTCCACGGTCGTGAACACTGGACGGAATTCTACACCGACTACGGCGTTCGCCTGCAGAAGATGTTCTTCGGACATTTCCTGAAGGGCGAGGACACCGGCTGGAGCAAGCAGCCAAAGGTGCTTCTCCAGGTTCGCCATCCGGGCGAAGTCTTCGTCGAACGTGAGGAGCAGGACTGGCCCCTTCCGTCGACCGAGTGGACCAAGATGTACCTTGATGCAGGAAATCTCACCCTGGCGAGCAGCGCGCCCGCGACGACCGCTTCGGCAACGTATGGCGGCTTCTCTGACGGTGTGACGTTCCTGACGCCGTCGATGGAGCAGGCGACCGAAATCACCGGTCCGATGGCGGCCAAGTTGTTCGTTTCGTCGGAAACCGAAGACGCCGATCTGTTCCTCGTCGTCCGGCTGTTTACGCCGGATTTCAAGGAGGTCGTCTTCCAGGGTGCGCTCGACCCGAATACGCCGATCGCGCAGGGCTGGCTCAGGGTCTCCCATCGCAAGCTTGACGCGAACTTGAGCGAGCCCTGGAGGCCCTACCACACGCACGACGAGAAGCAGAAGCTGACGCCTGGCGAAATCTACGAGGTAGATGTCGAGATCTGGCCGAGCTGCATCGTCGCGCCCGAAGGCTATCGCATTGCGCTGTCCGTTCGCGGCAAGGACTATGCATATCCCGGCGGTGCGTCTGGCGGCCTCGAGACGCTGGGCACCGCTTGGACCGGTTGCGGGCCCTTCACGCACACTGATCCGGTCGATCGCCCGGCCTCGGTGTTCGGCGGCAATGTGACATTGCATACCGGGCCTCAGTACCAGTCCTATCTGTTGCTGCCGACCATTCCGCGCGCCTGACAAAATCACGGCCTGTGGGGTTCGCTTCGGCGAGCCCCACAGGCCAACACCGATCACCACGTCGCTGCAGGGGAGGAGAAAATGAGGCTCTACGGATTCTGGCGGTCGATCGCGACCTATCGAGTGCGGCTTGCCCTTGTAGCGAAGGCGCTTGAATTCGAGGAAGTGTCGATAAACCTGCTGAACGGGCATCAGCACGAGCCGGATTTTCTCGCAATCAATCCTGGCGGGGCTGTTCCGGCGCTTGAAATCGATGGCACCGTTCTGGTGCAGTCGGCTGCGATCATCGAGTTCCTCGACGAGCGCTTTCCCGATCAGCCGTTGTTGCCGGTCGACCCGCTCAAACGTGCGTTTGCCCGCGTCCTTGCGCTCGACACTGTAGCGGACGCCCATCCGCTGATCGTTCCTCGTGTTCGAAAGGCGCTGGCGGAACAGTTTCGCGCCGATGACATCGCCATAACATCGTGGAGCGCTGGCTGGCTCTCGCGAACGCTGCGAACCTTTGATGAGCGGCTGGAAGGTCGCGCGTTGGCGCCGTTCGTATTTGGCAACACTCTGAGCATGGCTGACATCGCCATCAAAAGCCACGTCGTTGCCTGCGAACTTTTCGGGGTAGAAATTGACCCCCAAAGCAGTGTCGGGCGCATCTCGGCCGCGATGGACGCACATCCGGCTCTGAAGGCAGCGCACCCGTTGGCAATCAGGGCCCGAGGAGCGTAGCGTCACCACACTAGTCACAAAGGTACGTTGCCAAAACGACAGCATCTTGCCAAAAGGCAAGAAACTTATCGTCCCGGCACGGATCGGCATGCTCAACTCCACGGCAAAATTGTCAAACGACCAGGAAATCGGCCACCGGCTGCGAACGCTGAGGCAGGAGAAAGGGATGACGCTTCAGGCTGTCTCGAAGCGATCCGGCATCTCCATGTCCACTGTTTCCAAGATCGAGAACGATAAGGTCTCACCGACATTTGCGAGCCTCCTCAAGCTGGCCGAGGCGTTCGACATGCCGCTTACGGCTCTGATCGGCGGCCTCAAACCGACAGCCCCGGTCACGACCGCTCGAATTGCCATCACACGCCGCGACGACATCGCATTTGCTCGGACCCAAACCTATGAGATGGGTGCGCTTTGTGCTGACTTGCGCAACAAGCGCATGTCTCCTTTCTTGGATCGCGTACATGCGTCGGCGGCCAATGTCGGCGATCGGCTGTTCCGCCATGATGGCGAAGAGTTCGTGTATGTGCTCAACGGTGTGCTGGAAGTGCATACCGAGCACTACGCTCCGATCACGCTTCAGGCAGGTGACAGCGCCTATTTCGACAGTCAGATGGCACACGCCTACCGGTCCGGCGACGGATCGCCGGCCGAGATGCTGATGATTTGGCTGCCGTCGGAAGGGTCTCCCGGAGATCTGGTCAGCACCATCACTGCGCTTGATGGCTTGCCCAGCGAACCTTCTGGCACCCCCCGAAAACCTCGACGCACGGCAAAGGCGAAGGCCTTGAAGGTTTGAGCGCGAGCCTTGGATCATGACGGGCGACCTTCTCTCGCCTTCTGCCAGTTCAAAGACGACATTGTGAGGCTGTCACGTCCGGCCAGGGCGCCCGGAACCGCGGCCTCAAAGGCCGCAGCCGCGGCCTCGGCAACGGGTGCTGACAAAGACAGCGAACGCGCAAGCTTCACCATCTCGCGAAGATCCTTCGCAGCCGCTGAGGCTTCGAACCCGACACCCGGTTCTGACTTTCCGGCCAGGAGATTGCCGAGTTCAGCTGCGCGCATCTTGACGACCGCGGGAGCGCCGGCGGTGTCAGCCATCAGGGAAACAAGCTCATCGGCCGACAACGTCGTATCGACAACGAGCCCGAGCGCCTCATTCAGAGCCTGCCAATAGACAAGCAAGGGCAAGTTGACTGCCAGCTTCAGCCTTGCACCCATGCCGATCGGACCGACATGCTCGATTCTACGGCATAGCAGGTCAAGCACGGGCCTCACTCGTTCCAGCGCCTCCAGCGAGCCGCCGACCAGCCCCAGCAGCTTTCCGTCACGCGCCGGACCAACGGTTCCGCCGACAGGACATTCCAGAAAGAAGTTGCCGCTCTCATGCACGGCATGATCGAGCGCGATCGCAGCATCTGGCCCGACCGTCGTCATATCGACGAACTGCACGCCTCGTTTGCCACACGAAAGCAGACCTGCCGGTCCAAGATAGACGTCTCTCGAGGCACGATCGTCGAACAGGATTGTCAGAACAATTTCCGTTTCGGACGCCAGTTCTGCCGGACTGGAAGCCACATCCGCGCCAAGAGCACTCAGTCGCGAGGTCTTGGATGTGTCCCGGTTCCAGACGACGAGCGAGGCACCTTGCGTAAGAAGCCGTTCCCCGATTGCCGATCCCATCCGGCCAAGTCCGCAAAGCCCAATTCTGCCTATGGTCATCGTCAGGTCTCCATCAGGGCAGCGAAGATTCGTTCGCGGGTGATGGGCATCTGTCGGATGCGAACACCAAGGGCATGAGCAACGGCATTGCCGATAGCCGCAGCCACCGGGCCTGCAGCTGCCTCCCCCGCCCCGAGCGATCGCTCGGAATTTTGCAGGATGTGCGTTCTGATCTGAGGGATCTCTGAAAAGCCGACAATTGGGTAATCGTCCCAGCTTTGGACAGCAAAGCCGTCCTCAGTCCAACCGGCACGTTCTTTCAACGTCCAACTTGCCGCCTGAACGACACCGCCCTCGATTTGGTTGACGAGCCCGTCCGGATGGATGACGTGCCCTGCATCGACAGCCCCATCGACCGAAACAAGACGCACCGCTTCGTCGACCTCCACCCTCGCAACGCATGCGTAGTAGGCGCCTGTATTCTTGTAGCGCGCGACCGCGATGCCGCGCCCGTGGCCTTCGCCGCCCGCATCATGCTCGTCCCATGCCGCAAGATCGGCTGCCGCCGTCAGCACGCTTCGCGCTCGCTCATCTTCGAGATGCATCAGCCTGAATGCGAGAGGATCAAGGCTTGAGTTCGAAGCCATTTCATCGAGGAAATTCTCGATTGCAAAAATGTTGAGATGCGCTCCAAGGCCTCGCATTGCAGATGACCGAAGGGGGCCTTGGGGAAGCTCGTGATGCAGGACGGTCAATCGTGGAAGGGCGTAGATCGGCTTTGCATTGCGGTCCCCGCCGCGGTCGGCGATCTTGAAATTTGTCGCTTTGCGGGGAGGCGCCGTATCGACGGCTTCGTCGGTAAAGCCAATCTCATTGGCGGCCAGGAGGTTCGGCGCCGTTCCCATGCCGGGTCGTGCAAGATGAGGCACGCTGGTCACGCTGCAAGCCCAGTCGACGATCCTGCCCTCGTCATCCTGCGTGGCCTTGAGGTCGACACTCATCGCCGCGGCGTGGGGGGACCACGTCAACTCATCGGCCCGGGACCACATGACCATAACGGGTGCCTGGACGGCCTGGGCAAGCAGAGCTGCGTCGAGCGCTACATCGTCGGCACCATTGTGCCCGTAGCATCCAGATCCGTGTACGTGGACGACCATGACGTTGGCTGGATCCATGCGGAGCACCCGCGCCAGCTGGATCTGCAGCGGAAAGATGCCCTGCGTATGGCTATGGACTGTCAGTTGACCGTCGACCCAGGCTGCAATCGCACAGCTGGGCCCGATGGAAGCATGCAACAAATATGGGCGCGTGTAGCGCGCTTGCGTGCTCCTGCCCTGCGGCGGCGTGCCTGCAGGTTCAGCGACGATGTGGGGCTCGACTTCAACCGCCCTTATCCAGTCAATGGAATCGCTGTCCGTCGGCAGCGTGTGCGTCGGTTCCCAACGTGCTGCGCGACGCGCTGCTTCGACCGCAGCAAGTGCCTGTTCATCGCGCTTCGCGACGATTCCGGCGAAGCCGTCCCGGACGACGACTGCCACCACGCCCGGCAATGCCTGGATCTTCTCCACATCCAGCGCTGCAAGTCTCAGGTTGGGTGCAGATGGGCGCAACACACGGCCGAAGAGCATGCCTGGAAGGCGAATGTCCTGAATGTAGGCCGCACCACTCAGTTTCGCCGCCAGGTCGGCACGGAGCAACGAAACACCGCTGTCGCCGAGACCAAGAAGGACGGGATAAGGGCGCTGCGTCGCATCGACGTTCAAATCGACGACATCCGCGAGATCGGCATAACTGACCATCTCGTTGCGTCCTGCGGCACGGAAGAAGCCATCCTCGACCACCAGATCAGAGGCCGCAGCACCGAGCTCCTTCGCAGCGGCCTCGGCAAAGAGATCGCGCGTCATCGCCGCCGCTACGCGCAGTGCCGAGCCGCCATGCTCGATGGAGAAACTGCCGGCCGTATAGCCTTCGTTTGGCGCAGTTCTTGTATCGACCTGGCCGAACTTCATGGAAGTGGGATCGACGCGTAACTCGGATGCCGCAATTACGGCCATTGCCGTTTCGATGCCCTGACCGAGTTCGACCTTCCCGGAACGCACGTAGATGCCGTCCCGGTCAAAGCGAAACCATCGGTCCAACAGCCGATTGGCTACGAGATTTGCCGGCAATTCGGTCATGCGAGCTTTCCCTGACAGGCTTCGAGTTCGAGACGGTCGAGGGCGCGCAACATGCGGACGTGCGCTCCGCAGCGGCAAAGATGCCGCTCGTCCAAAAGTTCGAGGAGGTGCTGACGGCTGGGAGGCTCGGCACGATCAAGGTAGCCAGCGACCGTGGTCATGATGCCGTTTACACAATAGCCGCATTGGGCGGCCTGCTCTTCCAGAAAGACTTCGCGAACCCGAGCCATCCAGCTTCCTGGTCGGGCACCTTCGACAGTGGAAACTGCGCAACCCTCGATCGACCAGATCGGCGTGGAGCAAGACTGCATAGGCCGGCCATCGACCAAGACCATACAGCTGCCACACCTGCCCAGTAAGCAGCCGGTGCGAACACCCAGCCTCGAAAGATCTTCGCGCAGAATGGAAAGCAGAGACGCATCGGGGTTGGTCTCGATTTCGATGTCGTCACCGTCGAGCTTGAAACTGACGAGCTTCATCGAACTGCTCCGAAAAATGCAATACTTCTGGAAATCATGATCACGTTGAAATCTATTCTACGATCGGTTGACGATTGAGCCCGCGCATGATCTGGTTTCGGGATCGGCCGACATGCTCGCGCACGAGCTTACCGGCCAGACGGCCGTTTCTGGCCTGCAGCGCGTCGATGATGGCGTTGTGATCGGCGAGTGGACCGTCGAGCCCGCCCTCCCGCGACAGCATGGTCAGCGAGACCATGGCGAGACGATCGTAGAGCTCCATTACCCTGACGGTTTCTTCAGCAAGGCGCCTATTGCCAGCCATGCCGGCCAGCTGCGTATGGAACCGCCGGTTGTAGGATGCAAATGCAGCGACCGAAGATGTATCACCATCTCTCAGATCGTTGAGCTCCAACAGAGCAGAATCATCTGCCATCTGCGCGATCTTTCCGACGACGGCTGCCTCGAGGATGCCTCTAAGCTCCAGAATATCCTCGGCATCGCGCATCGAGATTGGACGCACCCGATGACCTCGGCGAGGCTCGATTTCAACAAGCCCCTCGAGTTCGAGCTTCTGCATCGCGTCGCGGATGGGCGTTTTCGACACTCCATAACGAAGGGCGAGTTCGGCCTCGCGCAGTTCCTCCCCCGGCGTCAGTTCGCACGTCAGGATGTCCTTGCGGATGAGCCGAAATATGCGATCGCGCTCCAGCATGAGCTTTTAGACACTCTTCGTGATATCTCACGAAGAGTGCTCAGGAAGCAGCGGCGCTGTCAACTCTCTTGCAACTGCGGCGGTAATGGCCTGGATCAGCCCCACACGGGGCAAGGGTTTGCGGGCTCAGGCTCCAAGACAAGCAACGCCGTCAGCCCGGGCTACTCGGGATGTTCTGTCGGACCCGCTGTTTCGGCGACGATCGCTTCAAGTGCCGCAAACATCATGTCCCAGTGGCGGAACATGATGTCGGACGCAGCTCTGGCATCCCGCTGGGCGCAAGCCTCGAGGAAGCTGTCGTGTTCATGGAGGCCATCGCGATGTCTCGATCCGAGCCTGTCAAATACGGCGGGCAGGTAGGGCAGTGTCCGATCATGAACCCGCATCAACATTTTCGTCAGTTCGGGAGACCTTGCCGTTTTGTAGAGGAAGGTATGGAAGCGTTGATTCCCGAGAAAATAGAGCCGCAGATCCTGGAGCCCGGCGATCCCGGCAGCCATTTCGCGCGCCTTCGCGAGTTCGCTGGGCAAAATTCGCTCGGCAATAAGTTGCCCGGACTTGCTCTCCAGGAGGCCCCCAAGCATCCGCATTTCCTGAGCCTCTTCACAGTTCAGCCGACTGACTGTGATGCCTCGCCTTGGGTTCAAAGTCAGAAGACCCTCGGCTGCGAGCTCGCGCATCGATTCGCGGACCGGCGTCATGCTGACGTCGAGCAGTGATGCAAGTTCGGCCTGGGTTAGCCGCTCTCCCGGCAGAAAGCAGCCGGAGAACACGGCGTCCCTGATCCACGAAGAGATATGCTCCTGAAGCGTTCCGGCCCCCTCGAGCACGAATGGAGGGAACCGGTTCCTGTCGACCAATGGAGCTATCTGGCTCATCACGATCTCCGTCGCTCCCACTGGCGAACCGCGAAGGAGCGACACCTGCTCAGGCCAAGGCTCTTTGGATCGGCCCAAAGCGCGGCGGCGCGATCCGTCGCCTGGATGCAGCCTCGTAGGCTGACGCCACCTTGAGGATTATGTCCTCTTTACCGGGCTCGGCTCGGAAGACAAGCGAGAACGGCAAACCCGGCGCGGGCAGGGAAACTGCTTCAGTTGAAGCTGTTGCCACATAGCGCTTGCGATCGTCCGACAGCACGAATTTGGGATCATATGCGGTTCGAACGAAGCCGGCCGGCACCAAGACTTCCGAAAGCCCTGCGTTAGGACCGAAGAAGGATTCCCAGGTGATGTTGTGCATTCCACCCCGGGGCTGGTTGGCGTGCCCGATCTTGCCGGGGACCCACGGCGAATGAAGCCGTACGAAGAGATCGAGGCGGTTCTCCAGCAGTACCATCATGTCCACACGCCGAAGCAGTTCGCGCAGCATGATCCGCTCATTGACGCCCTGCCGGCCGTCCAGCCGGTTACGAGGATCGGACAAGGCGTCCCAGTTCAGGAAAGCGGCACGCTGATCGTCTCCCCAGAACTTCGAGCGCTCGTTGAGGACCGTGAAGCTCGTCAGGGTCTCCGTGCAGCCCTTGGCGCTCCAGTCTGCCGCTCGGCGAGAAAGATACTGCTGAATATGAAATCGGAACGTCGTCGCGAGTTCCTGCTCCTGGATTGTATGAATGTTCAGCTTGGCAGGGGGCCTGATGTGCCCTTCTGAAAGCGCCACGCAGTAGTCGATAGGCTTCATCGTCCCACTGCCAAACACTTTGACGCTGTCGCGCGAAGCTTCCGCGCCTGCCGCAAGCGTCGGAGATGCCAGGCTCGGCATCGCGCATGGCATGAATGGCGTTGGAACGATGGCCTCCGCGACTTCAGGGAAAACGGGCTGGCCATCATTGCCGAGACGGAAAAGGATGTCCGGCATGAATACCGGGACGAGGCGAGCCAGCGCATCCCGGAAGTCGACCCCCATCTGCCCGATTTCCGGATCGGGCGACCAGTCCGGATCGCGCGACTCAAGGAGCGTCGCGCCCAGGTGATCGCGGAGAATCGTCTTGATCTCCTGGTTTGCCGCAGAAACGATGGGACCCTCGGCAAGCGAGTTCTCGGGCTGGATCATCGATTCCCGCACGATCCCAATCCTGACTCCTTCGAGGGCGCCTTCAGTCGACCCGGAAAACAGATGGCTGGCGTAAGGGGTGCTAAGCACGGACGACCGAGGCACCGTCGTAAATGGGTCGCGCGGATCATAATATCCGCCGTCATCATTCTTCAGCGCGTCCAGGATCAGGGCGCAATCTTCGAGCGTCTTGCCGATGATGCCTGTCCGATCGGTATAGATGTCGGCACCCACCGCACCGCCGTCAAAGCCAAGCATCGCCTTGTGAGGCAGAAGGAGCGCAACCGAATTGTGGTTGGCCGGCCCACGGCACGAGGCCCGCGTCTCCTCTCCCAGACTGGCCATGACGAGGTTCGCCGAAACGGATACTGCCGAACCCGATGAGGAGCCGAGCGAAGCCGCGCGCTCGGTGTCGTAGGGATTTGCCGGGTTTCCACCCCAGGTCGACCGCTGGTACCCGAGCGTCGACGGCAATATCTTGTCAGCCTGGAACTCGCCGCCTGGATCGCCAGCTCGTCCGTTATATTCGGTGCTCACGGCTTTTGCGAAGATGATCGCACCTTTGTTTCGCAGCTGTTCGACGAGCAGGTGGTCACGAGCAGGAAAGTCGATGTCATAAGCCGCATCCGCGCCGCCCATGGAGCGCATGTCTTTGCAGTCGAACGGCTCCTTGAAGGAAAAGACGACGCCATACATAGGCATGGCATCGAGATCCGGATTCGTCCCGAATTGCTTGTCCAGTTCCGCGGCGCGCTCCAATGCATCCGGATAGTGACGCAGGATCTCGCAGACCGAAGGGGCGCCTTCGGGCAGGGGACCTTCCGATGGGTGGCGGTCATAATCACCACGGCAGACCACGGAACGCTCACCCCGTATGTTCAGGGTAGAGAGGGCGTTCAATTGCTGCCCGTCCTTTATCCCCGCAATCATCCCGAACTGTTGAAATACGGTTTGATCCGACCTCGTAGGCTCCATGCGTCCGAATTCCAGCGCCTTGCCCTCGTAGTGCGCTAGATCTGGATAGATATCGTGCGCGGGCAACGTGTCGGTTGGAAACTCGATTGATTTTCCGGCTCGAACAGTCCCGCTTGCCGGCTGGACCTTGCTACCGTCGGCGGTGACGAGGACACTCGCTGCGCCATTAAAGGCCTTTGCCCGATCGATGTAATGCTGCACGACCTGAACGCAGCTGATTTCTCCCGCTCGAATAGCGCTTTGAAGCTCGGCAATCGGCGATTCCTCGAGCTGAAATGTGCCGTCAGCGTAACGTGGCATCAAACCCTCCCCGAATTATATTTTATATATAATCGGCCAGAGAGCGGATGGCAACGTTGCGTGCATCCGCCCCTCAGATCAGCAGATGAGCCTCACCCCTCGACCCATGACCGCAAGCCGCGATGATTGTGAGAGTGGGTTGCGCACGCCATGCTCAAGGTTGATGTCGCTAAGGTGCGACCAAGCCTTTTTCTGGCGAAGCCGACGGTGTGGTCCTGGCAAGGCGCCGACAGACGATGACTGACATCCAGCGTTCACTTCGCCAGCCTGGGCTCCTCGATCGATTTGACGATCGATGACAGGCTGAAAGAGCCCGGCCGGCCAAACCGTATGGATACGTCAAGACCTGGCGAAGACTTGGCATGCCTGCGGCGTCCGACAGACGCTCCGCATCTTACGGCTGCAACACCGCCCGAGCCTCGAGCTTGCGAAGGCGCCGAGCCGCACAGACGCCTAGCAGGCCGATGCCGAAGTAAAGCAGGCTCACGCGTTCCCACCCGAGGTGATCCACCCATCCAGCAAGCAAGACCGGCCCGAAGACCGCCGCCATCGACGACGCCTGCTGCACGAGCCCCATGGCCATCACGACCCCGGCCGGCGATCCTGCATGTGCCGGCATGCTGGCGATAACCGTCGACGGAAGCAGGCCGGTCAGGGTGAAGCACAGGAGCGCGGCGATGAGGGCCGCAACGATTGGCGCACCGGGGACAAAGATGAGTGTGCCGCAGACCATGACGACCAAGAAAGCAAGACCAGTCACCGCACCGGCAGCAAAGCCACGACTGCGAAGGACGCCGCCAAGCATGTTGCCGACGACGGCGCCGATCAGTGCGACAGATGTCATTGTCCCGGCTGTCCCGAGCGTCAACCCAAGGCGGTCGACCCCAAAGGTCGGCAAAAAGGTCAGGAGCGCGTAGAACTGGATGCCGTGAAGCATGAACATCGCGGCCAGAAGCAGCGCCGGCTGCGAGGTCAGCACCATTGCCAGATCCTGAAATCTGGCTGCGACCGCCTTGGGTCTTGCCTGCTGATCCGTCGGTCGGACCATGAGCAGTCCGGTTGCATTGATAATCGCCGCCAATGCTCCCAGCACCCAGAGGCGCCGCCAGTCCCCGTCCATGACCGCAGGCCCGATGAGGAGGACGATGGCTCCACCCAGAGGGATGTAGGCCGCCCAGGCTGCCAGGACGAACGCATGATGGCGAGGCTGAGCGTACTGACGCAGAAGCGCCGGGCATGCGACGGCGACCAGGAGAAAGCCGATACCCTCGACGAGCCGGCTTGCGATCAGCCACGAGGGATTGGTCGCGACGCTTCCAAGGGCGCTCGATCCGGCCAGGATGAGCAGCCCTGCGACCACGAGATGGCGCAGCGGCAGCGATGCACCGACAAAGCCGACCATCAGACTTCCGATGACACCGATGATCGAATAGGCGCCTGCGATCCAGCCGAGCACGACGATGCTTGCTCCCGGATCGACGCGAAGCAATGGCGCGGCGATTGCGACCTTGGCAAGCTGTGTCGCTCCGACGACGCCGGCGGCAAGCAAGAGCACCACCTGCTTCCAGTCCGTATTGACCACTACCGCCCACCCTCAATGCCCTCGCATTGAAGCTACAGGCAGGCATACCGAGCGCCTACATCTCTCTCCGACGAGAGGGGGATACCTGCTATGCCAGTGACTCCAGGTTGAGCGCCGGCTGTAAGCGAGTGCTTCGGCAGCCGCGCTTTACGGCTGCACGTAGCCGTGAACCGTCAGTCGCACATCGGCCGGGCGGGGCGCCGGCCCCTCGATGATGAATGCGCCTTGCCGCACTCCATGTGCAGCCACGTAATCGAAGCGGATTTCCTTTTGCGCTGGTTCTGTCCCGGCGCCAGCGAAGCGGGCTTCGAGCGTGACTTCTGCTGCGGCCTGATCGCCATTGTTCGACAAGCTGACGACGATCAATGTCCCTTGTTCGACCTCATCGACCCTGTCGATTGTGGCGACGAGGTTTGGGGGCTGCGTCTCACCGACGATGGCCTCGCGGCCCAGGAAGCCCAGGATGCCTGCGACGGCCGCGGCCGAGATGATCCCGACGACCCACTCCAAGGTTGGGCGGTCCTCGCGGTCGTCCTTTGGATCACTGCTCATCGAAGACCTCTCACAAAATGAGCCGTGCGGATGCGGCGCCGATCGCCGAAGGAAATCCCAGCACGGCAGTCGCCATGACGATGCCTCCGATGTCCAGGCCATCAAGTCTGCCAAAGATCCACAAGAGATAGAGGCTGACTGCCATGGCAATGACATAGCCCGGCAGCGTCAGACGCAGGAACGGGCTCCACCATGGTGAGTCGACTGACACCTCCGAGCCCCCAGCAAACCCAAGCGCGAAGACGAAACCATGCATCAGGCCGATGGACAGCAATACGAGACAAAAAGCATGCCATTCCGTCATCTGATACGAGATCAAGAGCATCTCGTCGGTCGGCGCGACATTGAAGCCCAGAAACAAGGCGCCGACGGCCATCAGGAAAAGTTCGCCGCCATAGGTTTCTTCCTGGTCGACAGGGTCCGCATCATCGTCTGATCCAGCGTCGAACTGGCTCTTGGCGAGGAGTGCACCGATCGAGGCGGGCACCATCTGGATGACGACCTTGCCCAGGGCTTCGTCAAGCGGCGTGTCAAAGGTGATGGTGCCGAACAGCGTCAGCGTCACGACGCAGACTATTCCGGAAATCCCAACGGCTATCAGCGCGTCGATGATGTCGTCCCGCCAGTAGTGCGTCCGTTCGAAGCCCAGACGACGCGACAGCACCACAAGCAGCGGCAATGCGGTCAGCACGAGGACGAGCAGGCGCAGGCGGTCAAGGGTGAACCCCAGCCGCCAGAGCTCCATCGTCATAAGCATTGGCAGCGAGAACACCAGCGCACCGCCCGCCGCGCGGCCAAGGTCGCGCAGCGCGCGCCGACTTCCTTCACCCTCTTGGGCGGGTCTGCTCACTATCCGTCTCTCCAGCGCCAATGGAGCGCTGCACCACGTGATGAGCCTCGGTTCGACCGGCGTCAACCTTCGCGCGCGTCCCCGATCTTCACCGGACACCAACGTCTGGTCGGCGCCGATGCGACCGGTCGAGACGCCATAGGCCGAGTACGACCACTCTACCCGGACACACTCGTGGCATCGGAGCTTGCATCCGCCGTAATCGTCGGCAATGTGCAGCCTCTCAAGCTGCGCTCGAAATCGATGAGACCGATTATGTTCGGCGAGGCTTCGGAGCGCCCAGTCGAAACTCCCGCGCGAAAGCCGCAGAGGACATCCGCCCGCTATGACCACCGCCTACGACGCCGACCTCATCTCGCTCGCCGAGCACTCGCCGGCGATGCTGTGGCGCGGAGACGTCAACGGACGATGCGTTTATCTCAACGCGAACATGCGGGCGTTCTGGGGGTTGCGGCCAGACGAGTGCTCCACCTTCGACTGGTCGACGAGCCTGCTGCCTGAGGACCACGGGGCTGTCTTCGGACCGTTTTCAGCCGGCATGAGTTCCAGGAGCGGTTTTGAATGCGAAGGCCGCTACCGGCGCGCAGATGGCGCCATCCGCATTCTCAGGACGCGCGCGACGCCCTACCAGGATGCTCGTGGCGCATTTGCGGGCATGATCGGCGTCAACGAGGACCTCACGGAGCTGCGCCAGGCCGAGCGTGACCTCGCGGAAACAGTCGCTCGGTTGAAGACCACGACGGAGGAGCAGCAGGCGGTCACGGAACGGCTCTCTTTGGCCACATCGTTGTCGGGCCTTGCGATGTCGGAGCATGATGAGGAGCTACGCTACGTCTGGGCGCATAACGTTCCAGGCGACCCGATCGGCCAGACACCGAGCGAGGCGTTCGGACCCGATATCGGATCGGCACTCGAACCCCTGTTGAGCCAGGGACTGAAAGCCAGGGATTCGCGGGAGATGCGGATGGATGTCGACGGCAGGCAGCTCTGGCTGTCTGTCGCAACGACGCCTGTCCGCCGGTTGGATGGGCAGGCGCGTGTGCTGGCAAGCGCTTTGGACATAACGGCACGGAAAGACGACGAGGAAAAGCTGAGCGTCCTTGCGCGCGAACTCTCGCATCGCGTCAAGAACGTGTTCGCCCTTGTTCAGGCGATCGTCCGACAGACTGCGCGATCCTCGAACGTGCCTCCGGAATTCGTCCAGACACTGGATCAGCGCCTCGGATCGCTGGCACGCGCCCAGGACGCATTGCTTGCTGGCCGTCAGCAGTCCGCGCCGCTGCGCGAACTGCTGGAGGCCCAGGTCTCCCATCTGTCAGGCGTCGATCTAACAGGTCCAGCCGTCATGATTCCCGAACGGATCGTGTCCTACATCTGTCTCGCAATCCATGAGCTGGGCACGAACGCGACGAAGTATGGCAGCCTCAGCGTGCCTGAGGGCCGCGTTGCTGTTTCATGGAGCCTATCGGAGGATGGGCAGCTGTTGCTGTCCTGGCGGGAGCATGGAGGACCTGTCCACCAGCCAACAAGTTCCTCGGGCTTTGGCACTCAGTTGCTCACCCGGTTGTTCACCGCCGCCACGCGCGGTCAGTCGAGCATCACCTTTGAGGAAGGCCGACTGATCTGGCACGCGCGCGTTCCGCTGGCGGCTTGAGGCGGTCCCGGCCGTGAAGCGACCGACGGTGAATGCAGGCGCAGCACCCCCCTCCAGCGCGCTCGGCGTCGGCCGTAACGCTTCCCCTTGCACCGTTGAATAGCTGTTAGCCTTCCCTCCCGGCTTGCTGCTTCCGCGTTGCCAGCGGCGTGATGGCGGCTTCAACGGAGTCTCGATCGATGAAGATCACCGCCATCCGCGCCTACGCGATCAACGCGCCGATGCGCGTGCCCTACATAACGGCGCTCGTCGACAAGCGTGAGGCGACGTCGGTCGTCGCGGTCATCGAGACCGACGAAGGCATCACCGGCTATGGCCAGAGCGCCACGAGTGCGGCGGTCTACTCGCCCTTCGAGGAGTATCAGGACACAATCATGCGCGTGGTCGAGAAAGCGATCGCGCCGCAGCTGATCGGCGCCGATCCGTACGATCTCGAATGGATCCACGACCGGATGGGCCGCGTCGCCCGCGGTCATCTCTACGCCCATGCCACGATCGACCTTGCCTGCCACGACATCATCGGCAAGGCGGCCGGGCGCCCGGTGTTCAAGATGATCGGCGGCGCGGCGCGCGAACGCATTGCGGTCTGCGCCCCGCATCTGGGCATCCTGCCGTCAAGGGAGCTGGCAGAGCAGGCGGCCGGATACGTCGCCGACGGGCACCGTTTCGTCAACCTGCGGGTCGGCGCCGATCTCGCGCAGGACATCGCCAACATTTCCGCCGTGCGTGCTGCCGTCGGCGACGGCGTGGCGATCTCGGTGGATTTCAGCCAGTCGCTGCACATGCTGGGCTATCGCGCCGACACGGCGATCGCGCATGTGCGGGCGCTGGAAAAGGCAGGTGCCGGCGCGTTCGAGCAGCCGGTGGCGGATTGGGACGTCGAGGGACTGGCGCGGATTACGGCTGCGATCGATGCGCCCGTCATCGCCGACGAGTCCGTGCGCACGCCGCAGGATGCGATGCGCATCGTCGACAGGCGTGCGGCCGACGCCGTCAAGATCAAGCTGATGAAGGTCGGCGGCTTCCACCCCGCGCGCAAGATCGCGGCCATCCTGCAATCGGCCGGCATGCCGATCACGGTCGGCAACGGGCTGGCCGGCGGCATTCAGAACGCAGCCGAAGCGCATTTCGCGTTCTCGATCCCCAACCTGAAGCTGCCTGGGGAAATGAACGGTTTCCTGCGCCTCTCGGAAGACGCGCTGGATGCGGAGTTTCGCACAGAGGGAACCGATCTCCTCCTGCCGACGAGGCCCGGCCTCGGCGTGAACGTCGACATGGCGAAGCTGGCCGGGGCGCGCTGAGCGCAAAGCCCCTCCACCACTTCGTGGTCCCTCCCCCGCTGCGCAGCGGAGCATCCGCATCAAGGCCATCCGCCACCTGGTTCCTCCCCTGTTTACGGGGGAGGGAGACCGCCGCAGGCGGTGGAGGGGGCCCCGAGCGGCATCAAGTTCAGGGCCCCGAACCTTTGTCAGCGCCCCGAAAAGCGCGGCGTGCGGCCTTCCAGATGCGCGGCCACGCCCTCGTCGGCGTCCCCGGTCCACTCGAACGCGTTGCGCAGCGCGTCGGACACTTCCCGCGCGGCGCGGAAGCCGGGCTCCGTGCGCACGCCGACGACGCGCTTTGCGCCGCGAATGGCGAGCGGCCCGTTGGCAGCGATCGTCTGAACCATCTCGTCCAGCTCCGCGTCGAACCGGTCGCGCGCAATCACGCGCTGCACCAGCCCGATGCGCTCCATCTCGACAGCGTCGATCTCGCGGCCGGAGCAGATGAGATCGAGCGCGCGCGCTCGACCGACCAGCGCCGGCAGGCGGACCGGGCCACCGGCGCCCGGAAAGCCGCCCCACTTGGCTTCGGGCATGGCAAGCGTCGCGTGGTCGGCGCACACCCGGATGTCGCAGGCGAGCGCCAGTTCGACGGCGCCGGCCCGGATGCGGCCGTTAATGCCGGCGATCACGAGCTGCGGCAGCGCCTCAAAGGCGTCGCAGACCTCGTTGGCGAGCCGCACCAGCGCGAGCACGCCATCCTTCGACATCGCCGCCTTGATCTGCGGCGTCAGGAGCCCCGTCGAGAAACACGCCCGCCCCGCCCCGGTGATGACGACCACGCTGACGGACGGGTTGGCGGCAAGGTCCCGGGCAAAACCAAGCAGGCGCGAAAGCACGATATCCGTCAGCCGATGATCCGCATCAGGAGCATCGAGCACGATGCGCGCGACAGCGCCTTCGACCTGGTAGCTGACGCCGTCCTGCATGACACCCTCCCTGATCCCGTAGGAAGGCTACCAATTGCAAGGGACCGTGAGCAATCGCGCCGGGTCATCGGCAGCGGACTAGCAGGTATCGCTTCAGGGAGACGCTAGGCCACCCGGCCTGAGCGAAGGCCCTCAGTTCGGCAGCTGCTTCGGCTCGCAGCCGGCGGCCTTTTCGCAGACCTCTACATGCCTCGCCAGCGCTTCCATCGACAGCATGGCGCTGATCGTGGTGATGTCGCGGCCCTGGTATTTCGGCATCTGCTGGACCTCGTTCAGGCGTTCGAGGAGCGCGCGGCGGGTCATGGCGTCTGTCCTTCTGGCAATGCGGGAGGTCGAGGGCGGCCGCTCAGGCCGCCTTCTTGCCGGGCTTCTTTTCGCCCTGTTCGAACGGGATCTCGATGTCGACGGCGAGCGTCGAGACCTTGGAGCCGCGCTCCATGGTGACCTTCACCTTCTCCTCGTCGATCTGCATGTGCTTGGAGATCACGCGCAGGATTTCGTCGCGGAGCTTGGTGACGAGGTCGGAGCCGCCGAAGGCGACGCGTTCATGGGCGAGCAGCACCTGCAGGCGCTCGCGCGCCGCCGGCGCCGATGGCGTCCGGGAGAGGAAACGGAAGAGGTTCATGCCGCCTTCCTTCCGAAGAACTTGCCGAAGAAGCCGCGCTTCTCGCCGGGGATGGTGATCGGCAGCTCCTCGCCGGTGAGGCGACGGGCGGCATCGAAATAGGCCATGGAAGGCGCGCTCTTGGTGTCGGCAAGCGTTACCGGAGCGCCGAGGTTGGAGGCGCGCAGCACGTCCATGCTTTCCGGGATGATGCCGAGCAGCGGGATCGACAGGATCTCCAGCACGTCGTCGACCTTGAGCATGTCGCCGCGCTCGGCACGGTTCGGGTCGTAGCGTGTGAGAAGCAGGTGCTTTTCCATGCGCTCGCCGCTTTCGGCCTTCAGCGTCTTGGAATCGAGCAGCCCGATGATGCGATCGGAATCGCGCACCGAGGAGACTTCCGGATTGGTGACGACGATGGCCACGTCGGCATGGCGCATGGCCAGCGTCGCGCCGCGCTCGATGCCGGCCGGGCTGTCGCAGATGACCCAGTCGAAGGCGCGCTTAAGGGACGCGATGACCTTCTCGACGCCTTCGGGCGTGAGGTTGTCCTTGTCGCGGGTCTGCGAGGCCGGCAGCAAATAGAGCGTCTCGACCCGCTTGTCGCGGATCAGCGCCTGGGTGAGCTTCGCTTCGCCCTGGATGACGTTGACGAGATCGTAGACGACGCGCCGCTCAGCACCCATCACGAGATCGAGATTGCGCAGGCCGACGTCGAAATCGACGACGACGACCTTATCGCCATTCTGCGCCAGCGCTGCGCCGAGCGCTGCGGACGATGTCGTCTTGCCGACGCCGCCCTTGCCCGATGTGACCACGACTACCTTGCCCATGAAACCCTCTCCTGTTGTCCTTCACCCGCCGCCGGCTAGGCGAGTGTGTCCGCCTTGATGATTTCGCCTTCGAGCCAGATCTGGACGCTCTTGCCGATGAGCGCCGGGTCCATGTCCTCGGCCGTCTTGTAGTATCCGTCGATCGCGATCAGCTCGGCCTCGAGCTTGCGACAGAAGATGCGTGCCTCGGCCGTTCCCATCGTGCCGGCCATCGCGCGTCCGCGCAGCGTGCCGTAGACGTGGATGGAACCGCCCGCGACGACTTCCGCACCTGACGCGACCGAGCCGACGATGGTGACGTCGCCTTCGGGAAAGAAGATCGACTGGCCCGAGCGAACCGGCTCGCTGACGACCAGCGACGGCACGGCCTTCACGGGCGCGTAGGATGGCGTTGCGGCAATGGCAGGCTGCGGGGTGCGCGCCTCCCCTTCATCCGCGCTTGGCGCTTCGAAGTCCGAGGCGGGGCGTCCATCGCTCATCGCCGGCGGAAGGTCGGAGCCGAGTTGCGAGGCCCGCGCGCCCTCGATGCCCATGATGCGCACGTTGCGACGGTTGAGCTCGCCGACCAGCGTGCGCAGTTCGTCGCGGTCGATATCGAGACCGTCGACGTCGAGCACCACCGGCCTGCGCAGGAAGAAGCCTGCCGAACGGGCGGCCAGGTCGTCGAGCCTGGCGAGCCAGTCCTCGAAAGGCAGCTCCGGTGTCAGAGCGAGCGCGAGGAAGGACCGCCCCTTGAGGCGGATAGGCCGGGGTTGCGTTAACACATCGGTCATCTTGGTTAATTTTGGGTTTCTCGGTGTACGGGCGATTTGGTTAACAACTGGTTAACGCACCCTAGCGCGGCGACCTTGAGGCAGGCTTGCGTCGCCGTCGTAAAACTTGTCGTCAGGCTTTGCCGAAACCGCGAACGGCCTCGAGCGCGGCCTGGAAGCGGCGCTTCAACGCAGGGTCGAAGGCTCGCGGACGAACCAGCGCGCCGCCGCGCGACAGATCGAGATCGAGCCCTATTTCGTCGGCAGCGAGTTCGGCCGCCCCGCGCGCGGTCAGTTCCGGCTCGTCGGAGACGACGAGGTCTTGGGCAAGCACGTCGGCAAGGAACTGCACGAAGCCGCCATTGGCCGACATGCCGCCATCGAGCGGGATCGGCGCCTTCAGCTCGGTCGTCGCTTCCATCGCGTCGATCACCTCGCCCATGCGCAAGGCGACGCCTTCGAGAACCGCCTGCACCATGTCCCGGCGGTTGGTTTCGAGGCCAAGCCCGAACCACGCCCCGCGGGCCGAACGGTCCCAGTGCGGGCAGGCGAGCCCGGCCAGCGCCGGCACGAAGACAAGCCCGCGTTCGATCGCGCTCGGCTGATCGAACGCGCCTAGGCTGGCCGTATCGTCGTGAAGCCCGATCTCCTGCGCCCAGTTGAGCGCGGCCGAAGCGGCATAGACGCCGCCGTCCAGCGCATAGATGACGGGGCCGCCGCGCTTCTGCCACGCGACCGTCGGCAGCACGCCCTCGGCGGTCGGGCGCGCGGTGCCCGCCACTGCCAGCGCAAAGGCGCCCGTGCCGAACGTGATCTTCGCATCGCCCGGCTCGCGACAGCCATGGCCGTAGAGCGCTGCCTGCTGGTCGACGATGCTGGCAACGAGCGGCACCTGTCGCTCGCGTGCCGCTACCGTCCCGAAATCGCCGGTCGTCGCCACGATCGGCGGCAGCGCCTCCATCGGCACGCCGTGCAGCCGGCACATCTCGGTGTCCCACTGGCAGGCGTCGAGGTTCATCAGCCCGGTGCGCGAGGCCGTGGTGACATCCGTTACGCAGCGCCCGGTGAGCCGCTGCAGGAAGAACGCGTCGGTCGTGCCCAGCCGCAATCGACCCTTTGCCAGAAGCGCCGCAGCTTCCGGCAGCGTCCGCAGGATCCAGCCGAGCTTCGAGGCCGAGAAATAGGGATCGAGCGGCAGGCCGGTGCGCGAGAGCGACAGCGCCTCGGCGCCCTCCAGCCGAAGGCCTTCGACAGCGTCAGCCGTACGCGAATCCTGCCAGACGAGGATCGGCGAGACGGCCTCGCCGGTCGCAGCATCCCAGGCAAGGCAACTCTCGCCCTGGTTCGCCAGCGCCACAGCCGCAACATTGGGCCCCGCCTTCTCGAGACAGGCGATGATCTGCGCGAGGATCTCCTCCGGATCGTGCTCGACATGGCCGGCTGCCGGATGAATCTGTCGATGTCTCGCTTGATGGACGAGGCGGCGCGTGCCCGAACCGAATTCGATCGCCCGCGTCGAGGTCGTGCCTTGGTCGATCGCAAGGATCGTCATCGCGCTACCCTTCCTCGACCGTCAGCACCAGATCGCCTGTTTCCTTCGCACCGCGGAGAACCTCGGCATCCACGAGGATGCGCCGCTCCGGTAGCGCCTTCAACCGCCTCCGCGCTATCTCGACGCCATTCTGCCGGACGACGAGCGCACCGGAAATCGGGCGCGTGACACGAAGCTGCAGACGCCGTCCTTCCGCATGGCGAAGATCGATCCGCTGCGGCACGACCAGCTTCAGCGCGTCGGAGCCGATCGACACGGCCACGCCGGTGGCAGGCTCTGGTAGCTGCGTGGCGAGCGCCTCCACGATCGCGTCCGCGACAGTGCATCCTTCCTGCCAGCTCCACCCCGCCGTCTCGACCGGCCGCAGCAGATTGCCGGCGGCGAAATAGGCTGGGTCGGAACACCGCCCAAAACCGTCCACGACTGGTCCGCGCGCATGCGGATCGATGTCGAGATGGCTCGCCATCATCAGCGACGCCTCGGGCCGGAATTGTCCGGTGACGAGAACGCCGTCGCAGGCAAGCTCGAAGCTCCCGCCGTTCCGAACGAGCGTCACGCCTTCGACGACCGTCTCGCCATGGATTGCGACAAGATCGGTGCCGAGATGTACCGCGACACCCAGCGCCCGAGGCAAGAGCGTCGAGGCGCTCCAGGCTGTCGCGCGCGGGTTCGGCTCCACCATGGCGACGGGCCGGATGCCGGCCTGGCGACAGGTGATCAGCGCAGAGAAGGACACGAGCTCCGTCCCAAGGACGACCGGCCTGCGGAAGGGCGCCTTGCCTTCGAGATGGACAAGTGTCTGCAGCGCGCCTGTGGTCATGACGCCTGCCGGCCGATTACCGCCGATGAGTCGCGCCGACCGCGGCGTCTCGCGGATGCCTGTCGCAAGCAGTACGGCGCGCGCTGCAATCTGTCCGGTGCCGTCCGGCGTTGCAATGTCGAAAAGCCCGCCCGGATGCAGCCGTGTTACGGTTGTCGTCAGGCGGATGTCGGCCCCGGCGTCGACCACCCGTCTGACCAGCGCCTCCGCATAGCGAGGCCCGGTCATCAGCCGCCGAAACTCCCGCAGGCCGTAGGGCGAATGTGCGCAATGGCGTGGAATGCCGCCGGCGCGGGCCTCGCGCTCCAGCACGACGACCGTCAGCCCTTGACGCGCCAGCCGCTCGGCCGCAGCAAGGCCCGCCGGGCCGGAGCCGATGATGGCGACGTCGCAGGCCTCAGCCATGCCCGACCTCGGCCGGCACTGCGATCGGCTCGGCGAATCGACCCTCGGTGATGCGCGCCAGATGGCCGAGGCAGTAGAAGCCCTGGCAGCGCCCCATCGTCACGCGCGTGCGACGCTTGAGCCCGGCAAGCGTCGCCGGCGGCATGGGACCTTGGAACGCCGCGTCGATCTCGCGCGCCGTCACCCGCTCGCAATGGCAGACGATGCCGTCATTGCCGGCCGCTTCCCAGTCCCGCGCGCCGTCGCCTTCGGCGATCACCGGCAGGCGCGGGCGGACCGGCTCACCGATCGGCGTCCAGCCGCCATCGATGAGGCGCGAGACATGCGCCGCGATACCGAGTGCCGCGCTCAAGCCGGTGGACCGGATGCCCGCGACCGAAACGACGCGCCGCGCCGCATCAGCCTCGATCCGGTATTCCTTCCGGTCGCTCGCCGGTCGCAGGCCGGCATAGGTCGCCGTCACGTCGTGGCGCGCCAGCCCGGGCAGGATCTCGCAGCCCTTGGCGATCAGCATGCGCAGCGTCTCGCGATCGGTTGAGGCGTCGCTGCGGCTCTCCTGCTCCTCGGCAGTCGGCCCGACGATGAGGTTGCCATAGGCCGTGCGCGATACGACGATGCCCTTGGTGGTGGCCGTCGGCACCGGCAGGAGGATATGGCCTGCGAGCGCAGCCGCCGACTTGTCGAACACCACGAACTGCCCCTTGCGCGGCCTGATCGACAGCATCGGGCGCGCAAACAGCATTTCGGCGACATGGTCGCCATAAAGTCCGGCGCAGGAAATGACCGTTCGGGCATTCACCTGCCCGCGCGGCGTGGCGATCGTCCAGCGTTCCCCGTCGAACGAGGCGGCCGTCACCGGCGCGGAGCGCCACAGCTCGGCGCCGTTCAGCAGCGCCTGGATGAGATAGGCGTGCGGCGCGGTCCACGGGTCGATCACATGCTCGCCCGGCACCCGGAAGCCGCCGCGCAGCCCGGCGCCGAGCTCCGGCTCCAGCGACCGAATGGCCGCAGCCGTCAGCATCTGGACCTCGTCGACGCCATTCGCCCGAGCCTGCGCGACAAGTTTGGGCAGACGCGCTTCTTCCTCCGGTGACCACGCCAGAACCAGCGCGCCGGTTCGAATGAGCGGCAGATTGAGACTTTCGCGGACCGCGAGATACTCCGCGCGGCCTGCCGCCACACAGGCCTGCTCCAGCGATCCGGGCGGCGCATCGAAACCCGTATGCAGGATGCCGCTATTGCCCTTGGAAGCGCCGTCGAGCACGTCGGCGGCCTTTTCGAGCACGATCACGCGCGCGCCGTCGAGCGTCAGCCGCCGCGCCATTGCGCAGCCGACCACGCCCGCCCCGATGATCGCAACGTCGTGCACGACCATTACGCAGATGCCCGAAGTGCAAGTTTCATTTGCAAGTCATGGCGCCAATTGCCCGTACGGTCAATATATAAGTCGATCATGCCCGTTTTTCAGGCAATCGGCCACCATGGCTCGATTTTGATGTTGACTCGGGCATCCCGGCTGCGATTAGCTGCGATCCTAGACGGCGCGAAGCCGCAGGGGATGCGATGAAGCCGGAGAACAGGCGCAACCAGATCGTAGCGGCAATCCGCGGCGGCGGGGAGGTCTCGGTGGAGACGCTCGCCCGGCGTTTCGCCGTATCGCTCGAAACAATCCGCCGCGATCTCACGCGTCTCGCCGCCCAAGGGCTCGTCGACAAGGTGCATGGCGGCGCCCGCCCACCGCGGCTGGCTATCGAAGGCAGCCTCGCCGAGCGCATCGGCGAAAATGCCGAGGCCAAGCGCGCCATTGCCGAGAAGGTCGCCTCCTTCGTCTCGTCCGGCGAGACGCTTTTCATCGACACCGGCTCCACAACGCTCGCCTGTGCCGAGGCGCTCGCCGGCCATTCCGACCTCACGGTCATCACCAATTCCTTCGGCGTCGCCCGCGTCATGGGCGAAGGCTCGCGCGTCTTCGTGCTCGGCGGCGAATATTCCCCCGGCAACGCGCAGACCGTCGGCCCGCTTGCGATCCGGCAGATTGGGGCATTCCGCGCCGACCGCGCGGTCATCACCGTCAGCGCCATCGATGGCGACACAGGCGCGATGGATGCGAGCCTTGAGGAGGCGGCAGTCGCACGCGCCATGATCGATGCCGCACGCCAGCTCGTCGTCGTCGCCGATGCGACCAAGTTCGGCCGCTCCGCCGGCTTCAGCGTGTGCGCGCTCGACGAGATCGACGTCATCGTCAGCGATGCGCCGCCGCCAGCCGATCTGCAACAGGCTGCGCTCGCCGCGCAGGTTCGTATCGCCTGATGACCGCTCCGATGAGTTCCCCGCAATGACAGTCGAGCCCGGCCGCCCTGCCGAAGCGCCGCCGAGGCTGATGCCAGCGCCCTTCCGGCAATATGTGACCGTGGTCGACGGCATGTCGAACCTCGTCGGCCTGATCGCGATGTACCTGATCTTCGTGATGATCGGCGTGCTCCTGCTCGACGCCGTCACGCGCAACGTCATCACCTTCCCGCTTCACTGGTGCGTCGAGTTCGCGCAGTTCACGCTCGCCGCCTACTACTTCATGGGCGGTGCGCGCACGCTGATGGACAACAGCCACGTGCGCATGGACCTCTTCTACGAGCGCCTGTCGGAACGTGGCCGCGCGAAGATGGATGTCGTCACCATCTTCTGCCTGATGTTCTACCTCGTCGTCCTGCTGGTCGGCTCGATCTCGTCCCTGCGCTACGCCATCGCCACCGGTGAGACGCGCTTTTCCATGTGGAACCCCTCGATGGTGCCGATCAAGTCGCTGATGGTGGCGTGCATTTTCCTGATGCTGCTGCAATCGGTCTCGCTGCTCATCAAGCATGTCTGGGCTCTGCGCGCGGAGGCGCGCGCATGAGCTACGAGATGATCGCCCTTCTGATGTTCGCATCGATGATGGTGCTTCTGACGACGGGCCAGCGCGTCTTTGCGGCGATCGGCTTCGTGGCCGCCGGCGCGGCCCTCCTGCTCTATGGGCAGGGCGCGATCGAGATGCCGTTCAACCAGACGTTCAAGCTGTTCAACTGGTTCCCGATGCTGACCCTGCCCCTGTTCATCTACATGGGCTACATCCTCTCGGAGAGCGGGATCGCGGAAGATCTCTACCGCATGTTCCACGTCTTCCTCGGCTGGATTCCGGGCGGGCTCGCCGTCGGCACGATCTTCCTGATGGTGGTTATCTCGGCGATGAACGGCCTGTCGGTCGCCGGCATGGCGATCGGCGCCTCCATCGCGCTGCCGGAGATGCTGCGCCGGGGCTACGACAAGGTGCTCGTCACCGGTGTAATTCAGGGCGGGTCGAGCCTCGGCATCCTAATCCCGCCTTCCGTAGTCATGGTGCTCTTTGCCATGATCGCCCGCGTGCCGGTCAGCCAGCTCTGGCTGGCAGGCGTCCTGCCAGGCCTTCTGATGGCGGCCTTCTTCGTCATCTACATCCTCGTGCGCGCACGCATGAACCCGGACCTGGCGCCGGCCGCATCCGACGACGATCTGAAGATGCCCTTCGTCCAGAAGCTCGCACTGCTGCGCGCCGGCATCATCCCGCTTCTCATCTTCTTTGCGATGACCGGCCTCTTCGTCACCGGCTACATCAACCTGCACGAAAGCGCGGCGGTCGGAGCGACGTCAGCCACGCTTGCCGCCGCCATCAAGCGCCGTCTGTCGATGCGCGTCATCCACGAAACCGCAGTGAAGACGCTGCAGATTTCCTGCATGTTCCTCTGGCTGATCCTTGCAGCGCTCGCCTTCGGGGCGGTGTTCGACGGCCTCGGTGCAGTGCGCGCAATCGAATCGCTCTTCCTGACCAACTGGGACCTTTCGCCCTGGCAGGTCATCATCATGATGCAGGTGTCGTTCGTCATCCTCGGCATGTTCCTGGACGACACGGCGATGCTGGTCATCGTCGCGCCGCTCTATGTGCCGCTGGTGCGCCTGCTCGACCTCGGCTTCGACAACCCGGCCGACCAGCTGATCTGGTTCGGCGTCCTCTACACGATCACCTGCCAGATCGCGTACATCACGCCGCCCTTCGGCTACAATCTGTTCCTGATGCGCGCGCTCGCCCCGCCGGAAATCCGGCTTGTCGACATCTATCGCTCGATCTGGCCCTTCGTGATCATGATGGTCGCCACCATCGCGTTGATCATGGTCTACCCTCAGATCGCGATGTACCTGCCCTTAGCCGTCCGCGGATGATCGAGCGGCCCGACAGAAGGCCGCCCCGCCCGCACCCATCCAAGAGGAGAACGACGATGACGCTGACCCCGAAGAAGAAGGACCCGGCCGCCGACGCCATCCTGGCGAGCCGCCGCAATTTCCTGCGCACTGCCGGCATCGGCGGCGTGGCAGCCGCAACCGGCACCGGGCTTGCGATGCCCTATGTCAACGCCCAGGCCCCGATCCGCTGGCGCCTCCAGACCTATTCTGGCGCTCCGCTTGGCGCACACGTCATCAAGCCGCAGATCGACGCCTTCAACGCCGCAGCCAACGGCGAGATGGTGATCGAGCTCTATTACGCCGACCAGCTGGTACCGACGGCCGAGCTTTTCCGCGCGCTGCAGAACGGCACGATCGACGCCGTGCAGTCCGACGAGGCGACCATGGCCTCGCCCGTCGATATCTCCGTCTTCGGCGGCTACTTCCCGTTTGCCACCCGCTACAGCCTCGATGTGCCGGCGCTGTTCCAGTACTACGGCCTCAAGGAAATCTGGGAAGAGGCCTATGGCGAAGTCGACAACGTCACCTGGCTGTCGGCCGGTGCGTGGGACCCGCTTCACATCTTCACCAAGGAACCGATCCGCAGCCTCGCCGACATGCGCGGCAAGCGCGTCTTCGGCGTGCCGACGGCCGGCCGCTTCCTGTCGCGCTACGGCCTGATCCCGGTCACCGTGCCGTGGGACGACGTAGAAGTCTCGCTGCAGACCGGCCAGCTCGACGGCGTTGCCTGGTGCGGCTTCACCGAGGCCTACGAGGTCGGCTGGGCCGACGTCTGCGACTACGCGCTGACGAACTCGGTCACCGGCGCCTGGTTCGGCTCCTACTTCGCCAACACGGCATCGTGGGAGAAGGTGCCGCCGCATCTGCAGGAGCTGTTCCGCATCACCATCGACCAGTCGCACTACTATCGCCAGGTCTGGTACTGGGGCGGCGAGGCGAAGCTGCGCACCGAGGGCCAGAAGATGGAGCTGACCTCGCTGCCAGCCGAGGAATGGGCGCAGGTCGTGGCCGACTCCGCCGGCTTCTGGGATGAGATCGCAGCGTCGAGCCCGCGCGCCGGCCGCGTCGTCCAGGCCTTCAAGGACTATTCTGCAACAATGGACAAGGCCGGCTACCCCTACCGCTGATCCCGCTCGCCTTTGGGCGATCGACGGCAACGGCGCGGCTCACCCCGCGCCGTTTTCCGTTGCAACTCAGAACGTGCAGGCGTTGCCGACGTCGACCTCGTCGAAAGCCGGATCAAGCGGCGACGCGTAGATCACGTCCGGATCGCCGGGCGACAATTCGAGATAGCGGTTCATCCTGCGCTGCGCCTCTTCAGGCGGCAAAGCGAGGTTGAGGTAATGCGCCAGACTGTAATTCGCGATCGGTATCACCGGTTCGAAGAAGAACAGGAAATCCTCGTTGAGCCCGGCCGCGTCCGGCCCGAGCACGCGCCAGGATTTGTAGGCGCAGAGGTCGATCGGCGAAAGCTTGCGCTGCATCACCAGATCCTCGATCGCCAGCCGGAAATCCGCAATCCACTGCCGGAATTCGTCGTGATGTTCCGGCGCCACGGTGTGCCGCGTGATCATCACGGTGCGCGGCAGGCCCTCCTGCGCCGTCGCCGGAACCGGATTCGCCAAAAGCCCCAGGCCGATCACGGCAGCCCCAAGACGCAATCCCATCGCCCTCACCTCACTGTCCCACTCGCCGCCTCACGCGCGACAGCGAGCGCCGCACGCGCCTTGGCGATGATCTCGGCATCGCCAGTGTCTGCGAGAACCGGGAGCGCCGCCTCGCAGGCATCTGCCGCCTCTTGGCCACGCTCCGCATCGCCGGTCAGCCCGGCTATTGCGCCGCCGATTTCACAGGAAAGGACCTCGCCATAAGCCGTCTCGATCGCGAACCCTCCTTCCCTGAAGCTCTCGGTCGATTGCCGCACGAGCGCCGCTGCCGCTTCCAGCTGAGCGACTTCGCCCTTCGCCGCAAGCCGCATAAGATGGGCGATGTTGTGCGTCGCCTGCGCCCACTCCCATGCATGCGTCCCGCGCGGCCTCAGGCGCAGCACTTCCTCATAGGCGTCGATCGCCTCATCCGCGCGCGTGCCGTCCCTTTCCGCAATCTCCGTCAGCGCCAGCCCGATATGCCGGTTCGTCCAGACCCAGCTATCTGGATACGCGGCACGATCGAGAACCTGCATCGCAGCGCGCAGCTCATCGACAGCGAGATCGAGCGTCTCCGCATCGCCCTCGACCTGGCCTTGCAGAAACAGCACGCGACCGAGGTTGGTGCGCGCAAAAGCGGCGCTCACTTCATCGCCCAACCGCCGGTGGCCGCTGATGACCTCCCCATAAGCCAAGGCAGCGCGCCGCAGCGCATCGGCGTCCCTGTCCGCTTCGCCGACGGCCATCAGGCTCTCGCCCTGCCGCTCCTTTGCACGCAAGTGCCAGGCCGCGTCGCGATCCTCCGGTATGAGCCGTGCCGCCGTTTCGAACAGGCCGGCAGCCTCACGAGCATGATCGACCGCTTGTCCGCGATACACGAGATCGATCAGCGCATCGCCAAGACTGCGGCTGACGACCGCATGGTCCGTCGTGTCGAAATCATTCGCGAAGACGGCATTCGCCGACCGATAAAGTTCGACCGCGCGTTCGAGGCTCGTCGTGTCCCCTTCAACCGGCGCGATCGTATATTGGAGAAGATCGGCCGTCCGCCGTGCGATCTGTGCCTCGAAGCGCCCACCGTCGGCATCCGCGAGTGTCCCGAGCGCAGCCTCGAGTGCCGATGCGGCGGTGCGAGCCTCTGATGGCTCAGCGGAAAGCGCATCGGCTATGGCGAGATGCGGCCAGACAGCACGCTCGGGTTGCCCGGTCTCGACCCATGCCTCAGCGGCACCGCGCAACGCTTCAACTGCCGCCTCACGCGCATTCGCATCACCGGTTCGCCGCGCCTTTTCGACGGCCAGATGAGCCCGCGCCTCGATCACCTCGGCATCGTCGCCGGAGAGCTTCGCTTCGGCAGCATCCAGCGCAGCATCGTCCAGCGCGGCGAGCTTGGCCTGCAAAGCGTTGACCTGCCGTTCAGCCCCGAAATCGCGCAGGCTGGAATCACCCGCGATGAGGGCCAGCCGCCAGGCTTCCTGAATGGCGCCGCGAGCCTGCAGGATCAGGACCGCATCACCTGTGCCCTCTCCGCGATCCGCGATCATGCGCGCCAGTTCTTCCTGCTCGGTCGAAGCTGCAAACATGTCACCACGCTCGACCCGGAAAGCGACGGACTCTCGATAGGCATCGCGAGCAGCGTCGAAGTCGGCTTGCGTTTTGGTTTTCTCGGCCACGAGCCGCATCCGCCAGGCAAGCCGCGTCTGTGTCTCGGCCCAGGCTTCGGCATCACGCTCCCGGTCGAGACCCTTGAAGGCTTCCCGCAGATAGACGAGCGCGTTGCGCTGGTGTCCGAGCTTTCGCTCCTCGCGCAGATCCTCGGCCGCCATTTGCCCATGCGCATAGGCAAGGCCCGACGCGACCTCGAACCAGAGCGCGGGCAGGTTTTGCGCATCGATCTCCTCCAGCGCCCGTGCATAGCTCTTGGCAGCTTCGGCATAGTAGATGACGTCGATGCCATCGGCTGAAAGTCCGGCAAACTGGGCGAGCATCGCTCCGCGCGCGGCAAAGCTCTCCGCCCAGTCGAGCGGCGCCATGTCGAGCCGCTGCTCGGCCAGCGCCAGCTCGAAAGCCTTGAGCGACTGACTGAACAGGGCAAAGGCGCGGGCAAGCTCGTCGGGTCGCGTGCGTATGAAGAAGCCGGACCGTCCCATCTCGGCGCCCGCCTCATAGAGCGCCACCGCCCGTCCCTGCTGCGCCCGAGCCCAGCAGACGGGAAAGACATCGCGCGCGCAGAACTCTGCCACCGCATCGAAGGCTGCAATCGACCGGTCGAGCTGCCGATAGACCCGCAGCGCCTGCGCCCGCCCGAGCTCGGCTGCCGCCCACGTCAGGGGCTCGGCCGTCCGGTCGATCGCGCCCAGCGCCGCGTCGAAATGCGCGAGCGCGGCCGCGCTCCGCCCCTCAGCGCCGCCACGCCGCGCAAGTGCCGTTTCGGCCGCACCCATCTCGACGCGAAGCGCGGCAGAGGCCCGCACGTCTCGTGACACGTCAACATCCGTGAGCGCCGTTGCCAGCAGAGCGAGCCCTTCCTCGACACGCGCAGGTCCGACATCGCGGCCGCCGAGCGTGATGAGCGTCCGCCCAAGGGCCGCTGCAACGGTCGCGTCCTCGCTTTTCGCAAGCGCTTCGCGATAGATGTCGGCTGCTTCGTCCAGCGCCGCGTTGGTCGTCTGCGTGCTGCCGAGCTCTGTCAGCGCCTCTGCCAGCGCCAGCCGGGCAGGCGCATCGGCTTCCCCCCCGCGCGCCACCTCGCGCAGGATGGCAATCGCCTCCTCGAAGGCAGGCCGGTCGCCGCGGATGCGGCCATGATCCACCAGCACGCGCGCCTGGCGCACCCGGTAGTCGGTGAAGAGCGCTTCGTCCCATCGCGCGACCTCGTCGGCCGCCAGAGCGTAGTCCCGCGCCGCAGCGCGATGGTCGAGCGAAAGCGCAAGCGCGGCAGCGCTGCGGGCATAGACGTCGGCAAACTCGGTCCGCCTTGCCCGTAGCTGCTCCTCGGCATCGTCGATGACCGCCGAAAGCTCGCCGACACGTGCCTTCGCCTGCTGATAGAGCTCGACCGCGGTGGCAAGTGCCCCCTCGTTCGTCGCCGTGTCGGCCAGCGCCGTCAGCCGCAGGATTTCCGGATCGGTCGACTTGAGCGCCGAGCGCTCTTCCACCATGCGCTTGAGATCGTCGGCCAGTCGCCGAAGGAGCGCGTCCTGTTCCGCAGGCTCCTCGGGAAGGTCTTCGCCGAGCGTGTCGAGCATGGCGAAGAGCCCGTCCATCGGCACGCTGACGTCGCCGGCCACCTTGCGGATCACCTCGCGCCGCGCGGGCGCCAGTTCGGCGATGCTGATGAGGAGCTTGCGCCTCTCTGTCAGGATCGCGCCTTCAGCCCCCTCGATCGGCTCCGGAGCGGATCCGAAATAGAGCAGCCGCCGCAGGCTCTCGTTGATCCAGGGCCGCTGCTGGCCCTTGGTCTTGAGGTAGACCTCCTCGGCGACCATGCGCATGACGAGGCCGAACTCCTCGCCCGCCATCGTTTCCAGATGACGCAGGATTGCCGTCGTGTAGGGGCTGTTTTCGCCCGGCGCACCATCGAGTGCCACCCGGCCGGGCTCCGCCGCAAAGGCGATGACCGAGCCGAAATTCTCGGTCGTGCGCACGCGCGCACCGAGCGCGCCGCCACCGCGCGTCTCAGACAGACCGCCATTGCCCATCGCGACCGCCGGTTCGCCCGCCTCGATCGTCACGGTCGCGCCCGGGGGAAACGGATTGTCGCGGCAGGCGTCGAGCATGATGATGGTGACCGGTACCGTCTCCTGCAGCCGTTCGAGCTGCGCGCTGATCGGCACCAGGCGCTCGCCTGCCGCCTCCAGCGCGGTCAGGTCGGCATCGACCGGCACCAGGAAATTCTCGCCGCCCGCCTCGATGCCATGGCCGGCATAGTAGACGATCGCGACATCTGCCCCTTCTGCATCCTCGATGAAGATGTCGAGGTCGCGCGCCAGTCGCCGCGTATCGCGGTCGAGCGCAAGTTCCGTCTCGAAGCCGAGATCGTTGAGGAGCTTCTCGATCGCGCGCGCATCGTTCGCCGGGTTCGTGAGCGGCGACAGATTCTCGTAGGACGAGTTGCCGATGACGAGCGCGACGCCGCGCAGCGGCTGTTGCGCCGCAGCGGTTCCGAGCGCGCCGAGCACCAGCACGATGGCGACCAGAAATTGTGATGCCGACCGTAACGGCCCGCCCATGCTCTCACCCCAAACCCAAGCGATTTGCAGCGTGATGGGCTTTTGTGGAGACCGCAAGGCGCAATTCCGGCCGAAGAGCGGCGCTATGGCGTCGGGGCGCTCGGGTAAAAAAGAGCAAATGCCGCAAGGCGATTCACGCTCCGCTTAGCGTTATGGGCGTAGAAGAGCACCGAGAGTGTGGGAGTTGGTCGTGGAAACTGCGCAAAGCCTCGAAGCGGAACGCGTTGCCTCGCTGCGTCGGCACGGAATCCTGGATGCCTCGTCCGATCGCGATCTCGACCGGATCGTCAGCCTTGCCCGCGTCTTGCTGGGCGTCCGGATGGCGGCGATCTCGCTGGTCGATCGCAATCGCCAATGCTTGCTGTCGAAGCAGGGGCTCCACAGCTCCGAAACGTCTCGCGATGTTTCCTTCTGCACCCACACCATCCAGACGGAAGAGCCGATGGTGGTCACCGACGCCAAGCTGGATCCGCGCTTCCTGCAAAATCCGATGGTGACCGGCGATCCGCATATCCGCTTTTATGCCGGGGTCCCGCTCGTGACCTCCGACGGTCATGCTCTCGGCGCGCTCTGTGTTCTTGATCCATCGCCGAAGCCGATTTCGACCGATCAGCTGGCAGGCCTGCAGGAACTGGCCGGGCTCGCCATGGACCAGATCGAACTGCGCCGACAGGCATCGATTGACCCGCTGACCGGCGTGCTCAATCGTGGTGCCTTCGACAGGCTCGCCCAGGCCGAAGTCGCCGAGGCCCACGCGCTTGGCACCTCCCTTGTCGCCATGATGGTCGATGCCGACCACTTCAAGGCGATCAACGACAGGAACGGCCATGCCGTCGGCGACCTTGCGTTGCGGCGGCTCGCCCAGACGCTCGAGCTCGCGGTTCGACGGACCGACTATGTCGCGCGGTATGGGGGCGAAGAATTCTGCGTACTCCTGCCGTCAGCGGGAGCGCACGAAGCCGTCCAGATCGCGGAGAGGATCCGCGAGTTGCTGACGGAGATGGCCGTTCCCAGCGAGCGCGGCCCGATCGCCCTGACGGTGTCGATCGGCATCGGCGTCCTGCAGAAGCCGAACGGGACTGTCGAGGACATGCTCCGCGCTGCCGATAAGGCTCTGTATTCTGCAAAGCAGGAAGGGCGCAACCGCGTGGCGGTCGCGCCCTTCGACGAGCTGTTGGGAGCTTGATTTCAGCCTAGTTGCACTGACGGCGCGGACCGCCGCCATAGGGCTGATAGGTGTTGTCTGAAACGCGATACGAGCGGTAGCGGCTTTGGCATTCACGAACGTGCGCCGAGCTGAGGCCGCTCCGTGCGCTGTCTTCGACGGACACCACGGTGTAGCCGCTATCGGCAACCTGGATCGGCTGCGCGTCCGTTGCTGCCGACCGGATTTCGTCAAGATAGGGCGAGACGCACTCGCGGCTGCCGCCGCTGTACGAGCGATAGGTGTTGCGGGTCGGATCGTAGGAGCGGTAGCGGTTGGCGCACCATTCGAGATGCGACAGGAGGGCGGCATCGGACCCGTCATCCCACGAGCCGCTTTCCTCGACGGTCTCCTCATCCTGCCCGAAACCGGTGATCGGAGCGGCGCGGCCAAGGCTGAGCTCGTCGCGCGTCGCCATGGCGACCACCTGCGGCTCATCATCGACACGGTTCGTGCCCGGCGCACGCTCGAACTGCTGCGCAGTCGGATCGACTGTTCGCGGCGCACCGGTCCATAGATCGGCGACATCGGCGCTGCGGCCGGGCTTGCCCTCTTCCTCCACGCTCAACATCGTGGTGGCGAAGACTAGACCGCCGGCAAACATTCCCATTGAGACGGCGAATCCGCCGAGAATTCCGACTAAGGCTTTCATGTCCGCGCTCCCAAGCTTGCTTGGACGGGGAATGCAAAAAAGCCGCTCCGGTTCCAAAATACTCGAACGCGGACGCAACGCTGCCCCACCCCGGCAAGTCAGGGAAATACTTTACCAGAACTGCATATGGCTGAGGAGTCGCACGCCGCCGGAGCGGACACACGATCTGGTGTTTCGGTTAAAGCCTTTGGTAACCAAGGCGCGCTCCGCCGCGGGCACAGGCGCTTTGGTTCTCAGTCGTGCTTGAAGACGAGCGTCTTCAGCCGCGTGAAATCGCTTAAGGCTGCCATGCCCTTCTCGCGTCCGTGGCCTGATTTGCGCACGCCGCCGAAGGGCAGCTCGATGCCGCCGGCAGCGCCATAGCAGTTCACGTAGACCTGCCCCGCATGCACCTTGCGTGCCACACGCATCGCGCGGCGCGCATCCTGCGACCAGACGCCGGCGATCAGGCCGTAATCGGTCCCGTTGGCGATAGCGATCGCATCCGTCTCGTCCTCGAACGGGATGATCGCGAGCACCGGCCCGAACACTTCCTCGCGCGCGAGCTCATGCGACGGGTCGACCGGCCCGTAGAGCCGCGGCGCCACGAAATGCCCACCCGATGGCACGCCGTCGGCGACCTTGCCGGTCGCGACCAGCTTGATGCCATCGGCCTCGGCGCGCTCGCAGAACCCTTCGACGCGGCCGCGCTGGCGCGCGCTGATCAGCGGCCCGAGATCCTTGTCCATCTCCGGCGTTCCGGCCGTCAGCGTCGCGAAGCGCTCAGCCACCGCTCCGACGATCCGGTCATAGGCCGAGCGCTGGACGAGCAGGCGCGAGCCGGCCGAGCAGGTCTGGCCGGCATTCTGCGCGATCGCCTTGACGAGACTCGGCAGCGCGGCCTCCAGATCGACGTCGTCGAAGACGACATGCGGCGACTTCCCGCCGAGTTCGAGCGTGCAGGGGATGTGGTTCTTTGCGGCCTCCGTCTGTACCAACGTGCCCACTTGCGGGCTGCCGGTGAAGGACAGGAAGTCGACACCCGGATGCGAGATCAGCGCCTGGCCGGCCTCGGCGCCGAGCCCCGGCACCACGTTGAGCGCGCCTTCCGGCAGTCCCGCCTCTATCGCGAGCTCGCCGAGCCGCAGCGGCGTCATGCAGGCTTCCTCGGCCGGCTTCAGCACCGCCGCATTGCCGGCGGCGAGCGCACCGCCGATCGTGCGGCCGAACATCTGCGCCGGATAGTTCCACGGGATGATGATGCCGACGACGCCGTAGGCCTCGCGCTCGGTGGCGACGAAATAGCCTTCTAGGAAAGGGATCGTCTCCCCATGCGCCTTGTCGCCAGCGCCGCCATAGAACTCGAAGTATCGCGCGCAGGCGTCGATGTCGGCCTTGGCCTGTGCAAGCGGCTTGCCCGTGTCGCGCGCTTCGAGCGCGACGAGTTCCTCGGCGTTGGCCGCGATGAGCTGGCCAAGGCGATAGAGGATGCGCCCGCGCTCAGCCGCCGGCATCCGCCCCCACGCGCCGTCCGCCGCGCGTCGCGCCGAAGCAACCGCGGCGTCGATGTCATCAGCCCCGCCGGCTGCGATCTGCGCGAAGACCTGCCCGTCTGCCGGTGCGATCACGTCGAGCGTGCGGCCGGACGCGGCAGGCTGCCAGCGATTGGCGATGAGAACGCCCTTGGCAGGCAGGATCGGCGTATCGGAGCGGGAGGGCGTCTGGATCGTCATGGCATCGGTTCCGGATGGCTTTTCGCCATCAATGCCCGATCCGCGCCTCCATGTGAACCTGCGCGGCCGAACCTTGCGTCCAGAACACTCCGTCCGCCTCGCCTGCCCCTGCGCGCACCAGGATCGGCCGTCCGCCGATCGCCGGCGCGAGCCCGCGATAGGTGAAGCTCTTCGGCGCACCGCCCCCGACCCGGGCAGCAAGGTTGAAGAGCAGCGTCGCCTGGATCGGGCCGTGCACGACGAGCCCCTCATAGCCCTCGACGCCTGTCACATAGGGCAGGTCGTAGTGGATGCGGTGGCCGTTGAAGGTGATCGCGGAGTAGCGGAAGAGCAGCGTCGGCGGCGTCTCGACGAGCCAGTCCGCCCGCGAGGGCCGTGACGGACAGGGCTCGGGCGCCGGCGGCGGCTTCGACGTATCGGCAGCTTCCCGATACACGATATCGTGGCGCTCGCGAACGCAAAGCCCGCGATCGGTGAGATAGTCGTGCCCGACGGTCACGAACCACAATTCGCCGGTGCGACCCTCCTTGCGCACGATGTCGCGGATGGTCGAGACGCGGGTAACCTCGTCGCCCACTTTCAGCGGCGCGAAGGTCTCGACTGAGCCACCAGCCCACATGCGCCGCGGTTGCGGCACAGGGGGCAGGTCGCGGTTGAGCGCCGGATGTCCGTCACCACCGAGCCCGTCCATCGGCGCAATCGGCGGCGACAGGCACCAGTGCAGCCCGAGCGGCGCATCGTCCTCGCCGACGGGCGCGAGGTTAGGCTCGAACGTCGCCCGGAAGCTCGCCACGAGGCGCGGCGTGATGATGTCCTCGCTCTCGCTCTTGCGGCCGATCCATTCGGCAAAGGGCTTTTCGGTCATCGGCACGGCCTCAATAGGATCGGGGCATGCCGAGCACATGCTCCGAGATGTAGGACAGGATGAGATTGGTCGAGATCGGCGCCACCTGATAGAGCCGCGTCTCGCGGAACTTGCGCTCGATGTCGTATTCCTCGGCAAAGCCGAAACCGCCATGCGTCTGCACCGCTGCGTTGGCGGCCTCGTTCGAAGCGTCGGCGGCAAGCATCTTCGCCATGTTGGCCTCCGCCCCGCAATCGAGCCCCTGCTCATAGCGCCGCGCCGCCTCCTTCACCATCAGTTCAGCCGCGCGCATGTTGGCGTAGGCGCGCGCGATCGGGAACTGGATGCCTTGGTTCGCGCCGATCGGCCGGCCGAAGACCGACCGGTCCCTGGCATAGCCGGCAGACTTCTCGATCAGCCACTTCGCATCGCCGACGCATTCGGCTGCGATCAGGATGCGCTCGGCATTCATGCCCGACAGGATGTACCGAAAACCCTTGCCCTCCTCGCCGACGAGGTTTTCGGCCGGCACCTTCACATTGTCGAAGAACACCTCCGTCGTAGAGTGGTTCATCATCGTCCGGATCGGGCGGATGGTCAGCCCGTTTCCGAGCGCCTCGCGCATGTCGAGGATGAAGACGGACAGCCCGTCGGTGCGCTTGGCGACCTGATCCTTCGGCGTGGTGCGCGCCAGAAGCAGCATCAGGTCGGAATGCTCGGCGCGGCTGGTCCAGATCTTCTGGCCGGAAATGACGTAGTGATCGCCTTCCCGCTTCGCGAAAGTGCGGATCGAGGTCGTGTCCGTCCCGCTCGAGGGCTCCGTGACGCCGAAGGCCTGCAGCCGCAATTCGCCGGACGCGATCGCCGGCAGATAGCGGCTCTTCTGCTCCGCGCTGCCATGGCGCAGCACCGTGCCCATCACATACATCTGCGCGTGACAGGCCGCTCCGTTGCAGCCTGCCCGCTGGATTTCCTCAAGCACCGCAGCCGCCGCCGAGATGGTGAGTCCGGCTCCGCCATACTCTTCCGGGATCAGCGTCGCGAGATAGCCTGCTTCCGTCAGCGCATTGACGAACTTCGTCGGATAGGCGCGCTCTTCGTCAAGCTTGCGCCAGTATTCGCCGGGAAAATCGGCGCAAAGGCGCGCAACAGCCTCGCGGATGTCCTTGTGATCGTCCGCTTCGAACATCAGGCCTTATTCCCCGCGACCGCACGCAACCCGTTCTGCTTCACCGATCCACTCCGTCAATGTCGGCAGCGACATCCGCACTGCCCGCTCCCTGTCGAAACTAGGGCGCGGGCAATGCAAATGTCGAATGCCGAATCGCCATAAGGGATATAGCGCGCAACGTCGTGGCGACCGGCTCAGCCGTACTGGCCGCCGGTCGCGACAGCACCGGCCGCATTACCCGGAAATACGTTCACGCCACCGCCATTGACCGCGATGACGGCATTGGTGCTTGCCTGATAGCGCGGCCCGGTCGCCGCCCCCGTGAAGCTGTTCGAAAAGGCCGTGACGAGCCCCATCTGCTCGGCGCGAGCGAACCCGGTCGAAAAGGCCGGCGTGCCTGTCAACACGATCGTGGACAGGCTCAGGAGCACATGTCCTGTCTGCGTCGCGACGAGATGACTGGGCGCGGCGCCCGCGATCTGCACCTCGCCCACGATCTCGAGGTACGCGGAATTATCCGCCCCGACATGCCGCGCGGTACAGGCGCCGAACCGGTTCTTCTGCCGCAGGAAGACGATCGCGCCGAACCGCGCCCAGATGCCGACGAAGCCCGAGACCTGCACGCCTTCCACCTGCGCGCGAACACCATTGCCGGTGAAGAGCAACGGCGTTCCCGACCCGCCGGCGAGCACGACTGCGGCCGGCGTCGCGATGTTGCCGCGGATGATCAGCGTGCCGCCATCGAAGAGCGGCCGCGCCATGGTGCTCGCCCCGCTATAGCTGCCGTCGGCGATCTGAAACGTCACCTGCTGGCCCTGCGGATCGAGCGCGACGGCGGCATCGATGGCCCGCTGCAGCGTCGCGAAGGCTGCGGCGGGCGAGAGCCCCTCGTCGACATCGCTGCCCGAGGCGCTGACGTAGTATGTCCGCGCTGCGGTCAGCTGCTCGCGCACGCCGCCGCCGGGAAATTGCACCCGCCCCGTCGCCGCGTCGACTCGCATTGCCTCGCGCCAGGCAAGCCCGTCGGCACTGACCTTGACCGAAAAATCGTCATTGCCGGCAAGGCCCATCTCGGCCCGGCCCGAATAGCCGATTTGGTAGAGAAGCGAGGCAGTATACCCGGCCGAAGCCTTGTTGATCTTCAGCCGGTGGTCGCTGCCGTCATGGCTAAGAAGCGTGTTGGCCGACGCGACGGCAAGACGGTTTTCCTCGTCCGCCTCCGTCCCGATGCCGAGCATGTCGACTTCGGCGATCTCGCCCACGACCGGCTCCCACCCCGTGCCGTCGAAGACCAGCAGCTTTTCAAGGGCAAGGTCGTAGACGACCCAGCCCGCCTGCGGCGCATGGAACAGCCAGCCCCCGTCGCTCCACTGCGCAAGCTGCAGCGCCTTGCCGGAGAAGGTGCCCGTCGGCGCCTCGCCGACGATCACGCGCATTCCCGGCTCGGGCTCCGCAGGCGGCGCGTCGGTCATGCCTGCGACGGCGGGCTGCACCAGCGCGTCGAGCATCCGCAGCGCCTCGTTGTGCGTCACGTGCTTCTGTGCCTGCGAGGGCATGATGTAGGGCAGGAGAAGGTTGTCGGTCGTGTCCATCGGCGAGGCTCCGGTTCGAAAGCCTCGAGTGTCGCGTCACGCGACGGGGGTGTGGATGGATCGGAAACGAAAACGGCCGGGTCATGGACCCGGCCGTCGAATGTCTCGTGCTGGCGAGCCGCTTATTCGGCGGCCGGCTTCTCGGCTGCGAGCTGCTGGGCTGCCGCGACCTTCTCGGCCTCGATGCGAGCCTTCTCGGCCGAGAGCGCATCTCGCTCGGCGTCGTTGAGCTTGCGGGCGCGCACGCCGGTGTTCTCGGAGATGCGAGCGGACTTGCCGCGACGATCGCGCAGATAATAGAGCTTGGCGCGACGCACCTTGCCGCGACGCACGACTTCCACGCCCTCGACCATCGGCGAGTAGACCGGGAAGACGCGCTCGACGCCCTCGCCGTAGGAAATCTTGCGGACGGTGAAGTTCTCGTGGATGCCCGAGCCCGAACGCGCGATGCAGACGCCTTCATAGGCCTGCACGCGGGTACGCGTGCCTTCCGTGACGCGCACCTGGACGCGGACGGTGTCGCCCGGCTGGAATTCGGGGAGCTTGCGCTTCTCTTCGATCTTTGCGGCCTGCTCGGCCTCGAGCTGACGGATGATGTCCATCGCTGTCTTCCTTCGTTCTTGGCACAGACAGAGCGCTCGGCGCTTGCCCGACAGCCTTGGCCGCCGTCCGGGCTATGCCGCGTTCGCCCGAGGGCTTGCGTGGCAGGAGCGAATATTCCGCTGGTTGTTGCTTTGTCGGAAAACGATCTTCCGCGTTTTCGAGGGCGCTCATACACGCGTATGCGCGGTTTGTCACCTCTTCGGAGGCGTTTTTTCGGCCTCGAAGGCGGCCATCAGGTCGGGCCGGCGCTCGGCCGTCAGCCGCATCGCTTCCTCGCGCCGCCAGGCTTCGACGGCGGCATGATTGCCGGAGGTCAAGACCGGCGGGATCGTGCGGCCCTCGAACTCGGCCGGCTTGGTATAGTGCGGATGCTCGAGAAGCCCCTCTTCGAAGCTCTCATGCGTGCCGGAAAGCGCGTTGCCCATGACGCCCGGCAGGATGCGCACCACCGCATCGAGAAGCACGATCGCGGCCGGCTCGCCGCCCGACAGGATGAAATCGCCGATCGAGACCTCGCTCAGCCCGCGTGCCTCGATCACGCGCTGGTCGACGCCCTCGAAGCGGCCGCAGACGATCACTACCCCCGGCCCCGCCGCGATCTCGCGCACCAGCGTCTGATCGAGACGTCGGCCCCGCGGGCTCATAAGCAGCCGCGGCCGCACGTCCCCCTCGGGTGCAGCATGGTCGATCGCGCGCGCCAGCACGTCGGGCCGCAGCACCATCCCCGCGCCGCCGCCGGCCGGCGTATCATCGACGCTGCGATGCCTGTCCTGCGCGAAGTCGCGGATCTGCACGGTGTCCAGCACCCACCGCCCCTCTTCGAGCGCGCGGCCCGAAAGCGAATGACCGAGCGTGCCTGGAAACATGTCGGGATAGAGCGTCAGCACGCTCGCCCGAAAGGTCACGCCTCGTCCTCCTTGCCGTCATCGACGAGCCCGGCCGCCACCGGATCGACGGTCAGCGTGCCTGCCGCGATGTCGACGGCAGGCACGGCCGCCTTGGTGAACGGCACCATCACCGATCCGCCCGAAGCCTTGCGGATGTCGAGGATATCGCCGGCGCCGAAATCATGCACCGCCTGAACCTTCCCAAGGGCGGCACCGTCGAGATCGATCACGCCGAGCCCGATCAGGTCGGTCTGGTAGAATTCCTCCTCGTCGAGGTCGTCCGGCAGTGCGGTCCGGTCCACATGCAGCGCCGTGCCCGACAGCGTCTCTGCCGCGGTGCGGTCGCTGACCTCCGCGAATTTGACGACAACCGAACTGCCTGCGGGCCGCAAGGTCTTGATCGTGAAGCGCCGTCCGTCGCCGGCATAGAGCGGGCCATAATCGCCGATCGCGAACGGATCGCCGGTGAAGCTTTTCAGCTTCACCTCGCCCTTGATGCCGTGGGCCGCGCCGATCACGGCCATCTGGATCGGGTTGGTCGGCTTGTCGTCTGTCTTGCGCATGGCGTTTCCCTATCGCCCCGGCGCGCCGCTTTCAATCGCGCCTTCACGCACCGCTAACCGCGAGCCCCTAGCATCGCTGCCGAAAGGTACGAGATGGACCAGATCCTCATCCCCGCCACGCCGGAACTGCAGGCCGAGCGCACGCGCTGGCTCGACTGGCTCTCCGACGAGCGCCGCCTCGCCGAAAAGACGCTCGATGCCTATGAGCGCGACACACGCCAGCTTTTCCAGTTTCTTGCCCGCCATCTCGGCGGCCCGGCGGGCCTGAAGGACATCGCGGCGCTGCGCGCAATTGACCTGCGCGCCTTCATGGCTCATCGGCGGGCCGAAGGCGCCGGACCGCGCACCGTCGCCCGCGCGCTCGCCGCCACCCGCTCCTTCCTGCGCCATCTCGAACGCAAGGGCCTCGCCAACGCCGCGCCTGCCACCGCCATGCGCGCACCAAAGCAGCCGCGATCGCTGCCGAAGCCGCTCGGCGCCGTCGATGCCGCAAAGGTTGTAAGCGCCGGGGAGCAGCTCGCCGAGGAGCCGTGGATCGCCGCCCGCAACGCCGCCGTCCTTTGCCTCCTCTACGGATCGGGCCTGCGCATCTCCGAGGCGCTCGGCCTGACGGCCGGCGAAGTGACCGGCACCGAAACGGCGCTGCGCGTCACCGGCAAGGGTGGCAAGACGCGGCTCGTCCCGATCCTCAAGGTGACGTCCGAAGCGGTTCTCACCTATCGCCGCCTCTGCCCCTACGTGCTGTCGCCGGACGGTCCGCTTTTTCGCGGCGCCAAGGGCGGGCCGCTCCAGCCTGCAATCATCCAGCGCGAGATGCAGAAGCTGCGCGGCGCGCTCTCATTGCCGGATACAGCCACGCCGCACGCCCTGCGCCATTCCTTCGCTACGCATCTCCTTGCCGGCGGCGGCGATCTGCGCGCGATCCAGGAGCTGCTCGGCCACGCGAGCCTGTCGACGACGCAGATCTACACCGGCGTCGACACGAGCCGCCTCCTCGATATCTACGCCAAGGCGCATCCGCGGGCCTGACGCATTCGCGCGACGCGCTTAACGGTTTCGCCGCGATTGGCGGCTAGGGTCGATGCCATGAACGCGCCGCTCACCCCCGCCGACCGCCTGGCCGACGCCGCCCTTGCAGCGCTTTACGCGCTGACGGCGATGGCCGTCCTCCTCTTCTTCGCGCTCGTCGGCGTCTTCTCGCCTGCCCACGCGCAGGACCGAACCGCTTGCACTGGCATCGACATGATCGCCGAGATGGAGCGCGAGAACCCGACCGCTTTGGCCACGATCCGCGAGGAAGCGAGCCGAACGATCAACGGCAGCGGCCTCTTGTGGAAGGTCGAGAAGGACGATGTCGCGCCGTCCTGGCTCTACGGCACCATGCACGTGACCGATCCGCGCGTGGTCGATCTGCCCGATGACGCGAAGGCCGCCTTCGACGCTGCCGACACGCTGGTCATCGAGGCGACCGAGATTCTCGACCAGCAGGCCATGGCGGCCGCGCTGCTGTCGAAGCCGGAATACACGATGTTCACCGACGACACGACGCTGCGCTCGCTGATCGCGGCCGAGGATCTGCCGATCGTGGAGGCCGAACTCGCCCGCCGCGGCATGCCCTTGGCTGCGCTCAACCGCATGAAGCCGTGGATCGTCGCCGCCCTCGTCGCCATGCCGCAATGCGAGCTCGACGCCAAGGCGGCCGGCGCGCCGATCCTCGACCAGAAACTCGCCGAGGATGCGATCGCTGCCGGCAAGACGCTCGCCGGCCTCGAAACCGTCGACGACCAATTCGGCGCGATGGCCTCCCTGCCGATGCAGCTCCACGTGGATGGCCTCGTCGCGACGCTCGCGCTCGGCGAGCGCGTCGACGACATCATGGAGACGATGCTCGCGATCTATCTCGACGGCGAAACCGGCCTGTTCTGGCCCTTTTTCCGCGCCGCCCTGCCGGATGCAGCAGGCGCGAACGGCACGGGCTACGCGGATTTCGAGGCCGTCATGATAACGACGCGAAACCGCAACATGGCCGAAAATGCAAAGCCGTTTCTGGACACCGGCAACGCTTTCATCGCCGTCGGCGCACTCCACTTGCCGGGCGAGGAAGGCCTTGTCGAACTGCTGCGTGGGCGCGGGTATTCGGTAACGCAGGGCAACACCAATCCGTGACTTGCCGCAAGGGAAGCGTCTGCTAGCTTCCATCGTGCGCCGCGCAGCGAGCCGGCCAGCGATGGAGTTCATCCGATGAAGCTTCTGACCGCCCTTTCCGCCGCATTTCTTCTCACCGCCGGCAGCGCCTATGCAGCCGGCTGCTCGAGCGAAAGCGTCTCCGTCGACACCGAGATGGTCGTCGCCTCGATCGCGACCACCACAAACGCTCCGACTGAGCCTCAGAGCGAGCCGGTCGTGATCGAAGAGGCCGAATAAGGCTATTCCGGCGGCTTCAGGGGCCCGTTCAGGAACCAAACAGCCCTCTTTTTGTTGCGGTTGATCGCAACCAAGGAGGGCTTTCGATGTCTGATCCCATTAACCCGCGTGATCCGGGCGTTCCCGGTACGCCGCCGCGCCCCGGCTTCGACCCGGTACATCCCGCAAACGATCCCCGCGTCGAGCGCCCCGTGCGTGAGACGGTGGTGACCACGAACACCAGCGGCGGCAGCGGCCTGATCTACGCCGCCGTCATCGCCGTGCTTCTGGTTCTGGCGCTGATCTTCTTCGTGAACTGGCGTCCCGCCGCCGAGGCTCCGGCTCCCGCTGCCACGGAAGCCCCCGCGCCTGCACCGGCACCGGCACCCGCCGAGCCCGCAGCGCCTGCCACGCCGCCGGCCGCTCCGACTGAACCGACGACGCCTGCTCCGGCCCCGGCGCCTGCACCGGCCCCGACAGAGCCTGCTCCGGCTCCTGCGCCGACCGACGCCGCGCCGGCTGACGAGCCTGCTGAAGGCCAGATCATCGAGCAGTAATCTCGGTGGCCTAATGAGGAAGGCCGCGGTCGTCTCCGACCGCGGCCTTTTTCTTGTCTACTCCGAAGCGCGTCAGCCCTGCGGCTGCGGCTCCGGCTCGATGCCGGGATCGGCTTCGCCACCCTTGCGGCGTCCGCTCGGCGTCGAGCCCGCCTTGGGCACTGCTGAGCCGCGCGAAGGCGGCGTATCGTCGCCGAGATCGCGCGCCGGCTTTTCGCCGCGCATGATCGCCTTGATCTCTTCGCCCGACAGCGTCTCGTATTCAAGGAGACCCTCGGCGATCGCTAGCCACTCGTCACGATGGTCGGTAAGGATGCGGCGCGCTTCCGTATAGGCTTCCTCGATCAGCCGGCGCACTTCGCCGTCGATGATCCGAGCGGTCTCTTCCGACACGTTCTGCTGGCGCGCCACCGAATGGCCGAGGAACACCTCTTCCTGGTTGTCGCCATAGGCGACCTGGCCGAGCTTGTCGGAGAAGCCCCAGCGCGTGACCATCGCGCGGGCGAGCTTCGTGGCTTGATCAATGTCGGAGGATGCGCCCGACGTGATGTTGTCCTTGCCGAACTTGATCTCTTCCGCGACGCGGCCGCCCATCATGATGACGAGACGCGAGACCATGTACTTGTAGCTCATGGAGTAGCGGTCGCCTTCCGGCAGCTGCATCACCATGCCGAGCGCGCGGCCACGTGGAATGATCGTGGCCTTGTGCAGCGGATCGGACGACGGGACGTGCAGCGCGGTGATGGCGTGACCGGCCTCGTGATAGGCCGTCAGTTCCTTTTCCGCCTGCGTCATGGCGTTAGAGCGACGCTCCGCGCCCATCATGATCTTGTCCTTGGCGTCCTCGAACTCCGCCATGGTGACGAGGCGCTTGTTGCGGCGCGCGGCCATCAGTGCCGCTTCGTTGACGAGGTTGGCAAGATCGGCGCCCGAGAAGCCAGGCGTGCCGCGTGCCAGAACCTTAAGGTCGACATTCGGCGCCAGCGGCACGTTGCGCACATGCACCTTGAGGATCTTCTCGCGGCCGATGATGTCCGGGTTCGGCACGACGACCTGGCGGTCGAAGCGGCCCGGACGCAGCAGCGCGGGATCGAGAACGTCGGGACGGTTGGTCGCCGCGATCAGGATGATGCCTTCATTCGCCTCGAAGCCGTCCATCTCGACGAGAAGCTGGTTCAGCGTCTGCTCGCGCTCGTCATTGCCGCCGCCGAGGCCGGCGCCGCGATGACGGCCGACCGCGTCGATTTCGTCGATGAAGATGATGCAGGGCGCATTCTTCTTCGCCTGCTCGAACATGTCGCGCACGCGGCTCGCGCCGACGCCGACGAACATTTCGACGAAGTCCGAACCCGAGATCGTGAAGAACGGTACGTTCGCTTCACCGGCGACCGCACGCGCCGTTAGCGTCTTGCCGGTTCCGGGAGGGCCGACGAGAAGCACGCCGCGCGGGATCTTGCCGCCGAGGCGCTGGAACTTCTGCGGGTCGCGCAGGAACTCGACGATCTCTTCGAGGTCCTGCTTGGCTTCGTCGACGCCTGCGACGTCGGCAAAGGTCACGCGGCCATGCGCTTCGGTCAAAAGCTTGGCCTTCGACTTGCCGAAGCCCATCGCGCGACCCGAACCGGACTGCATCTGGCGCATGAAGAAGATCCAGACGCCGAGGATAAGCAGCATCGGCAGCCAGGAGATGAGATATCCGAAGATCGAGTTCGACCCGTCCGTCTCGGGCCGGGCGCTGATTGTCACGCCGCGCTCTTCGAGCCGCTGGACGAGCTGGTTGTCGCCGGGCGAATAGGTCTGGAAGCCGACGGCGGAGTCCGAATAGGAGCCGACGATGCGCTGGCCGGTGATCGTCACCGTCTGCACGCGGCCTGCTTCGACCTCTTGCAGGAATTCCGAATAGGGAACCTCGCGGACCTGACCGCGCTGCTGGGGCGTCTGGAACAGATTGAACAGCGCGATGAGCAGGACGGCGATGATCGCCCACAGCGCGAGATTGCGATAATTCGGATTCATTGCGGTTCCCGTTGCGCCTGGCTGGCGATCGTCGCTTGTGGCGCTTCCTGGTGGCTAAAATAGGGAGCCGCATCGGCCTTGCCAAGCGCGGCCATCTGCCACCGATTTGGGTGCTTAACGAAGCGGCGGACGCGGCGGCTCGGCCGCGCCGAAAAGCCTTGCCAAAGCAGCTGCCGGCGCCAGATCGAAGGCCGGCAGAAAGTCGGCCCACGGCGACAGGATGCGTTCGAGCCCAGCTCGGTTCGAAGGCTCCGTGGCCAGTGCGTCCATGGCCATACGCCGCGTCGCGTTGCTGCCCGGCGCAAGATCCGCGCGAGCCTCATGGCCCGCCCCGACCTCGACGTCTTCGGCTGCCCGATAGCGGCCATCCCAGATGTCGCCGGCCTTCAGCCTTCTTGGGCCCGGCAGGTTGCGAAGCTCGCGCCGGACCAGAAGCGTCCCACGCCGACGCTCGACGACGCAGCGCGACAGCGTTGCGCTGGCGCCATCGTCGCACAGCGCGGCAATAAGCTCTTCGACCGCACTGCGCGCAGGCAAATGCGCCTCGCCGCCTGAAACCGCAAGAAGCATCGCCAGCGCCAGCCTTCCGCCGTCGCGCTCTACACTTCTGGCCGGCATCTCCACGAGACCCGGCGCCACGAGCCGCGCGCGCGCATCGATCAGATCTGCGATCCCGCCGCCCACCAGCGTCCGCTGTATGCCGGACATTTCAGCTGTCTCGCCCAGCCGGACAATATCCCGAGGCAACAGGGAACCACGCACCCTGACCCGCTCGGCATCCAGGTCGACATTGCTCGGATCGTCAATCCAATCGACGCCGCGCCCCAGCAGCATATTGCGCAAGGCCTGCCTGCGCTGCCCAAGCAAGGGACGCAACAGCCAGTGCCGGCCGTGGAGCAGTGTCGCCGCCGCCATGCCTGCCGCCCCGCGTTCCCACCCGGCACCCGGCCGCGCGGCGCGCATGGCAAGCGTTTCGGCCTGATCGTCGAGCGTATGACCGGTGAGGATCATCGTACAGGACGCGGCGTCTGCCGCTTCAGTCAGAAGCCGGTAGCGCGCCATGCGCGCCGCTGCCGCCAACCCGGCGGACGGCTTGTCGCCCGACCACGCCAGAATTTGGTGCGGAATGCCCATGCCTGCGCAAACCGTGCCGACGGCAATCGCCTCGCCGCGCGCTTCCGCACGAAGACCGTGATCGACGGTCACCGCATGCAGGCTCACGCCGCGCGGCTTCAGGATGTCATAGGCAAGATGGAGAAGGGCGAGCGAATCGCTGCCGCCGGAGACGGCGAGAAGGACGCTGGAGCCGGGCTCGATCTGGAAAGGCTCGAAGACCGCGGCGAAGTCGCTCTGCGGCACGGCCGGGCGGACCACCGCCCGGCTCAGCAGGAGGCCAGGGCCTGCTCCTGGCGAACGCGCTCCATCAGAGCGGCCGACGCATTGGGATAGCGCTTGGCAACTTCCGCAAAGGTCGCGCAGGCGACTTCGCGCTGCTGCATCTCCGAAAGCGAGACACCGAGCTTGTAGAGCATTTCCGGCGCGAGGCGCGACTGCGGGAAGTCGCGGCTGGCCGACAGGAACGTCTCGGCCGCCTCGCGATAACGATCCTGCGCGAGCTGCGATTCGCCCAGCCAGAACCGGGCGTCGGGCTCGTTCTCCGTACCGGGGAACCGCGCGATGTAGTCGCGGAAGCCCGTCTCGGCAGCGGCATAATCGCCGGAGAGCACCAGCTCGTAGGAATTGCGGTAGAGCACCGAGGCTTCGTCCGTTCCGCTCGGAAGCGCCGCGACCACCGTGTCGTCCGCCGACATCGGCGCGCCGCCGGGCGCGGGAGCGATTGCGGTGTCATCGACGGACGCCCCGACAGGATTGCCGTTCGCATCGAACGTGATGGTGCCGAAATCGCGCGGCGGGGTGCCGAGGTCCGCACCCGGCTGGCCGAGCGCCGGGGCCTGGCCCTGCGCAAGGTCCTGCGTCGGGGCGGGCGTACCGGCCGGCGGCTCCAGCGAACCCTGCTGACCATCCGCTGCCGGACGCGGTGCGCCGGACGACCCGCCCTGGAGCTCCTGGAAGCGGAACTCGTTGTCTTCCTGCATGCGCCGCATCTGGTCCTGCATTTGCAGGACCTGGAAATTCAGCTCCTCGACCAGGCCGCTCAGGCGACGAACCTGCTCTTCGAGCTGCGCGACGCGCGGGTCTGCCACCTGCGCCTGGGCAGGCGCCATAGCGATCATCGGCAGGGCAACGATGACGCAGATGAATGCTCGCAAATTCATTCCGTTTCGTCCTCAAACTGGAAAGCCGCGGTGGAGGTCCCGCGGCGTCAGCACATTAACAGCCGCGTGAAGTTCGGCCAAATTTTGATTTGCGCTCGAACCGGCGTCAGAAACGCAAGAAGGGCGGCCCGAAAGCCGCCCCCCTGATGCATTCGGGCAACGCTGTTATCAGCTGCCGGCGCCGTTGATGACAGTGACCGCGCGGCGGTTCTGGGACCAGCAGGAGATGTCGTCGCAAACCGCAACCGGACGCTCCTTGCCATACGAGATGGTGCGCACGCGATTGCCGTCGACGCCGTTCGACACGAGGAAGTCGCGTGCAGCGGCCGCACGGCGGGCGCCGAGCGCGAGATTGTACTCACGCGTGCCGCGTTCGTCGGCATGGCCTTCGAGCGTGATCGAATAGGACCGGTACTGGTTCAGCCACTGCGCCTGGCGTGCGAGTGTCTGCTGCGCATCGGCGCGGATGACCGAGGAGTCCGTATCGAAGAAGATGCGATCGCCGACGTTGACCGTGAAGTCCTGGCTCGAGCCGGGCGTCGCAGCGCCGGCCCCACCGGCGCCACCCAGGCCGAGATCGGCAGCGTTGTTCGGGGTCTGCTTGCTGGCGCAGCCCGAGATGGCGAGTGCGGCGACGAGCGCGAGGGCGATTGGGTTGGTCCTGAGTGCTGCGATACGGCGCATGGCCGCCTCTCCTTCGCATTTCGAGTGAATACCTTGGTCGTCTAGTAACCACGTTGCGGTTAATGCACGATCAAGGAACAGGGTTAACGAGTGGTTCGCAGTCCGGCGAATCCGGCGTCCCCATGGCGATCCGAGGTCCGGTTTTCGTGGAAAACAAGGCGCAAATGCGGCGATGGGGACCAAAAGGCCCCCATCGCAAGTCTTCGGGTCGATAACGTCTTTGCTATTCGAGGATCGGCGACCATGCCGGGTCCGAGCCGAAATTCGGCGTCGGGATCGCCTGCTCGTTGCGGCCCGTGAGGTCGATCGAGTAGAGGCGCGGTCCGCCGCCCCCGGCCGCCTCGCGGAAGAACATGATCACGCGGCCGTTTGGCGCCCAAGTCGGGCCTTCCTGCAGGTAGCCGGTCGACAGGATGCGTTCCCCCGAGCCGTCGGTGCGCATGACGCCGATCTGGAACTGGCCGCCGGTCTGCTTGGTGAAGGCGATGAGATCGCCGCGCGGCGACCAGACCGGCGTGGAATAGGAGCCGTTACCGAAGGAGATGCGCTGCGGGTTCGAGCCGTCGGCATTGGCCACATAAACCTGCGGCTGGCCGCCACGGTCCGAGGTGAAGACGAGGCGCGCGCCATCCGGTGAATAGGAGGGAGAGGTGTCGATCGAATTGGAATCGGTGAGACGCGTCGTCGTGCGGCTGCGCAGATCCATCGAATAGATGTTCGAATTTCCGTCCTGGCGCAGAAGGCTCATCACGATGCGCTGGCCATCGGGCGAGAAGCGCGGCGCGAACGTCATGCCGGGGAAGTTGCCGACGAGTTCGCGCTGGCCGGTCTCGATCTGCAGGAGATAGACCTGCGGTTGGCCGCCCTCATAGGACATGTAGGTGATTTCCTGGCGCGTCGGCGAGAAGCGCGGCGTCAGCACGATCGAGCGACCATCGGAAAGGTGCCGGTGGTTGGCGCCGTCCTGGTCCATGATGGCCAGTCGCTTGACGCGGTTATCCTTCGGGCCGGACTCGTCGATGTAGACGATGCGCGTGTCAAAATAGCCCTTTTCGCCCGTCAGGCGCTCATAGATCGCGTCGGCGATGATGTGCGCGACGCGGCGCCAGTTCTCTCGGTTGGCGAAGAACTGCTCGCCGACGAGCTGCTGGCCCGCAAAGGTATCCCACAGGCGGAACTCGGCACGCAGGCGGCCATCCGCCTCCTGCGACACGCGTCCCGTCACCAGCGCCTGCGCGTTGATCACGCGCCAGTCGTCGAAGCGCGGCGCGACGTCGGGGTTTGAGATCCGCTCGATGAAAGCGGCGCGGTCGATCGGCGCGAACAGGCCGGAGCGGCGCAGATCGGCGGCAACGACACCGGCGATGTCGGCGCCGAGCTGGTCGGAGGCGAGGAAGTCCGTCACCGCGATCGGCATCGGCTCGACCACGCCCTGCGTCACGTCGATCTGGAGCTGCGCGCGTGCGGGCTGCGTGAAGCCGATTGCGATCGCGGCGGCAAGCGCGCCGATCGTGGCAAGGATGGTGGCAGTTCTCATCAGGTAACTCATTCGCTCGTCCCTTTTGGCGGGGATCGTTCAGAACATGTCGCGGGGGTCGAAGTTGAACTGGACGTCGGACCAGGCTTCGTACTTGTCGGACGGTGCATTGAAGGGCGCGCAGCGCAGGACGGCGCGACGTGCCGCATCGGCTGCCGCGCGTTCGGCAATCGAGCTGCCGCCGCCGGCCACCACCTGCGGGTCGCTTTCCAGCGCCCCGGTCGGCGTTAGTCGGATGCGGATTGAGACGACCATGTTCTCGGCGTCCGCAGCACCGACGGGCGGGTTCCAGCAGCGCTGCACCTGCGCGCGCAGCGCATCGATCTCGCTTTGCGAAAGCCTTGCACCCGTCGTGTTGCGCCCGCCAAGCGAAGCCTCCTGCGATGAACGCTGGGCGCCGCCGCCGGATGCGCGGTCGCGGTTGAGAAGCGCTGCGACCTGGTCCTCGACGCTCTCGGAATCTGCCTGGGTCTGTTCCTGCCGCGGCTGCTCGCGCGGCCTCTCTGGCGCACGCGCCGTTTCCTGGCGCGGCTGCTCGCGCGGACGCTGCGTTGGCACCGGGGCGGTCTGCGGAAGCTGGCGCGCTTCCTCGCGCGGCTGCTCGACTGGCGCCGGTTCCGGCGTTTCGACCGGCAGCGGCTCTGCTTCTGCGACGGCCGGCTGCGGCTCCGGCGGAGGAGGCGCAGCTTGCGGCTCGGGCTCGGGCACCGGCTCGGGCTGCGGAGCGGGTTCTGGCGGCGGGGGCGGCGGCACGGATGCCGTCTCGACCTCGCGCTCGCGCGGGTTTGGCGTCGGCGCGTTCTGCAGATCGACGGTGTTGTCGCCGACGTTCTGGGCGTTCTCAACGGTGTCAGGGCGGCTGGTCGGCAACGGAGCCGACGTCTCGGCCATCGGCGCCTGGCGATCGCCCTGAACGCTCTGCGAGAACTCCTCCACGGGCACGATGTCGACCGGGAAGGATTCGAAATCGGCGACGATCATCTCGCGCGGCGCCGACAGCGACACGAGGCCGAAGCCGAGCGCGGCTGCGTGCAGGACGAGCGATGTGGTGAGGCCGACCTTCATGTCAGGTCAGTTGTCCTGTTCCTGGAGCGTCACGAGGCCGAGATTGCGGTAGCCCGCCGACGAGATGCGGGCCATGACCTGCATGACCGTGCCGTAGTCAGCCGAACGGTCGCCGCGCACGAAGATGCGCTCTTCATAGCCCGTCGTGGCGATCGCCTGAAGCGTCGGCACGACATCCTCGATCGCGATCTCGGTCTCCTGAAGGTAAACCTGGCCCGCGCTGTTGACCGAGACGGTAATCGGCTGGGTCTCGGCGTTCAGCGAATTCGCCTGCGTCTCCGGAAGGTCGATCGGCACGCCCACGGTGAGAAGCGGCGCCGCCACCATGAATATGATCAGCAACACCAGCATGACGTCGACGAACGGCGTCACGTTGATCTCGGAAACCAGCGCGTGACGGCGACCACGGCGGCGATGGCCGCGGGAAGAACCGCCTGAACCCAGCGACATGCCCATCAGATCGTCTCCTCAGGCCGCCTGGCGCGGCTGCTGTGCGACCTTTTCGTCGATCTGGCGCGACAGGATGGCCGAGAACTCGTCCGAGAAGCCTTCCATGCGCGCGCCGAGCTTGCCGGCATCCGCCGACAGCTTGTTATAGGCGATCACGGCGGGAATAGCGGCGAGCAGGCCGAGCGCGGTCGCCAGAAGCGCCTCCGCGATACCGGGTGCCACGACGGCAAGGTTGGTCGATTTTGAGCCGGCGATGGCCTGGAACGAGGTCATGATGCCAACGACGGTGCCGAAGAGGCCGATGAACGGCGCCGCCGATCCGACCGAGGCGAGGAAGCCGAGGCGGCCCTCGAGCCGGTCCATTTCCCGCGACGTTGCGAGCTCCATCGCCTTGTCGATGCGCGTCTGCAGCCCGAGCGGCGACTTGGCGCCCTTCTCAAAGCTCTTCTTCCACTCGCGCATCGCGGCCACGAAGATCGCGCCCATGCCGGTCGTCTTGCGCTCGGCGAGCGTGCGATAAAGCTCTTCCAGCGACTGGCCTGACCAGAAAACCTGCTCGAAGCGGTTGAGCGCCATGTTCATGCGCTTGAAGGCGATTGTCTTGTCGATGATGATTGCCCAGGTCCAGACGGAGGCGACCACGAGGCCGATCATCACCAGCTTGACGATGAGGCCGGCCTGCATGAACAGGCCCCACAGCGAATGGTCTACGCCTGGAGCGGCGAGAAGTTCGGTTTCCATATCAACGTCCCCGGAGTGGGGTGCCGCGAGACGGGCGCCCCAGATCGTCCTGCATTCCGCTTTGTCCGGAAGGTGCCGCCACATGCCCGTCAGGCACCGATCTTGGCCTTGTCCGGGCCAAATTTGGTGAAAGGAAGGCGTGCACGCTCCGGACGGATTCGGTCCTGTCCGTTCATGAACAATTATGGTTAAGGATCGGTTAGGAGCCGGCCGGGGCGAAAAGCGGCAGCCAGTCCTTGGGGAAGCGTCGCGGCCGCCCTTCCCGGCTCATCGTCGCGGCTTCGACGATCGCTCCAACGAGGACCTCGCCGTCGCGCGCGATCTCCTGCGCCATCACGATCCGAGCACCCGATACCCGCTCGACGCGGGTGCGGACCTCGATCACATCGTCCATGCGAGCGGGTTGCCGGAAATCGATCTCCATACGCCGCACGACCCAGACGACCGCGTCCTCGGTTTGGGCAAGGGCCGAGTGATGGATGCCGACGAGCCGCAGGAAGTCGGTGCGCCCGCGCTCCAGGAACTCCAGATAGCGGGCATGGTAGACAACGCCGGAGAAGTCGGTGTCGGCGTAATACACCCGAGCGACGTAGCGATGCCCGCCATCGGCCAGCTCGCCCGACAGCGCCTGCACCGGCTCGTCGCTCATGACGCGCTCCCGGCCAGCACCCGCTCGAAGCGCTGCTCGCGCACGCCGCCGGACCACTGATCGATCTCTGCCTCGCTGACGAGAACGAAGCCCGCCTGCTCGTAAAGCCTGCGCGCAGGCCCGAGCCCGTCGAATGTCGTGAGATAGACACCCTTCCAGCCGGCAGCATCGGCATGCGCCAGTGCATCGCCCAGCAGCCGGCGCCCGAGGCCGCGTCCCTGCGCGTGATCGGCGACGATCAGCCAGCGCAAATGGCCGAGCGCTTCGTCTGCAGGGCCTTCAAGGCTGACCGTTCCCGCGAGCCGGCCGTCTTCATCCCATTCGGCCGCGAAATGGTCGACGCCGTCGCGAAAGCCGACGAGAAAGTCTGACAACTCGCGCGCCACCTTGGCCTCGAAGGCCAGGCCGAACTTCCAGTCGCGGCCATAATAGTCGGCATGCAGCGCCACGATCTGGGCGATCACGCCGGGGCGATAGGCGGCAGGGCTCACTGCTCCTCCTGGAACAGGCTGATCTGCTGCTGCACGAACTCCTTCGGCGCTTCCAGCCCCAAATGCCGCCACGCGTTGGCCGTCAGCACGCGACCGCGCGGCGTGCGCTGGATGAAGCCCTGCTGGATCAGATAGGGCTCGATGATGTCCTCGATCGCATCGCGCGGCTCCGAAAGGCCCGCCGCGATGGTTTCGATGCCGACTGGCCCGCCGCCGAAATTGCGCGCGACCATGTTGAGGTAGCGCCGGTCGAGGCTGTCGAGCCCGAGCGCATCGACCTCGAGCCGCGTCAGCGCCGCGTCGGCGACCTTGCGATCGACCGTCTCCGCACCCGCCACGGATGCGAAATCGCGTACGCGGCGCAGGAGCCGGCCCGCGATGCGCGGCGTGCCGCGCGCGCGCCTTGCGATCTCGACGGCCCCGTCATCGGTCATCGGAAGGCTGAGAATGCGCGCGCCGCGCCGCACGATCAGCTCCAGCTCGTCCACCGTGTAGAAATCGAGCCGCACCGGAATGCCGAACCGGTCGCGCAGCGGATTGGTGATCAGCCCCAGCCGCGTCGTCGCAGCCACCAGCGTGAAGCGGGCAAGGTCGATCTTCACCGACCGCGCCGCAGGCCCCTCGCCGATTATCAGGTCGAGCTGGAAATCCTCCATGGCCGGGTAGAGGATTTCCTCGACGGCCGGGCTGAGGCGATGGATCTCGTCGATGAAGAGGACGTCGCGGTCCTCGAGATTGGTGAGAAGTGCTGCAAGATCGCCCGCCTTGGCGATCACCGGGCCCGACGTCGAGCGGAAGTTGACGCCGAGCTCGCGCGCCATGATCTGCGCGAGCGTCGTCTTGCCGAGCCCGGGCGGACCGACGAAGAGCACATGGTCGAGCGCCTCGCCGCGTCCGCGGGCGGCTTCGATGAACACCTTCAGATTGGCACGCGCCGCAGCCTGCCCGACGAAATCGTCGAGCACCTGCGGACGCAGCGAAACGTCAATGTCCTCGCCGCGCTTTTCCGAACTGATGAGGCGGGGAGACGAACTCACGCCCTTGCATCCATGCTGGTTGCGACCCGCCCTTTTGGCGCCTCACGGGCGGCAATGTCCACCCGCCTTGCGCGCGGACTCACTTGGCGAGTTCCCGAAGCCCGAGCCGTATCAGCTTGGCAGAATCGGCATCCTCGCCGGCCGTCCTGACGGCAGCTGCCACCGCCTGCGCAGCGATATCGCGCGAATAGCCGAGATTGACGAGTGCCGACACGGCATCCGCCACAGGTGCGGGAGCCGTGCCGGCACCGATGTCCTGCGCAAACCCGATCGTCGCGGCAGCCTCGCCCGCAAAGGCCGGCGCCTTGGCCTTCAGCTCCGTCACGATACGCTCGGCCACCTTCTTGCCGACGCCAGGCGCCCGCGCCACCATGGTGATGTCACGCAGCGCGATCGCATTGGCGAGTTCCGCCGTCGACAGCGTCGACAGGACGGCCAGCGCGACCTTCGCACCTACGCCCTGAACGTTGTTGAGCAAGAGCCGGAACCACGCGCGCTCCAGCACCGAGCCGAACCCGTAGAGCCGGATCATGTCCTCGCGCACATAGGTCTCGATCTGCAGCACCGCCACCTCGCCCGGCACCAGCTTCGCCAGCGTCCGCGTCGAGCAATAGGCGACATAGCCGACCCCGCCGACATCGATCACGCAATGGTCGTCGTCGATCTCTTCGACGATGCCCTTAAGCTTCCCGATCATGGTGTCTCCGGAACGACGATGTCGAGTTCTGGGAAATAGCTTCGATAGCGAGCCGCATCCTGCGTCAGAATCCGATAGCCAGCATCGACTGCATGGGCTCCTATCAGGAAGTCAGGGAGGGTTCGCACTCTCGATCCGCCTGCACGGCGGTATCGCGCATGGGCGGCACCCGCCCGATAGGCAGCGTCCCAAGAAAGGTCCTCCCTGATAATGCCGACTTCCGACACGACCTCTTGGAGGCGCTCGACTGGCAGCGAAGGAGCCAGTTCCGACCAGACGATCTGATTGATGATGACTGGACCTTCGGCAATGCACCGCGCAAGCACATCACGCGCGGGGTCGCCTTCTGCTCCCGGTCACCAGGCATCGATAAGCACGTTGGTGTCAAGCAGGGTCGAGATCGTCACGCGGCCCTCGCAACCAATCGACATATGCCCTGCCGTCGAGCCCGTGGGTATCGACGATGCCTTTCAAGCTTTCCAGTTTGCTGCGAATGCGCGCGGTTCGCTCATGGACGGTCTCGTCGAGCCGACTGACATCCGTCCCTGCAACAAGCCGAACAACGCCTGCCTCTTCGACGAACTCCACCTCCGACCCCGCCTTAATTCCGAGATGGTCGCGGATAGGCTTTGGGATGGTCACCTGGCCTTTGGACGTCACGCGCATGGTAATACCTCTGCGGTAATACCTACAGAAGACACCGGAACAAGTCAAGAACAGAGCTACGCCAGCATCGCTGCCAGCCGGCCTCTGATGCTCTGCCGATGATGCGCGTGGCAGATGGCGATCGCAAGCGCATCGGCCGCGTCGTCGCCATCGAAGACGGCGCGCGGCATCAGCACCCGCACCATCATGTGGATCTGCTTCTTGTCGGCATGCCCTGAGCCGACGACGGATTTCTTGACGGCGTTCGGCGCGTATTCGGCGACCGGCAGGTCGGCCAGCGACGGCACCAGCATCGCGATGCCGCGCGCCTGGCCGAGCTTCAGCGTCGCGGCCGCGTCCTTGTTGACGAAGGTCTGCTCGATCGCCGCCTCATCGGGGCGATGGCTCGCGAGGACTTGTTGCAGTCCGTCATGGAGCTGGCGCAGGCGATGGGCGAGTTCGGCTTTGTCTTCCGACCGAACGGTGCCGGAAGCAATGAAGCGAAGCGAGGAGCCCTCGGTTTCGATCACGCCCCAGCCGGTGCGTCGGAGGCCGGGGTCGATGCCGAGGATGCGAATCGATGTTGCCATGCCGCGCACTCTAGCGGGGCATGGCGCCCGGCGCGATCAGCCTCGGGCGAACGCAGTCTTCAGGAGCGTCAGCTGCTCGGAGACCGGATTGTTGCCGGGCTCTTCGGCGACAAAACCGCCATAGATCTCCTCGTCCATGCGCCGCACCAGCGCCTGCAGGCGCAGCGAGCGGATGACGAGGTCCTTGAAGCCTTCGGGCAAATCCATCCAGCCGGGCGTGTCGTCCTGGGCCGAACCTGTATCGAGGCGAACCTTGAGCTTCTCGGTGGCGACCTGGTCGCGGGTCATTTCGCCGGAATTGGCTGCCCGCTGCAGGAGCAGCCAGGATGCGACCTGCATCAGCCGTGTCGTCAGGCGCATCGATTCGGCCGCATAGAGCGTCGAGCCAAGTCGCGTCAGCGACTTCGCCTCCGCACGGCCTGGACCATCGAGATATTCGGCCGCCTCTTCGACGAGCCCCATGCCCTCTTCGTAGAGCGGCTGGAAGGAGCGCGAGAAGATGCGCCGTTCGGCCAGCTTGATCGTCTGCGCCTCGGCCGTTGCGGGTTCGCTCATATGTGGTTCCAAATCGTCCTGCCGCCCGTGCTGCCTTCGCGAATCAGTGGCTGCTTTGCAAGCACCGATCTTTAGTCGAGGAGCCTCAGGAACATGATCGTGAGGCGGCGCGATGGCAAGCATATGCTGAATGAAGGGTTAACGCCGCTGCGTGGTTGCACCGCAAGCCAAAAAAAAGAGCCGCGGGGAGCGGCTCTCAGGAGTTTAACAGGGAGGCGTCAAACGGAGTGGCTCGCCACTCGGTAAGAATCCAGATGACTGGATGGCGTCAGTTAACGCCCGTAAAGCTTAATGCCCGGTTAACCCGCAAAATTTTGCGCGAACTTTCATGATGTGGCGGCAAGCTCCTTTGCCTGCTGCCGCAGCACGAATTTCTGGATCTTGCCGGTCGAGGTCTTGGGTATCTCGGCGAAGACGACCCGCTTCGGGCATTTGAAGCGCGCGAGCAGCGTGCGGCAATGCTCGATGATCTCCGTCTCGCTCGCCTCGCGGCCCGACTTCAGCTCCACATAGGCGACAGGGCTCTCGCCCCACTTCTCGTCGGGCATCGCGACGACGCCGCAGGACGCAACCGCAGGGTGCTTGTAGAGCGCGTCCTCGACCTCGATCGACGAAATGTTCTCGCCGCCGGAAATAATGATGTCCTTGGAGCGATCCTTGAGCTGGATATAGCCGTCGGGATGCATCACGCCGAGATCGCCCGAATGGAACCATCCGCCGGCAAACGCCTCGTCGGAGGCCTTCCGGTTCTTCAGATACCCCTTCATGACGATGTTGCCCCGGAACATGACCTCGCCAATCGTCTCCCCATCGGCGGGCGTCGACTCCATGGTCTGCGGGTCGAGCACGGTCAGCCCTTCGAGCGCGGCATAGCGCACCCCCTGCCGCGCCTTGCGCGCCGCCTTGTTGGCCTTGTCGAGATGGTCCCAGTCGGCATGCCATTCATTGACGACCGCCGGACCATAGGTCTCCGTCAGCCCGTAGAGATGCGTCACCTGGAACCCGGCATCGGCCATGCCGGAGAGCACCGTCTCCGGCGGCGGCGCCGCGGCCGTGTTGAAGGTCACCGTCTGCGGGAAATCGCGGCGCTCCTCGTCCTTGGCGTTGATCAGCGTCGACATGACGATCGGCGCGCCGCAGAGATGGGTGACGCCATGATCGGCGATCGCGTCGTACATGCTCTTTGCCCGCACCCAGCGCAGGCACACATGCGTGCCGCCCGTGACAGCCAGCGTCCACGGGAAGCACCAGCCATTGCAGTGGAACATCGGCAGCGTCCACAGATAGACCGGGAAGCGCCCCATGCCGGCATGGATCGTGTTGGAATAGGCCATCAGGGCAGCACCCCGATGGTGATAGACGACGCCCTTCGGGTTGCCGGTTGTGCCCGACGTGTAGTTAAGCGAGATCGCATCCCACTCGTCGTCCGGCATCGACCAGGCGAACTCCGGATCGCCCGAGCCGACGAACGCCTCATAGTCAAGCGAACCGATCCGCTCGCCCTTCGGGTAGGGCGCGTCGTCGCCATAGTCCGGATCGTCGAAATCGATGACGAGCGGCTTCACCCTGGTCTGCTTCAGGGCTTCGGCAACAACGCTTGAAAATTCGCGATCGACGATCAGAACCTTGCTTTCGGCATGATCGAGCTGGAAGGCGATGATCGCCGCGTCGAGCCGTGTGTTCAGCGAGTGGAGCACCGCCTTGACCATCGGCACGCCGAAATGAGCCTCCAGCATCGGCGGCGTGTTCGACAGCATGACCGACACCGTGTCGCCTTTGCCGATGCCGCGCGCCGCAAGCGCCGAGGCGAGCCGCAGCGAGCGCTCCCAGAACCGGCGGTAGGTCGTCTTCGACGCGCCATGGATGATCGCCACTTGGTCCGGAAATACTTTGGCCGCGCGCTCCAGATAGGTCAGCGGCGTCAGCGGCTGGAAATTTGCCGCGTTGCGGTCGAGATCGATCTCATAGGCGTTGGCCATCATGCTCCTCCGGGCTCCCTTCCGCCGATTAGCATGGGCCCGATCGTGCGTCATCAGTGGCAAAACCGCGCTCGGCGATGTAGAGCGGGCTCGACTTCGCCTGCCCCATTCACACCATGATCGGCGGTAATCACTGCCGCTGTCCCAGGACCAACGCCCATGTCTGAGCCGAGCATCCCCAACCGCTGCCGCATCGTGCTGATCGTGCCCGCCTCGCTCGATGGTGCGGACGGGCTCGCGAGCCTTACAGCCGCGCTTGATGCTGGCGACGTCGCTTCGCTGATCGTGCCTTCGCCCGAAGGGGATCCGGCAGCGGCGCAGAAGCGCGCCGAGGCGATCGTGAAGATCGGCCAGGAGCATGGCGTTGCTGTCATGGTGGCCGACGAGTTGCGCGTCGCCATGCGCGCCAACGCCGACGGCGTCCATTTCGACGGCAATGCCGAGGGCCTGGCGGACGTCGTCGACCGCGCGCAGGGCCGCATCATGGTCGGCGCCAGCGGCGCCAAGACGCGGCACGAAGCGCTCGAACTCGGCGAGGCGCAGCCGGACTACGTGTTCTTCGGCCGCATCGGCCACGACCAGAAGCCAGAGCCGCATCCGCGCAATTTGTCGCTCGCCGAATGGTGGGCCGAGATGACGCAGATCCCGTGCATCGTGCAGGCCGGCTCCGACTTCTCCGGTCTCGCCGCCGCTGCCGCCACCGGCGCGGAGTTCGTCGCGCTCGGCGCCGCCATCTTCGGCGAGGGCTACGACCCCGCAGCCCGCATCGTGCAGGCGAACCGCCTGCTCGACGGGGCCGCACCTGCCTTCGAGGGTGCCTGATGAGACCCGGCCGCCTCGCTTACGTCGCCGCGCTGCTGCTTGCCGCGCCGGCCATGGCGCAGGAGCAGCCCGCAGCGCCCGCCGAGCCGGGCACGAGCAGCGTCGCGCCAAGTCGCTTCGGCCAGCGCTTGCCGGATCCGGCCTACGGCGCCTTCCAGCGCGGCCGTTACATAACCGCGCTCAACCTGGCGCTCGAAGCATCAGGCCGCGGTGAGATTTCAGGCAAGCTTCTCGCCGCCGAGATCTACGCGCGCGGCCTCGGCGTGAAGCGCGATCTCGCAGAGGCCGCGCGCCTTTACGGCGAGGCGGCCGAAGCCGGCAGCACGGAAGCCCAGTTCGAGCTGGCCATGATGAAGATCGCCGGCCAGGGCACCGAGCGCGATCGCGACGGCGCCTTCGATCTCATGGCGCGGGCAGCGGAATCCGGGCACGGCATGGCGCAGTTCAACTACGCGCAGATGCTCGTCGAGCGCGCGCCGAACGAAGAAGGCCGGCAGCGCGCCGCTGAATTCTTCGAGCGCGCCGCCCGCACGGGGCTCGCCGACGCCCAATATGCCTTTGCGATCGTGCTCGCCGAAGGCACCGGCCGCGAACGCAACGAGGAACAGGCGCGTCAGTGGCTCGCACGCTCCGCGGCACAGGGCTTCGATACGGCCGAGGTCGAGTTCGGCACATGGCTTGTCGAGGGCCGGGGCGGCGAGCGCGATTTCGAGGAAGGCTTCGCCTGGATCCGCCGCGCGGCGGTCGGCGGCAACGTCGCGGCCCGCAATCGCCTCGCCAAGCTCTACCGCGACGGCCTCGGCGTCGAGCCCGACCCTGTGGCCGCGGCCAGCTGGTACCTGACCGCCCGCCGCGCCGGCCTCGTCGATCCGGTCATGGAAGACCATCTCGCGGGCCTGACGGACGAGCAGATCGCCCAGGCCGAGATCGCCGCGCGCGCCATCCGCTGACCCTGCAACGCTTGCAAGACCGCCGCTTTTGTGGTCTTGGGGCGCCAGAAAGCCCGGCTGCCGGGCCTGTTCCCAGTAGCTTCGGAAACGTCACATGGCCAAGATCAACGGCAACGAAATTCGTCCCGGCAACGTCATCGAGCACGATGGCGGCCTCTGGGTCGCGGTCAAGACCAATGCGGTGAAGCCCGGCAAGGGCGGCGCCTACAACCAGGTCGAGCTGAAGAACCTCATCAACGGCACCAAGCTCAACGAGCGCTTCCGCTCCGCCGAGACGGTCGAGAAGATCCGCCTCGAGCAGAAGGATTTCTCCTTCCTCTACGAGCAGGGCGACGCGCTGGTGTTCATGGACACCGAAAGCTACGAGCAGCTCGAGCTGCAGAAGGATTTCGTCGGCGACCGCGCCGCCTTCCTGCAGGACGGCATGATGGTCACGGTCGAGCTATACGAGGACAAGCCGATCGGCATCTCGCTGCCCGACCAGGTGACGCTGACGATCTCGGAGGCCGATCCCGTGGTCAAGGGCCAGACGGCAGCCTCGTCCTACAAGCCGGCCGTCCTCGAAAACGGCATCCGCGTCCTGGTTCCGCCCTTCATCTCGTCGGGCGAGCGCATCATCGTCGACACCAACGAACTGACCTACGTTCGCCGCGCCGACTGAGGCGCGACCGCCGGCGCGCCGGCATGGTGACCCGACCTTTCCCGCGACGCCGGTGACCCCGGCGTCGCACCCGTTCATGGAGTAGACCTTGGCCCGTTCAGCCCTCCTCAACGTCATGGTGCAGGCCGCGATGAAGGCCGGCCGCTCGCTGGCACGCGATTTCGGCGAGGTGCAGAACCTGCAGGTCTCGCTCAAGGGCCCCGGCGACTATGTCAGCCAGGCCGACCGCCGCGCCGAGGAGATCGTCCATTCCGAACTCGCCCGCGCACGGCCCGGCTATTCCTTCCTGATGGAGGAAGGCGGCGAGATCGTCGGCGACGACCCGCAACACCGCTGGCTGGTCGACCCGCTCGACGGCACCACCAATTTCCTGCACGGCATCCCGCTTTTCGCGGTGTCGATCGGGCTGGAGCGCCAGGGCCAGATGGTCGCCGGCGTCATCTACAATCCGGCAATGGACGAGCTCTACACCGCCGAGCGCGGCGGCGGCGCCTTCGTGAACGATCGCCGCATGCGCGTGGCCGCGCGCCGCAGCCTGACCGACTGCGTCATCGGCACGGGCATCCCGCATCTCGGCCGCGGCAATCACGGCCGCTCGCTGATCGACCTGCGCCACGTCATGGGCGAGACGGCCGGCATCCGCCGCCTCGGTTCGGCGGCGCTCGACCTCGCCTATGTGGCGGCCGGCCGCATGGACGGCTTCTGGGAAGATGCGCTGGCGCCGTGGGACATGGCAGCCGGCATGCTGATGGTGCGCGAAGCCGGCGGCTTCGTCTCCGACCGCGACGGCGGCCGCGACATCTTCGAGACCGGCAGCATCGTCGCCGGCAACGAGAAGATCCACGGCGAACTCCTCCAGGTCCTCCAGCGCCCCGTCCCGACGCGCTGAATTCTGTCCCACATCCGCATGTGACGGGCCTGCCACACTGGCGTGAATTCCTTTAGCCGGCACCGTGCGCGCCCAACACACCTCTTGCAACACGCCGCGACTCGATGTTCCGCTAGGACATCACTGAGGTTGCAGGGGCCCTGATCATGCGTCACTTTTCCAAGCTGCTTTCCACGACGGCGATCGCCGCGTCCGTATCAGTCGGTTCGGCGCTCGCCGCCGATATCATCATCGCTGAGCCGATCACGTCGCTCGAGACCAAGGAGGTGGTCTTCAGCGGCGTCGTAGAATTCTACGGAGGCTACACGTTCTATGCCGATGGCGAAGGCAATGCGGACGACCTGGACGAGGATAATGGTTTCGTTGGAGGAGCTGCCCGTATCAACGTTCCCTGGACCTCCTCGTTCTCGACGCAGTTCGACCTGGAGGGGCAGTCGAACCTTTCCTCCGACCTAAGTGGTGAGCAACTCGAGAACGCTTTTGTCGGCGGTATACACGCCAGCATCCGCAACCCCGACAGCTGGCTCCTGGGCGCGTTCGGTGGCGCGGGCACCGCTACCGCCGTCGAAGAAGATATCGCCACGCTGTTGTTCGCCGGCGTGGAAGGACAACTCTACCTTCAGGACTTCACGCTTTATGGCCAGCTTGGCTATCTGGACGCCGAGGAGCAGGACGGAGACGATTGCGATTGCTTCCACAACGCATGGTTTGCGCGAGCAGTCGGTCGTTATTTCGTGACGCCCGACACGTTAGTCCAGGCCGAATTGTCCTACGCTGACGGCGAACAGGACACGGGTGATAGCTACGACATGAATATCATTGGCTGGGGAGCCCGTCTGGAGCACTCCTATAGCTCTGTGCCGCTGACGACGTTCGTGGGCTATGAGGGCGCGCGCTACAGCAATGACAGCGACGGCGACTTCGACGATGGCTCCTTCATCGAGCACACCATCGTCGCCGGATTGAAGTTCAAGTTCGGCACGGACAGCCTGAAAGATAACGACCGTTACGGAGCCACGCTTGATCTCCCCCGATTCGGGCGTTGGGTAGCCAGTGGCGAAGCCCTAGACTGATCGAGGAACATCGATGCAGGGCTCCAGTCGGTGCCCTGCATCTCTGGCTTGTCGACCGCCGCTCTACTCCTTTCAATTTGACCACAATTGCGCTTAGGATCGCATGGCATAGCGCAGCGGGCGGCTCAGAGGCGGACGGATGGCAGTTTGGAAATCGCTGGGGGCAGGACGTCTCTCGGATGAGGACGAGTTCGACCCCCGCTACCTGACGTCGCCCCGCGTCTTCCTGTTCTCGATGGTGATCTTCCTGATCATCTGCGGGTTCCTGGCGGCGATCCTCTACCGCCAGATCGCATCCGCCTTCCAGACCAATCCGGGCCTCAACGGCCTCATCTTCGGCGTGCTCGCCGTCGGCATCCTGCTCGTCTTCGGACAGGTCTTCCGGCTGTTTCGCGAGGTGCGCTGGGTCAACTCGTTCCGCGCCGGCTCCGAGGTCACCGAGCCCGTTCTGCTCGCGCCGATGAAGACGCTGCTCAGCCGCTCGTCCTCCATGTCGCTGTCGACGAGTTCGATGCGCTCGATCCTCGATTCGATTGCCAACCGGTTGGATGAAAGCCGCGACATCTCGCGCTACCTCATCGGCCTCCTGGTGTTCCTCGGCCTGCTCGGCACATTCTGGGGCCTGCTCCAGACGATCGGCTCCATCGGCGATACGATCCAGTCGCTCGATCCGGGCTCCGGCGACGCCACCGCCGTCCTCGATTCGCTGAAGCTTGGCCTGTCGACGCCTCTGGCCGGCATGGGCACGGCGTTCTCGTCCTCGCTCTTCGGCCTGTCCGGTTCGCTTATCCTCGGCTTCCTCGACCTGCAGGCCGGCCGCGCGCAGAACCGGTTCTATACCGAACTCGAAAACTGGCTGTCGACCGTCACGGACCTGTCGTCCGACCTGCACGTCGAGGCTGGCTCCGGCTCGTCTGAAGAAATCCGCGCGCTGTCCGATCGCCTGCGCTCCATGCAGGAACAAGGCGGCTCGTCGGCAAATCCGCGCGTTGCCGCCGCAATGGCGACACTGGCCGACGGTATTGCCGGTCTCGTCAAGAACATGCGGGCGGAACAGCAGATCATGCGCGACTGGGTGGAGGCGCAGGCGGCGGAGCAGAAGAAGCTGCGCGTGACGCTCGAGAAGATCTCCGACGCACTGTCGAAGCAGGATCGCAACTGACATGGCGCTGGCACGCGGCAGGCGAACCCAGAGGACGATCGACTACTGGCCGGGCTTTGTCGACGCGCTGTCGACGCTGCTGCTGGCAATCATGTTCCTGCTGTCGGTCTTCGTGCTCGCGCAGTTCCTGCTGACCCAGGAAATCTCCGGCCGCGACCAGGTACTGAACCGCCTCAACGCCCAGATCAACGAATTGACGCAGCTTCTGGCGCTGGAACGCGGCAACACGCAGGACCTGGAGGATTCGCTTGCGTCGCTGCAGGCTTCGCTGAGTGCTGCCCAGACGGAACGCTCGAGGCTTCAGGACCTGCTCGACGCGGGCGCAGGCGCAGGTGCCGCGGCGACCAGCCAGATCGGCCAGCTGACCGGCGAGCTCGACACCGAGCGCCAGGTGAGCCAGCGCGCGCTCTCGCAGGTCGAACTCCTCAACCAGCAGATCGCAGCCCTTCGCAACCAGATCGCCGCGCTCGAATCCGCGCTCGACGTCTCCGAGCAGCGCGACGTGGAGGCCAACGCCAAGATCGCCGATCTCGGTCGTCGCCTGAACGTCGCGCTTGCCCAGCGTGTGCAGGAACTGAACCGCTACCGCTCCGACTTCTTCGGCCGCCTTCGCGAGATCCTGTCCGACCGCGAAAACATCCGCATCGTCGGCGACCGCTTCGTCTTCCAGTCGGAAGTGCTGTTCCCGTCCGGTTCCGAGATCATCAATCCTGCCGGCCGCGAGGAAATGCAGAAGCTCGCCAGTGCCATTCTGGAACTCCAGCGCGAGATCCCGCCGGAGATCGCCTGGGTGCTGCGCGTCGACGGGCACACCGACAACATCCCACTTTCCGGCACCGGGCGCTTCCGGGACAATTGGGAGCTCTCTTCGGCACGCTCGACATCCGTCGTGAAGTATCTCATCGAAAATGGCGTTCCGCCCGAGCGCCTCGTCGCCGCCGGTTTCGGTGAGTTCCAGCCGCTCGACACCACCGACACGCCCGAAGCCCGCAACCGCAATCGCCGCATCGAGCTCAAGCTCACCGAGCGCTGACCCCGGCTTGCGTCCTCTCCGCACCCCGCTAGCATCCTGGACGGGAGGACTGCGGATGGAAGAGTTTGATGCGATCGTCGTTGGCGGTGGGCTAGCGGGGCTGGCAGCTGCGGCCGAGCTTGCCGACCGTGGGCGGAAAGTCGCGATCCTGGACCAGGAAAGCGAGAACTCGCTCGGCGGGCAGGCCTACTGGTCTCTGGGCGGCCTCTTCATGGTCGACACTCCCGAGCAGCGGCGCATGCGCATCCGCGACAGCCGCGACCTCGCGCTTCAGGACTGGATGGGCTCTGCGCAGTTCGACCGCGAAGAGGATCACTGGCCCCGGCGCGTCGCCGAGGCCTTTATCGATTTCGCAGCCGGCGAGATGCGGCCCTGGCTGACGGTGATGGGGATGCGGTTCTTTCCGGTAGTCGGCTGGGCCGAGCGCGGCGGCGGCCTCGCCCACGGTCATGGCAATTCGGTCCCGCGCTTCCACATCGCCTGGGGCACCGGCCCGGGCGTGGTGGAGCCGTTCGAGCGCCGCGTGCGCGAGCATGTCGCCGCCGGCCGCATCGCGCTGCGCTTCCGCCACCGCGTCACCGGCATTACGGTGACCAACGGCGCCGCAACCGGCGTCAGCGGCGAGGTGCTGGAGCCGTCAACCGCCGCCCGCGGCGTGCAATCGTCTCGGTCCGTCACCGGCAGCTTCGAATTGAAGGCGGCTGCCATCATCGTGACTTCCGGCGGCATTGGCGGCAATCACGACCTCGTCCGCCGCAACTGGCCGGTCGAGCGCCTCGGCCCTGCGCCGCGCCGCATGGTGGCCGGCGTACCGCACCACGTCGATGGCGCCATGGTCGAGATCACGCAGCGCACGGGCGCGGTCGTCATCAATGCCGACCGCATGTGGCATTACACGGAGGGGCTGAAGAACTGGAACCCGATTTGGCCGAACCACGGCATCCGCATCCTGCCGGGGCCGTCCTCGCTGTGGTTCGACGCGCTAGGCGAGCGGATGGAGGCCCCTTGCTTGCCGGGCTTCGACACGCTGTCGACCCTGAGGCGCATCCTGTCGACCGGGCATGACTGGTCTTGGTTCGTGCTGACGCGCTCGATCATCCGCAAGGAGTTCGCCCTGTCGGGCTCGGAGCAGAACCCGGACCTCACCTCGAAGAGCTGGCTCAACGTGCTCAGGAGCCGTCGCGGCAAGGGCGTCCAGGCGCCGGTCCAAGCTTTCCTCGACCATGGCGAGGATTTCGTCGTGCGCGACGATCTCGACGCCCTCGTCGACGGCATGAATGCCTTGACGGGCGAAGCCCTGATTGAGGGCCGGCGCCTGCGCACGCAGATCGAGGCACGCGACCGCGAGATCGACAACCTCTTCTCCAAGGATGCGCAGGTCACCGCCATCCGCGGCGCGCGCGCCTATCTGGGCGACCGGCTGATCCGCACCGCAAAGCCACATCGCATTCTCGACCCGGCACACGGCCCGCTGATCGCCGTCCGCCTCAACATCCTCACCCGCAAGACGCTCGGCGGCCTCCACACCGACCTTGACGGGCGCGTGCTCGACGGCGCCGGCGCGCCAATTCCGGGCCTCTACGCCGCAGGCGAGGTCGCGGGCTTCGGTGGCGGTGGCTACCATGGCTACAACGCGCTAGAGGGAACCTTCCTCGGCGGCTGCATCTTTTCAGGCCGCAATGCCGGGCGCCATGCCGCCGGCTGACATTTCAGGGACCGCCCATGGACCAGCTCACCAACAGCGACATCGCCGAACTGACCGCCTTCCGCCGCAAGCTCCACGAAAATCCCGAGATTTCAAATGAGGAAGAGCAAACGGCAATCGAGGTCGTCTCGTTTCTCACCCCGACCGAGCCGGACCAGATCCTGACTGGCCTCGGCGGCCATGGCGTCGCCGCGATCTACGACAGCGGCCGGCCAGGTCCGACCGTCCTGTTCCGCTCCGAGCTCGACGCTCTACCGATCGAGGAGACCGGCGACGTGCCGCACCGCTCCAGGGTGCCGGGCAAGTCGCACATGTGCGGCCATGAGGGCCACACGACGATCCTGGCCGCACTCGGCCGCCAGTTCGGCCGCCAGCGCCCGGCGTCCGGACGTGTGGTGCTGATGTTCCAGCCGGCCGAGGAGACCGGCAACGGGGCAGCCGGCGTCGTCGCCGATCCGCGCTACGATACGATCCTGCCGGATTACGCCTTCTCGCTGCACAATCTGCCCGGCACCCCGCTCGGCCACGTCCGGCTGAAGGAGGGCGTGGTCAACTGCGCGTCGCGCGGCATCCGCATCGTGCTGGGCGGCAAGACGGCGCATTCCTCCATGCCCGAGACTGGCGTCTCGCCCATGCACGCCGTCTCCGTGCTGATGCCCGCTTTGACCGGTCTCGGAGGCGGGCGCTTCTCGGACGACGATTTCGCGATGGTCACCGTCACGCATGTCGAGATGGGCGAAGCCGTCTTCGGCATAGCGCCCGGCCGCGCAGAAGTCTGGGCGACGCTGCGCACGCGGCTCGACGACCGCATGGCGGCACTCGCCGCCGCAGCCGAGGCGATGGCGCGCGAGGCGGCCAGCCGCTCGGGGCTCACCTGCGAGATCGACTATCACGAGATCTTCGTCGCGAGCCTCAACCATCCCGATGCCGTCGCCGAGCTGCGCAAGGCCATGGACGCCGAAGGCGTGACCCATGACGAGGCGGAACTACCGATGCGCGCGTCCGAGGATTTCGGCCATTTCGGCCACCGTTCGAAATCGGCGATGCTCTTCCTCGGCGCCGGCACCGACCATCCGCAGCTGCACAATCCGGACTATGACTTCCCGGATGACCTCATCCCGATCGGCGCGCGCATCTTCGCTCGCGCCGCGCGCAACATCCTCGGCTGAGCCCTATTCGGCAGCACCCCTGAAGGCATCGGCGCCGCGGTCGAACTGCAGGCGCGCAAGCCGCGCATAGACACCGTTCTTCGCCACCAGGGAGGCATGCGTGCCTTCCTCGATGATCCGGCCTTCGTCGATGACGAGGATGCGGTCGGCCTTGAGCACGGTTGCCAGCCGATGAGCGATGACGAGCGTCGTGCGCCCCTCCATCAGCCGCTCGAGCGCAGTCTGCACCAGCGTCTCGCTTTCGGCGTCGAGCGCCGACGTCGCCTCGTCGAGAAGCAGGATCGGCGCGTCGCGCAGGATCGCGCGCGCAATCGCGATGCGCTGGCGCTGGCCGCCGGAAAGCGTGATGCCGCGCTCGCCGAGCATGGCGTCATAGCCGCCCGAAAGCCGCGTCAGAAACTCATCCGCATGCGCGTCGCGCGCCGCCGCCTCGATGTCGGCATCGCTCGCTCCCGGCCGGCCGAAGCCGATGTTTTCCCGCGCGCTTGTCGCGAAGATCGTCGTGTCCTGCGGCACGATCGCGATGCGCGCGCGGATAGCCTCGGGATCGGCCTTCGGCAGCTCCACGCCGTCGATCAGGATGCGGCCGCTGTCGGGATCGTAGAAGCGCAGGATAAGCGAGAAGATCGTGCTCTTTCCGGCGCCCGACGGCCCGACGATTGCCACCGTCTCGCCGGAGCGGACCGAGAAGGAGAGGTTCTTGAGCGCCGCTTGTGCCGGCCGCAGCGGGTAGGAAAACGACACGTTGTCGAAGGCAAGCTCACCGCGTGAAGGCTCCGGAAGCGGCACGGGGTGCATCGGCGCCTGGATGGCGGGCTCCTCGGCCAGAAGCTCCGTCAGCCGCTCCGCCGCACCCGAAGCCTGCGAAAGCTCGCCCCAGACCTCCGAAAGCGCGCCGAGCGCCCCGGCCGCAAAGACGGCATAGAGCAGGAACTGACCGAGCGTGCCCGGCGACATCTCGCCCGAGAGCACATCGCGCGAGCCGATCCACAGCACCGCCACCACCGAGGAAAAGATCGTCAGGATGGCGAAAAAGGTCAGCAGCGCCCGCGCCAGCACCGACGACCGGGCCGCCTGGAACGCGCTGTCGACCGCATCGGCAAAGCGCTCCGACACCATGCCGACATTGGTGAAGGCCTGCATGGTCCGGACCGCGCCGATCTGCTCGCTGGCGAATGCGCTTGCCTGGGCGAGCGTATCCTGCGCCTTGCGCGACTTGCGCCGCACCGACCGACCGAAGGCGACGAGCGGCAGGACGACAATGGGAATCGCGAGAATGACGAGGCCGGAAAGCTTGGGGCTCGTCACCACCATCATCGTCAGAGCCCCGAGTCCGAGGATCGTGTTGCGCAGCGCCATGGAGGCGGTGGCCCCAACGGCCGACTTGATCTGCGTCGCATCCGCCGTCAGCCGCGAGACGATCTCGCCGGACTGGTTGGCGTCGAAGAAGGCCGGCGACAGCCGCGCGACATGGGCGAACACGTCGCGGCGAAGGTCTGACACAACCCGCTCGCCGAGCGTGATGACGAAATAGTATCGGGCTGCCGAAGCGCCGGCCAGCACGACGGCGATGACGATCATCATCGAGAAGTAGTTCGCGATCAGGTCGGAATCGGCAGCCGAGAAGCCGTTGTCGATCATCCGCCGCACCGCGATCGGAAGCGTCAGCGTCGTCATCGCCGCCAGCAGCAACGAGACGAGCGCGCCGGCGACCAGCAGGCGGTAGGATTTCAGGTACGGGAAGATGCGGGCAAGCGGTCGCAGGTTGCGCCGTTTGGCGGCTCCCTCGGCGATGCCCTCGGCCATATCTTCCCCCGTCATGCGCGCCGCTTGATGCGGCCTTGTGCGGGCAGACCGGGTGATGTATAGGCCGGCCCATCCTTTTCTTCATGGAAGCCGTAGCCGCCATGCGCTGCTGCTTCAAGCGTTGATTGGGGAAAGATCGCCGCAGGCGTTCCACCCCCCGGCCTCGCTGACAACCGATTGGACGAGACGATGAAGGCCGATATCCATCCCGACTACCACACGATCAAGATCGTCATGAACGACGGCACCGAGTACGTCACGCGCTCGACCTGGGGCAGCGAAGGCGACACGATGAACCTCGACATCGACCCGACCACGCACCCGGCATGGACCGGCGGTCAGCAGACCCTCATGGATCGCGGCGGCCGTCTGTCGAAGTTCAAGAAGCGCTACGAAGGCCTCGGCATCTAAGCCGGCCCGTCTCAGACCAACAAAAAAACCCGCCTTCGAGGCGGGTTTTTTGTTGGTCGTTCGACCTGTGATGGCGGCTCGCGGCTGACCCGCGAGCAACGCCTTAGGCAGCCGACAGCTTCGCCATCGTCTCTTCGTCGACCTCGAAATTGGCGTAGACGTTCTGCACGTCGTCGTCGTCTTCGAGCGTCGCGATCATCTTGAGGATCGACTGCGCGCGCTCCTCATCGACCGGCGTGCCGTTCTGCGGCCGCCAGACCGTCTTCACCGTCTCCGCCTCGCCGAGCGACGTTTCGAGCGCGCTCGTCACCTCGCCGATGCTCTCGAACGCGCAGATGATCGTGTGGCCGCTCTCGTCGGAGGTCACGTCGTCCGCGCCCGCCTCGATCGCGGCTTCCATTACCTTGTCGCCGTCGCCGACCGAAGCCGGATAGACGATTTCGCCGACGCGATCGAACATGAAGGCGACCGAACCTGTTTCGCCGAGCGCGCCGCCGGCCTTGGTGAAGGCCGCGCGCACGTTGGCCGCCGTGCGGTTGCGATTGTCGGTCAGCGCCTCGACAATGACCGCGACGCCGCCAGGGCCATAGCCCTCGTAACGCACGTCCTCGTAGTTCTCGCCCTCATTGCCAGCAGCCTTCTTGATGGCGCGCTCGATATTGTCCTTCGGCATCGACTGCGCCTTGGCATTCTGCACGGCGAGACGCAGGCGCGCGTTCATTTCCGGGTCGGGCAGGCCAGCCTTTGCGGCGACGGTGATTTCGCGAGCGAGCTTGGAGAACATCTTGGAGCGCACGGCGTCCTGGCGCCCCTTGCGATGCATGATGTTCTTGAATTGTGAATGGCCGGCCATCGGGGTTCCTGAAAACTGAGGATTGGCGTTTCGGAAAATCGCGCGGTTTATAGTTATTGTGGCCCGAAACGTCCAGAAGGAGCGCATCTTTGCCGACGAATGGATCGACAATGCCGCCACTGCCATTGGGCGGAGGATGCCAGTGCGGCAACGCGCGCTATCGCATCACAGCCGCACCTTACGTCTTCTACCTCTGCCACTGCCGCGAGTGCCAGCGCCAGACGTCGAGCGCCTTCGGCGAGTCGCTGCGCATGCACCGCGACGCGCTGGAGGTGACCGGGACCCTCGCCACGCATGTGCGCGTCTCCGATCGCGGCACGCGCCGCGAGGGCCATTTCTGCCCCGCTTGCGGCGTACGCATCTTCCACGGCACGGCCGGGCTCGACATGGTGAACGTCAAGGCGGGCACGCTCGACGACACGTCCTGGCTCCGGCCCGCCGGCCACATCTGGACGGCATCCCGCCAGCCCTTCGTCGCCATTCCTGCCGACGACATCGCCTATGAAGGCCAGCCGCAGGATGGCTACGCAGCACTTGCCAAACGCTGGCAGGCCATGCTCGCGCAATCGTGACACTCGGAGCAGAGCTGCGTCGCTTAGCCTGACTTTGCGTCAGACCGAAGGAGCGCCAGCATGGACCGGATACTCACCACGATCCTCGCCGGATTTTCGCTTCTCGGTTTTGCCGCGCCCGCGCTCGCGCAGCCGGCACCGGTGCCCAGCCAGTGCATCGCAATCGCAGAAACGATCCCACAGGCCACTTTCGCGAGCTTCACGCAGGTGCAGGCGCGCGCCGGCGAGGAGGTCACGATCACCTACGCCGGCCACTCGACCTATCTGATCGACGCACCCTCGGGCCTCAGGATCGCGACCGACTATTCCGGCGTCTACGGCAACAGCCCGCTGCCCGATATCGTGACCATGAACAAGGCGCACGGCACCCATTTTACGCTCAACCCCGATCCGGGGATCGGCACCGTCCTGCATGGCTGGGGCGACGTACCGGGCGAGCCGGCTGCGCACGCAGTCGTTATCGACGACGTCTATGTCCGCAACGTACCGACCGACATCCGCTCCTGGGAGGGGCTGGAAGTCGGCGGCAATTCCATCTTCGTCTTCGAGATCGCAGGCCTCTGCATCGGCCACCTCGGGCACCTGCACCACCGGCTCGAAAACGAGCACTATGCCGCGATCGGCCGGCTCGATGTCGTCATGGTGCCTGTCGATGGCGGGCTGACGCTGTCGATCGACGGCATGTCGGAAATCACCGACCGGCTGCAATCCTCGATCGTCCTGCCCATGCACCGCTTCCGCACGCCGATCGCGGATTTCGTTTCCGGCCTCGGAGACGCGTTTCAGGTCGACTACCGCGACAGCCGCTCCTTCACGATCTCGCTTCGCTCCCTGCCCTCGCGCCCGACGGTGCTGATCCTGCAGGGCGTCTGACGCCATCCCTGGCGCGAGCAGGCGGCGATACCCATCTATGGAAAAACGCAATTCCATGAGGGTCTTCGCCCATGAAATCCGGCCCCGCCGCCTTCATTCTCTGGCTTCTCTGCCTCGTCGGGCTGTGCGGCCTGCACCGCATCTATCTCGGCCGGTTCTGGACCGGCCTTCTGTGGCTGTTCACCTTCGGCCTGCTCGGCATCGGCCAGCTGATCGACCTCTTCCTCCTGCCCTCGATGATCCGCCAGGCCAATCTGGAGCGACGCGTCGACATGATGGAAGGCGGCCGCCTGCGCTGAGCGGGCGAAACCCGAAATACGATGCAAAAAGGGGCGGCCAATGGCCGCCCCTGTCCGTTTGGAAAGACCCCAGCCTTTAGCGGTCGTCCTCGTCTTCAGGCTTGGCCTTGAGCGAGGAGAGCTTCGCAAAGACGGCATCCGCGTCGAGCTCGTCATCGTCCGAGCGCGCGGGCTTGGTCTCGAGCGACAGCGTTTCGGTCATGGAGGCGGGCAGCAACGTGTCGCCGGCAGGCGCCGCAGGCGTCTGGCCGCGCGAGGCGCGTCCCACTTCGAGGTCGAGGTCGATCTGCGAGCAGAGGCCGAGCGTCACCGGGTCCATCGGCGCCAGATTGGCCGAGTTCCAGTGCTTGCGCTCGCGGATCTGCTCGATCGTCGACTTGGTCGTGCCGACGAGGCGCGAGATCTGCGCGTCCTTGAGCTCGGGATGATTTCGTACGAGCCAGAGGATCGCGTTCGGGCGATCTTGGCGCTTGGAGAGCGGCGTATAGCGCGGGCCACGACGCTTGGTTTCCGGCACCTTCACCTTGCTCTCGGAGAGCTTGAGACGGTAGTTCGAGTCAGCCTCGCCCTTCGCGATTTCGTCGCGCGAAAGCTGGCCGGTGATCACCGGGTCGAGACCCTTGATGCCCTGGGCCGAATCGCCGTCGGCGATCGCCTTCACCTCGAGCGGATGCAGCGTGCAGAATTGGGCGATCTGGTCGAACGTCAGAGCCGTGTTGTCGACAAGCCAGACGGCCGTCGCCTTGGGCATGAGCAGCGTGTTCGCCATTGAAGCAAATCCTTCCTGTTCGCCCGCGTCCCTCGCGCGGGCGGTGGTCAGAACCACCGATTTTGGGAAAATCGAGGGCTTCTATATCGCCATTCGCCATAAGGTGCAACGAAAACACCGTGGCGCTCGCCAGCGACCGGAGCGCAAGAAAAAACCGGCGTCAGCAGAGCCAACACCGGTGGATGTATTCGGGATTGATGCTGCCTTCCCGGAGATCCGGAGTTGGTTCGATCCGACGTTCGACCCCGTGGGCGGGGGGCTTGGGGGTTACGGAGCCGTGCCGGACCGAACCGTCTCAGGCAACGATCACACATTCGCCGGACAATGGGGCTGCAGATAGGACAAATCGCGGCGAGAATGTGTCGCCAGATCACCAATTCCAACGCAGGCTGCAGCTTCGTGAACGGCAAATTCCGACCTTGCAATTCGCGGCAAGGCGGTTGACCTTTCTGGCTGTGTCGCAAAACCGTCGTGAAAGGATCCGGATGGTCGATCGCACGCAAGAGGGAGAGGCCTCGGTCCTGATCCCGCTGCACGAGGCGCGCCTTGAGCGCATGCAGTTGCCGGTTACGTTCAACCGCCGTGAACTCGACCTGATGCTGCGGCTCTATGGCGAGATGGTTGCCGCCGGCGAGTGGCGCGACTACGCCATCGATCACCTGAAGGACCGCGCAATTTTCTCTGTCTTCCGCCGTACCAGCGAGGTGCCGCTGTTCCAGGTGATCAAGACGCCGTCGCTTGCCCGCCGACAGGGCCAGTGGTCGGTCGTAGCGGGCACGGGCATGATCCTGAAGCGGGGCCACGAACTGCCGCTGGTGCTTCGCGCCTTCGATTCCAAGCTGAAGCTCGTCCGCTCCTAGAGCGTTTCCAGGTGAAGTGGGTACCGGTTCACCGTCCGGAAACGCGGCAAAGTCAAGGTATAGGAACCGTCGCGCGGTAGCGCCGCTCGGGTACGGACCCAGGATCGGGTGGCGTCTCGCGCCCGCCATTCATCGCAAGCTGCATGAATGCCGTGTCGAGCCACCGCCCGTGCTTGAACCCGGTGCCGATAAGCTTGCCGGTCTCAACGAAGCCGAGCCGGGCATGGAGCCGCACCGAGGCGCTTTCGGCACGGCCGTCGCCGATGACGGCGATCATCTGCCGGTAGCCCTGCGCCGTCGCTTCCTCGACCAGCCGCTTCAACAGGGCGGTGCCGACGCCAAGCCCCTTGGCATTGGGCGCGACATAGACTGAATCCTCCACGACGAAGCGATAGGCCGGACGTGGCCGAAACGCGCCCGCATAGGCGTAGCCGAGGATCCGGCCGGCCTCTTCCGCAACCACATAGGGAAAGCCGCCTTTGGCGAGCGCCGCAAACCGCTCTCCCATCTCGGCCCGGCTGGGCGGCGAAAGCTCGTAGCTCGACGTGCCATTGGTGACGGCGTCGGCATAGATTGCGGTGATCTGATCGAGATCGGCTTCTGCGGCCGCACGGAGGATGAAAGCGCTCATGAAGCGCGATCGTGTAACCCAATCGGGCCTCTGCGCAACGAAAAAGGGCGACCCGAAGGCCGCCCCTGATCAGAAACCTGACTGATCCTACTCGCGGTTGCCCATGAACTGGAGCATGAACAGGAACAGGTTCAGGAAGTCGAGGTAGAGACGCAGCGCGCCCATGATCGCCTTGCGGCCGGCCACCAGCGTGTCGTCGCCTTCCCAGTACATTTCCTTGATCTGCTGCGTGTCATAGGCGGTGAGGCCTGCGAAGATCAGCACGCCGATCGCCGAGATGGCGAAACCGAGCGCCGAGGAGGCAAGGAAGATGTTGACCACCATCGCGATGATCAGGCCGAACAAGCCCATCATCAGGAAGGAGCCCATCGCCGACAGGTCACGCTTGGTCGTGTAGCCGTAGAGCGACAGCGCGCCGAACGAGGCTGCGGTGATGAAGAAGGTCTGGACGATCGACTGGGCCGTGTAGACCAGGAAGATCGAGGACAGCGAAACGCCGACGAGCGCCGCATAGACCCAGAACGTCGTCTGCGCGGCAGAGACGCTGAGCTTGTGAATGCGGAACGACATGAAGAACACGAGCGCCAGTGGGGCGAGCATGACGACCCAGCGGAGCGGCGAGCCGTAGAGAACGGCGCCGAACTGCGTCAGCAACATGCCGTTGCCGAGATTGGCGACGGCCTGCGACGGGTCGGACGTGGTGGCGAGCGAAACGGTTGCGAGCGCGGCCACGCCGGTGATCGCCATGCCGAGCGCCATCAGGTTGTAAACCCTGATCATATAGGCGCGCAGGCCCATGTCGACCGAGGCATCGGCCCTCGTACCCACGCCCACCGGACGTGTCTGGTAATTGCGAAGGTCAGCCATGAAATCCTCTTATGATGTGCATCCTGTCCCGTCGGGTGTCGGGCAAGCGCCCAGGCGCCGCTGGCGGGACCCCAGCATGCCTTGCCTCGAAATATGAGGACAAAGGCAGGCTAAAACAAGACCTGTAATGACCCGCAACACGCCGTGATCACGCGATATTGCGCCGCATCACAGATTGCGCAGCACGGGCGCCGCCTTCTGCCCGAGCACGCGCCACGTTCCCAACAGCCCGATTCCCACCGTGAGGACCAGCGCGATGATCAGTGTCGAGACTGCTACCGATGGCAGCATCAAGTAGGGCAGACCCATGATCTGGGAGACGACGAACCACGCCGCAGCCCCGCCGGCGGCAAGCGCAAAGACCGCCGTCGCCGCCCCGATCAGGAAGTACTCGGTCGAAAACGCGGTAATCAGTGTGCGACGGGTCGCACCCAGCGTCTTGAGGACAACCGCGTCATGGATGCGCGCCCGGTTACCGGCGGCAAGTGCGCCGGCCAGCACCAGCACGGATGCGATCAGGGCTACCGCTGCAGCCGCGCGGATGGCGACGGCAAGCTGCGCCACGATGCCGTTGACGATCTCCAGCGCATCCTTGACGCGCACCGAGGTCACCGCCGGGAATGTTGTCGTGACGGAGCGCAAAAGCTGCGCCTCCTCCGTCGTCGTCGCGCTCGGGTCGGTCAGCGTCGCGAGCCAGGAATGAGGCGCGCCGGCGAAGGTGTTGGGCGAAAACACCATGACGAAATTGATACCCATCGATTCCCACTCGACCTGCCGCAACGAGGCGACGCGCGCCGTGATGTTGCGACCCAGAACGTTGACCGTAACCGTGTCGCCGATCCGCAGCCCGATCTCGCCCGCTTCCTCGGCCGAGAAGGACACCAGCGGCTCGCCGCTGTAATCGGCATCCCACCACTCGCCTTCGACCAGCGTGGAATTCTCCGGCACTGTCTCCGAGTAGGTGATGCCGCGGTCGCCGCGCAGCACCCAGGCGCCCTGCGGCGGAATCTGCAGTTCGCGCACATCGGTGCCGTTCAGCGCCATGATGCGCCCGCGCAGCATCGGGACGCGCACAAGCGCGCCGTCCGGTGCCTCGGCCTGCACGAGATCGGCGAACCGGTCGACCTCGGAATTCTGGATGTCGACGAAGAAGAAGTTCGGCGCCTGCGCCGGCAGATTGCCGGCGATCTGGCGGCGCAGATTGCCGTCGATAAGTGCAAGCGTGACCAGCAGCGTCAGCCCGAGGCCGAGCGACAGAACCACGGTCGGCGTCAGCGCGCCTGGCCGGTGGATGTTGCCGAGCGCCAGCCGCAGCGGGGTCGACCGTACGCGTGGCGCGCGCCTCGCCGCTTCCTGCACGGCGATGCCGACGACGCGCAGCACGATGAAGGCGAAGATGGCGGCGCCGACGAAGATGACGGCGATGTAGCGCTCCGAAGACGACCAGATGGCGAGCCCGGCAAGCGCCAGCGCAAGCACCGCGGTGCCGACGATGTAGACCGGCTTGATCCGTCCGGTTGCGTCGAAGCCCATTTCGCGGAAGAGCGTCGTCACCGGTACGTCGCGCGCCCGCCCCAGCGGCATCAGTGCGAAGGCAAGCGTGACGAGAACGCCGAAGACGGTGGCAAGCGCCAGCGCACCGGGGAAAAGCCCCGTCGTGGTGGGGACAGGCAGCACTGTCGCCAGGAAGGCGGTGGCCGCAAAAGGCATCAGGGCAGCCAGCACCAGCCCGATCAGGATCGCCACTCCAGCGATCAGCAGGATCTGAATGAGATAGGTCGCAAAGACCAGCCGCCCAGGCGCGCCGAGGCTCTTGAAGGTCGCAATCACGCCCCTCTTGGAATCGAGATAGGCACGCACGGCATTCGCCACGCCGACACCGCCGACGACGAGTGCGGTCAACCCGACCAGCGTCAGGAATTGCGAGAAGCGAAGCACGTTGCTGGCAAGCGCAGGCGCCGCGTTGGAACTGTCGCGGATGCTCCAGCCGGCCTCGGGAAACTCCCCTGCCGCACGCTCGCGGATCGCCTCGATCGTCGCGGCGCCTGCGCCGTCGGCAAGCGCGATCTTGTAGCTGTTCTCGACAAGGCTGCCGGGCTGAATCAGCCCGGCCGCGCGCAGCGCATCGAGCGAGACCATCAGCCGCGGCGCGAAGCCGAAGCCGTCCGAAACGGCATCGGGCTCGGCGACGAGCTCGGCCCGTAATTCTACGGTCGCACTGCCGAGCCGCAGCCGGTCGCCGATCGAAACACCGAGCCGCTGCATCAGGAGATCGGGCGCGATCGCGCCGAAGGCCCCGTCGCGCTCTGCAAGCAGGTCGGCAAGCGGCGCGGCCGGTGCTGTTTCAACGCTGCCATAGAGCGGATAGGCGCCATCGACCGCCTTCACTTCGGCGAGCGACTGGTCGGACCCGTCTTCGAGCCGCACCATGGAACGCATGTTGGCGGTCTGTGAGACGTCGCCAAGCGAGGTGAGGAACCCGCGCTCGGCCTCTTCGACCTCGCGGTGGATCAGCTGAAAGCGGATGTCGCCGCCAAGCAGCACTTGGCCCTGCGACTGGACGCCGGTTGCAATCGCCTGCGCCACGGAGTTGACGCCGCCGATCGCTGCCACGCCGAGCGCGATGCAGGTGATGAAGACGAGAAAACCGGAAAGCCCGCCGCGCATCTCGCGCAGCGCGAAGCGTGTGGCGAGCCGGAGCATAGAGACCCCCTCCATGCCGCTCACTCTCCCGCTGCGGCGAGGACGGGCGGCGTTTCGATCCGGCCGGAGCGCATCGCCACCTGCCGTGTGCACCTTGCGGCAAGCGACGGGTCATGCGTGACGAGCACCAGCGTCGTGCCGCGCTCGGCCGATTTGGACAGCAGAAGATCGGCGATCTGCTTGCCGGTCGCCTGGTCGAGATTTCCGGTCGGCTCATCGGCGATCAGGATGCGCGGGCCGGGCGCGAGCGCGCGCGCCACCGCCACACGCTGCTGCTCGCCGCCCGAAAGCTCGCCCGGATAGTGCGTCACGCGATCGGCAAGGCCGACGGCCGCAAGCTCCGCGCGGGCCAGTTCGAACGCATCCGTGCGGCCTGCCAGCTCCAGCGGCACTGCGACGTTTTCAAGCGCCGTCATGTTGGGGATGAGATGGAACGACTGGAAGACGATGCCGACATTGCGCCCGCGAAACGCGGCGATCCGGTCTTCGGAAAGCCCGGTGATCGTCGTTCCCGCGATGGTCACCTCACCGCTGTCGACGGTCTCGAGCCCCGCCAGCACCATGAGCAGCGTCGTCTTGCCGGAACCCGACGGGCCGACAATGCCGGTCGCCTCGCCGGCCGCGATTTCGAGGTTGATCTTCTTGAGCACCTCGACCCGCGAGGCGCCTTCGCCCAGGACCAATGAAACGTCGTGCATCCGGATTGCGGGTTCTGCCACGAAGATGTCGTCCTATATTGTTGGAAAGAGCGGGCGATGGGCTCGCGAACATATGGGTAGCTTCTTATGCCAATCAAATCGCTGTCGCGCGTTGCCGCGGCCGGCTTCGTCTCGCTGGCACTCATGGGCGCGGCCGCTGCCGATCCCGTTGAAATCGTTGCCTTCGGCGACAGCCTGATGGCCGGTTACCAGCTTGCGCCGGGAGAATCCTTCCCCGAGCAGCTGCAGGTCGCGCTTCGCGAAAAGGGTCACGATGTCGTGATTTCGAACGCCGGCGTATCTGGCGACACCACAAGCGCCGGCCTCGCCCGGCTCGACTGGTCCGTGCCGGAAACGACCGATCTCGTCATCCTCGGTCTGGGCGCCAACGACATGCTGCGCGGCGTATCGCCCTCGATCACGCGCACCAACCTCGTGACGATGATGGACGCACTGACGGAGCGTGGCGTCGAGGTTCTGCTCGTCGGCATGCTAGCAGCCCCCAACCTGGGGTCCGACTTCGGAACCGCCTTCGATGCGATCTATCCGGACCTGGCCCAGACCTACTCCGTTCCCCTCTATCCCTTCTTCCTGGAAGGCGTGACGGCGGAGCCCGGCATGGTGCTCGATGACGGCATGCATCCGAGCGCTGCCGGCGTTGCCCGCATGGTTGAAGGCGTGCTGCCGCTGGTCGAGCCGATGCTCGAGGAACTCGGAAACTCCTGAACCGTTTCCCGTTTCATCTTGCGGTGCAGCGAAATCAATGTTTCGCTGAAGACATCGATCGATTCGAGGAGGTTGCCATGCCGCGACTGTTCACCGCCCTCGAGATTCCGCGTGACGCGACATTATCCCTGTCGCTCCTGCGCGGCGGCCTCCCCGGTGCCCGCTGGATCGATATCGAGAATTACCACCTTACCCTGCGCTTCTTCGGCGACATTGACGGTCATGTCGCCGATGAAATCTGCGCTGCACTCGACCGGGTCCGCCGGCCGGCGTTCACGCTGCAGCTTTCGGGCGTCGGCGCCTTCGGCGGCAGGAAGCCGAACACGATCTGGGCCGGCGTCGCCGCCTCCCCCGATCTCGTAGCGCTCCAGGCTGAGATCGACCGCATCTGCCAGCGCCTGGGCCTCCCGGCCGATGCGCGCCGCTTTACCCCGCACGTGACCGTCGCCCGGCTGCGCAACACCAGTCCGCACGAGGTCGCGCACTATTTGTCGGCCCGCGGCAATTTCTCGTCCATCCCCTTCCGCGTTTCCCGCTTCGTCTTGATGTCGTCACGCGATTCCGTCGGCGGCGGGCCCTACGTGATCGAGGAGGCATGGCCGCTGGCGGGCGGCGCACCCGCGCACCTGCCTTCCGCAAGCGAAACCGCATGGCTGGCACGGTGAGCGGATGACCCGCCCGAAGCTCGACGACGCTGAAATCCGGAAGGCCCTCGGCGACCTGCCCGGTTGGACGCTTTCGCCGGAAGGCGATGCCATCTCACGCAGCTTTCGCTTCGCCGATTTCGCACAGGCCTTCGCCTTCATGACCCGCAGCGCGCTTGCAGCCGAAAAGCTCGACCACCATCCGGAATGGTCGAACGTCTACAACCGCGTCGAGGTGAAGCTGACGACGCATGATGCTGGCGGGCTCACGAAACTGGACTTCGACCTCGCCGGCTTGATGGATGCCGCTGCTGGCTGATCGGCTTGCAGCGCCGGCTGCCCTTCACCACATCATCCCCGACTTCATCGGGATAACCGACCATGCGCCAGGCTGATTTCGACACATTCGACGGCAGGACCGAAAGCGACGAGGCGCGCGCCGAGCGCGTGCGCAAGGGCTTCTGGCGTACGGCCAAGCGGGCGGCGCGGCAGGTGCCCTTCATGGAAGATGCGGTCGCGTCTTATTATTGCGCACTCGATCGCCAGACGCCGACGCGTGTGCGCGGCACGCTTCTGGCGGCGCTCGCCTATTTCGTGCTGCCGACGGATGTGGTCCCGGATTTCGTCGCCGGCCTCGGCTTTACCGACGATGCGGCTGTGTTGATGGCAGCGATCTCATCGGTCAGGAGCCATATCCGTCCCGCCCATCACGAGGCGGCGCGCGCTTCGCTTTGCGAGGACTAGGCGTCGGTATCGACCCGCGGATCGGCTTCCAGGACCGTTCGCATTTTCTGGAATGCAATGCGGATGCGCGACTTGACGGTGCCGAGCGGCAGTCCGGCTCGCTCTGCGATCTGGCTGTGGCTTAGGCCGGCGAAGAACGCCATGCGCAGAAGCTCCACCTGCTCGGCCGGCAATATCGCCATCGCTGCGCGGACGCGTTCGTCCCGTAGAGAGCCGTCATAGGCATCGTCCGGGGCCTCCGGCTCGTCCGGAATGAGCATCGGGTCCTGCGCATCAAGAAGATGTGACCTGTTGCGCCGCACCGCATCGATGCGTCGGTTGCGGGCGATGCGGAAAAGCCAGGTGGCAAGCGAGGATTTCGACGGATCGAACAGATGCGCCTTGTGCCAAAGGACCGTCAGCACCTCCTGCGCCATGTCCTCGGCCTCGGCGGCATCGAGCCCCAGCCTCTGCAGGTAGGAGGCGAGCCGCGGGGCAAAATGATCGAAGAGCGCCGTGAACGCTCGGCGATCACGGTTCTCGGCGACCTGCTTCGCCAGATGGGCAAATTCGATTGCGGAAGGCTTCGTCATGCTGAGCGTCAGCATAAGATGAAACGTGCGGTAGGGCTGCAGCAAAGGCGACCCTGAACGGTCTCGCGGCCGATGGGGCAATGATCGGCTGTACCAATCGGCCAGCCGCCTCCGGTCGGGTTCATTGCGAGGTTACTCCGTCCCATCCGACGACGAAGGCCGGCATGGCTGCGAACCTATGCAGGGAACGTCGACAGATCAACTCACATATTACGGGTTTCTGCTGATGTGATCAGGTGAGCCTTGCCAGACAAATTCCTGCCGTTTTTGCCACGTTTTGTCTGGCGCAGGGACGACTGGTTCCGGATGCGACCACCCGGTTGCGTCCGGCGGGGCATCTGAAGCGGGCCGGGTGTGGCGATGATCATCGCGCGTTCACCCTTCGGTAACCCTGAATGGGTCAAATGGTAACAAAACGGTTCACCGCCGGACCGACCGTCATGCAATCCAATCCTGCACGAAAGAGTATGGTTCCACCTATGCGCGCTCTCATCTTCACCCTCGCCACGCTCACCGCCGCCGCCGTCGCCCTGCCCGCGGCCGCACAGGAAGCGCAGCGGATCTCGCAGCACAATGCCTGGGGCACTTACGCGACCCAGCAGGGCGGCGGCCGCGTCTGCTACGTGCTGTCGGTCCCGACCGCGCTCGAGCCGTCGACGCTCAACCATGGCGAGATCTACTTCTTCATCAGCCAGAAGCCCGGCCAGAACGTCAGCTACGAGCCGCAATTCATTGCCGGCTACAATTTCCAGGACAATTCCAAGGTCCGCGCCACGGTCGGCGAGCGCACCTTCAGCATGTTCACCCGCGGCAATCTCGCCTGGCTGGAGAACCCGGCCGAAGAGCCGCAACTGGTCGAGGCCATGCGCGGCGGCTCGACGCTGCGCGTCCAGGCCGTTTCGGGACGCGGCAACACCACCTCCTACACTTTCTCGCTCAGCGGCGTGACCGCTGCCCTCCAGTCGATCGGCAGCTGCAGCTGATCGCCTGAAGACCCACCGGTTGAAGCGTTGCGGGCCGCCTCACTGGCGGCCCGTGCCTTTTTCGCCTATATGCGGGCGCCATGACCCAGACCTTGGACCTCATCGACACGCGCCGGCGCGACGCGCTGGCCCCTGCGCGGCAGGAAAAGCCGCATCTGATCGGGCTGACGCGCGAGGAACTCGCCGACGCGCTGGAGGCTGTCGGCGTGCCCGAGCGCCAGCGCCGAATGCGCGCGCGCCAGCTCTGGCATTGGCTCTACGTGCGCGGCGTCTCGGACTTTTCCGAGATGTTCAACGTCTCCAAGGACCTGCGTACCGCGCTGGCAGAGACCTTCACGATCGCACGTCCTGAAATCGTCGAGGAGCAGATCTCGAAGGACGGCACGCGCAAATGGCTGATGCGCTTTCCGCCGCGCGGCGCCGGCCGACCGGTCGAGATCGAGACCGTCTACATCCCCGAGGAAGGCCGCGGCACGCTGTGCATCTCCTCGCAAGTTGGCTGCACGCTTACCTGCTCCTTCTGCCACACCGGCACGCAGAAGCTGGTGCGCAACCTGACGGCCGAGGAGATCCTCGCGCAGCTGCTCGTCGCGCGCGATCGCCTGGGTGATTTCCCCGATCGTGACACACCGGACGGCGCGGTCGTGCCGGCTGAGGGCCGCAAGGTGTCCAACATCGTCATGATGGGCATGGGCGAGCCGCTCTACAATTTCGAGCAGGTGAAGAAGGCGCTCCTGATCGCGTCCGACGGCGAGGGCCTCTCCTTGTCCAAGCGCCGCATCACGCTGTCGACCTCCGGCGTCGTGCCGGAAATCTACCGCACCGGCGAGGAAATCGGCGTCATGCTGGCTATCTCGCTCCACGCCGTGCGCGACGAGTTGCGCAACGAACTGGTGCCGATCAACAAGAAGTACCCGCTCGAAGAGCTGATGAAGGCGTGCCGCGCCTATCCGGGCCTCTCGAACGCGCGTCGCATCACCTTCGAATACGTCATGCTCAAGGGCGTCAATGACAGCCTCGACGACGCGCGCGAACTCGTGCGCATCCTCAAGGGCGTGCCGGCGAAGATCAACCTGATCCCGTTCAACCCCTGGCCCGGCACGAACTACGAGTGTTCGGACTGGGAAACGATCGAGCGCTTCGCCGACTACGTGAACAATGCCGGTTACGCCTCCCCGATCCGCACCCCGCGCGGTCGCGACATCCTCGCCGCCTGCGGCCAGCTCAAGTCGGAGTCGGAGCGCATGCGCAAGACCGAGCGGCTTGCGCTCGAAGCCATGATGATCGCGGGGCACGGCGAGGCGTGAGCCGGATCGCGGCGATCCTCGTCCAGCTCGTCCTGATGCTGGCCGGCTATGCGCTCGCCAGCCTCGCCGCCTCGACAGTCATCGTCGCGCTGATCCTCTCGCCTTTCGGCTGGACGGCCGAGGAACTTCCGCACGTCCTGACCGGCTCCGTCCTCGTCGTCATCCCCTTCGTGGCGCTCTTCGTCGCCTTCTTCGCCTTTGCACCGGCCATGGTCGCGCTGCTCGCCATCGAGCTCATCGGCCTGAAGGACTTCATCTGGCATGCGCTTGTCGGGGCCGCCGTCGGGCTTGTCGTCTATCTCGGCTATTTCGATCGCGCGGAGATAGACGCTCCGGCCACGATCGGCGACGCCCCCTTCATGCTCGCCTTCGCCGCGGCCGGCCTTGCAGGCGGCATGGCCTACTGGCTCGTCGCCGGCCGCTCCGCCGGCGACTGGCGCGGGGTATCGACCGCAATGCCACCGCCTCCAACGGGAGACTGACGATGCCGAAAATGCCTTCCTCGCGGCCACCTTTGATGACCCCACTTGCAGCACAGAAGCTGAAGCCGGTCTTCGTGGACAAGCGCGAAGGCAAGGTGCGGTTGAAGACGATGGTTCCCGCCGACGTCACACCGGAGGTAGCACGCTGGCTGACCGACCCGGCGGTAATGGAGGGGCTGAACGCGCCGAAAGAGGCTATGGGGCTCGATGCCTTCCGCGCCTACGTCGCGAGCTTCGATCAGCTGCGCCGCAACTTGATGCTGGTGACGCTTCTGCCCGACGACAGACCTATTGGACTGTTATTTCTGGAGATCGACCTTCGCCATAAGACCGGCTCGCTGCATTTTACCATCGGCGATGAAAGCGATCGCGGTTTCGGCATTGCCGCTATGGCTACGATTCTGGCGCTACGCAGTTTCTTCCTCGACAGGCTGATGGAAAAGCTGACCTTCCAGCCCCTGGAACGAAACAAAACGGCGATTGCGATCTGCGAGAAGTACGAACTGCGATTGGAGGGCATCCTCACGTCGCACCGTATCGATGGGCGGACGGGGGAGCGGCTAGACCAAAGAGTTTATGGCATGACGCGCCAGGAATATCTCGCCCGCCGCGCTGCCGTTCTGGGGTCTTGAGAAGCCGTTTCAGAACCTGTAGGCGACGCCCACCTTGACCACGCCGAACTTGGGTTTGATCTCAGTGCCGCCAGTGACGGACTGAAGATCGATCGATTGGAAGAGGTAGTAGGAATAGTCCGCCTTCATCGACCAGTTCTGTGAAAGCCGATACTCCGCGCCGATCCCGATAACGGAGCCCCATACAATAGCGTCGACGGAATCGAAGCTAGCGGAAGAAATACCGAAGACTGTTTCTGTGCTTGCAAGGCTCGCACTCACGCCTGCGGCGACTACACCGAGCGAACCTGTTACAAGGAGGTTTTCGGTAAAGGGGGTACCCATCCGACCCCGGACGCTAGCCAGCCAATCAACGTCGTAATTGTAATTGTCCGACTTCCCGAAGACATCGTCGGAGAATTCCTCCTCGAGAAACTGATTGACGTTGCGAATCGCCAGATAGTCAAACTCGCCCATGAGGCCGTATACAAGGCCTCCGTCTTGCCAGTCATGCCCGAAATAAACGCCGGCGAGGAAGCCACCATCATCGAGATCGACCTCGCCAAGGTCTGTTCCAGTTACACCAGGCGCCGACAGCGCGTACCCGCCATGGACACCGATATAGCCGCCCGACCAATCGACAGTCTGAGCGGAAGCCGGCGACATGAGTGCCGCGAAGGCGGCGCCGGCGAGAAGAAGTGTGCGCATCGTGTGAGTAGACCCCGTTTGACCCAGCGGTAGCGCCGTTCGCGAGCCAGCTCAAGTGGCGGAGCAGGCCTATCAGCCCAAGATAAACGAATGACATCGGTATGTTACCGGCCGGTCACAGCGTTAAATGGTGTAGGTTACCGCCCCTGTGTCATCAGGATGCGTACCGCGAACGCTGCAAAGACGCCGGCGAAGAGATAGTCGATGGCGCGCGTGATCCTTGGTCGCGCGCGCAGCAGGCGGGAGAAGCCGTCGGCGGCGAGCACCATCGGAACCGTGACAGGCAGTGACAGCGGGATGAAAAGGAGCCCGAGCACGAAGAGCTTGCCCGGCGCATCCGGGTCGCTCGCCGAGACGAATTGCGGCAGGAAGGTCATGAAAAACAGAATGATCTTCGGGTTCAGGAGATTGATGCCGAGCCCGGTCGCCCAGTGCCGCACGAGCGGTTTCGGCTTTCGCGCCACCGCATCGGGCCGGAAAGCCGAACCAGAGCGGATCGCCTGAATGGCGAGCCAGACGAGATAGGCCGCGCCGACCACCTTCAGCGCCGTGAATGCTTCGGGCGAGGCGACGATCAGCGCCGAAAGCCCGAGCGACACCATGGCTGTGTGGATGAGGATCCCCGTCATCGCGCCCGTCATGCAGGCAAAGCCGGCTGCGCGTCCGTCCGACAGCGCACGCCCGACGAACAGCGTCATGTCGGGGCCGGGCGTGATCGCGATGACGAAGACTGCAATGGCGAAGGTGACGAAGGTCGCAAGGTCGGGGAGCATCAGGTGCCGGTCGAAACAAGTGCGCGTATGCTTGCGCGGTGCTGCCCGAATGTCGAGAGCCAGCGGCAGGCGAGGCATGCGCCTGCCGCGAAAGCCATAAGCCTACTTGCCGCGAAGCGGGGTCGGCTTCGTCGTGAGGAAATCCCACACGGCGAGCACGTAGGTGATGCCAATGACGACCGCGAGGTCGATGCGCTGCACCTTCCAGATCAGCACGCCGAGAAAGCCCGCGAGGACGATCAGGGCAAAAAGAGCGAGAATGCGGTCGGTCATGCGGCTTCTTCCTCTTCATGTGCGCGGGCCACAGCGTCGGCCAGCCAGCGGGCGGTGCGCAGCAGCCGCGCATCGTCCCCGCGACGTCCGATCAGTTGGACGCCGATCGGCAGGCCGTCGGCACTTTCAAGCAGCGGCAGCGTGATGCAGGGCACCCGGCACAGGCTCCATAGGCTGTTGAACACCGGGCTTCCGGTCGATTCCAGTCCGATCGGCGCAGCGCCTGTCGCGGCCGGCGCGATGATCGCGTCGCAGCGCTCGAACACCTCTTCAAGGCCCGCATAGAGCACGTCAGGCCAGTCGAGCGCAGAGATGTAGTCGCGCGCCAGCACCTGCTTGCCTTCATCGAGCGCGTTGCGGAGAACTTCGGAGAGCTGGTCGCGGCCCTTGCGCTCATAGGCGTAGTAGCACTTCGCCATCTCGGCGAAATTAATGCGGCGATGAACGGCAGCCGCTTCCGCAAACACATTGGCGAGACCAGCCTCGAAGGCGTATTCGCCGAGGAAGCCGGCCAGCTCGCTCAGTCCTTCCTGAACCTCGCCCGAAGCCTGATCGAACGAAGGCGGTCGCACGAAGGCGAAGGTCGGGCGCACCGGCACTTTCGACAGGCACGTCTCGACGAGGCGCTGCGGTGGCATGGGCGACGTTGCCCGATCGCCGGCATCATGGCCGAAAAGCACCTCAGCGATCAGCGCGGCATCCTCGGCCGAGCGCGCGAACACGCCGACCGTGTCGAGGCTTGGCGACTGGGTCAGCACGCCGGTGCGCGGGATCGCGCCGAAGGTCGGCTTGTAGCCGACAGCGCCGCAGAAGGAGGCCGGCCGGATGACCGAGCCGCCGGTCTGGGTGCCGATGGCGAGCGGCACCATGCCGGCTGCAACCGCCGCCGCAGAGCCCGAGGACGAGCCGCCCGGCGTGCGCGCGTGATCATGCGGGTTGCGCGTCTTGCCGGGCTGCATGAAGGCGAGTTCGGTCGAGACCGTCTTTCCGAGAATAATCGCACCCGCAGCCTTGAGCCGCTGGACGACGAAGGCGTCCTCGACCGGCACTCGGCCCTCGTCCAGAACCGTGCCATTGGCGGTCGGGATGCGGCGCGTGTCGATGACATCCTTCAGCGCCACCGGCAGGCCGTGCAGCGGGCCGATCGGCCGGCCGGACAGCCTGAGCCTGTCGAGTGCCTGCGCCTGGGCCAGCGCGTCGTCGCTGTCGAGCCAGGCCCAGGCCTGGACCTGCGGCTCGACGGCAGCAATGCGGGTCAGGCAAGCCTGGACGAGATCGGCCGCCCGCAGAGCGCCCTTGGCGATCCGGTCTCGTAGCTCGACGGCCCCGAGTGCGAGCAGGGCGTCCGTGGCTGACCCTGTCTTCTGCCTAGCGGCCATAGAACATTTCCGGCAGGTCGTAGACGAGGCCTGGGAAGTTGTAGACCATCGCCATTGAGATGAAGACCATGAACAGGAATGGCATCACCCCCTTGAAAATCGCCGTGAGCTGCACCTGGGGCGGCGCGATGCCCTTTAGATAGTAGGCGGACATGGCCATCGGCGGCGTCAGGAAGCTCGTCTGCAGGTTGAGCGCCACGAGGATGCCGAAGAACAAGGGGTCGATGCCGAACTGCGGCAGCAGCGGCAGGAAGATGGGAACGAAGATGATGATGATCTCCGACCATTCCAGCGGCCAGCCGAGCAGGAAGATGATCAGCTGCGCGAGCAGCAGGAACTGCAGCGGCGTCAGATCGAGACTGGAGACGAATTCCGAGATCAGGTGCTCGCCGCCGAGATAGGAGAACACCGACGAGAACACGTAGGAGCCGACGAAGAGCCAGCACACCATCGCGGTCGTGCGCACGGTGAGGTAGACCGACTCGCGAAGCCGGTGGAACGTCATGGCACCATAGGCGACGGCCAGCACCATGCCGCCCAATGCGCCGATCGAGGCGGCTTCCGTCGGCGTGGCGAGACCAAACAGGATCGAGCCGAGCACCGACAGAATGAGGAAGGCGAGCGGGAAGAACGACGTCGCCAGCATGCCCGCAAGCTTGAAGAAGGGCACGTCCGGCACTTCCTCCTTGGTCGGTTTTGGCGCGATGTTCGGCTGGATGATCGCGCGCCCGACGACGTAGACGAGATAAAGCCCGACAAGCACGAGGCCCGGCAGCAGTGCGGCCGCATAGAGCCGCACGATCGAGACGCCCGACGACGCAGCATAGACGATGAGCATGATCGATGGCGGGATCAGGATCCCTAGCGTGCCGCCTGCGCAGATGATGCCGCTGGCAAACGACGTGTCGTAGCGCGCGCGCAGCATTGCCGGCAGTGCCAGCAGGCCCATCAGCGTGACGACGGCGCCCACGATGCCGGTCGCTGTCGCAAACAGCGCGCAGGTCACGAGTGCCGCCACGCCCATGGAGCCGGGAATGTTCTTCGAGGCGATGTTGAGCGTCGTGAACAGGCGATCGACGATGTTCGCACGCTCGACGATGTAGCCCATGAAGAGGAACAACGGGATCGCCGTCAGCACCTCGTTCGACATCACCGTGTAGGTCTGGTTGATGAAGAGGTCGAAGATGCGGTTGTTGAAGAAGCCGTCGATCCAGCTCGTCCACGACGTCCACACATCGGCGTCTTCCCCGAGCCTGTTATAGGTCCGCCACATGCGGCCCGGATCGAAATAGGCGTAGTAGCCGAAGAAGATTCCGAGCGCCATCAGCGTGAACGCGATGGGAAAGCCCAGGAAGACCAGGAAGATGAAGATGCCCAGCATCATCAGGGCGACTTGAGGGTCGGTCACTCTCGTAACTCCGGAATAAAGTGCAGCCTGACGATGGTCAGTGCGGCTGCGCGCCCTGTTCGGTCTGCTCGCGCATCAGAAGCTGCTCGGTCTCCTCGACATCCTCTTCGGCGCGTCGCCAATAGCCTTCGCGCATCGCAAGGATGCAGCGGCAGACCTGGGCGAGGCCTTGGATGAAGAGCAGCGCGCCGGCCACTGCGATCACGGTCTTGAACTGGAAGATCGGGATGCCGGCCGGGCTGTTGATCGAGACTTCCTGATAACCCCACGAGCGCGACGCATATTTCCAGCCGGTGACCATCAGCGCGATGATGCCGGGGAAGAAGAAGAAGATGTAGAGGATCAGGTCGACGGTTGCCTGCGTGCGTACCGACCAGAGCCGGTAGACGAAGTCGCCGCGTACATGGCCGCCGCGCGACAGCGTGTAGGCGCCGCCCATCATGAACAGCGTTCCGTACATGATGAAGGAGACGTCGAGCGACCAGGATGTCGGCTGGTTAATGACGTAGCGGACGAAGACCTCGTAGCTCATGCCGAGCGTCATCAGGATGACGAGCCAGCCGAACGTCTTGCCGAACCACGCCGAGAGCTTGTCGGCGAAACCAATGAAACGGACCACGCGGGCCTCCAGCGGATCACATGAAGGGACCCGGCACGCAAAGGCACCGGGTCCGTCTGTCGTTCAGGCCGGGATCAGAGCTTCAGCTTGCCGGGGAAGTAGTGCTCGTAGGCAAGCGCCAGATCGGCCGAGTTCATCAACTCGTAATAGGCGACCTTCTCCACCCAGGCGCGCTGGCTTTCCATGACCTTGGCCGAGAACTCGTCCTGCTCGAGATCCGCAATCAGCGTATCCCAGGCCTCCAGCTGCGCCTGCAGGATTTCCTGCGAGGTGCGGTGGACGGTGACGCCCATCTCGTTCTGCAGGCGCTGCAGGTCGGACGAGTAGTTTTCCATCGCAAGCGCGGTATTCGAGGTCGAAGCTGCCTCGACGCCGTACTTCAGGATCGCCTGCAGATCCGGCTCGAGGTCTTCGAAGAAGTCACGGTTGATCGTGAACTCGAAGCTTTCCGATGCCTGGTGGTAGGAAGCGAGGTAGTAGTTCTTGGCCACGTCCTGTGCACCGAAGCGCATGTCGGAGGACGGGTTGTTGAACTCGAACGCGTCGATGACGCCGCGCTCCATGGCCGGCACGATTTCGCCGCCGGGAAGCTGTGCAACCGACATGCCCATCGACTGGAGAAGGTCGGCAGCCAGACCGACCGTGCGGTACTTGAAGCCCTGGATGTCGGCGACGGTGTTCACCTCGCCCTTGAACCAGCCGAACGGCTGTGCCGGCATCGGGAAGCCCATGAAGCCGACGACGTTGAGGCCGAGAATGTCCTGCGTCAGCTCACGATAGAGCTCTGCGCCGCCACCCTGGTAGAACCAGCCCAGCATCGTGTTGGCGTTGCCGCCGAAGACCGGACCCGTGCCGAAGAACGAAGCGGCCTTGGACTTGCCGTACCAGTAGACCGGCACAGTGTGGCACATGTCGATGACGCCGTCATTGACCGCGTCCATGACCTGGAAGGCACCGACGACGGCACCGGCGGGAAGCAGGTCGAACTGCAGCCGGCCACCTGACATTTCCTCGCATCGCGTGGTGTATTCGCGGGCGAAGTCCATCCAGATGTCGGACGCCGGCCACGATGTCTGCATCTTGACGACCAGTGGCGCCTGCGCGAGCACGGCCGGCGCGGCAAGCGCACCTGCCGCTGCAACGCCACCCATCGTCGCGCCCTTTTTGAGGAACGAGCGCCTGGAGACGTTCGGGGTTCCCTTGTCTGACATATTGTTTTCCTCCCAATGGATCTCGTGGATAGCCATTCGAGGCACGAGAGCCACCCCCCGGTATCAAGATGCCGGTTCGCTCCTCCCAGTGCCCGCCGGCTCCTCCAAGCCGGTAATCGGCATACTGGCCGCTTTTGTTTTGTGTGGCAACAATTGTCGATCGATAAATAGTATTACGTGCTCTCTCGCCGATATGCGCCGCCAGTCCACGACCAGATTATGGGTCCGGCAGAGAGCGCAGGCAGCGTTACCAGACCAGGAAATCCGCGGCTCTCGGACGATGGATCGATGTAGAGCGAGGCACCCTCGCTCTCGAAGACGACGCGCCAGCCTTCGTCTTCACGCAGATGACCGGTCAGGCTGCATCCGCTCGCTCCGTAATACCAGGACGATCCGCAAAGCTGGATGAAAACGAGGTTTCCGTCGGCACCGAGCGGCACCTTGCCCACCGCCACCCGGGCGTCCGAAGCCGTCGATTGCCGGAAGGCGTCGATATCCGTCCCCCGCAGTTCGCGCGCCAATGCAAGGTCGTCCTCGCCGGACGCGAACGCCACCGCCTGGTAGGCCGACATGTCGGGTTCCGAACAGCGCGCCGCCGCATCATCGATTGCGACCCGCGACCCGCGCAAGGGAAAGGCCGGCGCGCCAAGCAGATCGCCATCGGCAATCGAGACGCCAAGCCGCGTGCCGGCCTTGATCGGCCCAAGCGCCTCTTCCGGCACGGCGATCGTGAGGGCATCGCCCTCGACCCTGCCGGCACCGTCCGCTCCGAACGAGCCAACCGACAGGCGCGCCACGATGTCGGCAGGCGCGGGCGCAGCCTCTGAAAGCGTGATTGCGAGGCTCCAGATCCGTTCGGCGCAAACCAGCTCCGCACGCTTGACCTTGTGCGTGCCGCCGGGCCCGGGCAGCACGATCCGCGCCTCGCCCTCCACCACGGACCAACGCTCCTGCGCGACTGCGGCGCTAGCCCCAAGGCCGGCAGTTGCAGCGACGAGCGTGAGAAGAACGCTGGTGCGGAGATCGGCCATGAAGCGAATCGCTTTCCGGTTGTGGCGGGGATGCTCCAACTCTGCCTGCAGAGCGCTGCCACCTGCAAGACGCGCGGCTTGTCCCTCCTTCCATTCCTGCTAAAAGGCCGCGAACCCTAGCGCCCCGGCGCATCGATCCCGATTTCGAAGGCGATTGCGATGACCAAGTGGAAAGACGTGAAGAAGGTGGTGCTCGCCTATTCGGGCGGCCTCGATACCTCGATCATCCTGAAGTGGCTGCAGACCGAGCTCGACGCGGAAGTCGTCACCTTCACGGCCGATCTCGGCCAGGGCGACAGCGACCTCGAGCCGGCGCGCAAGAAGGCCGAGATGCTCGGCGCCAAGGAGATCTTCATCGAGGACGTGCGCGAGGAATTCGTCTCCGATTTCGTCTTCCCGATGTTCCGCGCCAACGCGCTCTACGAAGGCCTCTACCTTCTCGGGACCTCGATTGCCCGCCCGCTGATCTCCAAGCGCCTCGTCGAGATCGCAGCCGAGACGGGCGCGGATGCGGTTGCCCATGGCGCGACCGGCAAGGGCAATGACCAGGTTCGCTTCGAGCTCTCCGCCTACGCGCTCAATCCTGACATCAAGGTCATCGCGCCCTGGCGCGACTGGACCTTCAAGTCGCGCACCGACCTGATCGAGTTCGCCGAGAAGCATCAGATCCCGATCGCCAAGGACAAGCGCGGCGACGCCCCCTTCTCCGTCGATGCCAACCTTCTGCACTCGTCGTCAGAGGGCAAGGTGCTGGAAGATCCGTGGGTGCAGCCGCCGGAATATGTCCACCAGCGCACCGTCTCGCCGATGGAGGCGCCCGACCGGCCGCAGGAGATCACGATCTCCTTCCGCAAGGGTGATGCGGTCGCCATCGACGGCAAGGAGCTGTCGCCGGCGACCCTGCTCGCTGCCCTCAACGATCTCGGCCGCGACAATGGCATCGGGCGTCTCGACCTCGTCGAGAACCGCTTCGTCGGCATGAAGTCGCGCGGCGTCTACGAGACGCCCGGCGGCACGATCCTGCTGATGGCGCATCGGGCGATCGAATCGATCACGCTCGACCGCGGCGCGGCGCATCTCAAGGACGAGATCATGCCGCGCTATGCCGAGCTGATCTACAACGGCTTCTGGTTCTCGCCCGAGCGCGAGATGCTGCAGGCGCTGATCGACAAGAGCCAGGAAGACGTCGAGGGCGACGTCCGCCTGACGCTCTACAAGGGCAACGTGATCGTCACCGGCCGCAAGTCACCGAAGTCGCTTTATTCGGATGCGCTGGTCACCTTCGAGGACGACCGCGGCGCCTATGATCAGAAGGATGCCGAAGGCTTCATCCGCCTCAACGCGCTGCGCTTGCGCACGCTCGCAGCCCGCAAGCGCAGCTGACGACCACGAAAGCCGAAAGGCCTTCTCCCCGCAAATGGGGAGAAGGCGGGATCGTCAGGGACGGTCGATGCGTTCGCCCATGATGGCAATCGCCTGCTGGTAGACGCCAGCTGCATTCCACGCCTGGATGGCGCCGAAATTGGCCTGTCCCGGCTGATAGCCGCCGCCCGCACGCCAGCCATTGGCCCGCAGGAAGTTCGCGGTCGAATAAAGTGCGTCCGGCACCGAATTGATCAGGTCGATACGGCCATCGCCATCACCATCCACGCCGAAGCGGATAACGTTGCCGGGCAGGAACTGCGTCTGGCCGACCTCGCCATGCGCCGCACCGCGGGCGTTGGCGCTGAGCCAGCCGCGATCGACGAGCTGCAGCGCTGCGATCGCGTGCGGGCGGAAGAAATCGGTGCGGCGGCAGTCATAGGTCAGCGTCACGATCGACGAGACGATGTTGAGGTCGCCCATGAAGCCGCCGAATGCGGTTTCCATGCCCCAGATCGCAAGCAGCGGCCCAGCCGGAACGCCCGTCTGCTGCTCGATGCGCGAAAGCAGGTTTGCCTGCTGGCCCTTGATCCGCCGGCCGCGCTGGACGATGGCGTCCGCGCCGCGACGCTGCATGAATTCGTCGAGCGAGAGCCGGAACGAGCGCTGGTTGCGGTCCGCGGAAATCGTCTTCGATGAATAGCTCGTATTTGCGAGCGCCTCGAGACCGCGCTGGCCGACGCCCTGCGACGCCGCAACCTGCGCAAACTGCTGTTTCCAGGCGTTGAAGTTGCCGCCGTCATTGCTGCATTGCTGCGCGTGCGCCGCGCCGCCCCATGCCATGACCGAGATCAGCGCCGCAATCGCGACGCCCCGCCGTGACCTTGCTGCCATCGAGTGCTCCTAGTTCTTCTGGTGTCCCACGCGGGGACGTCATGTCCCTTACCCATCACGCTGCAATCGGCACGCACTGTGCCGTAACGTCGCAATCTGGCAAACAATGCATCCGGCAAAGAGCCGTTCCGCGAAATCGTTCCCAACACAGACTACGCTGCGATAAGCTTGATTCTGCGTTACCTTCCGAAGAAGACGCAGCAGAGAAATGCGCGATGACTATGTCGTGATCGACACGTCAGCCGCTGCTGGCGGCCTCCCAGGCGTCGATTGCCTGCTGGAATATCTGCTCGCCCGGCACGCCCTTTTCCATCGTCATCAGAGCCCGGCGTCCGGACCGGTACAAGACCGGTATATCGATCCAGCTCTGCGTGCGCAGCATGGTGAGGTTCGACTGCATCTCCGCCGGCGAATCTGACAGCGCGATCAGGAAGAACCCGTCGGCGATCTTGGCCGGAATGCCCTGCAGAGCGCTGCCGGTCGCTTCTTCCGTATCCTTGAGCGCAACACGCAGAACATTGTCGATCGCCCCGCCCGCAAAGTTCTCAGGCGTGAGGAAGATCATCTCGATGATATGGCCGGCCGGCAGCGTAGGGTCCGCATTGCGTCGGATCGTTAGCCGAAGCTGGACGCTTGCGCCCGGAATGCTGACCTCGCCGCGGATCGCAGGCTCCGGCGGTGCATTGCCGCCGGGCGATTCCTGGATCAGCGTCCAGACGGTGTTGCCCGTCTGCGCGGAGCCCTCGGCGCTGCTCGTGCGCTCTTCGTAGAAGATCGCGCGCTGGCCAACCGCGACTTGCGGCTCAGGCGCGGCTGGGGCTTCGGGGGCTGCGGCAGGACCGGCCGAAAGCGCATCCTCGCCCTCGGCAGCCGTGCCGCTTGCGGTGGCAACCGACGATCCCTCGCCGACCGAGGGCCGCCCGCCGGCAGGTCCCTCGTCGATCTCGTTGCCATCCGGCAGCAGGCGCTGGGTTAGCTTCTGCTCTTCTTCGGGTGCAGCGGCTGGCGTGGCCGCAGCAACCTCTTCCTCGCCCTCGCCGGCAAGCACGATCTCGGTCTGCCCGTTTCCGTTGGTCGCACCCTCGGCCGTCACTGCAGCCGGTTCGCTGCCGAAAAGCGCCATAAGCCGATCCTGGTTCATCCAGGCCGCGACCGCGACGCCGGCGATGAGTACCAGCGCGACGGCGGCAACGACCAGCCCGCCGATGCGACGACGCGGCGCGGAGTTCGAGGTCGTCAGCGAAGGAGCACGGCGCGGCCGCTCGACGAAATCGTCGTCCTCGTCGCCGGCGCCCGACAGCACCGGATCCGGACGTCCGCGGCGCGCGGCGGCCAAGGGCGCGACAGGCTCAAGCTCGTCATCGACCGGCTCGCGCTCGTCGGCTGCGTCATAGGCGCCGTCACGATAGCGATCATCGTCCTCCTCGGCATAGTCGAGTTCGCCTGCGCGCGGCAGCGCGTAGCTGGCCGTCTCCGGCTCGGGCTGGGCCTCGACCGCCTCGATCTCTTCCTCGAGCGCGAAGGTCTCTTCGGCGAACATCGCGTCGATCTCGTCGACTTCGGGCTCGTATTCGGCCCGCACCTCCGAGATCGCGTCTTCCAGATTCTGGAGCTGCCGGTCGATGACGGATTGCGGCGGCTGCGGGTCGAGCGCGGCGAGCTTCGCCTTGATCGTCGTGCGCGCCTTGTCGAACACCTTCTCGCGCATCTCGGGCGAGTTGTCGGCGAGCCCGCCAATCGTCCGGTGCAGAATTGCTACGAAATCCGTCATTCCTCGGTAGCCCCTGGATTGTCCCGGCGCGCTTGCCGCCCTGCGCGACGCCTTGGAAACTCTAGTTGCGGTCGCCCGTCATCCATTGCCGTCATCCGCCCCGAGATCAATCCTGGAAGGGATCGGTCACGAGAATCGTATCGTCGCGTTCGGGGCTCGTCGAAAGAAGCGCCACCGGCGCGCCGATCAGTTCCTCGATGTGGCGCACATACTTTACAGCCTGGCCCGGCAGGTCGTTCCACGAACGCGCACCGCGCGTCGTTTCCTTCCAGCCTTCCAGCGTCTCGTAGATCGGCTTGACGCGCTGCTGGGCCGCCTGGCTGCCGGGCAGATAGTCGATCACCTGCCCGTCGAGCTCATAGCCCACGCAGACCTTGATCTCGTCGAGCCCGTCCAGCACGTCGAGCTTGGTGAGTGCGATGCCGTCGATGCCGTTGAGCGCAACCGCCTGTCGCACCAGCACCGCGTCAAACCAGCCGCAGCGCCGCTTGCGGCCCGTGACCGTGCCGAACTCGTGCCCGCGCTCGCCGAGGAAATTGCCGATCTCGTTGTCCTGCTCAGAGGGGAACGGCCCTTCGCCGACGCGCGTCGTATAGGCCTTGGTGATGCCGAGAACGTAGCCGATCGAGCCGGGCCCGAGGCCGGAGCCGGGCGCCGCCTGGCCGGCAACCGTGTTGGACGACGTCACGAACGGATAGGTGCCATGGTCGATGTCGAGCAGCGTGCCCTGCGCGCCCTCGAACAGGATGCGCTTGCCGGCGCGGCGCGCATCGTCGAGGATCTTCCACACACGGTCCATATAGGGCAGCACAGCGTCGCGAACCGCGTCGAGCTCGGCGCGGATCGTCTCGGGCGAAACTTTCGGATGGCCGAGACCGCGACGCAGCGCATTGTGATGCGTCAGCAGCCTGTCGATCTTCATCGGCAATGTATCGGCGTCCGCCAGATCCATGATCCTGATAGCCCTTCGGCCGACCTTGTCTTCATAGGCCGGGCCTATGCCCCGCCTTGTCGTGCCGATCTTGGTGCCCGTGCCCGAAGCGGCGTCCTCGCGAAAGCCGTCCAGTTCCCTGTGTAGCGACAGGATAAGCGTGGTGTTTTCGGCTATTTTCAGGCGGTCCGGGCCGATTTCGACGCCCTGGCCCTTGATGCGCTCGATCTCGGTGACGAAAGCGTGCGGGTCGAAGACGACGCCATTGCCGATGACCGAGAGCTTGCCGGGGCGCACGACGCCGGAGGGAAGAAGAGACAGCTTGTAGACCTTGCCGTCCACGACGAGCGTATGGCCGGCATTGTGGCCGCCCTGGAAGCGCACGACCAGTTCCGCGCGCTCCGAGAGCCAATCGACGATCTTGCCCTTGCCTTCGTCGCCCCACTGCGAGCCGACGACCACAACATTCGCCATGTGGACTTTTCCCTTGCCTGTCCTTGCAGGACCGCCCGTGAAGCGGCCTTTTCTTGCGCTCCATAGACTATACGCAAGCCGAGCGCGACCCCTCGAAGCGCATGCCGTTTGCCATTCCGCCGGCGAAGGACTAATTGCGGCGGCAACCCTCCGCCCGTCCTCCCGGATCACCCAGCCATGCCCAAGAACGCCTATCTGCTGCTCGTCCTGACGTCGTTGTTCTGGGGCGGCAATGCGGTGGCGGGCAAGCTTGCGGTCGGCCATGTCTCGCCGATGGCGCTGACGGCGCTGCGCTGGATCTTCGCGGGCATCATCCTTCTGCCCTTCGCCATCCCGCATCTGAAGCGCGACTGGCCGGTGGTAAAGCGCAACCTGCTCTTCCTGCTGGTGCTTGGCGCGATCGGCTTCACCGCTTTCAACGCCGCACTCTACAGCGCCCTGCAATACACCTCGACGATCAACGTCTCGATCGAGCAGGCGGCGCTGCCGATGATCATCTTCGCCTTCAACTTCGCGCTCTTCCGCATGAAGGTGACATGGCTGCAGGTGGCGGGCTTCGTGATCTCGCTGGTCGGCGTCGCCGTCACCGCAAGCCATGGCGACATCCGCCGCCTCGCCGAGCTCGACGTCAATGTCGGCGACGGCATCATGGTGATCGCGCTGGTCGCCTACGGCGCCTATACGGCAGCCCTGCGCTACAAGCCGCCGATGCACTGGCTGAGCCTGATGATGGTGCTGGTGACGGCGGCGATCGTCACCTCCATCCCGTTCGCGCTCTGGGAGGCTGGCACCGGCAGGCTGATCCTGCCGGATGCGCGCGGCTGGGCGCTCGTCGCCTATACGGCGATCTTCCCTTCGATCCTGTCGCAGGCCTTCTACATCCAGGGCGTGGAGCTCATCGGCGGCAATCGCGCGGGGCTCTTCATCAATCTCGTGCCGATCTTCGGCACGCTGGGCGCGATTGTGATCCTGGCCGAGCCCTTCTTCGGCTACCACGCGCTGGCGATCGTACTCGTCATGGGCGGCATCGCGATCGCGGAAGCGAGCGGCCGAAGGCAGGCCGCCCGCGCCGAGGCTCAGGCCTCGGGCACCGGGACGGTGTAGTTGAGCGGCAGGCGCCCGCCATCGGCATAGATCGTCTGGCCTGTGATGTAGCTGGCATCGTCGGAGGCGAGAAACGCCGCGACGGCCGCGATCTCCGACGGCTCGCCGACCCGGCCGATCGGCGTGCGCGACAGGACCTTGGCGCGCGCGGCCGGATCGGAATTCACCGACTTCAGCATGTCCGTCATGATCGAGCCCGGTCCGATCGCATTGACGCGGATGCCATGCGGCGCAAGCGACAGCGCCATCACCTTGGTGAGCTGCGAAACGCCGCCCTTGGAGATCGAATAAGGCACCTGGTTGGCGATCGCAAAGACGGCGTTGATCGAAGACATGTTGACGATCGCGCCCGGCCGCCCGCCGGCTTTGACCTTGTCCACCATGAACTGCGCGACCGCCTGGCCGACGAGAAACGAGCCCTTGAGATTGACGCCGAGCACCCGGTCGAAATCCTCTTCCTTCAGGTCGAGGAAGTCGGCGCCATGCACGATACCGGCATTGTTGACGAGAATGTCGATGTCGCCGAGATGATCGACGGCCGCGGCGACGAGATTGTGCACGTCGAGCCGCCGCGACACGTCCGCCTTCACGAAGCGCACGGAACCGAGCTTTGAAAGCTCCGCCTCGGTCGCCTCGCCCTTCTCGGAATCGATGTCGGCGAACACCACCCGCGCGCCCTCGCGCAGGAACCGCTCGACGATCGCCCGCCCGATCCCGCCAGCCGCACCCGTCACGATCGCAGTCCGTCCGTCGAGCTTCATCGCCGATCTCCGTTGTCCGTTTCGAAGGTGAAAGGCGTAGGAGCGCGGACGGAGCGGGTCAAGCCGGCCGTGGCGTCCGCTGGGGCAGGAGAGCGCCGCGCGACCCCCACCCTGTATCCCTCCCCACAAGGGGGAGGGAGACGTTGACGTCAAAGCTATGCTTGGGGCGTCGGTAGAAGATCAAGGAGCAGCGCTCAACGACCCCCTCCCCTTGTGGGGAGGGATACAGGGTGGGGGTCGCGCTACCGTCGACTGCCCTACCGCTCCGCCTTCACCGCCGCCTGCCGCCCAAAGTCCGGCGCGTCGATTTCCTGGCCGGCCTCGATGATCGAGCGGCGGATGGTGCGCGTGCGGGCGAAGAGGTCCTGCAGCTTCTCGCCGTCGCCCCAGCGGATCGCGCGTTGCAGCGAGGCGAGGTCTTCGGAAAACCGCGCCAGCATTTCCAGGATCGCGTCCTTGTTGTGGAGGCACACGTCGCGCCACATGGTCGGGTCGGAGGCCGCAAGGCGCGTGAAGTCGCGGAAACCTGAAGCGGAGTACTTGATGACTTCCGATTTCGTCACGCTTTCCAGATCGTCGGCCGTACCGACGATGTTGTAGGCGATGATGTGCGGCAGATGCGAGACGATCGCGAGCACCATGTCGTGGTGCTGCGGGTCCATGATGTCGACCTTTGACCCACACGCTTCCCAGAAGCGCGCAAGCCGCGCGACGGCATTCTCGTCGGCGCCGGCCTCGGGCGTCAGGATGCACCAGCGGCCGGTGAAAAGCTCCGGGAAGCCCGCATCGGGACCGGAATGCTCGGTGCCCGCGATCGGATGACCGGCGATGAAATGCACGCCGTCCGGCACATAAGGTTTCATCTGCGCGATGACCGACGCCTTGGTCGAGCCGACATCGGTCAGGATCGCGCCCGGCTTCAGCCCCGGCGCGATTTCCTTGGCCACCGCCTCCGAGGCGCCGACCGGCACCGAGACGATGACGAGATCGGCATCCCTGACGGCCTCGACCGCGTCTGTATGGTAGCTGTCGCCGAGCCCGAGCGCCTCGGCGCGGCCGAGCGTCGCCGGGCTACGTGTCGAAATGGCGATGTGGTCGGCAAGCCCCTCACGCCGGATGACGCGGGCGAGCGACGAGCCAATCAGGCCGATGCCGATGAGCGCGACGCGCCCGAACTGTCCATCTGCCATGATCAGGACTTCAGGAATTCGGCCAGCGCCGCCACGACGCCGCGATTGGCCTCTTCCGTCCCGATCGTCATGCGCAGCGCATTTGGGAAGCCGTAGGCCGAGACGCGCCGCAGCACATAGCCACGCTGGGTGAGATACTCGTCGGCTGCGGCCGCCCCGTGCCTGCTGTCTTCCGGGAAATCGATCAGCACGAAATTACCGACCGACGGCGTAACCGTCAGACCGAGCTTCTTCAGCTCCTCCGACACCCAGCCGAGCCACTGGTCGTTATGCGCCACCGAGCGCTCGACATGCGCGCGGTCGCGGATCGCGGCCGTGCCGGCCTCGATGGCCGCTGCATTGACGTTGAACGGTCCGCGCATGCGGTTGAGAGCGTCGGCAATGTGCGCCGGCGCGTAGGCCCAGCCGAGCCGGATGCCGCCGAGCCCGTGCACCTTGGAGAATGTGCGCGTCATGACGACGTTTTGGTTGGCCGAGACGAGCTCGACGCCCGCCTCGTAATCGTTGCGGCGCACGAATTCGGCGTAGGCGGCGTCGAGCACAAGAAGCACGTCGGCCGGCAGGCCGGCATGCAGCCGCCGCACCTCGTCGATCGGCATGTAGGTACCGGTCGGATTGTTCGGGTTCGCGAGGAAAACGATGCGCGTTTTGTCCGTCACCGCCGCAAGGAGGGCGTCGACGTCAGCCGTCCGGTTCGTCTCCTTGACGGATACCGGCACCGCGCTCGCTGCCTGGATGTAAATCTTGTAGACGAGGAAGCCGTGCTCGGTGAAAATCGCCTCGTCGCCGGGTCTGAGATAGGTCTGCGCCAAAAGCCCGATGATCTCGTCCGAGCCGTTGGAGCAGACGATGTTGGCCGGGTTCAGCCCGTGGATCTCGCCGATCGCCTCGCGCAGCTTCGTTGCCGAGCCGTCGGGATAGAACTCCATCTTTTCGGCCAGCGCCACGACGGCCTGCTTGGCCTTTTCGGACGCGCCGAGCGGATTCTCGTTCGACGAGAGCTTGTGCAGCTTCACGCCGGCCGGCGCGCCGCTCTTGCCGGGCACATAGGCCGCGATGTCCATGACGCCGGGCTTGGGCTCTGGGCGAACGGTCTCGGACATCTCGGTCATCGCGCATTCCTCTTGAAGCGCCAGCGGAATACAGGGCGCGCGAAGGCCTGTCGAGGGTGCTCGCATTGACTGCGACGCCCCGGCGCAATATCTAGCGGACCGACCCCGTGGTGATTTGGCCGGCCGGCTTGCAGCCACGTAAAACAATTCGCTAAATGGCCGATCTCGCGCGGACCGGCCTTTGCTCTTTCGGCAAGCCGGTTTTTGTTTTGGCGCTGCGGCGCCTGCGTGAGAAAGGCGACGACGAGCCGATGAATGTCCGCTCCTCCAGCGAAGTCGACAACCCCACCAGCAAGGTGCTGCGCTTCGGCGCGGACCAGCCGCTGAAGCTTTTGGCCGGCGTCGACCTCGCCCCCTTCCAGATTGCCTACCAGACCTATGGCGAACTGAACGCGGCGCGCTCCAACGCCATCCTTGTTTGCCATGCGCTGACAGGCGACCAGCACGTCGCCAACCCCAACCCCGTCACCGGCAAGTCGGGCTGGTGGGAAACGATCATCGGCCCCGGCAAGATCGTCGACACGGACCGCTTCTTCGTCATCTGTTCGAACGTCATCGGCGGGTGTCTCGGCTCAACCGGCCCGGCCTCGCTGAACCCGGCCACCGGCAAGCCCTACGGGCTCGACCTCCCCGTCATCACCATCCGCGACATGGTCCGCGCGCAGGCGATGCTGGTCGATCATTTCGGCATCGACAGGCTGCTCGCCGTCATCGGTGGCTCGATGGGCGGCATGCAGGTGCTCGAATGGGCTGCGAACTACCCCGAGCGCGTCTTCTCGGCCATGCCGATCGCCACCGGCGCGCGCCACACCTCGCAGAACATCGCCTTCCACGAAGTCGGCCGTCAGGCCATCATGGCCGACCCTGACTGGTCGGCCGGGCGCTACATCGAGGCCGGCAAGAAGCCCGAAAAGGGCCTCGCCGTCGCCCGCATGGCCGCCCATATCACCTACCTCTCGGAGGCCGCACTCCACCGCAAGTTCGGCCGCAACCTTCAGGACCGCGAGAGCCTCACTTTCGGCTTCGACGCCGACTTCCAGATCGAGAGCTATCTGCGCCACCAGGGCATGAGCTTCGTCGACCGCTTCGACGCCAATTCCTATCTCTACATGACCCGCGCCATGGATTATTTCGACCTCGCCGCCGATCATGGCGGCCGGCTGGCCGATGCCTTCGCCGGCACCGACACCCGCTTCTGCCTGGTCTCGTTCACCTCCGACTGGCTCTTCCCGACAGCCGAAAGCCGGCAGGTCGTCCACGCGCTCAACGCCGCCGGAGCATCGGTCTCCTTCGTCGAGATCGAGACCGACCGCGGCCATGACGCTTTCCTGCTCGACGAGCCGGAATTCTTCGACGCGATGCGCGGCTTCCTTGGCGCAGTCGCCCGCGACAGGGGGCTCGGCCAATGAGCGCGTCGGAGAGCCGCGTCGACCTCAAGGTCGTCTCCAGCCTGATCAAACCGCGCGCCCGCGTGCTCGACGTAGGCTGCGGCGACGGGCTTCTGCTAGAACTCCTGCGCGACGAGCGCCAGGTCGACGGTCGCGGCATCGAACTATCGCAAAAGGGCGTCAACGAATGCGTCGGGCGCGGCCTGTCGGTGATCCAGGGCGATGCCGATCTCGACCTCGTCTACTATCCCGACAAGGGCTTCGACTACGTCATCCTGTCCCAGACCATCCAGGCGACGCGCAACCCGAAGGAAGTGCTCGACCAGCTCCTTCGCATCGGGCGCAACGTCATCGTGTCCTTCCCGAATTTCGGCCACTGGCGCGTGCGCACCGCACTGATGTTCACGGGACAGATGCCCGTAACGCGCGACCTGCCGCACACCTGGTACGACACGCCGAACATCCATTTCTGCACCATCCGCGACTTCGTGAACCTCTGCGACGAGCTCGGCGCGAAGGTCGAAAGCGCCACCGCGCTCGACCGCAACCGCAACCCGATCGGCGTCTCTATGCCGTGGTGGTTCTGGAATATGTTCGGCCAGCAGGCGGTGTTTCTGCTTAAGCGGTGAGCGGACGTTGGGGACCCGCCACGCGCCCCTCAACCGTTGTTGACGGTCTTGCTCCCCCGGACGCCCCCACCACCACTTCGTGGTACCCCTCTCCCGCTTTGCAGGGGAGGATAGAGCGTTGCGGCCGGCTTGGACGCTGATCCTCCCCCGTTTACGGGGGAGGGGGACCACGAAGTGGTGGAGGGGGCGCCTGACGCAAACCGACCGTCCCGCCTACTCGCCGATCAGCACAAACTCCAGATAAAGCGTCCGCTGCAGAAACGACTGGTTGTCGTCCGACACGATCGACACCATCGTAGCGCCATCCGCGCGCTGCCAGACGTCGAGCCCTTCCATGTTGTCGATCCGGAAGGTCATGTTGGCAGAGAACAGCGGCTCGCCGCGCGCCAGCGATCCGGGGCGCAGTTCGTTGGCCGGAATGCGGCGCAGGCGCATGGCGACGCCGCGCGTGAAGGCGAAGCTGCGTTCGAGCAGCAGGAGATCCCCACCCGGCAGCATCGCGCCGTCGGTGACGTCGAAATCGTCCGTCCGCGCGACCTTGAAGATGCCGCGATGCGGACCGCCGAGGATGGCCGCAAAGATGTTGCCGTCGCGGTCGATGCTGCGCTCGGCGACCACGATCAGCGCACCGCCATGCTCGCCCGCCGGATCGGTGGCGACGACCGTTTCGAGCCCGGCATTGTTACGCAGCTCGGCCCGCGGGATGAGGAAGTCGATCGTCTCGACCGGCCCGCCCATCGCCTCCGGTTGCAGCGCATAAGCCTCGACCCGGTGCCGTCGCTCGAACGACACGATCGCCCTATCGCCCGCAATCGCCAGCCCTTCGGCGTCGCGGATGTCGGGATCGCCCGACAGCGCCTGCCCGCCGGTCTCCATCACCTGTACGCTCAGGGCGTCGAGACCCGTCGGCACGCCGCCGCCATCGCGGGCGATCGTGCCGGTAATCCAGCGTCCGGTGTCGGAGATAGCGAGGAACGCTCCCCCAGGCTCCAAAAACCGGAAGCCGGAAATGCCGCCGAACCGCCCGTCGCGCGAGGCGATTTCGAAGCCGCCGACGAATTCGAGCGGGCCAAACCGCGTCTGCGACGATCCTATGCGGAAATTTGAAACTGCCGAGGTGGAGAAGTCGATCGGCTCGGCCTGCTGCGCCTCACCGACCGTGGCGGCAAGGCACGCCAGCATGGCCAGCCCGGCCACCGCCGGGCGAAGCCGCATCATCCCGCGCGCTTCAGCGCACGCTGGCCGCGCGTCGTCTGGTCTTCGAACAGCGAAGCCAGTTGCTCGGTCATTGCGCCGGCCAGTTCCTCGGCATCGACGATGGTGACCGCACGGCGATAGTAGCGCGTGACGTCGTGGCCGATGCCGATGGCGAGCAGCTCGACGGGCGAGCGCGTCTCGATCAGGTCGATCACGGCGCGCAGATGCCGCTCCAGATAATTGCCCGGATTGACCGACAGCGTGGAATCATCGACCGGCGCGCCGTCGGAAATCATCATCAGGATGCGCCGCTGTTCCGGGCGCCCGATCAGGCGCGAATGCGCCCACAGGAGCGCCTCGCCGTCGATGTTCTCCTTCAGGAGCCCCTCGCGCATCATCAGCCCGAGATTGCGGCGCGCGCGTCGCCAGGGCTGGTCGGCGGATTTGTAGATGATGTGGCGCAGATCGTTGAGACGGCCGGGAGTGGCCGGCTTGCCGTCCTTCAGCCACTTCTCGCGCGCCTGCCCGCCCTTCCACGCCCGCGTGGTGAAGCCGAGGATTTCAACCGACACGCCGCAACGCTCCAGCGTGCGCGCAAGAATGTCGGCGCAGGTCGCGGCCACCGTGATGGGCCGCCCGCGCATGGAGCCCGAATTGTCGATGAGAAGCGTCACGACCGTGTCGCGGAAGCGCGTGTCGTGCTCCTGCTTGAACGAAAGCGGCTGCGTCGGATCGACGACCACGCGTACGAGCCGCGCCGTGTCGAGCACGCCCTCTTCCAGATCGAAATCCCAAGACCGGTTCTGCTGCGCCATAAGCCGGCGCTGCAGGCGGTTTGCGAGCCGGCCGACGACGCCCTGCAGATTGGCAAGCTGCTTGTCGAGGAAGGCGCGCAGCCGGTCGAGCTCGTCTTCGTCGCAGAGCTCTTCCGCGCCAACCGTTTCGTCGTATTCCTGCGAATAGACGCGATAGTCGAGATCGCGGGTCGCCTGCGTGAACGGGTTGTCCTGGCGCTTGGCTTCGCCCGGCGTCTCAGCGTCGAGGTCGATGTCGTCGCTGGCATCGTCGGCGTCGGCGTCCTGCGCCTCCATCTCGCCGGCCTGCTGGTCGTCCTCGGAGCTTTCGGCCTCCTCGGCCTGGCTCTGGTCGGAGCCATTGTCTTCCTCGCCGCCGTCCTCGGACTGCTCCTCGCCCTGCGGCTCCTGCTCCTCATTGTCCTCGGTATCGTCGCTCTGCTCGTCCTCGGCCAGCTCCTCGGCCATGTTCATGGAAACGAGCATGTCGCGCACGAGGCGGGCAAAGGCCTGCTGGTCGTCGAGCCGGTCGAGAAGACGGTCGATGTCGCCGCCGGCGCGCTCCTCGATCCACGAGCGCCACAGCTCGACCATGCGCTCGCTGCTCTTGGGCAGCGCCTCGCCGGTCAGCTTCTCGCGCACCAGCATCGCGATCGCCTCCTCGATCGGCGCATCCGCGCGATCGCTGACGGTGGCAAGATTGGCGCGCTGGTACTTGTCTTCCAGCATGTGCCCGATATTGGCGGCCACGCCCTTCATGGCGCGGCTGCCGATCGCTTCGACGCGGGCTTGTTCGAGCGCATCGAAGACGGCGCGCGCCTCCTTGCCCTCGGGCGCGAGCCGCGTGTGGACCGACTGGTCATGGCAGGCCTTGCGTAGCGCGATCGAGTCGCCGATGCCGCGGGTCACCGCAAGGTCCGAAGCGGATGGCTTCCTGGGAAGATCGGGCAGACGCGCGCGGTTGCCCGTCAGCGCGGGCTTTTCCTTGGAGAAGGCGACCTCGAGCTGACCTTCGCCGGCGATCGCGCGCATGCAGGCCGTGACCGCACGCTTGAACGCGTCGGTATCGGCTCCCGGCTTCGGCCGGCTGCGCGAATTGTCGCCCGCGACGGCCATGGTCGCGCGCTCCTAGCCCAGCACCACGTTGGCGGCACTTTCCGGCAGCTCTTCGCCAAAGGCGCGCTGGTAGAACTCGGCCACGATGCCGCGTTCCAGCTCGTCGCACTTGTTGAGGAAGGTGATGCGGAAGGCAAAGCCGACATCGTTGAAGATCTCGGCGTTCTCGGCCCACATGATGACCGTGCGCGGGCTCATCACCGTCGACAGGTCGCCATTCATGAAGGCCGAGCGCGTCATGTCGGCAACGCGCACCATCTTGTTGACCGTCTCGCGGCCTTCCTTGGTCTGGAAGTGCTTGGCCTTGGCCGAAACGATGTTCACCTCGTCGTCATGCGGCAAGTAGTTCAGCGTCGTGACGATCGACCAGCGGTCCATCTGCGCCTGGTTGATCTGCTGCGTGCCGTGATAGAGGCCGGTCGTATCGCCGAGGCCGACCGTGTTGGCCGTGGCGAAGATGCGGAAGGCGGGATGCGGGCGGATGACGCGGCTCTGGTCGAGCAGCGTCAGGCGGCCCGACGATTCGAGCACGCGCTGAATCACGAACATAACGTCCGGGCGCCCGGCATCATACTCGTCGAAGACGAGCGCGACATTGTGCTGGTAGGCCCAGGGCAGGATGCCGTCCCGGAATTCCGTGACCTGCTTGCCCTCGCGCAGCACGATCGCATCCTTGCCGACGAGGTCGATGCGGCTGACATGGCTGTCGAGGTTGAGGCGCACGCACGGCCAGTTGAGGCGCGCGGCGACCTGCTCGATATGGGTCGACTTGCCGG
>VFQP010000284.1_pt1 | contig 119066 bp, 105 predicted proteins | sample 3512351 | NCBI WGS metagenome assembly VFQP01 (sample SAMN10412372, study PRJNA504923) | tailings metagenome | isolation source: Relicate 1 Philex TSF1 revegetated site | place: Philippines: Tuba, Benguet | collected 2017-08-29
CGCTCGTCATCCCCGCGCAGGCGGGGATCCAGTGCTGCAGCGACCGGGGCAGGTGGAAGTGCCGCCGCGATCGACGCGGATCGAAGTGCTGCAGCGACCGGGGCGGGGCGACGTGTCGCCGCGATCGGGGCGGGGCGACGTGTCGCCGCGATCGGGGTGGGCCGATCTGGGCCCCCGCCTTCGCGGGGGCGACGGGAATGGATGCAGCGCGAGCCTCCCACATCAACGCGAAGCGCGAGGCCTGCGCGCTCCCCTCGCTCGTCATCCCCGCGCAGGCGGGGATCCAGTGCTGCAGCGACCGGGGCAGGTGAAAGTGCCGCCGCGATCGGCGCGGATCGAAGTGCTGCAGCGATCGGGGCGGGCCGATCTGGGCCCCCGCCTTCGCGGGGGCGACGGGAATGAAGGCAGCGCGAGGCGCGTGTTTCCTGGCGGGGCGCGAGGCCTGCGCGTTCCCGGCGTCGGCGAGTTGCGGATTCCGAATCCCGAATCCCGAATCCCGAATCCCGGCGCAGCCACCGAGGTCGCGCCATGAGCACCCGCATCCTCGGCATCGACCCCGGCTCGGTCCGAACCGGCGTGGGCATCGTCGACGCCGACGGCACCGGTCGCTGCGTGCACGTGCATCACGAGGCCCTGCACGTCGGCCTGGAGGACGAGTTTCCCAAGCGCCTGCGCGGGATTCTCGACGGCCTGTGGTCGCTGATCGATCGCTTCGCCCCGCATGAGGTCGCGATCGAGCGCGTGTTCCTGTCGCGCAATCCGGACTCGGCGCTGAAGCTGGGCCAGGCGAGAGGCGCGGCGATCTGCGCCGTGGTGGCGCGCGATATCGGCGTGCACGAATACTCGCCGATGCAGATCAAGGGCGCCGTGGTCGGCCGCGGTGCCGCCGACAAGGCCCAGGTGCAGCACATGGTCGGCGTGCTGCTCGGCATCGACGGCAAACTGCAGGCCGACGCCGCCGACGCGCTGGCGGTGGCGATCACCCATGCGCACACCCGAACGCTGGCCGCCCGCACTGGCGTCGCGGCCTCCCAACTCATTCGACGTCGAGGCAGCAGACGATGATCGGTCGCTTGCGCGGCACCCTGATCCACAAGGCCCCTCCACAGATCGTGGTCGACGTGCACGGCGTCGGCTACGAGCTGGAGGCGCCGATGAGCACCTTCTATGACCTGCCGGAGCTGGGCCGCGAGGTCAGCCTGTTCACCCACTACGCGCAGAAGGAAGACTCGGTCTCCCTCTACGGCTTCCTCAAGGACGCCGAGCGCCGGCTGTTCCGCGAGCTGCAGAAGGTGACCGGCATCGGCGCCAAGATCGCACTCGCCGTGCTGTCGGGCGTGTCGGTGGACGAGTTCGCGCGCCTGCTGCAGGCCGGTGACGTCACCGCGCTCACGCGCATTCCCGGCATCGGCAAGAAGACCGCCGAGCGCATGCTGGTCGAGCTGCGCGACAAGGCCTCGAACATGGGGGGCAGCGGCTTGAGCTTCGTGCCTTCCCCCGGCGCGGCCGTGCCCACCGACCCGCTGAGCGAGGCGATCGTGGCCCTGCAGCAGCTCGGCTACAAGGGCGTGGAAGCCCAGCGCATGGCCGAGAAGGCGCGCGAGGACGGGGATACGGCGGAGGCGATTATTCGCAAGGCCCTCAAGTCCGCGCTGCGGACTTGAGAGCTTCTCAGCCCCGCGTTGCGGATCAGGTGTTCTCGGAGAAACATCGGTCCGTCATCCCCGCGAAGGCGGGGATCCAGACCTCTCGCGACTGAGGCCGACAGTTTCTGGGCCCCCGCCTTCGCGGGGGCGACGGCAATAAGTGATGCGCCGAGCTTTCTGTTTCTTGAGAGCCCGGGATTCGGGATTGGGGATTCGGGATTCGTTTGCGGGCACCTGCCGCTGCAGCGGGGTGAGAGCGGAGGCTCCGGACTGCAGTGGCTGAAGCTGAGCAGTTTTGGGACGTGGAATTGAGGTCGGAACTGGAGTTTGAGCCCCTCTCCCGACGGGAGAGGGGCTCAGATTGGTGACTTTTGGGCTCCGAGCCCTCCTCCCAGCGTGTGAGCACTCGGAAGCGGAGCCCGGCGCTGCTGCCTGCGCCCGCGAGGCCCGCCGACGCAGCGCTCCGCAGTTCCCCCCAACCCCGTAAACTGCCGCGCTGCGTACAACGCCCTCAGCCTGCACCCTGCCGGCTGCGAATCCCCATTCCCCATTCCCCAATCCCCAATCCCGGCTCCAACGTGACCGACAGAATCGTCTCCCCCGAGGAATCCCTCGACGAAGCCCGGCTTGAGGCGTCGATCCGGCCGCGCGTGCTCGACGATTACCTCGGCCAGGCGCCGGTGCGGGAGCAGATGAAGATCTACATCGAGGCCGCGAAGAAGCGCGGCGAGGCGATGGATCATGTGCTGATCTTCGGCCCGCCGGGCCTGGGCAAGACCACGCTCAGCCACGTCATCGCCAACGAGCTGGGCGTCAACCTGCGCCAGACCTCGGGCCCGGTGATCGAGCGCGCGGGTGACCTCGCGGCGCTGCTGACCAACCTGCAGCCGCACGACGTGCTGTTCATCGACGAGATCCATCGGCTGTCGCCGGTGGTCGAGGAGATCCTCTATCCAGCGATGGAGGACTACCAGATCGACATCATGATCGGCGAAGGCCCGGCCGCGCGTTCGATCAAGCTCGACCTGCCGCCCTTCACCCTGATCGGCGCCACCACCCGCGCAGGCCTGCTCACCAGCCCGCTGCGTGATCGCTTCGGCATCGTCCAACGGCTGGAGTTCTACTCGCCGGAAGAGCTCACCGCGATCGTGCGGCGCTCGGCGCGCATCCTCAGCATCCAGTGCGCGCCGGAGGGCGCGGCCGAGATCGCGCGCCGTTCGCGCGGCACGCCGCGCATCGCCAACCGCCTGCTGCGGCGCGCCCGCGACTTCGCCCAGGTGCGCGCCGAAGGCGTCATCACCTTGGAGGCCGCACAGGCGGCCATGGCCATGGTCAAGGTCGATGCCGAAGGCTTCGACGATCTCGATCGCCGCCTGCTGAAAACCATCGTCGAGAGCTTCGACGGCGGCCCGGTCGGCGTGGAGTCGCTGGCGGCCGCACTGAGCGAGGACCGCGGCACCATCGAGGACGTTGTCGAGCCCTATCTGATCCAGCAGGGCTATCTGGTGCGCACCGCGCGCGGCCGCATGGCCACCAGCCGCACCTGGAAGATGCTGGGCCTGAAACCCCAGGGCGGCCCGCCGCCCGACCTGTTCTCGGGCAGCTGATGCAGACGTCCAGCAGCGGAAACATTCAACGCGAATTCAGCTGGCCGGTACGCGTTTACTGGGAAGATACCGACGCTGGCGGGGTGGTCTACCACGCCAGCTACGTGCGATTCCTGGAGCGCGGCCGCAGTGAGTGGCTGCGCGCGCTCGGCATCCACCAGCAGGCGCTTGCGACGGACCGCGACCTGCTGTTCGCGATCCGCGCCATGCAGCTCGACTTCCTGCGCGCGGCCAAGCTCGACGACGAACTCACGGTGCGCACCTCGCTGGCCTCGCGGCGGGGTGCCAGCCTGGTGTTCGAGCAGGGCATCTGGCGCGGCGAGACGCTGGTACTGCGCGCGGAAGTGCGCGCGGTCTGCCTGACCGCCAGCAGCTTCCGCCCGCAGCCGCTGCCGGATGACCTGTTCACCGACGTAGAAACCCATTCCCTGTTCAAGGCTTCGGAGTAGACGGCCGCCATGTCGAACAACATCAACGTGCTGGACCTGATCCTGCACGCCAGCCTGCCGGTGCAGCTCGTCATGCTGCTGCTGGTGCTGGCTTCGATCTCGTCCTGGGTGATCATCCTGATGAAGAAGCGCGTGCTCGATCGCGCCTCCAAGGGCGCCGACGAGTTCGAGGAGCGCTTCTGGTCGGGCACCGACATGAGCGCGCTGATGCGTGAGCTGGGCAACCAGGACGATCGCGCCAGCGGGCTTTCGGCGATCTTCGAGGCCGGCTTCCGCGAGTTCGCGCGCCTGCGCCAGAAGAAGAGCATGGACAACCGCACCCAGCTCGAAGGCGCGCAGCGCGCCATGCGCACGGCCCTGTCGCGCGAGATGGACGCGCTCGAGCACAACCTCGAATACCTCGCCAACGTCGGCTCGATCAGCCCCTACGTCGGCCTCTTCGGCACGGTGTGGGGCATCATGATCAGCTTCATTGGCCTGGCCGACGTCAAGGAAGCCACCATCGCCACGGTCGCGCCCGGCATCGCCGAAGCGCTGATCGCCACTGCCATGGGCCTGTTCGCGGCGATCCCGGCGGTGTGGGCCTACAACCGCTACGCCACCCGCGTCGAGCGCATCCACACGCGCTACGAGACCTTCGCCGAAGAGTTCTCGACCATCCTGCAGCGTCACGCCCACGTCGACGACTGACGGCACGGAACCCGAGCGAGCATCGCCATGCGCAAGCGCACCAAGCGCAAGCTGAAGAACGAGATCAACGTCGTCCCCTATATCGACGTGATGCTCGTGCTGCTGATCATCTTCATGGTCACGGCCCCCCTGTTGAACCTCGGCGTGGAAATCGAGCTGCCCGAGTCGAACGCACGCCCGGTCGAGACGCAGAAGGACCCGGTGATCGTCGAGGTCAGCTCGGACGGCCGCTTCTTCCTGACCCTGCAGGGCGCCGCCGCTGAGGAGATCGATGCCGAGGCGCTGGTCGCCAAGGTCGGCGCCTTCGTGCGCAACAACCCCGAAGTGCAGGTGATGGTGGCCGGCGACCGCCGCACCGACTACGGCACCGTCTACCAGGGCATGGTGCTGCTGCAGGAAGCCGGGGTGACCAAGGTCGGGCTGATGAGCAAGCCCGAGGCGAACTGAGAAGGCCGCCACGAGCGCAATGGAAACCCGCGAGGACAAGCTGGTCTCACTGGTGCTGGCGATCGGCCTGCATCTGGCCCTGTTCGGCCTGCTGTTCGTCGGCATGCTGTGGCAGAAGCCGCCCGAGTCGCCCTCGGTGCGCGGCGAGCCGATCACAGCGACCCTGGTGATGGGCGGCGCGCAGCCGTCCGCGCCAACGCCACCGCGGCCTGCGCGCCAGGCCGAGCGCGAGACCGCACCGCGACCGCAGCCCACGCCGGAACGCGCGCCGCAGACGGCCGAAGCGCCGCCGCAGGCCGCACCGCAGGCGCCCGTACCCACGCCCGACACCGAAGACGCCGAGCGCGCCGCACGCAACGCGCTGGCCGAAGCCCAGCGGCTGGAGCAGGAGCAGCGCGAGAAGCGCCGCCAGGAGCAGGTGCTGCTGGAGCAGCAGGCGCAGGAAGAAGCCCAGCGCCTACAGCGCCTGCGCGAACAGCAGCAGCGCGAGCAGCAGGCTGAGCTCGACAAGATCCGTCAGCAGCGCGAGGCCGCCGAGCGCCAGCGCCGGATCGAGGAAGAGCGCCTGAAGCAGCTGGAGGACATGCGCAGCCAGCAGAACGCGCAGAACCGCCCGGGCAATGCCGATCGCGAGCAGCCGGCGACGCAGAATGTGGGCGAGGTGGGTAATCGCGGCACCGACGACAGTCTGCTGGGGCGCTATCAGGTGGCGATCCAGCAGAGCGTGCAGCGCAACTGGCTGCGGCCGGAAACCGCCCGCCCTGGTCTGCGATGCACGGTGGACATCGTGCAGATTCCCGGCGGCGAGGTGATCAGCGTCAGCGTGACTTCGCCCTGCAATGCTGATGAACTCACGCGTCGATCGATTGAGGCGGCGGTGATGAAGGCGAACCCCCTGCCCTACGAGGGCTTCCAATCGGTGTTCTCGCGGCAGATCCGTTTCACGTTCCGCTGGGACGGCGAGTAGGCCGATACGCGCCGAGGTGCCCCCCACCTCTGAGTCCATGCAATTACAACAGGCCTGATGGAAGCCAGGCGCGCGGCGGAGCCTCAGGCAGGCGCGAGTACACCTGGCCAAGCTCTGCGCCTGACGGCTGACTCAAGCTTTGGCAGATGCGCTGCGCTTATCTGCCCTACGCGTCGATGTGCACCGGCGCCGACGCTGACTCGGCGTCGCTCGCGGTTGTAGGGCGGATAAGCGCAGTGCATCCGCCAGGGGGTTCGAGGGAAGCCTTACGCGTGGCGAAGCCTCAGCAGGTCCGATGCGGCCGAACGCCCCCCCTGGAGCCCGAGCCAGACGTCCCGGCGACCCGCGCAGGGCCGCGCGCCTCGCGACTGCACTGGGGTCTCCGTTCAGCTTCGCCGCTGCCCCTCGTGTAATGTTCGCGCTTCACGCGAACCCCGATCCGGCCCGGACCCCACGAACGGCTGGCTGCGGCTGCGCTCAACGCAATTCCAGGCCCGACATGACCCCGACGATGCCCCGCTTCGCCGCCCTCCTGCTCGCCGCCTGCGCCCTGTTCGCGCTGGGCTCTGCGCACGCGCAGCGGCTTGAGATCGACATCCTCGGCGTGAATTCGTCCGCCCTGCCGATCACCGTCGTGCCCTTCGAATACCTCGGCGCCGGCGCTGCCCCCGAGACCGACATCGGCGCCGTCATCCGCGCCAACCTGAACCGCAGCGGCTCCTTCCGCGCGCTGGCCGAGCGCGACATCGTCGAGAAGCCGATCCGCTCGGCCGACGTCAACTACGCCACCTGGCGCCTGCTGAAGCAGGACTTCCTGGTGGTCGGTCGCGTGCTGGACGGCAGCGACGGCGGCTACCGCGTCGAGTTCGAGCTGCTCGACGTCGCCAAGCAGGAGCGCATGCTGGGCCTGGCCATGATCGGCCGCAGCGGCAGCCTGCGCGATGTCGCGCACCAGGTGTCGGACCAGATCTACGAGCGCATCCTCGGCGTGCGCGGCGCGTTCTGGACGCGTATCGCCTATATCACCGCCACCGGCCTCGGCCGCGACATGCAGTACGCGCTGATGGTTGCCGATGCCGACGGCTTCAACCCGCAGCCGGTGGTGCGCTCGCGCGAGCCGCTGCTGTCGCCGGCCTGGAGCCCCGACGGCCGCCGCGTCGCCTATGTCAGCTTCGAACGCGGCAATTCCTCGATCTACATCCAGGACATCGGCAGCGGCCAGCGCGAGCTGGTGGCCAGCCACCGCGGCATCAACGGCGCGCCCAGCTTCTCGCCGGACGGCAGCAAGCTGGCGCTCACCCTGTCGCGCACCGGCAACCCCGAGATCTACGTGATGGACCTGGGCAGCAAGCAGCTGACCCAGCTGACCCAGCACTGGGGCATCGACACCGAGCCGACCTGGGCGCCGGACGGTGCCTCGATCTTCTTCACCTCCGACCGCGCCGGCAAGCCGCAGATCTACGAAGTGCCGGCAGGCGGCGGCGACGCCCGCCGCATCACCTTCCTCGGCGACTACAACGCCCGCGCCACGGTCTGCTGTGAGGGCAAGAAGCTGGCGATGGCGCAGGGTCAGGGAAATGTTTATCGTATTGCGGTTTTGGACCGCACCGTGGGCAACCCCGGCGTCCAGAACCTGGTTTCGGTCGGCAATCTGGACGAATCGCCGAGCTTTGCACCGAACGGAAGCATGCTGCTCTACGCCGCCCGCGAGGGCCGCCGCGGCGTTCTGTACGCCGTGTCGGCCGATGCCCGCGTGCGGCAGCGACTTGTTCTCGCCGATGGCGACGTCCGGGAGCCCGCCTGGTCGCCCTATCGGCAGCGCTGATCGCCCTCACCGGCACAGTGCGTTCCACCCCGGCGCGGCCCTTGGGCTGCGCCACCCCTACGACAGGACGTCGTGGGGCAAGGTCCGAAGGCCGCAAGGCTGCAGGACGGCGGGAGCAGGCAGGCCAGCGCCGCGAGGCTCAAGGTCGGGTCTGCGCTCGGTGCCAAGCGCTGGAAAGCGTGTGCGCCGAAGTATCCGCTCTGAGGATGGGCTCAATGTCACCGCTTCAAACCATAAGACTGCATCCGATCGCAACCCCAAGGACCCTGCTCCGATGAACACGATGACCCGCCTGCTGATCGCCGCCGCGACCGTGGCCGCCCTGGCCGCCTGCGCCAAGAAAGAAACTGTCCAGCCGACCACTGACACCACCACGACCCCGCCGACCCAGACGGCTGCCCCGTCCGACGGCCGCTACACCCCGGAAGACCTGGACCGTGACCCCTGCCTGGTCAAGCGCGTTGTCTACTTCGACTTCGACAAGTCGGACATCAAGTCCGAGTTCGCTTCGATCCTGGCCTGCCACGCCAAGTACCTGACCGACCGTCCGTCGGCCCGCATCACCCTGGAAGGCCATGCCGACGAGCGCGGTTCGCGCGAGTACAACCTGGGCCTGGGCGAGCGCCGCGGCAACGCCGTCAATGGCGCCCTGCTGTCGAACGGCGGTTCCGCCAGCCAGCTGACCGTCGTCAGCTACGGCGAAGAGCGTCCGACCTGCACCGATTCGAGCGAAGGTTGCTGGGGCCAGAACCGTCGCGTCGAGATCGTCTACACCGCCCGCTGATGCGCGCGTACAGCCTCCTCGCAGGCTGCCTGGCAACGGCGACCCTCTGGGTCGCCGTTGCCGCTCCGGCGGCTGCCCAGGGTTCGCGCCTGTCGCTGGCCGACCGCGTCGCGCGGCTGGAGCAGCAGCAGTCCGGCGGCGACCAGGCCCAGGCCAATATTCAATTGCTCAACCGGATCAGCGAGCTGCAGGCGGAAATCGCCAGCCTTCGCGGCATGGTGGAGCAGCAGGCCTTCGAGATCGAAGCCCTGTCCAAGCGCAACCGCGACCAATACCTAGATCTCGACAGCCGCATCGGCCGTATCGAAGGTGGCGTCAGCGCCAGCCCGGGTGCTGCGCCTGCGGGTGGCGCCGGCGCGACAAGTGCCGCCCCGGTGGACGAGATCGCGCTGGGCGGCAGTTCCGCGCCCGCGACCACCGAATTCGAAGAGCCTGAAGTGCGCGCCCCGGTCGAAGGGCTGGTGGGCACCGCCGCACTCGGCGGCAGCGACACCGCCCCCGCCGCCATCGAAAGCGTGCGTGGCAACCCTGAAGACGAGCGCCGCAGCTACGACGCCGCCTTCGACGAGTTGAAGGAAGGCCGCTACGCCGAAGCCGCGCGTCGCTTCAACAGCTTCCTGCAGATGTACCCGGACGGCGACTATGCGCCGAACGCGCAGTACTGGCTGGGCGAGTCCTACTACGTCACCCAGAACTACGAGATCGCGCTGGAAGCCTTCCAGACCCTGCTTCGCCGCTTCCCCAACAGCACCAAGGCGCCCGACGGCCTGCTCAAGCTCGGCTACTGCCAGTACGAGTTGCGCCAGTGGAACGAGGCCGAGGCCACGCTGAACCGGGTGATGCAGCAGTACCCCGACACCACCGTCGCACGTCTGGCCCAGGGTCGACTGCGGGCCATGCGGCTGGAAGATCGCCGGTAGAGCCGGCGATCTTGGGATTGGGGATTCGGGATTGGGGATTCGCCCGCCCCCACTACCGCTGTAGCGCTCGCTTCGCCTATCTCGCCTGGCCCCTTCCGTTCGGGGCCCGATGAGCACGGAACGCCCGGCCACGAATCCGCCACCCAGTCGTTCGAGCGACACCGCTTTGAATCCCGAATCCCCAATCCCGAATCCCATCGCCCAGAGCGACCGCCTCCGCCTCACCGAGATCTTCCTCTCGCTGCAGGGCGAGTCGCGCAGCGTGGGCTGGCCGACCGTGTTCGTGCGCCTGACCGGCTGCCCGCTGCGCTGCGGCTACTGCGATACCGCCTATGCCTTTCACGGCGGGCAGTGGTGGGAGATCGAGGACATCCTCGCCGAGGTCGCCCGCCATGGCGCCCGCCATGTCTGCGTGACCGGCGGCGAGCCGCTGGCGCAGAAGCGCTGCCTCGTGCTGCTGGAGCGGCTGTGCGACGCCGGCTACAGCGTCTCCCTGGAAACGTCGGGCGCGATCGACATCGCCCCGGTCGACCTGCGCGTGCAGCGGGTGATCGATCTCAAGACCCCGGGCTCGGGCGAGCTGGCGAAGAACCGCTGGCAGAACCTCGATCATCTGCAGCCCTCCGACCAGATCAAGTTCGTGGTCTGCGACCGCGCGGACTTCGACTGGGCCATGCAGGTCACCCGCGAACACCGCCTGCACGAGCGCTGCGAAGTGCTGGTCTCGCCCAGCTTCGGCCAGGTGCAGCCCGCCGAGCTCGCCGACTGGCTGCTGGCCGAAAAACTGCCGATCCGCTTCCAGATGCAGCTGCACAAGCAGCTGTGGGGGGAAGCGCAGGGGCGCTGAGCGCGCTTGCGCGCGCGGGATTGGGGATTCGGGATTTGGGATTCGCAAGAGCCGCAATCCCATCGGGATGGCAAGCTCCACGCAGCCGTCGACATCCACCAATGTGCCCTGCCGATGGCGGCGTCGGTTCGAGTCGAAAGCCCCGCTCAACGGTTGCCGATTGCCGACTCACCCTTCCCGATCAAGCACAGGAACCACACGCCCATGAATCCAGCGAAAGCCGTGGTGCTCCTTTCCGGCGGCATGGACTCCGCCACCGTGCTGGCGATCGCCCGCACCGAGGGCTATGAGGCCTATGCGCTGAGCGTGGCCTACGGCCAGCGCCACACGTCCGAGCTCGCAGCCGCGGCCCGGCTGGCGAAGTCACTTGGCGCGGCCGCACACAAGGTCGTGAACATCGATCTGCGCAGCATCGGAGGCTCGGCGCTGACCGACGACATCGAGGTGCCCGAGCACGGCGGCGAGGGCATTCCGGTCACCTATGTGCCGGCGCGCAACACCATCATGCTCAGCGTCGCCCTGGGCTGGGCCGAAGTGCTGGGTGCGCAGCACATCTTCTGTGGGGTCAATGCGGTCGACTATTCCGGCTATCCCGACTGCCGGCCGGAGTTCATCGCCGCCTTCGAGCGCCTGGGCAATCTCGCGACCAAGGCCGGGGTCGAGGGCCATACGCTGCGCGTGCACGCGCCGCTGATCGACCTGAGCAAGGCCGATATCGTCCGCCGCGGAATCGAACTCGGCGTCGACTTCGGCGAGACCGTCTCCTGCTACCGCGCAGATGCCGAGGGCCGCGCCTGCGGCCACTGCGACGCCTGCCGGCTGCGCGCGGCGGGCTTCGAGGCCGCCGGCGTCGCCGACCCCACGCGCTACCTTGGATGAATGGCGGCCCGGCCCCACGCGGCGCAAACTTGTGCCTGCGCCGCCCCCTGACTACACTGCGCGCCCCTGCGTGAGGCCCAGCCCGGGCTGTTCGCCGCGCAGCGTGTCGAATCCGATGACATCACCGGGTCGTTAGCTCAGCGGTAGAGCTGCGGACTTTTAATCCGTAGGTCGAAGGTTCGAATCCTTCACGACCCACCATCTGCGCCAGTTGGTTCGCAGAGGCCATAGGCCCAGTAGTCCGAACTGTGTGCGGCACGCGGTGCTTCCGTTTCCGCCGTGGCCGCGGTGCCGGGTCCAAGCCGAACACTTTGCTCGGGATGCGAGCGGCCCATGCCTCGAATCGCTGGCGCCTCGCCGACCGCGCGAGGCATGAAGTGGAGCGCCCATCTGCAATGAGCGGACGGTTTCCGGCCCGAGGCAAGAGCCTCTGGGCCCCCGCCTGCGCGGGGGCGACGAGCCGGGGATGCAATCGCCCCGGTGACTGGATCAGGACCGAGATTGCCTTGGAAAACGGCAGCTGTGAAGCGAGTGTTTGGCTCTCCCTGCTTGGCTCTTCCCGCTTGGCTCTTCCCGCTTGGCTCTTCCCGCTTGGCTCTTCCCGCTTGGCTCTTCCCGCTTGGCTCTTCCCGCTTGGCTCTTCCCGCTTGGCTCTTCCCGCTTGGCTCACTGCGATCGGCGACTAGCTTGATGCTTCGTTTCCTGCTTTTGGCTCGTCGCCCCCGCGCAGGCGGGGGCCCAGCCAGGGCTGGCCTCACGCGTTCAATCGCGCACGCAGGCACCCGACGTCCTCAGGCTGCAACCTCAGACCTCGCTGATCTCTGGCCACAGGTCGCGCCACTGCGGATTCGCGCCCTCGATCAGCCGCAGCTTCCAGGCACGGTTCCACTTCTTGAGCTGCTTCTCGCGCGCGATCGCGGATTCCATCGTCGCGTGCAGCTCGAAGAAGACCAGCCGATGCACCCCGTGCTGTCGGGTGAAACCGGGGACCAGATCATTGCGGTGCTGCCAGACGCGCTGGCACAGATTCGACGTCACGCCGATGTACAACGTGCCGCTTCGCTGGCTGGCGAGGATGTAGACGGCTGGCTGCTTCTCGGTGTGCAGTTTCGAGTCTCCAGGCACCAAGCTTGTCGGCCTCTGCCGCGTGAGCCGGTCACGACGACAGTTTGCGTGAAGGTATCGCGGGTCGACGCACGAGGGCAGTCGCTGGGCCCCCGCCTTCGCGGGGGCGACGATCGGAGATCGGACGGACGCAGCAGTCGTGGTGCTCTCCGCTCTCCGCTCTCCGCTCTCCGCTCTCCGCTCTCCGCTCTCCGCTCTCCGCTCTCCGCTCTCCGCTCTCCGCTCTCGGCTCTCCGCTCTGCACCCCGACGCCGCCCCGGGCTGCAATCAGGGCCTGAAGCCGGCTTCAACGCAGTCGCAGGCTGAGCCGCCTGGTTTCACGCGGGCCTAGCCCGGCCGAACCCCCTGTCTGCGCCGGCGCAGCTCGCGCATGGTGATGGCAAGCAAGGTGGCGGCGGTGATGGGCAGTACGACCCACTGCATGACCGTGGCGAACTCGTCGAGCGCGTCGTGCTCGGCCGAGGCCAGGATCAGGAAAGCGGTGTAGGCGCAGTAGTAACCGAGGAACATACCCCCTTCCCAGCGCGCGATCAGGTGCCCCGAGAACAGGATCGGCAAGCAGGCGATCGCTGCCGCCAGCATCACCTGCATGTCGAAGGTGATCAGCGCCTGCGAGACCGGCAGGGCCATGGGTGCCACCAGCGCGGTCAGGCCGGCCACGCCGAGGATGTTGAAGATGTTGCTGCCGACGATGTTGCCGACCGCCATGTCGCGCTGCCCGCGCAGGGCGGCGATGATCGAGGTCGCGATCTCGGGCAGCGAAGTGCCGACCGCGACCACGGTCAGGCCAATCACCAGCTCGCTCACGCCCAGCCACTGCGCGAACACGATCGCGGCTTGCACCAGCCAACGCGCGCCGAGCAGCAGCATCCCCAGGCCCACGGCGATCAGCAGCAGCTGCACCGCCCAGTGGCGGTCCCAGTTGGAGTCGGGCGGCAGCTCGAGATCCAGCTCATCGGCCGGCCGACGGCGGCTCTGCCAGTACAGCAGGCCGATGTAGGCAAACAGGCCGAAGAACATCAGCCCGCCTTCGATACGGCCGATCGAGCCGTCCAGGGACAGGACGAACAGCAGGATCGAGGCGCCGACCATGATCGGCACCTCCTGGCGGACGATCTGGCGGTTGACCACCAGCGGCACGATCAGCGCCGACACGCCCAGGATCAGCAGGATGTTGAGGATGTTGCTGCCGACCACGTTGCCCAGCGAGATGTCGGCCTGGCCTTCCAGCGCACCGCGCAAGGACACCGCGAACTCGGGTGCGCTGGTCCCGAAGGCGACCACGGTCAGGCCCACCACGAGCGGGCTGATGCCCCAGCTGAGCGCCAGCTTGGAAGCGCCGCGCACCAGCACGTCGGCGCCCAGGATCAGCAGGACCAGGCCTGCGGCAAAAGTGAGGTAGAGCATCAGAGGATTCCGAACATTCCGGGGGCCTGAAACGACAGATCCCGGCGCGCAGGGCGGGCCGGGATCTGGTGACGACGTCGCGTGGCGCTGGACTCAGGGACGACGCGCGTCCAGCACGGCGTTCCATTCGGCGATGCGCTTGGCCTGCGCTGCAAGCAGGGCGGATGCATCGCCCTCGATCCTGACGCTGTTCAGGGCGTCACCGCCGGCAATCGCGTCGACCACTTTCTGGTCGCCGTCGTCGAGCACCTTGCCGAACACGGTGTGCTTGCCGTCCAGCCAGCCGCAGGGCACGTGGGTGATGAAGAACTGGCTGCCGTTGGTGCCGGGGCCGGCATTGGCCATCGACAGCACGCCGCGCTCGTGGCGCAGGCTGGGGGTGCACTCGTCCTCGAAGCGGTAGCCGGGGCCGCCGCGACCGCTGCCTTCGGGGCAGCCGCCCTGGATCATGAAGTCGGCGATCACGCGGTGGAAGTTCAGGCCGTTGTAGAAACCGCGGTTGGCCAGGTTGACGAAGTTGGCGACCGTCACGGGGCAGGCGTCGGCATGCAGACGCACGCGGATCGGGCCTTTGGCGGTGTCGAAATGGGCGATCAGCTCGGACATGGGGGCTTCCCGATGAATGACAGCCGCCAAGGATAAGCCATCCAGCCGCACTGCAACTGGCTTGTCAGCCGCAGGCCGGTATAATGCCGCGCCGCGTCAAGCGCCAGTGATGACTGGCCGCGGGCGGCAGGTCGCCGTTTCTCTCCAGCGCGCGTTGTTCCCCCACAACCGTTTGCCCTGGCCGAGTGCCAGCAGCGCAGTGTGCGCGAGACCTGTCCGAACACTTCTTTCCATCCGCGATCCGCGACGCTTGCGTGGCTCGCTTCAGGCCGTGCCCCATGATCCAGAACCTGCGCAACATCGCCATCGTCGCCCACGTCGACCACGGCAAGACCACCCTCGTCGACCAGCTGCTCAAGCAGTCCGGCACCTTCGGCGAGCGCGAGAAAGTCGCCGAGCGCGTGATGGACTCGAACGACCTCGAGAAAGAGCGCGGCATCACCATCCTCTCCAAGAACACGGCGATCCGCTGGACGTCGCCGGCCGGCGAGGAGTTCCGGATCAACATCGTCGACACCCCGGGCCATGCCGACTTCGGCGGCGAGGTCGAGCGCGTGCTGTCGATGGTCGACTCGGTGCTGATCCTGGTCGACGCCATGGACGGCCCGATGCCGCAGACCCGCTTCGTCACCCAGAAGGCCTTCGCGATGGGCTTCCGGCCTATCGTGGTGATCAACAAGGTCGACCGCCCCGGCGCGCGTCCGGACTGGGTGCTGAACCAGACCTTCGACCTGTTCGACCGCCTGGGCGCCACCGACGAGCAGCTCGACTTCCCGGTCGTCTACGCCTCCGGTCTGAACGGCTACGCCGGTCTGACCGACGACGTGCGCGGCGGCGACATGACTCCGCTGTTCGAAGCCATCATCAAGCACGTCGCGCCGCCGCCGGTGAACATGGACGGCCCGTTCCAGATGCGCATCACCAGCCTCGACTACAACAGCTACGTCGGCATCATCGGCGTCGGCCGCGTGCAGCGCGGCAAGATCCGCACCAACATGCCGGTCACCGTGATCGACCGCGAGGGCAAGACGCGCAACGGCAAGGTGCTGCAGGTGCTGGGCTTCCACGGCCTGCAGCGGCACGAAGTGAAAGAGGCGCAGGCCGGCGACATCATCGCCATCTCCGGCATCGAGGGCCTCGGCATCTCCGAAACCGTCTGCGAGCAGGGCAGCGCCGAGCAGCTGCCGGTGCTGACTGTCGACGAGCCGACCATCAGCATGACGTTCCAGGTCAATGATTCGCCGTTCGCCGGCGTCAAGGAGCGCTCGGGCGGCAAGTTCCTGACCAGCCGCCAGCTGCGCGACCGCCTGATCCGCGAGACCCAGCACAACGTCGCACTGAAGGTCGAGGACACCGAGGACGCCGACAAATTCAAGGTCAGCGGCCGCGGCGAGCTGCACCTGTCGATCCTGATCGAGACCATGCGCCGCGAAGGCTACGAGCTGGCGGTGTCGCGTCCGGAAGTGATCCTGAAGGAGATCGACGGCCAGATCATGGAGCCGATCGAAAGCCTGGTGGTCGACCTCGAAGAGCAGTACCAGGGCGGCGTGATGTCGCGGCTGGGCGAGCGCAAGGCACTGCTGCAGAACATGGAGCCCGACGGCAAGGGCCGCGTGCGCATGGACTTCATGATCCCGGCGCGCGGGCTGATCGGCTTCCAGACCGAATTCCGCACCATTACCGCGGGCACCGGCCTGCTGTTCCACGTCTTCGACCACTATGGCCCGAAGGCGGACGGCACGATCGGTCAGCGCCAGAACGGCGTGCTGATCTCGAACGGCACCGGCCCTTCGCCGGCCTATGCGCAGATCGCCATGCAGGAGCGCGGTCGCCTGTTCCTCGACCCGGGTGAGGAAATCTACGAAGGCCAGATCGTCGGCATCCACTCGAAGGACAACGACCTCACGGTCAACGCCCTGCGCGGCAAGCAGCTGACCAACTTCCGCGCCTCCGGCAAGGACCACGACGAAGGCCTGATCCCGCCGATCAAGTTCTCGCTCGAACAGGCGCTGGAGTTCATCGACGACGACGAGCTGGTCGAGATCACGCCGGTGGCGATCCGTCTGCGCAAGAAGCACCGCACCGAGAACGAGCGCAAGCAGGCCTCGCGCCGCGGCGACTGACCGTACCCCTGTGACGTGAATGCAGAAGGCCCCGCCATGCGGGGCCTTCTGCATTTGCGGCCTTCGATCGCTGCATACACGCAGGCGATCTGCGCCGCACTACCTGCGCAGGATCAGATCCAGCAGCTCGCCGATCCGGCAGTGCCGCTCCAGCGGATGCCGTAGCGAGGCCTCGAGATTGAGCGCGTAGCGGTTGCGCCGACCCTCGCGTTCGCGGCTCAGCACGCCGGCCTGTTCCAGCTCCTCGACGATGCGGATCACCCCGCGCTCGGTGATGCCCACGCGTTGCGCGATGTCGCGCAGGGTCAGGTCCGGCTCGGCGGCAAGCGCCACCAGCACATGGGTGTGGTTGCTCAGGAAGGTCCAGCCGGGGCTCGGCGATACCTCATCGGCAGCCTTCAGCGCTGCAGGAGGAACCGACTTCGCCGGTTTGCCCGCCGCTTCGGGCAGGCTTTTCCGAACGCTCTTCGACACGGCCTTCACGGTTTTTACTGCAGCCTTTTTCATGAACTGTATTTCATGTATTGGAGTGCCGACATGTCCGCCCTGCCCCGCTTCGACGACGCCCTCGCCGCAACGCCCGCCTCCGCCGCGCTCACCTTCGCAGTCGCCGAAGGCGACGGCATCGGCCCCGAGATCATGGCCGCCACGCTGGACGTGCTGCGCGCGCTCGATCCTTCGCTGAAGTTCCTGCCGCTGAGCGTCGGCCTCGCGGCCTATCGCGCCGGCCACGCCGCCGGCCTCGGGCCCGAGGTGTTCGAGGCCATCGACCAGCACCGCGTGCTTCTGAAGGGCCCGATCACCACGCCCCAGGGCGGCGGCTACAAGAGCGTCAACGTGACCCTGCGCAAGACGCTCGGACTGTACGCCAACGTGCGGCCCTGCGTGTCCTACGCGCCGTACGTGCGCACCCTGCAGCCGGGCATGGACGTAGTGATCGTGCGTGAGAACGAGGAGGACACCTACGCCGGCATCGAGCACCGCCAGACCGGCGAAGTCGTGCAGTGCCTGAAGCTGATCACCCGCCCGGGCTGCGAGCGCATCGTCCGCCACGCCTTCGAGTACGCCCGCGCGAATGGCCGCCGCAGCGTCACCTGCATGAGCAAGGACAACATCATGAAGCTCACCGACGGCCTGTTCCACCAGGTCTTCGATGAGATCGCCGCCGAGTATCCGGAGATCCGCAGCCAGCACCAGATCATCGACATCGGCACCGCACGCATGGCCAGCCGGCCGCAGGACTACGACGTGGTGGTCACGCCCAACCTCTACGGCGACATCCTCTCCGACGTTGCTGCCGAAGTCGCCGGCTCGATCGGCCTTGCGCCCTCCGCCAACCTCGGCCTGCGCGCGGCGATGTTCGAGGCCGTGCACGGCTCGGCGCCGGACATCGCCGGCAAGGACATCGCCAACCCTTCGGGCCTGCTGCTCGCGGCGGTGATGCTGCTGCAGCACGTCGGCCGCAGTCGGGCCGCCGAAGCGCTGCACAACGCCTGGCTGCGCACGCTGGAGGACGGCGTGCACACCGCCGACCTGTGGCAGGAGGGCCTGAGCCGCGAACGCGTCGGCACCCGCGCCTTCGGTCGCGCGGTGATCGCGCGCCTCGGTCTGGAGCCGACGCGGCTCGCGCCCGTCCGCTATCCCGAGACCGCGCCGCGCGCGGAGCCGCGCGCACCGGTGGCCCAGGTGGTTGCCAACACTGCGCGGAAGGCCTTCGACGGCGTCGATGTGTTCCTGCACTGGGACGAGGCCGGCCGCTCGGCGCAGCGACTGGCCGAACGCGCGCAGGCCGCAGCCGGCGAGTCCAGGCTCAGCCTGATCACCAACCGCGGCGTGCGCGTTTGGCCGCAGGGCCATCCCGACACCTGGTGCAGCGACCACTGGCGCCTGCGCTTCCGCTTCGAGGACGCACGCGCGGTGCCCGACCTGCTGTCGCGACTGATCGAGGACGGCCTGGAACCGGTCAAGACCGAAAACCTCTACCGCTTCGGCGAGCAGCGCGGCTATTCACTGGCGCAGGGCGAGTAGACGCAAGCGGGGCGGCTCGATTCAGCGGAGCGCCCCGAGTTCGGTCGGGGCCTGCGCACCAGAGTCGAGCACTGAGGAGGTGCCGGCGCCTGGCGCCCGCACCGCGTAGCCGCGCTCCTGCAGCCCGCGCATCAGTCCGCTCTCGGGATCCAGCAGGCTGGCGATGGAGATCACTGCGACGCTGGAGCGATGCTCGGCCAACGCCTTGTCGGCGGAGGCCAGCCAGGCCTCGCGCAGGCGCTCGGGCACGTCGGCGATGCGGTTCTTCTCACCCACGCTGGCCGACAGGAAGGCGTCCTGGCAGGCACGGTTCTGGTCGCTGAAGGGCAGCGCTCGCAGGGTGTCCAGATCGCCTACGGCCCAGGCCTCGGCGCGCTCGCGCATGGCTTCGATATCGCTTTCGAGCCGCTCCAGCGTGCGGCTGAAGCACTCGAGGTCGTCGAGCGGACTCTGCGCGAAGCTGCGGATGCTGGCCCTGGGGTCGGCGATCTCGACCGCCACCTGCGGCGTCTCGACCGGCAGCTTGAGCTTCTTCGCCGACTTCGACACCGCCCGCCAGACCGGGCCCGAGCCGGTCATGCGTGCGTCCTCGATCGCCTCCTGCCAGAGCTCCATCGCCGCGAACAGCGGCCGCCAGGTCTCGACCTTGCGAGCGCGCCCGAGATAGCGCTGCTTCAGCGGCTGCCAGCGCGCATACAGTTCCGGGCCGACCACCTCTTCCAGCGAGCGCTCATCGGGATTGCGGCGCGCCCGCAGCAGGCTGGGCAGCAGGGTCAGGGCGCGGAATCGTCCAATGCCGGCGCCAAACTCCACGCTCGGCGGCGCGATCAGCAGGCTGGACTCGGCGAGACGGGCATCGACCTCGTCGGAGACCCACTCGAAGCGGCGCGGCAGCGGCGACTGCGTGCCGAGGATCCACAGCACGTTGTCGCCGTGGCGAACTTCCCACAGGCCCGGACCGCTGACGCGGGCGACGACTTCGACCGTTTCCATCTGCGTCGCCTCGGCCGCCGGCGCCTCGATGGACTGTGCCTGCACCAGCGCAGGCGGCAGGGCGAGCGCGAGGACAGCGAGCAGCATGGCGCGGGACACGGTGGTAGGGCTTGGCATGCAGGGCGCTCGCGTCTGTGAAGGCGGCGCACTCTACGTCCAGCGCGTCGTGCCGCGTGTTAGCGCCTCGCTAAGCGCGCCGCCGAATCAACGCGAGGTTGCCGACAGTTCAGCCGCTGGCGCTTCGTCCAGCATGTCCACGGCATCCGGCTCGACCACCTCGATGCCGCGCGCGCGCAGGGCACCGAACATGCCGAGCTCGGGGTCGAGCAGCAGGGCGATGTCCAGTACGGCAACGCTGCTGCGGTGCTCGGCCAAGGCCGACTCGACCGACTCGATCCACAGCGCGCGCAGGCGCTGCGGGATCTCGTCGAGCCCGCGGTCTTCGGCGAACTGGGCCTTGAGGAAGGCGTCACGACAGGCCTGGGCCTGGTCGCGAAAAGGCAGCTCGCGCAGCGCGGCGACATCGCCCACCGCCCAGGCCTCGGCGCGCTCGGCCATGTCGGCGAGGTCGGCCTCCAGGCGATCGAGGGTGCGCGCGAAGCATTCGAGATCGTCCAGGGTGTTGTCGGCGAAGCTGCGGATCAGCTCGCGCGGGCGACCCGCTTCGATCACCAGCTCGGGCCGGGTGATCTCGATGCGCCGGCGCCGCGCCTTGCGTTCGACCGCGTCCCAGACCTGGCGGCGGTAGCTCAGCCCGACGTCTTCCATCGCTTCGCTGTACAGCTCAAGCGCGGCAATCAGCGGCCGCCACTTCTCGGTGCCGCGCTTGCGCGGAAAGTACTTGTCCTTGAGCGCCAGCCAGCGCGCGTGCTGCTCAGGCGGCACGCGCTCGGCCAGGGTCAGCCCCTCCGGGTCGCGGCGCGCGCGGATCAGGCTGGGCAGCAGGAACACCGCATTGAAGCGATTGACGCCTTTCAGATCGAAACCCGGCGGCGCGATCAGCAGGCTGGACTCGGCCAGCCGCGCGTCGAGCTCCGGCGACTCCCAGCGGAAGCGCTTGGGCAGCGGCGACTGCACGCCCAGCACCCAGACCACGCGGCCCTCGCGACGCAGGGCCCAGAGGCCGGGGCCGGTCACTTCGGCGACGACTTCAATGGTATCGAGCGCGCGCGCGGGCTCCGCCGCTTCCGCCGAAGGCCCCGGAACATCCTGTGCCGCGCTGGTGCAGCAGAGGCACAGCACCAGCGCAGCGAGCGCAGAGCGTAGGGTCGTCGAGGGACGGATGGCGAGGTTCATCGCCTCAGGCTAAACGGTGCGTGTTGCCATTCGATGTGAAGCGCACCCGTCCGCAGTCCGATGCTGCGCGTTTCAGCGCTGCCAGCGCGGGAAAGGATCCGGCAGGTTCGCCCAGGCGCGTGGTCCCAGCGCCATTTCCCGCGTCGACAGCAGGCAGGCATCCAGGTCCTCGCGCACGGCCTGCTCGTCGAGGCCAATGCCAATGAAGGCGAGCTCCTGCCGACGGTCGCCCCACTCGCGGTCCCACAGCCGCAGCATGGCGGCATGTTCGTTCGGATCGCGCACATCGTCGGCGCTCGGTGCGGGCGCGCTGTGTGCCTCACCGGGCCGCAGGGGCGCATCCACCCGTCCGGCATCCACGCGGTCGCGTGCCGCGAACCAGAAGCCCGCCGCCTGGTGCTGCGTCGCCGCGCCGACCGTGCTCAGCTCACCCACCCAGTCCATGCGCGAAGCCAGCCAGAAAAAGCCCTTGCTGCGAATCACGCCGCCAAGGCCTTGGGTGATCAGCCGATGGAATCGCTGCGGATGGAAGGGCCGGCGCGCACGGTAGACGAAGCTGGTGATGCCGTACTCCTCGGTCTCGGGCGTGTGCTCGCCGCGCAGCTCCTTCATCCAGCCGGGGGCCAGCTGGGCGCGGATGAAATCGAATCGACCGGTGCCAAGCACCTTGTCCAGCGCCACCTGCGAGCGTTCAGTGGCGATGATCTCGGCATCGCGGTTGAGCGCGCGCACCACCTGCTCGACCTCGCGCAGGCCAGCCGCCCCTGCGCGATCGGCTTTGTTCAGCAGGATCACATCGGCGAACTCGACCTGGTCGGCCAGCAGATTCACCAGACCGCGCTCGTCATCCGGCCCGGCGATCTCGCCGCGTTCGCGCAGGCGCTCGCTCGAGCAGAAATCGCGCACGAAAGTCTCGGCATCCACCACCGTGACCATGGTGTCGAGCCGCGCCACGTCGGCCAGCGCGAAACCTTCCTCGTCGCGCACCGCGAAGGTCGCCGCCACCGGCATCGGTTCGCCGATGCCGGTCGATTCGATCAGCAGGTGATCGAAGCGTTGCTCGGCGGCGATCCGGCGCACCTCGGCGCGCAGATCGTCGCGCAGGGTGCAGCAGATGCAGCCGTTGCTGAACTCGACCAACTTCTCTTCGGTGCGCGACAGCTCGGCTCCGCCGTCGCGCACCAGCTGGGCGTCGATGTTGACCTCGCTCATGTCGTTGACGATCACCGCCACGCGCGTGCCCTCGCGGTTGCGCAGCACATGGTTGAGCAGGGTGGTCTTGCCGGCACCGAGAAAGCCGGAAAGGACAGTGACGGGTAGACGGGAATCGGTGACGGGGCTGGCCATGGCGGGCTCGATAAAGTTGTTATAACGTTTCGATTCTATCCACAATCGAGGCGCGGGATGATCCCCAACAGCGATGAGGAATGGCGGCACTGCATCCAGGTGATCTGCCGGGTTCCGCTGACCGCGCCTTACGTGCGCGAGCGGCTGCAGGCGCTGGCGGATCCCATGCAGCACGGCACTGCGCAGTTCCTGCGTCACCAGCAGGCTGTTGAAAAACAGCCTGCTGGGCCGGCCATGGATGGCCGGAGCGACGAATCGAGCGCGTAAGCGCGTGATTCGTCGTGAGGCGGTACGGACCTGCGCCGGACCGCCGACGAGAAAAACGCCCGGGAAGGGCGTTTTTCAACAAGCTGCTACGGCCCTGAGCATCTGCAGCGCGTGCAGGCCTGGTTCGCCGAGGCGGGCCGCAGGCTCGATGCGGGCCAGTCCGTCTGAGATGGAAGCCGCGTCGGCCGGAACCGTCGGGACGTCGCAGGCCGCACACCACGCAGACGGTTCGAGACAGGTGGCCTGCTAGCATTGGCGGCCTCTCCCCCTGCGGACCTCTGCATGAACGGTTTTGCCTCCGCGGCCGAGGCCGCGCACGCCTGTCCCTTGATCCTGTGCAGCGAAGCCGGGCTGGACGACCTGCTGGACACGCTAGGTGAACCCGCGCGGCGCTGGGCGCAGGCGCAGGGCTTCCGCGCCCAGCCGGGGGCCCACCTGCCGGTGCCCGATGCGACTGGCGCGCTCGCGGCAGTGCTGGTCGGACTCACCCGCGTCGACGATCCCTGGGCGCTCGCCGGCCTGCCGCTAAGCCTGCCCGAGGGCAGCTATGCGCTGGATGCTCGCGGCCTGCAGATCGAGCGAGGGGCGGCAGTGATCGGCTGGGGCTTGGGCGCCTACCAGTTCAACCGCTACCGCAAGCCGGCGCGCGGCGCCGCGCGTCTCGCCATCGATCTTGAAGACCCGTCGCTGGCCGAAGCCGTCGCCCTGCTGCGCGCCAGCCTGCTGACCCGCGACCTGATCAACACGCCGACCGAGCACATGGGCCCGGAGCAGCTGGAGCAGGCTGCGCGCACCCTGGCGCAGGCGCAGGGCGCCGCGTTCAGCAGCATCGTCGGCGAGGCCCTGATCAGCGAGCGCTTCCCGGCCATCCATGCGGTCGGCCGCGCCAGCCACCGCGCGCCGCGCCTGATCGAGCTGAACTGGGGCGACGCCAGCCATCCGCGCCTCGCCATCGTCGGCAAGGGCGTCTGCTTCGACACCGGCGGCCTCGACATGAAGCCGGCCGACGGCATGCGCAACATGAAGAAGGACATGGGCGGCGCTGCGCACGCGCTGGCCCTGGCCCAGCTGGTGATGGCGCAGCAGCTGCCGGTGCGCCTGCAGCTGCTGATCCCGGCGGTCGAGAACGCCGTTGCCGCCGATGCCTACCGCCCGGGCGAGGTCATCGCCACCCGCGCCGGCCTGTCGGTGGAGATCGACAACACCGACGCCGAAGGCCGCGTGATCCTCTGCGACGCGCTGACCTATGCGGGCGAGGGCAAGCCCGATCTGATCATGGACTTCGCCACGCTCACCGGCGCCGCGCGCATCGCGCTCGGCCCCGACCTGCCGGCCCTGTTCGCCAACCGCGACGACATCGCCAACGACTACCTGGCCGCCGGCGAAGCGCAGAGCGATCCGCTCTGGCGCATGCCGCTGTGGCGGCCCTACATGAGCTATCTGAAGTCCGGCATCGCCGACTTCGCCAACGCCGGCCCCTCTCGCATGGCCGGCTGCATCACCGCGGCGCTCTACCTCGACCGCTTCGTCGCCGCCGAGCAGGCCTGGACCCACGTCGACGTCTACAGCTGGAACGACAGCGACCGCCCGGGCCGTCCCGCCGGCGGCGAGGCGCAGGGCCTGCGTGCGGCCTGGACCTTCCTGGAGCAGCGCTACCGGCGTTGAACACATCGGCTTGGCGGCGCGCAGCGCAGCCTGCGCGCCGCCTGACCGATGCCTCACACTGGCGCCTTCCAAATCCCACCCGCTGCCCGAACGGACCCACGCCATGAGCCAGGACGCCCAACGCTCCGATGCCCTGCTGGAAGCCCTGCGCATCCCGCGCGGTGAGGGGGGGCGCGGCAAGCGCAAGCGCCGCCTGCCGATCTGGCTTCTGGCGCTGGTCGTGCTCACGATCGGCTTCTTTGCCTTGCGCGCGATGCGCCCGATCGAAGTCGAGACCGGCAGCGCGCGCAGCGCCGCCGAGGCCGGCCCAACCTCGCTGCTCGATGCCTCGGGCTTCGTCACCGCGCGGCGCATCGCCACGGTCTCGTCCAAGGTCACCGGCCGCGTGCTGGAGGTGCTGATCGAGGAAGGCCAGCGCGTCAGCGAGGGCGAGCTGATGGCGCGGCTCGACCCGATCGACGCCGCCGCCCAGCTCGAACTGGCCCGCGCCCAGCTGGCGTCGAGCCAGTCGCAGCTGGCCGAGGCGCGTTCGCTGCTGGCGCTGGCCGAAAGCACGCTGAAGCGCCAGCAGGAGCTGGCCGCGCGCAAGCTCACCTCGGATGCCGCGCTGGAACAGGCGCAGAGCGATCGCGATGCGCGCGCCGCGCGCCTGTCCTCGCTGCAGCGCGCGACCGAAGTCGCGGCCGAACAGGTCGCGGTGGCTGAACTCAATCTCGCCAATACCGAAGTGCGCGCACCGTTCAGCGGCGTCATCATCGCCAAGGCCGCGCAGCCCGGCGAGATGGTGTCCCCGTTGTCGGCAGGCGGTGGCTTCACCCGCACCGGCATCGGCACCGTCGTCGACATGGACTCGCTGGAAGTCAACGTCGACGTCAACGAGGCCTACATCGGCCGCGTGCAGCCCGGCATGCCGGTGGACGCCGTGCTGAATGCCTACCCGGACTGGAAGATCCCCGGCAGCGTGATCGCCATCGTGCCGGCCGCCGACCGCAGCAAGGCCACGGTCAAGGTGCGCATCGCGCTCGACAGCCGCGATGCGCGGATCGTGCCCGACATGGGCGTGCGCGTGAGCTTTCTGGAAGAGCGTCCCGACCCGAACGCCGCACCGCCCAGCGGCGCGCTGGTGCCGGAACGCGCGGTGGTCGCAGGCGAAGGCGCTGCAGGCCACGCCTTCGTGCTGGGTGAGGGCGACACCGTGCGTCGTGTCGAGCTGCAGCTGGGCGAGGCCGCCAACGGCGAGCGCCGCGTGCTGGCGGGCCTGAGCGGCGGCGAGACCCTGGTGCTCTCGCCGCCGGAGACCCTGCAGGACGGCGACCGCGTCAGCCGCAAGACGAGCCGCTGACGCCCGTGGCCGCCCCCACGCCGCTAGTCGAGATCCGCCAGCTGACCAAGGTCTACGTGCGCGGCAAGCAGCGCGTCGAAGTGCTGCACGGCATCGACCTCGACATCGCCGAGGGCGATTTCGTCGCCCTCATGGGGCCCTCGGGCTCCGGCAAGACCACCCTGCTGAATCTCATCGGCGGCATCGACTCGCCGACCTCGGGCGTGCTCAAGGTGGGCGGTGAGCGGATCGAGGACTACAGTGCGGACGAGCTCGCGGCTTGGCGCGCGAGCACCGTGGGCTTCATCTTCCAGAGCTACAACCTGATGCCTGTGCTGTCAGCGCAGAAGAACGTCGAGCTGCCCCTGCTGCTGACCGATTTCGGCGCCGGCGAACGCGCGAAACGCGCGCGCATCGCGCTTGAGCTGGTCGGCCTGTCCGACCGCGGCGGGCACAAGCCGAACGAGCTGTCCGGCGGCCAGCAGCAGCGCGTGGCGATCGCCCGCGCCCTGGTCTCCGACCCGCGCCTGCTGATCTGCGACGAGCCCACCGGCGACCTCGACCGCAAGACCGCCGATGAAGTGCTGCGCCTGCTGCAGCGGCTCAACAGCGAGTTCGGCAAGACCATCATCATGGTCACCCACGACCCCAAGGCCGCCGAGTACGCGCGACGTACGGTGCATTTGGACAAGGGGACGCTGGTCGGCGGCGGCGAATAGCCCACCTTTTCAGCCCTGCAGCCGCTCCCCCATTCTTCGCGGCGCGCCCTCGAAGCCGCCGTTCGACATGAACACCACATGGTCGCCCGGTCGCGCGAGTGCGGCGAGCTGGTCGAGCAGGGCGTCGACCGTTGGCACGGTGTGCCCCTCGCCGCGCAGGGCAGTGACCACGGACGCCGCGTCCCAGGCCAGTTCCGGCCGGTGCAGGAAGACCACGGCGTCGGCGTCGCCGAGCGAGGGGGCGAGCTCCGCCGCGTGCGCGCCCAAGCGCATCGAATTGCTGCGCGGTTCGATCGCGACCAGGATGCGAGCTTGGCCGACCTGGGCGCGCAGCCCGGCCAGCGTCGTGCGGATCGCCGTGGGGTGGTGGGCGAAGTCGTCGTAGACGCTGATGCCCCGCGGGCTGCCGAGCTTCTGCAGGCGCCGCTTCACCGAAACGAATCCGGCCAGCTTCGGCAGCAGCGGACGCACGTCGAGCCCGTAAGCGTCGACCGCCGCCAGCGCGGCCAGCGCGTTCATGACGTTGTGCCGGCCCAGCAGGTTCCAGTGGACTTCACCGATCGCCTGGCCGCCCTGCAGCACCTCGAAGGCGCTGCCGTCGGGCTTTGAGAGGCGCGCCTGCCAGTCGGCGGCGACCTCGATGCCGAAGCGCGTCACTGGCGTCCAGCAGCCCATGGCCAGCACCTCGGCGAGCGCTGCGTCTTCGGCGTTGACGATCAACCGGCCGCGGCCAGGCACGGTGCGCACCAGGTGGTGGAACTGGCGCTGGATCGCGGCGAGGTCGGGAAAGATGTCGGCGTGGTCGTACTCGAGGTTGTTGAGGATCGCGATCTCGGGCCGGTAGTGGACGAACTTCGAGCGCTTGTCGAAAAAGGCGGTGTCGTACTCGTCGGCCTCGACCACGAAGGCCGGGCTCGCGCCAATGCGCGCGGACACGCCGAAGTTCTCGGGCACGCCGCCGATCAGGAAGCCGGGTTCGGCGCCGGCACAGTCGAGCAGGTAGGCCAGCAGCGAACTGGTGGTGGTCTTGCCGTGGGTGCCGGCCACGGCCAGCACGCGACGGCCGCGCAGCACACGCTCGGCCAGCCACTGCGCGCCCGAGCTGTAGTCGCGGCCGGCGTCGAGTACAGCTTCGACCGCCGGGTTGCCGCGCGAGAGCGCATTGCCAACCACCACCTGGTCGACGTCGACGCCGATATGTTCGGGCCGGTAACCGCTGGCGAGCGCGATGCCCAGCGCTTCGAGCTGGGTGCTCATCGGCGGATAGACGTTCTGGTCCGAACCTTCGACGGCATGGCCGAGTTCGCGCGCCAGCGCGGCGACGCCGCCCATGAAGGTGCCGCAGATGCCGAGGATGTGGAGTTTCACTGGGGTGGTCCGGCGAGACGGCCGAGCACGATCTCTTCGGCCAGGAACAGAGTGAGGCTGATGGCGATTGCCAGCGGCGGCGGCGCGTCCAGGGCGTTTCGCCAGAGGTGCGCATCCACCGCCAGCTTCCATGCCGTGAAGATCAGGAATGCCCATGAGGCCAGCGCCTGCAGCGGCGTCAGGCCCTGCGCCTGCACCCGCTCGGGCTCGATGCCCTGCAGCACCAGCACCACCGGCAGCAGGGCGAGACCGAACAGCAGGCTGGCGCCGACGAAACCGAGCGCGGTCTGCACGAAGCGCTCGCGGCGCCCGCGCAGCCTGAGCAGCACGTGGATCGGCAGCAGCAGAAAGCCCAGCACCAGCGGCAGCTGCAGCGGGCCGCCGCCGCCATCCAGCAGGAAGAACTGCACCGACAGCTGCAGCAGCAGCCAGAGCGCGAGCAGGCGCAGCAGCAGCCGCGCGTCGAACGGCAGGTCCTGCGGCCCGCAGCGCAGCAGGATGAGGGCGACGAGGCGCGCGAGGAGTGGGTTCACGCAGGAGCTTTCGTCGTCCGGGGCGATGCCCCTCCGCTGCTCGCGGAGGGACGGAGGAAGACCAGCCCCGTGAGCGGACCGGTCGCGATCAGGCTTCGTCGGCCGTTGCGCTGCGGATCGCGGCGAGAATGCGGTCGGAGACCTCTTCCATCGCGCCCACGCCGAAAACGCAGACCAGGCGGCCGCGCTCGCGGTAGTAGTCGATCACCGGCGCGGTCTGGTCGGAATAGACGCGCAGGCGGTTGGTCACCGCTTCGGGGGTGTCGTCGGCGCGCCCTTCGGCCTGCGCACGACCGGCGATGCGCTGGACCAGCAGCTCGGTGCTGACATCCAGCTGCACGGCGACGTCGACCGGCAGGTTGAGGCGATGCAGGAGGGCGTCCAGCGCGCTGGCCTGGGCCAGGTTGCGCGGATAGCCGTCGAGGATGAAGCCGCGGGCGATGTCGGGCTGGCTGAAGCGCTCTTCGAGCATGCCCAGCACGATCTCGTCGGACACCAGCTCGCCGCGCTCCATCACCGCCTTGGCCTGCAGGCCCAGCGGGGTGCCGGCCGCCACGGCGGCGCGCAGTAGATCGCCGGTGGAGATGTGCGGCACGCCCAGTTGTTCCTTGAGGCGCGTGGCCTGCGTGCCCTTGCCCGAGCCGGGCGCACCGAGAAGTACGAGTCGCATGGGAGATCCGGAAGTAGAGGGAATTCGGGGCGCTACCGGGGATGGCAGTTCGGTGGGGGCGCCTGCGCGCGATGCTCCGGGCGCGGCGCGCTGTCCCGCCGATATCCCCTGGCGTGCGATCGCCGGCAACGTACCCGCTGCCCCCAGGCAAGTCAATTCAACGAAGGCAAAGCCCGAACGGTTCTATCCGCTGCCGTCTGCAAGGGCAGGGCGACGCTCGGCGCGGCGCGCACGCGCACCCAGGAAGGGCCGCTCGACAAAGCGATAGGAGAGCCAGGCCAACACCAGGGACGCGACCGTCAGCCACAGGAGATCCCACGTGCCGGCAGCACGCTGGGCCCACTGCGCGAAGCCGTGCAGCAGAGGCGCATGCCAGAGGTAGAGGCTGTAGCTGACCATGCCCAGCCAGGCCAATGGGCGCCACTGCAGGCCGCGCGCCACCGCGCCGCGTGGATCTGCCGCAGCGCCCAGCACCAGGCTGGCGAAGGCCAGCGCGATCAGCGCATTGAACAGCCACACCCAGGGCATGCGCAGCTGGCCGACAAAGGAGCCGAGCTCGGAGGCCAGAGCCGCCAGTGCGAGCGCAGCAAGAAGGCCGAGCCAGGCCAACGTCCGCGCCAGTATTGGGGCGGGTGGATATCTCAGCAGCCACCACGCAGCAGCCATGCCGAAGGCGAACTGGTCGAGGCGGCCGGGCAGCTGGGTGATCCACCGCGTGAGCACGACGCCGTCCGCGCCATGGCGCTGCACGGCCCACACGCAGAGCAGGCGGAAGCCAATCGCCAGCAGCAGGTACAGCAGCACCCCGAACAGCGCACGTCGGGCGCCGCCAGCGAAGGCAAGCGCCATCAGCGGCAGCACCATGTAGAAGTTCCACTCGATCGGCAGCGACCAGTACACGCCGTTGATCGGCGACTCGTTACGCCAGAGATTGAACGTGAGAGTGAAGTGGGTGGCGATCTCCTCCCAGGGCGGCAGTCCGCCGCCCCAGATCGCGGCGATCGCCAGCAGGATCAGCAGCTGGACCCACAGGGCCGGCAGCACCCGTCGAAGGCGGTTGCGCCAGAACGGCCACAGGCCGGCCGCCCGACGCGCAGGATCGATGAAGACCGGCGCCAGAAGGAAGCCGGAGAGCACGAAGAACAGGTCGACACCGAGGTAGCCGCTAGTCAACCAGAGCGCAGGATCGATAGGGCCCAGGCTGATGTCGACCCGATGCGCGAGGTCGTAGAGATGGAACAGCAGCACCCACAGGGCGGCGACGCCACGCAGGCCGGTGACGGCCGGCAGGTAGGCGTCGGCGCTTGGGCCGGTGCTGTGGTGCGGAGTGCTCATGCGCGGTCGGAAGGACGGTCAGGGCGCGGATGGTGGCACACGCCACCTCCTGACCCACCAGATCTCGCTTCGCGCGCGGCTACACTGTGAAGCGCTCAGGCCGCCTGGATCGCGATCCAACCTGAGGCCCCTCCACACCGAATCGGGAACCCGCATGAGCCAGGGAAAACTGCTGTACGCACAGTCCGGTGGCGTGACGTCCGTCATCAACGCCACTGCCGCCGCCGTCATCGAGACCGCGCGCAAGCACAAGGTCAAGGTACTGGCTGCAAAGAACGGCATCATCGGCGCTCTGCGCGAAGACCTGATCGACACCAGCAAGGAGTCCGCGGCGGCCCTGCGCGACCTCGCCCACACCCCCGGCGGCGCTTTCGGCAGCTGCCGCTTCAAGCTGAAAGGCCTGGAGGAAAACCGCGCGCAGTACGAGCGCCTGATCGACGTGTTCCGCGCGCACGACATCCGCTACTTCCTTTACAACGGCGGCAACGACAGCGCCGATACCGCGCACAAGCTGTCGCAGATCGCCAAGACCTTCGATTACCCGATGACCTGCATCGGCGTGCCGAAGACGGTCGACAACGACCTCGCGGTCACCGACTGCTGCCCGGGCTTCGGCTCGGTGGCGAAGTACACGGCCGTCTCGGTGCTGGAGGCCAGCCTCGACGTGATCTCGATGAGCGAGAGCTCGACCAAGGTCTTCGTGATGGAGGTGATGGGCCGCCATGCCGGCTGGATCGCCGCCGCCGCCGGGCTGGCCCAGCGCGAGGAAAACGATCCGCCGCAGATCATCCTGTTCCCGGAAATCGCGTTCGATGAAGCCAAGTTCCTGGCCAAGGTGAAGGCCACGGTCGAGAAGATCGGCTACTGCACCGTGGTGGTCAGCGAAGGCCTGAGCCATCCCGACGGCCGCTTCGTCGCCGAGGCCGGCGGCAAGGACGCCTTCGGCCACAGCCAGCTGGGCGGGGTGGGCCCGACGATCGCCGCGCTGGTCAAGGACAAGCTCGGCTACAAGTACCACTGGGCGGTGCCCGACTACCTGCAGCGCTCAGCGCGCCACCTGGCGTCGAAGACCGACTGGGAGCAGGCCCAGGCCGTCGGCCGCGCCGCGGTCGAGTACGCGCTGGCCGGCAAGAACGCAGTGATGCCCGTCATCAAGCGTCTCAGCGATGCGCCCTACCGCTGGAAGATCGAGCCGGCGCCGCTGGCCAAGGTCGCCAACCACGAAAAGAAGATGCCGAAGAACTTCATCCGCCGCGACGGCTACGGCATCACCGAGGCCTGCCGCAAGTACCTGGCCCCGCTGATCCAGGGCGAAGCCTTCCCGCCCTTCGGCAAGGACGGGCTGCCGCGCTACGTCACGCTGAAGAACGTCCTGGTGCCCAAGAAGCTGCCGGCGTATTCGATTGCCGATAAGTAGCTGGGATTGGGGATTCGGGATTCGGGATTCGCAAGAGCGTCGCCGCAGTCAAGGGCGCGCTCCGATTTGACCATGTCACCTGACTTCGCTCGACGGGCTGCCTTGTGCAGCCCGTCGTCGTTAAGGCCCCATGGAATCCAGATCCGGCGCCTGCCATGACGGACGGCGGCGGCGCAGGGCGCGGCTTCGGCCTTTGCCCTTTCGAATCCCGAATCCCGAATCCCCAATCCCCGCTCTCTTGAGTCCCCCCGCGTTTTCATGGAGCCTTGGCGGCCTCGTAACGCGCTCTTCACTGCATGTCGGCCGTTCCCAGCGATCCCAGCCTTGCCTCCGCCCTGATTCCGCTTGCCTGCGGGCCGCTCGACCGGCGCTTCGCCGTGGGCGGCGCAGGGCCGGTGTCGCTGGAGCGTTTCCTGCGCCAGGCGCACACGCTGGCGGAAGCGCTGCCGGCCGGCAGCCATTGCCTCAACCTGTGTGAAGACCGCTACCGCTTCATCCTGACCCTGACCGCCGCCCTGCTGCGCGGCCAGCCGACCCTGCTGCCGCCCTCGCGCGCACCCAGCGTGATCCTGGAGATGCTGGATCGCTATCCCGAAGCGCACTGCGTCGGCGATGACGGCTTGAATGGCTCTCCCCTGGAGCGCCTGCCACCGCGCTACACCGCGATGCCGGCAGTGCTGGCCGAGTGGCAGGGGCCGATCGAGCTGCCGCAGCTGCCTGCGGAAAGCCTTGCGGTGATCGGCTTCACCTCGGGCAGCTCGGGCCCGCCCAAAGCCCAACCCAAGCGCTGGGGCAGCTTCAGCCGCAGCACCGCGCTCAACGCCGCCCTGCTGCGCGAGTTCGCGGGCGCAGGCGCGCAGATCCTCGCCACCGTGCCCGCCCAGCACATGTACGGCATGGAAACCTCGGTGCTGCTGCCGCTCTTGGGCGGCTTCCCGATCCATCCGGCGCGGCCCTTCTTTCCGGCCGATATCGTGCGTGCCTTGAACGAGCTGGCAGCGCCGCGGGTGCTGGTGACCACCCCGGTGCATCTGCGCGCGCTGGTCGAATCCGGCCTGTCGCTGCCGCCGATCGCAGCGATCGTCAGCGCCACCGCACCGCTGCCGGTCGAACTGGCGCGCGCTGCCGAAGCCGCCAGCGGCGGCCGCGTGCTGGAGTTCTACGGCAGCACCGAAACCTGCGTGATCGCGCATCGTCAGAGCGCCCGCGACGAAGCTTGGACGGCGTACGAGGGTGTGGAGATCCAGCCGCGCCCCGACGGCGCGCAGATCGACGCCGCCTGGCTGGCGGCGCCGGTGCTGCTGCAGGACCTGATCGAACTGCTGCCGCAGGGCCGCTTCCGGTTGGCCGGTCGCGCGGCGGATCTGCTGGAGATCGCCGGCAAGCGCGCCTCGCTGGGAGAGCTCACGCGTCGGCTGCTGGCCATTCCCGGCGTGCAGGACGGCGTGGTCTTCCTGCCCGACAGCATGGGACCGGTGCAGCGCGTGGCCGCGCTGGTGGTCGCACCGGAACTCGATGAGGCCGCCGTACTCGCGGCCCTGCGCGAAGTGGTCGACCCGGTCTATCTGCCGCGGCCCTTGAAGCGCGTCGCCGCCCTGCCCCGCAATGCCACCGGCAAACTGCCGCGGGCCGCGCTGCTGGCGTCGCTGCGCGGCGGTTGAATGGCGGCGCTGGAGTGACCGCAGGCGCACCGCTGGTCGGAAAACTTAAGGTGCGCCACAGGCGCACCCTACGCGAACCGCGTGGCGGGCTTCGTTGAGCGCGCGGCGTCGCTCGCTATCATTTGCGATCAAAGGCGGTGCGCCACAGGCGCACCCTACGCGAACCGCGTAGCGGGCTTCGTTGAGCGCACGGCGTCGCTCGCTATCATTTGCGATCAAAGGCAGTGCGCCACAGGCGCACCCTACGCGAACCGCGTGGCGGGCTTCGTTGAGCGCGCGGCGTCGCTCGCTATCATTTGCGATCAAAGGCGGTGCGCCACAGGCGCACCCTACGCGAACCGCGTAGCGGGCTTCGTTGAGCGCACGGCGTCGCTCGTGATTGTAGGGTGCGCGTGTCGCGCACCTACACCGGCGAAGGACGCCGAGCCTTCGCCGAAGCCGATCCGCCGACAACGCCGGCCAAGGTGACAGGCGTGGTCGGCAGCTCCGCGCCAGCCCTACTCGATCGCCGCCATCTGCAGGCCGCGCGAGAGGTCAGTCAGCACGTTGTTCACCCAGCTCGCGTAGTTCTTGTGGATATAGCGCTCGCCGCGCTTCTCCTCGTAGGCGAGGTTCTCGCTTGACACGTAGGCCAGCGCGACCTGCTGGGCGTCGTAGCTGATGCGCACGCGCGCGGTGTGGGCGCGCACGTTCAAGGTGGAATCGATCTGGCCCTCGGCCTCGGCGGTGATGGTCCAGCCGCGGCCGATCAGCGCACGCTTGATCTCGCGTTCGACCGTCTTAAGCTCCAGCCCGGCCGGCACCGCGATCGGGTCGGGATCGGAGAGCGGCGCCTGACGCGCGCCCATCAGCAGCAGAAGCAGAGGCAACAGGATCAGCAGATAGCGGCGCGACAGGCGCATGGCTCGAACTCCGTGGTCAGGGAAAGGCCGCGGCAGCGGCCTTCGCAAGTGTGGCGAAGCAGTGAAGATGCCACAAGACAGAGTGCCGACGACCGTTACAGGCCGTCGCATCCGGGGCACGGTGTGGGCGCCGCATCTCGCCGGGTATTGCGGCGGGCACAGCTCAGGGCGCTGTTCCGTCCCCGGGTCGGGCAGGCACCGGAGTCAAGCCTTTCGGCACCCGCCAGCCGTGCAGCCAGAGCCACAGCAGGTACAGCGCAATCGTCAGCTTCTGGCTGGCCCCGCGCGGCAGCTCACGCACGAACACATGCAGCAGCAGGCAGCCGACGGCCAGCAACGCCAGCGGCAGGAACATGCGCTCGCCGCGCGACCAGTCGATCGCGCCGCGCAGGAGCAAGCCCAGGCCGGTCAAGCCAAAGGCCAGCAAGGCGCTCAGTGCATGCAGGCGATGCTCGAAGGGCGGCACCGCGCCAGCCGGCGAGCCGCCGGGAAAAACGGCGGTGATCACGAGGGCGATCGCACCGCCAAAGAACAGCATGAGGGCCGCGGTGTTCAGCACGCCGGCGCGCTCGCCGCGCCAGCTCAGCCAGGCCTGCGCCGAGATCGCCGCGGCGAGGAAGGCATAGGCGGCCTGCAGCCAGGGACCATGCGGCCCGGACAGATAGAAGGACAGCGGTGCCCGCACCCAGTCATAGCGGGGATGCAGGGCCTGCACGGTGATGGCGGTGCACAGGAAGACAAGGGGGCCGAGCAGGGCGAGGGTTCGGATCATGGGCAGAACAATGACATGGGAAGCGCGTGCTACGCGGCCAGCCATCGGAGCCACGGGCTCGGAGACTCTAACGAGACGTCAGTCATCGTAAGCGCGGCCCTCCAGGCCGTCCGCGTGATCTCGCGTGGTGCGACCCCGTAGAGCATCGCGGACCGGGGGAAGGTGGTAAACCCTTGGCGGGCCTGGGCCCACCCTATGAGATGGTCATGGCCCCGAATCCCGGCTGAGGAGACTTTCGCCGCGGATTCACCTGCGAATCCCGAATCCCGGACCCGGCCCTCGCGCGCAGCGTTCGGGCGTTCGCCGGCGCGCGCGGCAGTGCCGCGCAAACGCGCCGCCTCACCCCGAATCCCGGCTCAAGATCAATCCCGCATCGCCACCGCCGGATGCCGCTCGGGCAGGCGCTCCAGCACGGCGTTGGCGACTTCGTGCGTCGAGTGGGCGCGCTCGCCGCCGGCAATGTCGGCGCTGAAGACCTTGGCATCCAGCACCTCGCTGACGGCACGCTCGATTTCGCGGGCTTCGTCTTCGAGGCCCAGCGAATGTCGCAGCAGCATGGCTGCACTCAGGATCGTGGCGATCGGGTTGGCGATGCCGCGGCCGGCGATGTCGGGTGCGCTGCCGTGGATCGGCTCGTAGATGCCGCGCCTGCCTTCGCCCAGCGAGGCGCTGGGCAGCAGGCCCAGCGAGCCGGCGAGCATCGAGGCCTCGTCGGTGAGGATGTCGCCGAACATGTTTTCGGTGACGATGACGTCGTACTCGCGCGGGCGCGCAATCAAGTGCATGGCCATCGAGTCCACCAGCTGGTGCTCCAGGCGCACGTCCGGGAACTCCTCCGCACCGATCCGCGTGGCGACCTCGCGCCACAGCCGCGAGGTCTCCAGCACATTGGCCTTGTCGACGCTGACCAGGTAGCCGCGACGCGCGCGGGCGAAGCCGAAGGCGCGGCGGACCACCCGCTCGATCTCGGCGACCGAGTACACGCACAGGTCGGAAGCGCCGTGCTCACTGCGGGTGCGTTCGCCGAAGTAGATGCCGCCGGTCAGCTCGCGCACCACCAGCAGGTCCACGCCGTTCAGCAGATGCGGCTTGATGGGCGCTCGGTCGAGCACCGCCGGATGCGGCGTCACCGGCCGCAGATTGGCGTACAGGCCCAGCGCCTGGCGGATCGCGAGCAGGCCCTGTTCGGGTCGCACCCTGGCCTTTGGATCCGACCACTTGGGGCCGCCGACCGCGCCGAGCAGGATGGCGTCGGCCTTGCGGCAGGCGGCGAGCGTGGCGGCGGGCAGTGGTTCGCCGCTGGCGTCGATTGCCGCGCCGCCGATCAGGTGGGTGCTGAAGTGGAAGTCGTAGCCGTGGCGCGTGGCGACGCGCTTCAGCACGTCGACGGCCGCCGCGGTGACTTCCGGGCCGATCCCATCGCCGGGCAACAGAACGATCTCAGCGCGCATGGGCGGGTTCCTCGGTGGCGGGCGTGGGCAGGGAGAAGTCGCGGGTGCGGGTGGACTCGAAGGCGCTGATCGCCGCCTCGCGGGCGAGCAGGTAGCCGAGCTCGTCCACGCCCTCCAGCAGGCAGGTGCGGGCGAAGGCATCCAGCGGGAAGCGGTGCACCTGGCCCTGCGGGGTGGTCAGCGTGCAGGCGGCGATGTCGATGGCGAACTCGCCGTCGGCCTGCTGCATCAGGTGCTGCACGATCGCCTCGTCCAGCACGATCGGCACCAGCCCGTTCTTCAGCGCGTTGTTGCGGAAGATGTCGGCGATCTGGCTGCTGATGACGGCCTTCAGGCCCAGATCGGTCAGCGCCCAGGGCGCGTGCTCGCGCGAGCTGCCGCAGCCGAAGTTGCGGCCGGCGATCAGGATCTGCCTTCCTGCGTTCGCCGGCTGGTTGAAGGCGAAGCCCGGATCACGGCGCCAGTCGCTGAAGGCGTGCTGGCCCAGACCCGCGCGGGTGGTGGTCGAAAGAAACCGCGCCGGAATGATCTGGTCGGTATCGATGTTCTCGCCGCGCAGCACCACGGCGCGGCTGCGGATGTGGGTGATGGCGCTCATCAGGCGACCTCGGCGGTGGCGGTGAGGAACTCGCGCGGATCGGCGATGCGCCCGGCGACGGCGGCCGCCGCGGCCGACAGCGGCGAGGCCAGCACGGTGCGCGCGCCTTGCCCTTGCCGGCCCTCGAAGTTGCGGTTGCTGGTGCTGACCGCGAGCTGGCCTGGCGCGACGATGTCGCCGTTCATGGCGATGCACATCGAGCAGCCGGGCTCGCGCCATTCGGCGCCGGCGGCACGCACGATCGCGTCGATGCCCTCGGCCTCGGCCTCGCGCTTGACCTTCTCGGAGCCGGCCACCACCAGCATGCGCACGCGCGGATGCACGCGGCGGCCGCTCAAGATTCTTGCCACTTCGCGCAGATCGGCGAGGCGGCCATTGGTGCAGCTGCCGACAAAGACCACGTCGACCGGCTGGCCGACCAGACCGAAACCCGCCTCGAAGCCCATGTAGTCCAGCCCCTTGCGGGCACTGGCGTCGGCCGGCTCCGGCACCACGGCATCGACTGCGATCGCGGTGCCGGGATGCGTGCCCCAGGTCAGCGTCGGGCGGATGTCCGCCGCATCGATGCGCACCACGCGGTCGAACGCAGCGTCGGCATCGCTGGTGAACTTCGACCACTCGATCATCGCCGCCTCGAAGGCCGCACCCTTGGGCGCACGCGGCGCGCGGCGCAGCCACTCGAAGGTGGTGGCATCGGGCGCGACCATGCCGCAGCGCGCGCCCGCCTCGATCGACATGTTGCACAGGGTCATGCGCGCTTCCATGTCCATCGCGCGGATCGCCGAGCCGCGGTACTCCAGCGCGTAACCCGTTCCGCCATTGACCCCGATCACCCCGATCACATGCAGGATCACGTCCTTCGCAGAGACGCCGGGTGCCAGCTCGCCCTCGACCTCGATCGCCATGGTCCTGGGCTTGCGCTGCAGCAGGCACTGGGTCGCCAGCACGTGGCCGACCTCGCTGGTGCCGATGCCAAACGCCATCGCGCCGAAGGCGCCGTGCGTGCTGGTGTGGCTGTCGCCGCAGACGATGGTCATGCCCGGCCGGGTCAGGCCCAGTTCGGGCGCCATCACATGCACGATGCCGCGGCGCGCATCGCCCATGTCGAACAGCTCGATGCCGTGGCGCGCGCAGTTCTCGCGCAGCTGGTCGACCTGTTTCTCGGAAGCCGCCGTCGCGTAGGGCAGACGGCCGTTCGCATCGGCCGGCAGGGTCGGCGTGCTGTGGTCCATGGTCGCCATACAGCGCTCGGGGCAGCGCGGCGAAAGTCCGCGCGCCTCGATCTCGGAGAAGGCCTGCGGGCTGGTGACCTCGTGCAGCAGATGCAGGTCGATGTAGAGCACCGCAGGCGCGGACTCGGTTTCAGGGACGACGACGTGGGCGTCCCAGAGTTTGTCGAAGAGGGTGCGGGGCATGTTGAGAGCCGGGATAGGGGATTCGGGATTGGGGATTCGCTAGAGCACGCTTCGATACTTTGATCAGTGCGGGCTCTGCTCCCCTCTCCCCCTGAGGGAGAGGGGCTTGCAGCAGGGCCCTCGGTCAAGCCGACGCCGTTGCCGCAGCAGGCGCGATCTCGCGCTTGCGCAGCAGGCGGTTGGCGACGTCCAGCCAGGCCAAGGCACTGGCCTCGATGATGTCGCGGCTGACGCCGACGCCGGTGTATTCCTCGTCCTCGCAGCTGACCGACAGGCTGGCCTCGCCGCGCGCCTGCGCGCCCATGCCGATGCTGTGCACCTGGTAGCTCTCCAGCTTCAGCTCGATGCCGGTGGCTGCCGCCATGGCGGCGAACAGGGCCGCGACCGGGCCGTCGCTGTCGGCGCTTTCGGCCACGTGGTTGCCCTCGGGGTCGGACAGTTCGACCTCGGCGCGGGCCGAGCCGCCAGCGTCCGAGATGCGCATGGAGGCCAGTCGATAGCCCTGACCCGCGCTGGCGGTGGCGCCCAGGATCAGCTGCTCCAGGTCGCGGTCGCCGACCACGCGCTGGGTTTCCGTCAGCGCCTTGAAGTTGGCGAAGACGTGCTCGAACTCATCGTCCTCGAACACGAAGCCCAGCGCGCGCAGGCGCTCGCTCAGGGCCGCGCGACCGCTGTGACGCCCCAGAACGAGCTCGGACTTGGGCCAACCGACGTCCTCGGGGCGCATGATCTCGTAGGTCTCGCGGTTCTTCAGCATGCCGTGCTGGTGGATGCCCGCCTCGTGCGCAAAGGCATTGACGCCAACCACGGCCTTGTTGCGCTGGACCATCATGCCGGTCAGGCGCTGCAGCAGACGCGAGGTCGGCACCAGACGCTCGCTGCGGATGCCGGTATCGGCGCCATAGAAGCCCTGACGCACGCGCAGTGCCATCACCAGTTCTTCCACTGCACAGTTGCCGGCGCGCTCGCCGATGCCATTGACCGTGCATTCGACCTGGCGCGCGCCGCCTTCGATCGCCGCCAGCGAATTTGCCACGGCCAGGCCGAGGTCATTGTGGCAGTGCGCGCTCCAGACCAGGTGCTCGCCGGGCACCGCCACGCGCAGGCGCTCGAACAGGCTGCGGATCTCCTCGGGCGTGGTGTAGCCGACGGTATCGGGCACGTTGAGTGTGGTCGCGCCCGCGCGCGCCGCGGCGCCGAAAGCCTTCACCAGTACCTCGAACTCGGTGCGGATCGCATCCTCGGCCGAGAACTCGACGTCGTCGAAGTAGCGCCGCGCATAGGCCACCGCGCTTTCGGCGCGCTCGATCACCTGCTGCTCGCTCAAGCCCAGCTTGAACTTGCGATGCAGCGGGCTCGTCGAAATGAACACGTGGATGCGCGGCCGGTGCGCCTTCTCCATGGCACGCGCGCAGGCTTCGATGTCGGCCTCGGCGCAGCGCGACAGGGTGGCGAGCGTGACGTGCTGGCCGATCTCCCGAGCGATCGCGTCGGTGGATTCGCGGTCGGCCTGCGAACTCGCCGGGAACCCGGTCTCGATGATGTCGACGCCAAGCTCGGCGAGCGCGCGCGCCATCACCTTCTTCTGGGCGGGGCCCATGCTGGCGCCCGGCGACTGCTCGCCGTCGCGCAGGGTGGTGTCGAAGATGCGGATGCGGTGGCTCATGGCGGCTCCAGCGGGTTTCAAGATCGAAGGGTCGGATGTCGTTCGAGGGGCTTGGCAAACCGCAGGCAAAGAAAAACCCCGCCTCGGTTTCCCGGTGCGGGGTTCTCGGATTCTCGGGTTTCAGCCTGCTACACGCGCCCTAGAGTTCGAGTCCGCACCTGTGCGGTCGAAGAAGAAGGCCGATAAGCAGCAGCGACGCCGTCGGGAGGCGATCGCGGGTGAGGCTGCTGAAGGTCGGCTTCGAGGGCATGGGCCGCAGTCTTGATGCGCTGCGGCGAACTTGTCAAGTCCGCCCGCGGTGACATGCGCCGATGGTCTAAGGCAACGCTGAAGACTTCAGCGTTGTCGCGCGCCATGGAAGGCGCGCCCGCGGATCGAGCACGTAAATGCTTGATCCAGCGAAAGCGAGTCCGGACCTGTGCCGGACTCGCGACGACTGATCAGGGCCAGGATGGACTTGATCAGTATTGCCCTGAGCGCGGGCTTCAGACGCTGGGCGATTCGACGCCCTGGAAACGGAAGTCGTCGCCGCCTTCGGCCTTGGCGCGGTAGAGCAGGCGATCCGCCTGGCTGTACCAGACCGACCAACCCGCCTCGGCATCGCAGACCACTGCACCCACGCTGATCGTGAGCGTGGTGCCATGCAGGGGTTCGGGCAGGGCCAGCAGGCGCACGCTGTCGACCAGACCGCGTGCGCGCATTTCCACCTCTTCGGGGCGTTCGACCCGGACCAGCAGCGCGAACTCGTCGCCGCCCAGGCGCGCGGGCACGTCGTGCTCGCCGGCGATGCGTCGCAGCTGGCCGGCCACGGCTTCGAGCACGCGATCGCCAGTGATGTGGCCGAAGCTGTCGTTGATCGCCTTGAAGTCATCGAGGTCGATCAGCAGCAGGCCGAGCGCACCGGGTCGCGGCAGGTGTTCGATCTCGTCGAGATGGGCGTACAGGCCGCGGCGGTTGCGCAGGCCGGTCAGCTCGTCGGTCTGCACCAGGGTCTCGGCATTGTTCAGGCGAGTGCGGGTCTGGCGCAGAGAATCGAGCGTGAGCAGCAGCTCCTCGTTGCGGCGCTTGAGGTTGAGGATCAGCTGCTGTTCACTGGCGACGAGATAGGCGAAGCTGCGGCGCATGAAGCGCGCGATCATCGCCGGCTCGTGCTCGAGCAGGGCGTCGAAGTCGCCGTTGGAGACCGCCACCAGCAGGCAGGGGCCGAGCGCGACGGCGCTGGCCAGCCGCGCGTGGTTGCCGATGAAGAACGCGAGCTCGCCGAAGAACTCGCTGGGCCCGATGCGCTTGTCGCGCATGCCGTCGCCGAACTCCAGGGCGACCTCGCCTTCCACCACCACGAACATGGTGCGACCCAGCTCGCCGCGCCGGAAGATCAGCTCGCCGGCGGCCACCACGCGGCGCTCGCCGATGCGCTCGAACAGGCTCAGCTCTTCGGCGGAGAGCCTGCGCGCGTCACGTCCAGCCTCATCGTCGAGGGCAGGCAGATCGGGGTCCGGGGGGCGCGGGTTCATCGGCGGGGCTTCTCTCTTGCGCAGGCCCGGCAGCAGGGCGCCGCGAGTGTAGCAGCAGGCCCGCGACCAATCGGCGCAACCCGGCCTGCGGCCTTGGTCGATGCGGGACGATGCGGGATCATGACGGCGGCGCCTGCCCCGCCTCGACTCCGCGGCCAGCCCTTTCGCTCCAGGTCGATGCCCCGCACGATGCTCAGAGAAAGCTGAACTCGAAGGCGATGGCCTGGTTGCCCGGGTCCACCACCTCCAGCTCCACCAGCACCGATTCGCCCGGCGCGAGCACCGGCCGCTCGGGCGGCTGGCCCAGGTAATCGGCCACGCTGAAGCGCCGCAGTGCGACGAGGCGGCCATCGAGGTCGGCCATGCTGAGCTCCAGCACGGGCCACGCCTGTGGCCAGACCGCATCGTTGCGGAAGCTGGCGGTGATCAGCAGGGCGTCCGCCACCGATGGGTGGGGGCTGACATCACGGTTGAGCAGGACGATGCGTTCCGGTGCGGCATACGCAGGCAGGTCGCAGGACAGCGCGCCGCACAGCCGCTGCAGCCACGGCCGCAGCGCGGCGTCCTGGGCAAGCTCGGCGCGCTGGGCGAGCACGATCTGCCCGGCGAGCAGCAGCCCCAGCACCACGCACGCCGCCCACCAGCGACCGCTGGGCATGGCCTTTGCGCGTCGCTTGCGCAGGACGAACTGCGGCGCTGCCGGCCCCGCCGGCCCGCCTTCGGGCGGCTTCTCACGCGGGTCGGCCATGCCCTCGGGCAGCACCCGCGGCGCCTGCGCCAGGCTGCCGCGGCCGTAGCCCGCGGACGCCTGGGCCGGACTGTCTGCCAGACGCTCCAGCCCGTTGAACTGCTTCTCGCAGACGCCGCACACCAGCTCGCCCCGACCCAGCGCAATCTGCGCGGCGTTGAGCGCGTGGACCGTCAGGCAGTGGGGGCATTGGGTGTACATGTGGGGATTCGGGATTGGGGATTGGGGATTCGGAAGGCCTGGCAGAGGCTAACGCGATCGGAGCGCCCTGGGCTCAGGACGCAGCGAGCTCACGCAGGGCGGCCGGGACATCGGCCGTGTGCTGAACGCAGCGCAGGCGCGGGTGCGTGGGATCGACGGCGTGCTCGGCCTCCAGCGCCCAGGTCACCGCGTAGGGCACGTGCACGCCGGCGCCGCCCAGCGCCAGCACCGGCTCGATGTCCGAGCGCAGCGAATTGCCAACCATCGCGAAGCGCGCGGGCGCGACCTCGCACTCGCCGAGCACGCGGACATAGGTCTGCGGGTCCTTCTCCGAAACGATCTCGATGCGCGGGAACAGATCGGAGAGACCGGACTGGCGGATCTTGGCTTCCTGGTGGAACAGATCGCCCTTGGTGATCAGCACCAGCGGCGCGATCTCCGCCGCCGCCTCGACCGCCGCGCGCACGTCCGGGAGCAGTTCGACCGGGTGGGTGAGGATGCCCTTGCCCAGGTCCAGCAGCCGGTGGATGTCGGCCGCGCTGATGCGCTCCTGCGTCAGCGCGATCGCAGTCTCGATCATCGACAGGCACATGCCCTTGGCGCCATAGCCGAACAATCTGATGTTGCGGCGCTCGGTGTCGAGCATGCGCTGGTGCAGACCGGCATCGGCGAGGTCGACGTACTGGCCGACGATGCGTTCGAATTCGGCGTGGGCCTGCTGGAAGTGGATTTCGCTGTGCCAGAGGGTGTCGTCGGCGTCAAAGCCTACAAGTTCGAATGACGAAGGAGTTTTCAACGAAGCCTCCAGTAGCTGTTCGCGCTGCTCACAGCTTGCAAATCCAAACACCCGAATGACGAGGGAGTCTTCAACGAAGCCTCCAGTAGCTGTACGCGCTGCTCCCAGCTTGCAAATCCAAGCGATCGAATGACGAGGGAGTTTTCAACGAAGCCTCCAGTGGTTGTGCGCGCTATGGGCCCCTCTCCCGAGGGAGAGGGGTTGGGGTGAGGGCCGGGCGGAGCCCTGCCTATGGATCCGAACTGCCGATCCGACTCGGCTCCTGCCTGCCTCAATCGACCTGCCAGGCATTCGGCGAACCGTGCGGGCGCCGGGCCGCATAGGGTGGGCTCTGGCCCACCATGAGCTCCACGCTCGCCTCGGTTTGTGTTTGTCGTCATTGTCGCTGGAAGCGAAGAGCTCAAGAGCTTTCGTTCCGTCCTTCGGCCGGCCCGACCTACTTCTCTTTGCGTGGCCAAAGAGAAGTAGGCAAGAGAAAGGCCTGCTCGTCCGCGCCCTTCGCGCGTCCCTGCGCTCAGGGTTCGCGAGCCTCGGCCGGTGTTCGTGGACAGTGCATCCCTGCACTGTCACGAACATCGCCGGTATCCCTGCCGGCGCCCCTGCGGGCTGATCGACCGAGCCTCGCCGCTCCCCAGGGGCCCCGAAAAGAGCGCGGGCTCCCGCCCGCAAGAGCCAACGCAAGAAGCGAGAAGCGAGAAGCGAGAAGCGAGAGTCAATGCCAGAGCCCCATCGGCTTCGCATCAATCCCACGAAGCGCAGCCTGCTCCTATCGAATCCCGAATCCCCAATCCCGATTCCCGGCCCTCAAAGCCCCTTCGCCGCCGCCACGATCTTCTCCACCGTGAACCCGTAGTGCTTGAACAGCTGGTCCGCCGGTGCCGAGGCGCCGAAGCTGTCGATGCCGATGACGGCGCCGTCGAGGCCCACGTACTTGCGCCAGAAGTCGGACACGCCGGCCTCGATGGCGATGCGCTTGCGGCACCAGCCGGGCAGCACGCCTTCGCGCCACTCGATCGGCTGGGCATCGAACACATTGCTGCAGGGCATGCTGACAACCCGCACCTTGGTGCCCTCGGCTTCCAGCGCACGTGCCGCCTGCATGGCGAGTTCGACCTCGCTGCCGCTGGCGATCAGGATGAGATCGAAGCGCGCTTCCGGCGGGTCGGTCAGCACGTAGCCGCCGCGCGCGATGTCGGCGACCTGCTCGGCCGTGCGCTGCTGGTGCTGCAGGTTCTGGCGGCTGAAGATCAGGCAGCTCGGGCCGTCGGTGCGGGTGATCGCCGCTTTCCAGCTGACCGCGCTCTCCACCGCATCGCAGGGGCGCCAGACGTGGTTGTTGGGGATGTAGCGCAGGCTGGCCAGATGCTCGACCGGCTGGTGGGTGGGGCCGTCCTCGCCCAGACCAATCGAGTCATGGGTGAACACGTGGATGGTGCGCGTCGGGATCAGCGCCGACATGCGCAGGGCATTGCGCGCGTAGTCGCTGAACACCAGGAAGGTGGCGTCGTAGGGCAGGAAGCCGCCGTGCAGGGCCAGGCCATTGGCCATGGCGCTCATGCCGAACTCGCGCACACCGTAATAGACATAGTTGGCGTCGGGGTCTTCGGCGTTGACGTCCTTGGAACCCTTCCAGATCGTCAGGTTGGAGCCGGCCAGGTCGGCTGAGCCGCCGATCAGCTCCGGCAGCAGCGGGCCAAAGGCTTCCAGCGCCATCTGCGAAGCCTTGCGCGAAGCCACGGTCGGGCCTTCGGCCTGCAGCTTGGCGATATAGGCATCCGCCGCTGCCACGAAGTCGGCCGGCAGCTCGCCGCGCATGCGCCGCTCGAACTCGGCGGCAAGCTCGGGGTTCGCCTGCGCGTAGGCCTGGAACATCGCATTCCACTGCGCCTCCGCACCGGCAAGATCGCGGGCGCGCCAGCCGGCGTAGATGTCCTGCGGAATCTCGAAGGGCGCATGCGGCCACTTGAGCGCGGCGCGGGCGCCGGCGATTTCATCCTTGCCCAGCGGGGCGCCGTGGCAAGCCTCCTTGCCGGCCTTGGTCGGCGCGCCATAGCCGATGGTGGTGCGGCAGCAGATCAGGGTGGGGCGATCGCTCTCGGCCTGGGCGGTGCGGATGGCCTGGGCGATCTCCTCGGGGTCGTGACCGTCGACGCGGCGGATCACCTGCCAGCCATAGGCCTCGAAGCGCGCCGGCGTGTCGTCGGTGAACCAGCCGTGGACCTCGCCGTCGATCGAGATGCCGTTGTCGTCCCAGAAGGCGATCAGCTTGCCGAGCTTCATGGTGCCCGCCAGCGAGCAGGCCTCGTGGCTGATGCCCTCCATCAGGCAGCCGTCGCCGAGGAACACATAGGTATGGTGGTCGACCACGGCCTGACCCGGACGATTGAAGCGGCGCGCCAGCACCTTCTCGGCCAGCGCCATGCCGACCGCGTTGGCCAGGCCCTGGCCCAGCGGGCCGGTGGTGGTCTCCACGCCCGGGGTGTGGAAGGCCTCGGGGTGGCCCGGGGTCTTCGAGTGCAGCTGACGGAAACGCTTGAGCTCGTCGATCGGCAGGTCATAGCCGGCCAGATGCAGCAGCGAGTACAGCAGCATCGAGCCATGGCCATTGGAAACCACGAAGCGGTCGCGGTTGGCCCAATGGGGGTTGGCCGGGTTGTGCTTCAGCACATCGTTCCACAGCACTTCGGCGATGTCGGCCATGCCCATTGGCATGCCCGGGTGGCCGCTCTTGGCCGCCTCGACGGCGTCGGCGGAAAGGAAGCGGATGGCGTTGGCGAGTTCGCGACGGCTGGGCATCGGGGTTTCCAAGGGCGACGGGGCGGTAAGCCGCGCATTGTCGCCGAGCGCCTCCGAGGGGGGCAAACGCGGATCCGGCCCGTGCGCCTCAGCCTCCTGCCAGCCAGTGCGCGGCCGGCTGCGGATGCCCGAAATGCCAGCCCTGGGCGAAATCGCAGCCGAGCTGCGCCAAGACTCCTGCCACCTCGGGCGTCTCCACGCCTTCGGCAACCACCTGCATCTGCAGGCGATGCGCGAGCTGGATCATCGACTGCACCAGGCCGCGCTCGCGTGCCCCCTCCAGGCGCTCGAGAAAGCGCCGGTCGATCTTGAGCAGGCTGAGCTCCAGGAACTGCAGGTAGCCAAACGAGGAATAGCCCTGGCCGAAATCGTCCAGGGCGACGCCGACGCCGAGCGCGCGCAGGCGCGAGAGCTGGCGGGCATTGCGCTGGGGCTCCTCCAGCAGGGCGGTCTCGGTGATCTCCAGCAGCAAGGCGGCGGGCGGCAGGCCCCAGATCGCCAGCGCCGATTCGATCTGCTCGACCAGGGCGCTGTCCTCGAAGGCGCGGGCCGAGAGATTCAGCGCGCAGTGCAGGCTGGGGTCGGCGGCATGCAGGGGTTTGAACTCGCGCAGGGCCGCCTGCAGGCTCCAGCGCGTGAGCTCGGGCACCAGCCCGGCCTCTTCGGCCTGGACAACGAACAGCGCGGGCGGCACCCGCTCGCCGGAGCGCGGATGGCGCCAGCGCGCCAGCGCCTCGAAGCCGATCCGACGCCCATCGCGCAGGCGCACGATCGGCTGGAACTCCACCGTCAGGGCATTGGCACGCAGGTCGCGGGCAAGGTCGGCGTACAGGAGGGGCGCAGGTGCGCCGGTGGCTTCGGCGATGCCGCCGGCGGCCGTGCGCGCAGCTTCCGATGCGGCGGCCGCGGCGCGCTGCAGGGCCGAGGCGTCGGCACCGTGCAGGGGCGCCAGCGCCAGCCCGATCTCCGGCTGCACGCGCAGGATCAGTTCGTCGAACTGCACGGGTTCCAAAAGGGCACGCTGCAGGGCCTGCGCGGCCAGGCGGGCGTGGCCGGCGCTGAGCATCTCCGGCAGGGCGATCAGCAGGTCCGAATCGCTCAGCACGAGCACCCGATCCTGTGTCCGCAGCACCCGCCACACCCGCTGCAGCACGCGCTCGCTGAGCGCCCGCAGCACATCCTCGCCGAGCCGGGCGCGCAGGCTGCGGTGTCTGCGCAGGTGCAGGTGCAGCAGCGCCAGCGGCAGAGGATCCGAACCCGCGCGCTGGCCGTCGATGTAGGCGCGCAGGCCGGGCCAGTCGGGGCTCAGCTCAGGCATGCTGGATGCCTCACGCACGCGCTCATTCAGCCGCCTCGCTGGCATCGTCTACCAGGAACAGCTGGCCCAGATCGATGCCATGGGCACCCGGCCGAAGTGCGCGGAGGATGGTGCGGCGCCCACCGGCGACGGCATCGTCCAGCCAGAGATCGACCTGCGGGAAGGCCGGGTTGATCGTCTTGTCGGGATACGTGAGCACGGTGATCCTGGGGAACAGCCGGCGCGCCGCGTTCTGCTGGCTGACCACCGCCACCTCGCCGCTTGAGAGCTCGATCAGGGTGCCGGTGGGATAGACGCCAAGCGCCTGCCCGAACTGCTCGACCAGCTCGGCCTGGAACAGGCGGTCGCGCTCCCGGTACAGCCACTGGGTCGCGTCGTGGCGCGACAAACCCTTCTGGTGTGGGCGGTCGGAGCACAGGGCGTCGTAGGTATCGGCCAGCCCGAGCATGCGTGCGAACAGCGGAATGCCGGCGCCGGACAGCCCCTGCGGATAGCCGCTGCCATCGTGGCGCTCGTGATGGGCGGCGATCCACTCCAGCTGGGACTCGCTGACCCCGGGCCGCGAAGCCAGCGCGTCGAGTCCCAAGGCTACGTGCTGCTGCACCTGCCGGTGCTCCGCGGGTGAAAGCAGCAGGCCGTGATTGCACAGGCCATCCGGCAGCAGCGACATGCCAATGTCCATCAGCAGGGCAGCGCCGGCCAGTTCGACCAGCAGTTCCGCCGGCAGGCCGATCTGGCGCCCCAGTGCGGTTGCCAGCGCCGCGCTGTTCAAGGCGTGCGCGTAGGCATAGGGGTCGCGACGGCGCAGCGCGACCAGCCAGAAGAAGGCGTCGGGACTGCGCAGCACGCTGGCCACCACCGGCTGCACGGCTTCGCCCAGCTGCTCCAGCTCCAGCGGACGACCTGCTCGCAGGTCGTCCTGCAGGCGCCGCGCCAATCCCATCGCCGTGCGCCGGGCAGAGCGCGCGCGCGGCAACTCCTGCTCCACCGGCAGCGCCTCAGGGTACGGACGCAGCTCCGGCAGGCGAACTCCCGGCAGCGCGCGGTAGCCCAGGGTGAGCAGCAGGCTGCGGCCCTCGGGCAGGACGCTGCGGCGGAAATCGACGACGGCCGTACGCGTGTAGGGCCTCAGCGCCTCGATGTCAGCGCGCGAGGCGATCTGCAGTCCCTGCAGGGCGAACGGGGTTTCACTCCATGGAAGCTCGATACGGCACACGAACATGCCGGGCTGCAGGGCCTCCAGCGGAAGGCTGCGCTCCTCAATCGCCACCGCATCGCCCCCTGTTGCCTGCCGCCCGCATGCTGCAAGACCCGCACCTGGACTCGGAGCGCGATGCTACTCCGTCGCGTTGCAGTGCGTGCGCCCAAGGCCTCCGCGCTCCGCAATTGGGAAGCTCCATCGCGCGCGTAAAGACCGGAATCAAGGCGCCGGGAGGCTGGCGGAGCCTTGTAAACATTGTGTTAGCATCCGGGGACCGCTGTCCCAGTTCCGGGGGCGGTTGAGGTCTTCGGGCGCCGCCCCGATCCCAGCCAACTGTTTGGAGACATAGCCGATGTCAAAGTTCAACCCGCTGTCGGGTGCGATTCGCTTCGCCCTCGTCGCCGGCACCGCCGCCCTCGTGGCCGCTCCGGTGTACGCGCAGAGCGAAGAAACGCCCACCTCCCTCGACCAGATCGTGGTCACCGGCTCGCGCATCCAGAGCCAGACCGTGACCTCGTCTGCCCCGGTCACGGAAATCCAGCGCGAGGACTTCGCGCTCTCCGGCGCGACCCGCGTTGACGACCTCGTCAACCAGTATCCGCAGCTGACCCCGGCGTTCGACTCGCAGCAGAACAACGGCGCGGTCGGTTACGCCACCGTGTCGCTGCGCAACCTGGGTGCCGAGCGCACGCTGACCCTGGTCAACGGCCGCCGCCTGCCTCCGGGCCCGGTGGGTGAGCTGCGCGACATCAGCATCGTCCCAGCCGCCCTGATCAATCGCGTCGACATCCTCACCGGTGGCGCCTCGGCCGTGTACGGCTCCGACGCCGTGGCCGGCGTCGTCAACTTCGTCCTCGACACCGAGTTCGAAGGCTTCAGCGTCAACGCGGGCTATTCGGCCTACCAGCACGACAACCGCAACACGTACATGCAGGGCCTGCAGGACGCGCGCGGCTTCAGTTATGAAGACGGCAACTCCGGCTTCGACGGCGCCAGCAAGAACATCGACCTGGCCTGGGGCGGTGCGCTGGGCGATGGCGCCGGCCACGCCATGGCCTGGCTGACCTACCGCGAGAACGATGCCCTGTTCCACGCCCAGCGCGACTACTCGTCCTGCGCTCTGGACGCGGCCGGCGCCGTCTGTGGCGGCTCGGGCACCAGCGCCCCCGCCAACTTCCTGATCTTCCCGACCTCCGGCCCGGGCGTGGGTCAGGCCAGCTTCGACAGCAACGGCCGCTGGCGCCGCGGCTACGGCTCGCTCTACAACTACGCCCCGCCGAACTACTACCAGCGCCCGGACGAGCGCTATACCGCCGGCACTGCGATCAGCTTCGAAGTCAACGAGTACTTCACCCCGTACTTCGAGGCGATGCTGGTCAACCGCAAGGACAGCATCCAGATCGCCGAGTCGGGCGCGTTCGGTGTGCCGCTCCAGGGTCAGAGCTGCTCCAACCCGATCTTCGGCACCCTTTGCAGCGATCTCGGCATCACGTCCGACACCTTCGATGTCTATGTGCTCCGCCGCAACGTCGAAGGCGGTCCGCGTCGCACCGACACGTCCGACCTGTCCTACCGCTTCGTGGTCGGCACCAAGGGCGCGCTGGGTGAGACCTGGAACTACGACGCGTCCTACGTGTTCGCGCGCACCAACAACGACACCCAGGGCTACAACGACTTCCTGATCTCGCGCATCACCGACGGCCTGCTGGGTTGCCCAGCCGGCGCGTTCGACGGCTGCGAGTTCTGGAACATCTGGCGCCCGGGCGCTACGACGCAGTCGTCCGCCGATGCGCTGGCGGGCGTCAGCTTCAACAAGACCAACACCGAGATGGAGGTGTTCAACGCCTTCGCCACGGGCGACTTCGGCTTCGGTCTGCCGTCGGCCGGGGGCTCCACGATCTTCGGCGTGTTCGGTGTCGAGCACCGCCGCGAGGCCTACTCCACCGTGTCGGACAACGACAGCGCGGCCGGCAACTTCGCGGGCGCCGGCGCCTCGGCACCGCCGGTCGACGGCGAAACCAAGGTCAACGAAGTCTTCATGGAAGCGCTGGTGCCGGTGTTCGTCGGCGATGGCGCATTCAAGTCGCTGGACCTCGACCTGGGCTACCGCTACTCCGACTACGACCGTTCGGGTGGTGCCAACACCTACAAGCTGGGCCTGATCGCCGATGTCGGCATGGTGCGTCCGCGCGTTGGCTACAACCGCGCCATCCGCGCGCCTGGCATCAACGACCTGTTCGCTCCGCAGCGCACCGTTCTGTTCGACGACACCGATCCCTGCTCTGGCGCGAATCCGGTCCGCAGCGCGGCCGAGTGCGCACGTACCGGCGTGAGTGCGGCCCAGTACGGCACCATTCCGGCCAACCCGGCAGAACAGAACAACCAGTTCGTGGGCGGCAACCCCGACCTGACCCCGGAGCAGGCGGACACCTACACCGTCGGTCTGGTGTTCACCCCGCTCGAAGACCTGAACGTCGCGATCGATTACTACGACGTCAAGATCGAAGAGACCATCACCGGTATCGGTGCGTCGACCATCCTGAACACCTGTTTGGACACCGGCCTGTCGTCGGTGTGCAGCCTGGTGCGTCGTGGTCCCCGCGGCGACCTCTGGTTGGCAGACGAGCACAACGTGGTCAACACCACCCAGAACTTCGGCAACGTGCGGGCTCGCGGTATCGACCTGAACGCCAACTACACCTTCGAAGCTCTGGGCGGCCGCTTCTTCACCAGCATGGTCGGCAACTTCATCCTCGAGGAAGAGAGTGACCCGCTGCCGGGCGTCGAAGGCACCAAGTTCGACTGCGTGGGCAAGATCAACCCGAGCTGCCGCACCCACGAGTGGCGCCACATCGCCAACGTTCGCTACGCGCGTGACAGCTGGTCGCTGAACATGCGCTGGCGCTACTTCGGTGAGCTTGACTACGTGAGCAACTCGGGCACGCCGCTGACCACTGACCGTCTGGTCGCTGCCAAGGGCGGCATCCCTGGCTACAGCTTCATCGATCTGTCCGGTTCGCTGGCCCTGGCCGACAACATCGACCTGACGCTGGGCGTCAACAACATCGCCGACAAGGAGCCGCCGCTGGTGGGCGTGACCAACGCCACCAATGCCAATGCTCCGGGCGGCTATGACCAGCTGGGCCGCTACATCTTCAGCAGCATCAGCCTGAAGTTCTAAGCTCCAGCGGAAGGTGGAACGGAAACGGCGGGCTTCGGCCCGCCGTTTCTTTTTTGCGTCCCAACCACTGCAGTACGGATGCAGCGGCAGGGTGTCGGCTCGGTACTGTTTCCGAAGCCGGGCCACAGGGCACCGGATCAGGTGCCTCCGCGCTCGAACTCCGGCAGGGCGACGCTGATCTCGCGCACCATCTCGCGTTCCGCCGCCGAAAGCAGCGGGTTCCAGACATCGAAGATCAGCACCACACGCAGCTCATCGCTGTCGTTGCGGGCTTCGTGCTCGATACTGTCGTCGAAGATCAGCACTTCGCCGACCTTCCAGCGCCTGTGTTCGAAGCCCACGCGATAAAGGCAGTTGTCCGGCACGATCAGTGGCAGGTGCACCACCAGCCGCGCGTTGGTCTCGCCATGGTGGGGTGGGATGTGCGTATGCGGCGCCAGCGCAGAGAACATCGCATTCGGACACAGGCCACCGATATCGGCCATTTCCACTTCGGCAAGCGCCTCGGCGGTGCGTGGACAGGCCCGCTGGTGAGCCTCGACGGGTGCACCGTGCTGCCAGAGGAAGTAGCTGCTCCATCGGCGCGAGTGATTGAGTTCCTTCCACTGGTTGACGGGCGTGCCGGGCTCATAGGCGACATAGGGCTGGAAGTCCTCCCGCGCCTCCGCATGGACGGCGCGCAGCTCCTCGGTGATTTCCGCGGTGCGCCGTTCGAGGGCATCCACCCAGGCGAACTGGGCGCGATCAAAGAACGGTACCGCCGGCAGGCGCGGAACCAGGAGCCGATTCGGCTTCGAGGGATAGGGCTCGGACCGCCCAGCCAGCAGCGCGCCAGCCTCGCGCCAGCGTTCCGCTTCATTCGGGCTGAGCCGCTCGCGCGCGACGCCGAGCCTGGCCTCCAGGAACTCACTCAAAGCCGCGCTGGCACGATCCACGCAGTCGCGCGCATGGGCAAGCGCGGTACGCAGCTGCGGCGGCCAGGCGCGCTCCGGAGGCGCCACCCTGAGGGCGTTGCGGTAGTGCGTGGCTGCCGCACGCACCCCCTCCTCACGTTCGACCAGCACGGCGCGGGCGAGCAGTGCCGGCAGGCAGTACGGGTCCAGAGTCAAGGCCTCGGTCAATGCCCGACCTTCACCCTCGGCATCTGCGCGCTCGCGCAGGGCCATCGCCAAGCTGACCAGAATCATCGGCTCGGCAGGCGCAGCCCGATGCGCCAGCTGGAGCAGCTCCAGGGCCTCGCCGCTGGCGCCGCGGTGCAGCGCCTCCATACCGAGATGATGCAGTGCGACGGGATGGTCGGGCTTCAGCTGCCTTACTTCACGCCAGAGCCTGCCGGCCTGGGCCAGCTGGCCCTGCTGGGCCGCTCGCAGTGCGGCCTGTGTCAGCGTTTCGATCGTGTTCTGCATCACCTGCCCGCCTCAGATCCGAGATCGCGGGCCCAAGGATAGCGGCTGCAATCCCGGCTCGGCGGTCCTGCAAGGAGGCCCGATATACTGGGCCGGCACGGGCCGGGCATTGTTGCATCGGTCACTGCGCGTCACCCGCAATCGCCATGGCGCGCCCTCAGACCTTGGGTTGCCCACGGCCTCGAGTCCACACGGCGCCCCTGTCGCGCCCAAGATCCCCCGGAGTCCGCTTGAGCCTTGCCCAATGGGAGACCTACTACCGCGGCGGCGCGGTGGCCACTGGTCCGGTCGGTCCAGACGGTCTGTACGACCTTGAACTCAGGGACGCCTGGCAGACCTATTTCAATCTCCTGCCCCAACATGCCCGTTTGCTCGACATCGGCACGGGCAACGGCGTGCTGCCCTTGATGGCGCGTGAGGCAGCGCGTGGGCGCAGCGCGGACTGGTCGATCGACGCGACCGACCTCGCACGGATTGACCCCGTTGCGTTCGTGCCCGGCGGCCCGCAGAGATTCGAAGGCGTGCGCTTCCACGCTGGGGTGCCCAACGAAAAGCTACCCTTCGCCGACGCACACTTCGATGGCGTGAGTGGACATTACGCGCTCGAGTACGGCGATACGGCGGCCTCGTTGGCCGAGGTCGCGCGGGTGTTGGTGCCGCGAGGGCATGCGCAGTTCGTCCTCCATCATGGCAACTCCGTCTTGATCGAATCCGCCAGGCTCTCGATGGCCGAGTGTGACCTGGTCTTCAAGCGGACACGCATCTACCGGAAACTGCACCGCCTGGTCACCGCGGAGAGCCCTTCCGCCGAGTTCCTGCACCATACCCAGCAGGAGTTGACCGGGGCGATCCGACAACTGCGGGATGCGCTCGATCAAGTGCGAAACGGACGACCGGAGTCGGGCCGAATACTCGCGATCGCGCTGGATGCCACCCGCAGCCTGCTGGCCGCGCGCACGCGGATGCGGCCCAACCAGATCGGGCTTGAGGTAGACCGCGCCGAGGAAGACCTGCGAGCGGCGTGGCGCCGACTGAACGACCTCACCCGCCACGCGATTGACGCGAACGGCATCGAACGCATCCGCAGAGAAGCCGAGGGCAGTAGTTTCGAGATCGTGGAGGCCGAACCGATCCACCACGCCCGCACCCATCTGGTGGGCTGGCTGCTCCGGCTGCAAAAGCGCTGACCTTGCCGGTCGTCACTGGATGTCTTGCGCATGCACGCGTGTGTTCGCCGGAGTGACTCGGACGGGCATCGTCAGCCCCTCTCGATCGATCATCGCCCAAGTGCGCTGGGCGATGAGTCAGGGCGATGTGGATCCCCGGGCATCTCGGGCGATCCGCCGATCGCCGTCACCCCGCCGGGAGCATGTCGAACGCGACGGTCAAGCGTGGCTCGGCGTCATCGAAGGGCACGGTTCCGTGCCAGAGGTAGGACGGGAACAGGGCGACATGCCCGACGCGCGGCTGGATGATGCGGCGCGGGGCAAGTCCGAGCCCAAGTTCCAAGGGGGGCTGTCCGAGTTGGAGTGCGCCCGCGATGCCATCCTCCTTCTGGCTTGCCCCCTCGCGCACCGAAGGCGGTAGGGCGACATAGAAGGCGGAGCTCATCCACCCCTCGTTGTGGAAGTGGTTGGCGTGGCTGCCGGATCGCCACAGCTTGACCGACCATGACCCGGTGAAGCGCACGCTGCTCTGCAGCCGACCGAGGAAGGGATGGCTCGGATCGGAAGGGAGTTCCGCCAGCCAGCCCTCGATGGTCACAACCAGGGCGCGCCGCAGCGCTTCGATCCGGGGCTCGGGCCGCCCGAACAGACGACCGGGTGTCTGCGAACCTCCCCGCAGGCTTTGCGCCACCGGCTGCGCGCGGGCCAGATGCAGGGGCTCGAGTGCCTGCTGCAGTTCCCCAAGGAACTGCGGCATGTCGCGCCAGCCGCTCGGGACAACGACCGGGAGAAGCGCAACCAGACGCTCGAAGCCGCACAGCCACTCCTCGCGCGGATCCCCGAGCAGACGCCATGCGGTGGCCAGATAGGCCCAGGTTTCCTGATGCAGAGGGTCGAGGGCGAGCGTCCGCTCGGCGCGGGCCGCAGCGATGGACCACTGCCCGGACTTGAGCAGATGGCGCACATAGGCATTGCTGAAGCTGAGGTCCTGCCCACCGAGCACGCGGTCGGCGGCGGCATAGAGGGGTGCAGCCCGCTCGGAGTACCCTGCGATCTCGAGCGCGTTGGCCTGCATCGCGAGCAGGCGCGGGTGATCCTGGCGACGACGCAGGATCTGCAGGCGCTCGAAGGCCTCCTCGCCGCGTTTGGCCTCGATCAGGAAGCTGATGTAGCCGAGATGCAGGTCCGCGTTCACGGGTTGCGACTCCACCGCCCGAAGAAAGAATGCATCGGGCGCTTCCTGCTCGGTCTGCCCGGTGTCGCCCGACCCGTACTCCCAAAGTAGATTCACGCGCGTGGAGTAGGCAGGAGCGAAGGCCGGGAAGCGCCGCAGCAGCTCTTCGGATGCCTGCCGGGCCTCATCGACCCGCTGGCAATCGATCAATGCCCCGACTTCAGCGTCGAGAACCTCCGGTCCCACCTCACCCAGTGACCGCGCCTGTCGATACGCCTCCACCGCTTCGGCTGGCCGACCGGACAAACGCAACGCGCCCGCCAGACTGGCCCACAGGGCCGGTGATGCTGGACTCAGGCGCAGGGCCTGACGCAAGGCGTGCTCCGCGCCACCAGGATCTTCATCGTCGCGCAGCGCGCTTCCCAGACCGTGCCATGCACGCACGAGGCTCGCATCCAGATCCAGCGCCTTTCGCAGGCTCGCGATCGCTTGCCGACGCATCGCAGCCCCACGGTGTGAGGGGCGCCCGTAGCCGGCTGACTCACGCGACAAGGCGAGCTGGACCAGCCCGAGCTCGGCCCATGCGGATGCCGCCTCTGGCATCTGGACCAGGGCCTCTTGCCAAGCCCGCTCTGCCTCGGGCCAACGTTCCTGCCTGCCGAGAAAGCGCGCGAAATTGGACAGGATCATGGCCTGCCGGGGTGCGAGGCGGAGCGCCGCCTGAAACGCGGTTTCCGCCTCGTCAAGGCGTCCGGCTTGTGATGCACAGAGGGCCAGGAGGTGGTGCGCATCGGGAGCGAGGGCATTGCTGCCCACCAGGCGCCTCGCCTCGTCGAGCCTGCTGCCCCCCCTGCCCTGCGAAACCTCTCGCATCAGCGCGGAGGCCAGCCCCGCGGAGGCCGAAGCGAGTGCACGCATGATCCGCTGACTGCCCGGTCAGATTCAGCCGCCGCAGGCGTTTCCCTCGCCTGGGATGCAGAATCCCCGCTGGGTCTCCTTGACCATCTCGCGGGAGGCTTCCGCTCTGGCGCGACGCTCGGCGAGAGTCAGACACTCAAGCGCCCCAAGGCGCGTTCCGGTGCTGGCGATACGCTTGCAGATCTTGCGGTCGCTGTCTTCAGGCTTGAGGATGCCGTCGAACTGGGACTGCGCCAAGGCCAGCGACTGACGCTTCTGTGGGTTCAGTTGCGACAGGCTCTCGACTTCGCTGAGCGTTGCGACGATGTGGGCGTAGGCGGACTCAAGTCGCTCCAGATCACGGCCGCGGAGGCGCCCGTACTGCCCGTCGCGCGCCATGGCCATGGAGAGCTCGACATCTTCGAGCAGCTTGGCGGCTTCCGTTGGCTCGGCCACGGCAGATGAATGCCCCTCGTCCTGAACCGCTGGATGCTGCGCGCTGGACGATTGAGCCATGACCATGGCAGGAAGGACAAGACACATCAAGCAGACCCAGCGACTCAAGATCATGTACGTTCCCCCGTGGATTTCGTGAAGGACAAGTGCAACAGCCTCGGAGCGGGAGTGCAAGTGCACACCGATCGACATCGCCACCCGGGCGTGCCGGCGGCTGCGTCCATGCCGCACGGCATGGCTAAACTTGGGGCATGAACCCCTCTACCGCCACTCTCCTTTCCCGTGCGCGCAGGCTCGTCGATTCAGGTCGCTTTCCGGAAGCTATCCACGCGTACAGCGACCTGGTGGGTGCCGATCCGACATGCGCGGATGCCTGGTACGAGTTGGGCTGGGTGCTGCGCCGGAGCGGTGATCCCGAACGCGCACTATCGGCCTATGGCCGAGCCCTGGCCGCAGGCATCCCCGCACCCGAGCAGACGCTGCTCAATCGAGCCGTCATCCTGTCCGCAGATCTGGCGCAACCGCAGGCCGCAGAAGCGGAACTCAGGCACGCACTGCGGCAGCATCCGGACTACGGTCCGGCACTGCTGAACCTGGGGAAGCTCAAGGAAGACAGCGGCGACCAGAGAACGGCCGCAGAACTCTACGAACGCCTTTCGCGAACCGGGACCCATCGGGAACTCGCCCTTGAGGGACTCGTACGACTGGTGCAGATCGACTTACCCCGCGAGGCGCAGGCCGGCAGGCTCGCACGCCTGCGCCACTGTGCCGAATCACCCGAATTCCCTCGTGAGCTCCGCGCTCGCGCCTGGTTCGCTTTGGGTCGCTGCGCCGAGGCCGTCGGCTCCTTCGACACGGCGTTCGAGGCTTTCTCGGCAGGCAACCGGCTTGCGGCGGCGTCGATGCCGCCCTATCGCCCCGAAGCGCTGGAACGTCACGTCGACGCCCTGATCGCCAACACGCCACCAGCGGACACCGCTGCGGGCAAGGACCACGCGCAGCTCTTCATCTGTGGCATGTTCCGCTCTGGCTCCACCCTGCTCGAACAGGTGCTCAACGCGCACCCCAAGGTCGTTGCCGGCGGTGAACTTGCCTTCTTCCCGCGCATGGCAACCGGGCCCTTGGCGCCATTCGTGTCCGGCTCGGAGATGCCGGAGGAGATCGCGAATCAGACAAGGCGTGCCTACCGCTCGGTGCTTGAAAGGCTTGCTCAGAGCTCGGGCAAGGATACGAACAACATCCATTGGCTCACCGACAAGCGGCCCGACAACATACTGCTGCTCGGGTTGCTGCGCCGTCTGTTCCCCGCCGCGCGGATCATAATCACGCGTCGGAACCCGCTTGATACTGGCCTGTCCGTCTTCCAGCAGCATCTGGACCTCGCGCAGGCTCCCTACAGCAGCAGCCTCGAAGGCATCGCCCACTACATCGCCCAGATCGAGAGGATCACAGCCCACGCCCGGTCAGCGTGGGCCGACTCTGTGTACGTGTTCGACTACGACGCGTTTGTTCGCAGCCCCGAAGCCGAATTGGCCCCATTGCTGACATGGCTGGGTCTGGAATGGGAGCCCGCCTGCCTGCGCTTCCACGAGCAGCGCAACCTGGTGGCCACCGCGAGCCACGCGCAGGTGCGACGCCCTCTGTATCGTGAGGCCAGCGGCAGGTGGAAGCACTATCAAGCCCATCTCGCCCCCCTGTCGCAGCGTCTCGAACAGTTGGGGCTCCTGGTAGGCGAGCAATGAAGAGACGCGAAGTGGACGACATGGCACTGCACCTGCGGAAATATGCCCGCGACCGCACGTAACGTCTCGGGTCCTGCGGCGCCTCTGCACATCCGCCACATACGGTTGTGACGCGCATCCGCAGTGATACCCGAAGCGGTCCTCGCCATAGGGCCCGGGAGATCGTCCTGCTACGGATTGAAAGTCCGGCCCATCACGGCTCCGCCACGAAGCTCATCGCAGGCGGCGAACCCTCAGACCGATGCCGCCCGGCTTGCTGAGCAGATATCCACCCGCGAACGTCCTACGGATGCTGATGGCATCTCCCGCGCTCAAGGGCCCGCGCGAGCCACCATCGGTCACGCGCCAGACCTGACCGTTGTCCAGCACAACCTCGCGCTGTCCACCCTGCAGGGGACGCACCCGCGCCACCGTCGCCTCGATGCGGTCGATCTGCGGCGCGCGTTCGGACTCCGGCTTGCGCTGCTCCACCTCGCGTCCACTCAAACCGAACTGCTGTTGAACCTCGGCCGCAGATGGCATGGGGGACGGCGCGGCAACGAGCGGTGGATACTCGCGGTCATAGCACGCAAGTCGCTGCTCGGCGCCCGCAATCGAAGCGCAAACGTGCTCGGCGCCGCGCACGCTCCCGGCACCGAACGCGAGCCATCCAAGACACACCATCCAACCTATTCTTTTGTGTTGCACTGTCAGGCTCCCTGATCCCTTGAATTGTCGTCCAAGTAGGCGGCGTGGCACAGACGCGCGCTTCATTCCGATGCGATACGCACGACCGTTCGCTCATCTGACATCACGCGAGGCCAGTCGCATCGGGCCCGGCCCGATCGAACGCACCGCACCGGTGAACGTCGCGCGTGCTTTCGCGCCGCCAGTCTTCCGCGGCGATCGTGACAGCAAGCCGTGGCGGCATGATACCGGCCCGAGCTTACAGGCCTGTCGCGACCTTCCTCGGCGTTGGCATTGCGTCGCGCAAAGCCGCTGAAGGACAGGCAGGGGCCGTTACCGAGACCAGTAGCTCCGCTTGGTTGCTCTGACTGGCTACTCCAACGCTGCCTGTGAGGGTGAAAAAAGAAGGGGGAGCCGGAGCTCCCCCTTCGCGTCACGCACTGACCAACGAGGATCAGAAGGAGACGTTCACACCGATCGTGTAGAAGCGACCGATGGTGTCGTAGAACTGCGGGAAGGTGTTGCCGCTGTTCTCGGTGGTGGTGCCGATGGTGTTACCGACTTCCGGCGGCGCCTTGTCGGTCAGGTTGCTGATCGACAGGTTCAGGCGGATGTTGTCGGTGACCTTGTAGCGCGCGCCCAGGTCGAAGTAGTTGTACGACGGGATGCTGGCGTAGGGCGCAAACCACGTGCCGGTACCCGGCTCCACTTCCAGACCACCCAGGTGACGCCAGATCAGGTTGACGCCGAAGTCACCCTTGCTCCAACCCGTGCGGAACACCGACTTGAAGTCATGGATCGGCGTGCAGCTGGTGCTGTAGTAGCCGTTGCAGTCACGGTTGACCGAAGCGGGGTTGGCCTGGAAGTTCCAGCCGCGGACCTTGGTGAGGTTCAGGGCGAAGTCCAGCGCACCGGCATCGCCGAGATCCTGCAGGTAGGTCACGCCGAGGTCGTAGCCGTCGGTCTCAAGACGGCCAAGGTTGGACGAGGCCAGCACGATGCCGCGCGCTTCACCATTGAGGTTGCCGGTCCGCGGATCGCGCTGCACCAGTTCGCACGCGCCGTTGTTCTGGGCAACGCCAGCCAGGCCATAGCAGGCGTTGACGATGTCGGCGACCGTCGCCGAGGACACCAGCTGCTCGATGTCAACCTTGTAATAGTCCAGCGTCAGGCTGAGGTTGTCGATGAAGCCGGGCGTCCACACGAAACCCAGGGTGCGGGTATCGGCGACTTCCGGACCCAGCAGCGGGTTGCCACCGGTCAGCACGTTGACCTGACCGGCCGCCGGCTGATCGACGGTGCCGTAGGAGCCACTGGGAACGCCGGACAGCGCGCAGAGCGCCTGCGAGGCGGTGGGGTTCGCGCCGGCACAGGGGTCAACTGCCAGGTTGCTCAGGCCAGTCACCTGCGGGGCAAACAGCTCGTTCACGTTCGGAGCGCGAGTCGCGCGCTGCTGCAGGGCGCGGAAGCGCAGGCTTTCGATCGGAGCCCATTCACCACCGTACTTGTAGGTGTTGTAGGTCGTCGAGTTACCCGCCGTCTCGAAGCGGCTGCGGCGGAAACCACCTTCGAACGACAGCGAGTACGCGCCCGCTGCGTCGTTGATGATCGGCGCAATGACTTCGGCGTAGCCTTCCAACAGCTCGAAGTCACCGCTACGGTCCGGAGTCGGAGCGCCGGTGCCAATCACTTCACCCTGGATCTGCGAAGCCTGGTCGGACTTGGTGCCGGCCGCGACCGAGCGCTGCTCGACACCTGCCGAAACTGCGATCGGATACGCTGCCCACGGGCTCTGGAGACCTTCACCCAGGTCGCCATTCACGTTACCGGCCAGAACATCCTGCTCGACGAACTGGGTGGCCAGACTGTCGAGGTTGATGAAGCGCAGCATGGCTGGCGTGATCGGCGCGCCCGAGAAGATGTCGAGCGGCACGCAGCCGTTGGCCGGATTGATGCAGGTGCTGGCGTTGGTGGCGCCCAGCGCCTGGATGAAGCGCGAGCGCGAGCCCCAGTTGCCGCGGGTGGTGGTCTGGTCGGCTTCGCCGAAGCTGTAGTAGGCGTCGTACTGCCAGGTTTCGGTCAGGTAGCCGCGCAGACCGACGGTGCCCTGGAAGGTCCGGTTCTCGAAGTTGTTGAGGCGCGGCCCAAGCTCGATCAGGCGGCGGCCGATGGTGACCGGGACGATGGTGCCGTTGCCGACCACGCACTGGGCCGCCGGGATGTTGCGCTCGGCGCAGATCTGCTGGCGCGCCGCATTGGGCAGGAAGGGGTTGCCGATCGGCAGGTTCACCGGCACGCCGCCCGCCGGCGACTCGGCCAGCTGGGTCCGCACGTCGCTGCGGGTGAACATCAGATCCGCGTACGCCTCGTGGTCCTCGGTGATGTCGAAGGACGCCAGCGCATTGGCCTGGACGCGATCCAGCGGCGTCTGGAACAGGTTCAGCGGGTTGAAGTTGAACGAGCCCACGCAGCTCGCCGCGAGCGAGCCATCCGGGCACAGGCCGCGGTTGCCGATGCCGGCGATGTTGATGGTCGTGGGCACGCCGGTCGGCGAGCCTGATGCAGCACCGTTGGTCGAGCTGCGCGAAACCTGGCCGAAGGGACGGTCGCCCTGCAGCACGGGGTCGGTCTTGGTGTGGCCGACGCTGACGACCGCGTTGCCGCGTCCGTCCGCGAAGTTGCCGCCGATGGTGACGTCAACGCGCTGGCGATCGCCGTCGCCCTCGGAGGACTGGCCCCACTGGACGGCGAGCTCGGCGCCTTCGAAGTCTTCCTTCAGAACGAAGTTCACGACGCCAGAGACCGCATCGGCACCGTACACGGCCGACGCACCGCCGGTGACGATGTCCACGCGCTCGATCAGTGCGACGGGAATATTGTTGGTATCGACAACGCCGCCCAGGTTGAAGGGCACGACGCGACGACCGTTGATCAGCACCAGGGTACGGTTCGCACCCAGGCCGCGCAGGTCGATGGTGGCACCACCGCCGCTGCCGTTGTTGGTACCGGGGCCGATCGCGGGCACCAGGGTGGGCAGCTCACGCAGGAAGTCTTCGACCGTGACGATCTGCTTGATCGCCAGCTCTTCGGCCGTGAAGGAGCTGATGGGGCTGTTGGCAACGATGCCGGGCGAGCTCAGTCGCGTGCCGGTAACGGTGATCCGGTCCAGCTCGGTGGCCTCGTCCTGCGCAATGGCAAGCCCCGATCCGACGAGACCCACCGCGCCGACGCACAGCGCAAGACGCACAGCGGCGCCCAGATTGTCCTGCTTCATTCGCATTTGCTCTCTCCTGCATCTCAACGAGTTATGTGCGGGGCGCCCATGAGGGCCAGCCATCCTGACTGGCATACCTCGGGCTGCCGAATACTAGCCGCAGCAGAAACCTAAGGAAAGCGTTAATTGAACGTGCCAGAAGGCCCATGGCAGCTCCCTGGCGGGCCGCCCCCTCCGCCCTGGCCCCGCTACTTTGGTCGCAGTGCAGCAAGATCGGCGCGGCGCCGATGAGGCGACCCTTCCTGCGTAGCGCAGCTGACCACGGGAAGCGCCGTGCGCGCGCTGGCCCGGTCGGGGGCAGCTGAACATCATGGGGCCTCCGATCAGCGGCGCACGCAGCGCAACATCCGCCTGCAGAATCCGCACGTGGCGGTTCGCTGGGCTCGGTGCCAGGCAAAAGAAAACCCGCCGGCGCAGGGGGAACTGCACGCGGCGGGTTGAAGAGGTACTGCCCCGATACCGATGGGTCTGCCAGTCACGAAGACTTAGGAGTGCCGAGCAGAGGACACGGTCGGCATAGGCTGCGGCAGGCGCAATTAAATAGGAGTTAAGGCCGGCTTGGTGTCCCGTTAAGCGCCTCGCCCCCTTGGGCGGGGTCGACGCCAGCGAGCCTCCGGGCAGACCTGCCGCCTTCAGTTCTTGTTTCGGCGCGCACGCAGCCGGCGATCGATGTAGTCGATGATCTCGCCGGCCACGTCCACTTCGGTGGCGCCTTCGATGCCCTCCAGCCCGGGCGAGGAGTTCACCTCCAGCACCAGCGGACCGCGCTTGGAGCGCAGCAGATCGACGCCGGCCACGCCGAGCCCCATCACCCGCGCCGCGCGGATCGCGATCTCACGCTCCTCGTCGCTCAGCTCGACCGCCTTGGCGGTGCCGCCTCGGTGCAGGTTGGAGCGGAACTCACCCGGCTTGGCCTGGCGGCGCATGGCGGCCACCACCCGGCTTCCGACCACGAAGCAACGCAGGTCGGCGCCTTTGGCCTCGCCGATGAACTCCTGCACGATGAAGTTCGCGTACAGGCCGCGGAAGGCCTCGATGACGCTGCGCGAGGACGAGGCGCGCTCGGCCAGGATCACGCCGGTGCCCTGGGTGCCTTCGGTGAGCTTGATCACGTGCGGCGGCTTGCCGAGCATCGCCAGCAGATCGGCGGTGTCATCCGGATTGTCGCCGAACACCGTCTTGGGCAGGCCGATGCCCTGTCGCGCCAGCAGCTGGTGGCAGTGCAGCTTGTCGCGCGCGCGCAGGATTGCCTCGGAGCTGTTCGGGGTGTAGCTGCCCATCATCTCGAACTGACGCAGCACCGCGGTGCCGTAGAAGGTCACCGAGGCGCCGATGCGCGGAATCACCGCGTCGAAGTCGGTCAGCTCGCGCCCCTTGTAGTGCATCTCGAAGCTTCCCGGCGCGATACGCATGTAGCAGCGCAAGGGATCCAGCACGCGCACCGTGTGGCCGCGCACGCGACCGGCCTCCACCAGGCGCTGGGTGGAGTAGAGCTTGGAGTTGCGCGAGAGGATGGCGAGTTTCATCTGAGCCGGGATTCGGGATTGGGGATTGGCGATTCGCCGACAGCCTAGCGATCGCGCGGGTCGCGCGGGTTACTGCGACGTGTCGGTCAGGGCGTGTTTGCGGGCGGGGTCGACCAGGAAGCGGCCGGCCAGCGCGGTGCGGCCCAGCAGCATGGGGAACTTCAGCCCGCGCCGCGCCGCCAGGTTCACTTCGATCGGATAGCGGATACCGGCGATGGCCAGCGTGGTCAGGATGAACACGCGCTCGGTCTCATGGCCACCGGAGTCGCGCACGGCGCGGCGGTCGTGCACCGGCGCTTCGGCGTGTGCGGAGAGCCGCGCGGCGGCGCCATCGAGATGCAGGGCGAAGCGCACCCAGTCGCGTCCGTCGCGCGTGAAGCCCTGCTGGCTGTCGACATGCAGGGACGAGCTGCGCGCACCGGTATCGATCTTGGCTTCGATCGCCGGAATGGACAGGTCGGGGAGGGCGAGGGTCTCGCACCAGCCGAGCACGATGGGGAGTGGATCAACCATGGCCCGGGCGGCGTTCGAGTGGAGCGGGTGATGGGAATCGAACCCACGTCGGCGGCTTGGGAAGCCGCTGCTTTACCATTAAGCTACACCCGCGCTGCGGTGCGAGAGCTTAGCTCCGCTGGCCTCGCGCAAGCAATGCCGCACGAAGGCGCACACGTGGCGCTGCACCCCTCGGATCCGCCCCTCGCTCCGAACTCAGAGCACCCATGATCCAGATCCAGTTGAACGGCGAGGCGCGCGAGTTGCCCGCCGGCACCACCGTCGCCGCCCTTATCGAACAGCTCGGCCACGCCGGTCGCCGCATCGCCGTGGAAGTGAATCGCGAGATCGTGCCGAAGAGCCGCCATGCCGAGCACGCGCTGGCCGATGGCGATGTGGTCGAACTGGTGCACGCGCTCGGCGGCGGCTGAAGCGATTCCGACGCAATCGCGGCGATCGTCGCGACAGCGCCTGCGGGTTCGGTCGATAATCCGGCGATGGACAGCGCAGCCCAGCCCGCCGCCGACCGGCTCAAGATCGGCACCCGCAGTTTCTCCTCCCGCCTGCTGACAGGCACCGGCAAGTTCCGCGACTTCGACGAGACCCGCCGCGCCAGCGACGCGGCCGGTGCGGAGATAGTCACCGTCGCCATCCGCCGCACCAACCTCGGCCAGAACGCCGGCGAGCCCAACCTGCTCGATTTCCTGCCGCCCGAGCGCTACACCCTGCTGCCCAACACCGCCGGCTGCTACAGCGCCGACGATGCGGTGCGCACCTGCCGGCTGGCGCGCGAGCTGCTGGACGGCCACAACCTGGTCAAGCTCGAGGTGCTGGGCGACGAGAAGACCCTCTACCCTGACGTGGTGCAGACCCTGCGCGCTGCCGAAGTGCTGGTGCGCGACGGCTTCGAGGTGATGGTCTACACCAGCGACGACCCGATCGTGGCGCGCGAGCTGCAGAAGATCGGCTGCGTGGCAGTGATGCCGCTGGCCGCGCCGATCGGCTCGGGGTTGGGCATCCAGAACCGCTACACCCTGCTGGAGATCATCGAGAGCCTGAGCGTGCCGGTGATCGTCGATGCCGGCGTCGGCACGGCCTCGGACGCCGCCATCGCCATGGAGCTCGGCTGCGACGGCGTGCTGATGAACACCGCGATCGCCAGCGCCAAGCAGCCGGTGCTGATGGCCAGCGCGATGCGCAAGGCCGTCGAAGCCGGTCGCGAGGCCTTCCTGGCCGGGCGTATCCCGCGCAAGCGCTATGCCAGCGCGTCCTCGCCGGTGGACGGACTGTTTTTCTGATGAGCGAGCTGGAAGACAAGGCCGAACGCGTTCTTCCCGAGGCCGCCACGCGCGTGCTGCGCAGCTTCGTGCAGCGCGCCGGCCGGCTGACCCCGGCGCAACAGCGCGCGCTGGACGAGCTCTGGCCGAAGTACGGGCTGGAGATCGCCCAGGGCAGGCTCGATGCCCCTGCCCGCTTTGGCCGCACCGCGCCGCTGGTGCTGGAGATCGGCTTCGGTAACGGCGAGGCGGTGATCCACGGCGCCCTGCACGCGTCCGAGCGCGACTTCATCGGCATCGAGGTGCACAAGCCCGGCGTCGGTCGCGCCCTCAACGCGATCGAAGCGAACGCGCTGACCAACCTGCGCCTGTACGCCGAAGACGCCGTCGAAGTGCTGAAGCAGTGCATCGGTGAGCGCGCGCTCGACGAAGTGCGGATCTACTTCCCCGACCCCTGGCACAAGAAACGCCACGTCAAGCGGCGGCTGATCCAGCCCGGCTTCGTCGAGCTGCTGGCCAGCCGGATCGCGCCGGGCGGGCTGCTGCACCTCGCCACCGACTGGGAGCCCTACGCCGAGCAGATGTGGGAGGTGATGGATGCCAGCCCGCAGTTCCGCAACAGCGAGGGCGCGCGGGGCCATGTGCCGCGCCCGGACTGGCGCCCCGAGACCCACTTCGAGCGCCGTGGCCTGCGCCTCGGGCACGGCGTCTGGGACCTGCTCTACCGCAGGGTCTGAGCCTTCATGGACGCCACCCGCGCAGCGCCACCCGATCGGCACACGCCGTCCCACTGCCCGGGAACGGACTGAATGACGACGGCGCTGTCCACCGACATGTGGCTGGTGCTGGGCCTGATGGTCTTCACCATGGCCATGTTCGTGTGGGAGCGCGTGCGCCAGGACGTCACCGCGCTGCTGGTGCTGGTCTGCCTCGGCCTGTTCGGGCTGGTACCGGTGGAACAGCTGTTCGATGGCTTCGCCGGCAACGCGGTGATCAGCGTGATCGCTACCATGATCCTGGGTGCAGGGCTCGATCGCACCGGGCTGCTGAATCGCGTGGCGGTGTGGCTGCTGCGCAAGAGCAAGGGCTACGAGGAGCGGCTGGTGCTGCTGACGAGCAGCGTCGCGGGCCTGGTGTCCTCGGTGATGCAGAACCCCTCGGTCACCGCCCTGTTCCTGCCGGTGGCCGCGCGCCTGTCGGCGCGCACCGGCGTGTCGCTGGGCCGTCTGCTGCTGCCGATCGCCGTCTGCGTGGTGATGGGCGGGGCGCTGACCATGGTCGGCAGCTCGCCGCTGATCCTGCTCAATGACCTGCTGGTCGCGGCCAACCGCAACCTGCCCTCGGGCGTGGCCTCGCTGGCGCCGCTGCCGATCTTCGCGCCGCTGCCGATCGGGCTCGGCCTGCTGGTGCTGACGCTGGCCTTCTTCCGGCTGTTCGGCGCGCGCCTCCTGGGCCAGGGCGAGGACAAGGGCGTCGCACCCGGCCGCACGGAGAGCTATTTCGCCCGCGCCTACGGCATCGAGGGCGACGTCTACGAACTGACGGTGACCTCGGACAGTCCGCTGGTCGGCATGTCGGTGCTGGAAGCGGAGTCCATGCGCGGCGCGCCCCTGCTGCTGGCGCTGAAGAGCGGTAACGAAGCGCGTCTTGCGCCACCCGCCGACGAGATGATCTGGGTGGGCAGCGTGCTTGGCGTGATGGGTCCGCGCGAACTGGTGGCGGATTTCGCGCAGAACCAGCTGCTGCGCATGCAGGCGCGGCTGCGCAACTTCGCCGACCTGTTCAACCCCAGCCGCGCCGGCATTTCCGAAGCAGTGATTCCGCCGAACTCGCAGCTGATCGGGCAGACGCTGGAGCAGCTGCATCTGCGCAAGCGCCTCGGCATCAGCGTGCTCGCGATCAACCGCGGCAACGAGATCTACCGCGAGGACATCCGCCGCACGCCGCTGCGCGCCGGCGACCTGCTGGTCTTCCACAGCTTCTGGCGCGATCTCGGCTCGGCCGCCAGCAGCCGCGACTTCGTGGTGGTGACCGACTACCCCAAGGACGAACAGCGCCCGCACAAGCTCTGGCACGCGCTGTTCTGCTTCGCGCTGGCGCTGGCGCTGGCGCTGTCCAGCGAGGTCGCGGTGCCAGTGGCGCTGATGACCGGCGTGGTCGGCATGCTGCTGCTGGGCGTGATCAACATGGACGAGGCCTACGCCTCGGTGAACTGGAAGACCGTGTTCATCATGGCCAGCCTGATTCCGCTCGGCTGGGCGGTGGACAGCTCGGGCGTCGCCAACTTCGTCGCCAGCCAGACCCTGGAGCATTTCGGCGCCCTGCCCCACTGGGCGCTGCTGGGTGTGCTCGGGCTCATCACCACGGGCCTCGCGATGGTCATCAGCAATGTCGGCGCCACCGTGATCATGGTGCCGATGGCGATCAACATCGCGATCTCGACGGGCGCAGCACCGATCCAGTTCGCGGTGGTGGTGGCGCTGTCGGCCTCCAACAACTTCCTCACCGGCAGCAATCCGGTGCTGTCGATGGTTGCGGGCCCGGCCGGCTATCGGCTCGTGGACCTGCTCAAGGTCGGCCTGCCGCTGTCGGCGCTGTACGTCGGCTGGGTGCTGGCGGTCAGCTTCCTGCTGTTCTGAGGCTCAGGCCGGATCGCGCGACAGGCCTGCAGCCGCCAGCGCCTGCAGGTAGGCGTCAAAGCGTGTGCGCTGCTCCGTGCCCAGCGCATACAGGGTGGACCAGCTGTAGATGCCGGTGTCGTGCCCGTCATCGAAGCGCAGCAGCACGCCGTAATGCCCCACCGGCTCGATGGCGCGGATACCGACGCCGCGCTTGCCGGCGACCAGCACCTTCTGGCCCGGCCCGTGGCCCTGCACCTCGGCCGAGGGTGACTCCACCCGCAGATACTCGCAGGGCAGTTCGAAGCGGCTGCCGTCCTCGAAAGCGACTTCGAGGACGCGCGAGCGCTGGTGCAGGACGATGTCGGTGGGCGTGGGCGTGGGCGTGGTGCTCATGGCGATGCCGGTCGATGCCTGGAAGTCGGATCAGGAAGCGGGCTTGAGCGCGCGCAGCAGCAGCAGGGGCAGCGCCAGCCAGATCAGCAGGCGGAAGCCCCAGCGCGCCGGCGCTGCGAGCGATTGCGCATCGAAGCGCTCGAAGTAGCGCCGCCAGCCGCGATGCTTCTGCCAGGCCACCCACAGCGGACGCCGGCGGCTGCTGGTGCCCTTGAGGTGCGTGATGCGAAGCGCAGGCGCGAACACGATACGCAGGCCCTGCTGGCGGAGTCGGCGGCACAGGTCGAGGTCCTCGAAGTGGAGGCGATAGCCCTCATCGAACCCGCCAACCGCCTCGAACGACGCGCGCGGAACCAGCATCAGCGCGCCGGAGATGGCCTCCACCTCGTGCATGCCCTGCGGCGTCGGCGGCACCGGCTCGATCGCGGAGCGGCCCTTGAACACAGCGCTGATGAGCCGCCCGGGTACAGGGTCGCGGCGCAGCGACGCTGCCTGCGCGCTGCCATCGGCGTCCAGCAGCTGCACGCCCAGAGCCCCCAGCGGGCCGTCGCGCTGCGCAGCCTCGCCGAGCGCGAGCAGCTGCGCGAGATCGTCGGGACCGGGAAAACAGTCGGGGTTGAGGAACAGCAGCCAGGGCGCCTCGGAGGCCGCCGCCGCCTGGTTGCAGGCGACCGCGAAGCCCGGGTTATCCGGATTGAGAATGCACACGTCCATGCGCGGATCAGGCCCGGGCGGCTGGCGCGAACCATTGTCGACCAGCACCCGCTGCAGTCGGACCCCGCGCTGTGTGGCCAAGGCCTCAAGGCAGCGCGGAAGCACCTCCTCGCTGTCGTGGGTAACCACCAACACGGCGAGCTGCGGCGCGCTCAAGAGCTTGCGATCCAGGCGGGCGCACGCGCCCTGGCGATCCCGATCGCGTCGGGCCAGCCATGCAGACCGCTCGCGTAGCGCGACAGATAGCCTTTCCAGATGCCGGCACCCGTCTGCGCGTCGGTGTCCGCCGGCCATTCCGCGAATCGCGCGGGGGCATCATCGAGCAGCGCACGGCCATTGGCCTCGATGAGCGTGCTCAGGTCCTGTGCCCAGTGCGGCGGCGGTGTCGGCGCGTCCTGCAGCGCGTGGCGCAGGCCGTGGATCGCGCCGGCGCGCAATTCGATGAGGCTGGACTTGAGGAATTCGGCGGCTTCGGCATCGCTGACGCTCGCCATCGACTGCAGCAGGGCGGCGGTGGCGCGCAGGCGCAGCGTCGGATCCGCACCCGCCAGTCCACGGGCGGCCTGGCGCAACTGCTCAGCGAGGACGTGGGCCAACGCCGGCGTGATGGGGCTGTGCGTATAGCCGCTGCGGTCGGGCGGCGCAGGGCGCCAGTGGCCGATGCCCAGCGGCAGCTCGACCAGCATGCCCTCACGGTGCACGCAGCCGAGCTGCGCGCAGAACACGCCGTCCTCGCCGCGACCGCGCGGCGGCACCGCCGGCATCAGCTGGCTGCCATCGATCATGAAGGGCGTGACGCCGCAGCTGTCGAGCCGACGGAAGCGCGAGGACACCTGCGCCACCGCCGGGCGCTGCATCGCGGCGGCATAGGCGTGGTGACTGGCGAACGCGGCCGGCCGGGCGCCGGCGGGCAGGCTGAGCAGCCACAGCAGGCCCATCGCGCAGGTGTCACCACGATGCCCATGGGTGCTGGCCGTCACGCGTCCCTGTGGCCCCAGCCGCGGCAGCGCAGCGGGCGCAAGCCCCGCCAGCGCCGCGGTGTCGATCCGCGTGGAGGGCGCGCTCAGCAGCTGCGACAGCGTGGCGCCGCATAGTGCGGAATGTGCAGCCAGAGGATCGGTGTCGGACTCGCGGCCGGACCCCAGCGCCTCGTCAACGCTGGCGAAGAAGGCCGGCGTCTCGGCCTGATCAAGCAGCTGCAGCCCGAGCTTCCAATGTGGATGCCAGCGCAGCGGGAACAGGTGGTCATCGTCCAGCAGCGCGTAACGCTCGCCGGCCCCCAGCAGGTGCATCCAGTTGAGGCTCACCCCGTAATCGCCGTGGTAGCCAAGCTCGGCGCCGCAGTCGCCGAGCAGATGGCCGAGTCCCTCGGCATGTTCGGGCAGGGCGTCGACCAGCTCCTGCAGATGACGTGTCTGGCGGGCGCGATCGAAATGCGCGACCGCGCAGCCCGAGGACGCGGCGAAGGCCGCGAGGGCTTCGCGATTGAGGGCGACAGCCTGCGGGTCGCGGCTCATGTCCACGAGCACGTAGCGATGCCCGCTGCGCCAGCGCAGCGCGTGGTCACGCAGGCTGTCGAGCAGCGCGGACAGCGCGCGCGGACGCTCGCAGGTGCGGATGATCAGGGTGCGGAACGGGGCCGCGCTGGCGGCTGGCGCCGCGCGGAGTGCGTCCAGCCAGGCATCGGCGCGCAGCAGCAGGCCTCGCTGCGCCAGATCCTGCAGTACGCCGCGCACCGCGGACTCCTGTCCGTGCAGGCCGCCGAACCGAGCGCAGACGTTCTGCACATGGCGCTCGATCGGCGCGAATGCGGCACAGGCTTGCAGCGCCTGCAGCACGTTCGCGGCCAGTACCGCGGTGCGCCCGCTTTCGCGCTCGCGAACCACGAACTGGTCGCTGCCGAGGGGATGCGCGTCCAGCGGCGCGGCGGCGTACAGCGGTGCATCGGCGGCACTGCGGGTCTGCCCGAGATCGAGGCCATAGCTGCCCCAGCTCACACGCGATCTCCGTGCCCCTCGATACCGGCAAGCTGCCGCCTCAGCGCTTCGACCTCACGCTCCAGCGCCTGGATGCGATGGCCGGCCGCCATGTTCTTGCGGATCTCATGGTTGTAGTGGGCGTAGACGCTCTCTTCCGCGTCGCCGAACAGGTGCAGGGCCGGCAGCGCCGGCAGCGGCTGCAGCGCGCAGGCGGCGATGTAGTACAGCGGCGGATAGGCCATGCCCTCGCTCAAGCCGCCCTCGCGGGCCAGGGTGGCCGCGGCCGGCCTGCCGGTATCCGCATCCAGCGCCCACAGCGCCGACTGGAACAGCAGCTTCTGCGCGTACAGGCGACGGTGCGGAAAGAGGCCGGCCAACAGGGCCTCGAACTCCTCGCGGTAGAGCTCGCGCACGTGGTGTTCGTTGTGGAACTGAGGGATATCCGTGTAGTTGCGCTTGTCCGGCGTCGACACCAGCAGCAGGCCGCCGGGCGCCAGCAGGCGGCGGAAGCCCTGCAGCATGGTGTCCTGGGCGTGCAGGTGCTCCAGCGTCTCGAAGCTCAGGATCAGGTCGAAGCTGTGGGCGGGCAGGTGCTCCAGCGCGGTGACGTCGGCCTGTTCGAAACGCAGGTTCGGCTGCGCATAGCGGGCGCGGGCATGTGCGATGGCTTGCTCGGATACATCGAGGCCCAGCACGGATTCGGCAACGCTGGCGACGAGGGCCGATCCATAGCCTTCGCCGCAGGCGGCATCCAGCACGCGTTTGCCGCGCGCCAGCGGCTGCGCAAAGGCGTAGCGGTGGTAGTGCTCGTACCAGATCTCACGCACGCATTCAGGCGTGAAGCGTTCGCCGGTGAATTCCAGCGCCGGCGTCGATTCGCTCATCGCGGACAACCTCGGATTGGTTATTGGAACAACTGACCCTGCAGGCCGGTGGCGTCGGGCTGGCCGGCGGCCAGCGCGGCGTAGCGCTCGACCACGCGCAGGCGCAGGGGTTTGATCGGGTCCGCCATGATGAACTCGGCAACGCGGCGGTTGTAGTCCGGGTAGCGGTTCAGCAGTCGCGTGAGATTGCCGCCTCCGGGCGCAAGCCCTTCAAGGCTGAAGGAGGCGCCGCCCTCATGACCGACGAACGCGTCGGCGCAGAGCACATTGCGCCAGCCGTGGCCCTCGGCGCGCAGGCAGAAGTCGTTCTCCTCGCCATAGCCGCGCCCGAAGGTCTCGGCATCGAAGACACCGATGCGGTCGAGGCAGGCGCGGCGGATCGCCATGCAGAAGCCGACGCCGGTCGGCAGATCGAGGTACGCATCGCGACAGGCGTCGAGGCAGGCGCGCGCCCACCGGTCGGGATCATCGGGCAGCGGCCCGGGTCGACACAGATGCGGCAGCGAGCAGATCTCGGCATTGTTCGACCAGGGCGTGGCGGTGGCGATGCGGGCATCCGCCGCGAAGCAGGTCCGCAGTCGATCCAGCCAGCCGACCCCGGGCAGGGTGTCGCTGTTGAGCAGCACCACATCGTCCGCACCGGTTTCCGCGAAGGCGGCGTTGACGTTGCCGACAAAGCCGAGGTTGCGCTCACGCCGCAGCACGCGCGCCTCGAAGGGCAGCGTGCCCGGCAGGCCCTGCAGATAGGCGGAGACTTCGGGCTCGGGCGAGGCGTCATCGCAGAACAGTACGCGCTCGCCGGCGCCCAGCGTGCGGCGCAAGCCTTCGACGAGGCGCTGCAGCGCCGGCAGCGCGCGATAGACCGGCACGATGACCTGCATGGCGGGCGCACTCACGGATGGGCTCCCGCATGCAGCCAGCGGTGCGGCAGGCGCACGCAGCCGAGCTCGCGGCTGGCGCCACGCAGGGTGAAGGCGCGCTCGACCGTGTCGAAAACGCGCAGTCCCTCCGGGTCCATGGCATGCAGGCGCAGCACATAGCTGCCGGGCAGCAGGGCGGAAGGATCGATTTCCAGCGCGTAGCGGCTGCGATTGCCGCCAATGGGCTCGCCGCGCACGCCTTCGATCTCGGCGACCTGGCCGTACAGCGCGGTGCCATCGGCGCGGATCACGCCGAAGCTGAACTGCGGGCTGCGGCCATCCGGGCTGTGCAGTTCGGCCTCGACGTGCAGCGACGCGCCTTCCGCGAGCAGGCGCGCGCCCTCGTCCTCGCTGTCGTTGATGGCCACGCGGACCAGCCGGTACTCATTACCGGCATAGCTGGCATCCAGTTCGGGGCCTCGCTCGGCGGCGCTCTTGCGCTCGTGGTAGGCGAGGTAGTCCTGGGTCACGTCGAACACGTCGCCGTAGGCCTGCGCCCTGCCCTCGCGCAGCCACAGCGCGTGCTTGCAGAGCTTCTGGATGTGGTAAGTGGAGTGCGAAACCAGCAGCAGGGTGCCGCCATGTTCGAGGTAGTCCTCGATCCAGCGGATGCACTTGCGCTGGAAGCTTTCATCACCCACCGCCAGCACTTCATCGGTGATGAGCAGCTGCGGCCGCACCGTCGCGATGATGGCGAAGCCCAGGCGCACCACCATGCCCGAGGAGTAGTGCTTGACCGGCTCGTCGAGGTAGCGGCCGATGTCGGCGAAGGCTTCTATCTCGGGCGTGCGCGATTCGATCTCACGACGCGACCAGCCCATCAGGCCGGCCGCGATGCCGATGTTCTCGCGGCCGGTGCGCTCCAGCTCGAAGCCCGCTCCGAGCTCCAGCAGGGCGCCGACCGTTGCGTTGAGCTGCACTCTGCCTTCGCTGGGCGTCAGCACGCCGGCGATGAGCTTCAGCAGGGTCGACTTGCCGGCGCCGTTCTCGCCGATGATGCCGAGCGATTCGCCGGGCCGGATCTCGAAGCCGATGTCGCGCAGCACCGGCGTGCGCGCGATCGGTCGCCCGACCAGTGCGCGCAGCAGGGCCGAGGCGCGCGCGCGCGGGCTGGCATCGATGGGCCAGCTCTTGCCCAGTCCCTCGACCCGCAGCAGGGGCGCACTCATTCGAATTCCTCGAGGTGCGGACGCAGCCGGCGGAACACCAGCCAGCCCAGCAGAGGGATCAGTACCGCGCCGATCCAGGTCGCCACGGCGCTGCCGGGCAGTGCGGCGAGACCCGGCAGCAGCGTGCGCTGGGCGTCGACGATGCCGGTGATTGGATTGAGCGCCAACCATTGCGCAAGGCCGCCGGGCACGGTTTCGGGCGCGTAGATGATCGGTGTAAGGAAGAACCACAGGGTGATCAGTAACCCGATGGTCTGCGCCAGGTCACGGATGAAGACCTGGACGGCAGCGAGCGCCAGCGCGAGTCCGCCCGCCATGGCCAGCAGCGGCAGCCAGTGCAACAGGGCATAACCGAGCTGCGCCCAGTCAAGGCCCGGCCCCAGCAGGGCTACAGCGAGCAGCACCAGGAGGTAGCCCAGCCCGTGCAGGAGGAAGGCGGTGCCGACGGCCGCCAGCACCGGCACTGCGCGCGGTACCGCAACCTTGCCGGCGAGGCCGCTGTGATCGGTGATCGCCGTGCAGCCGCGGGTCACCGCTTCGGAAAAAGCGAACCAGGGCCAGAAGCCGAGCGCGAGGAAGACCAGGTAGGTGCTGCCCTCAAGACCCGGCACGCGGGCCTTGAGGATGTGCACGAAGACCAGATTGAACACGGCGAGCTGCAGAAGCGGCGCCAGAACCGCCCAGGCGATGCCGAGCAGGTTGCCGGAGAAGCGCTGCCGAAGGTCCTGGCGGACGAACAGTCGGAACAGCGCAAGGCGCTCGCTGAGTGCCAGCGTAGTGAGGCTCACGGCTCGGCCCGCGCCACCTCGCTCAGGGGGTTTCAGCGTCGGGCGTGGCGTCTTCCGGCTGCGGTTCGCTGCCATCAATGGCTGGCGCAAGGATGCCTTCGGCGGCGCGTTCGTAGCGGGAACGCAGCTGGGCAACGACCAGCGGATTCGCCTCGACAGGCAGGCTCTGCAGTTCCGCCAGCTGGGTGCCACGGCGCTCGGTGATGAAGCGCTGGCGCTGTTCCTCGACAAGGGTTGTCTTGACTTCTTCCCATGTCTGGAGCTTCGGTTCCGTCCGCTTCATCAGGCGCACCACATGGAACCCGTAGTTGGTCTGAATGAGCTCTGAGACCTGCCCGACTTCGGTCAGTTTGAATACCACCTCTTCGAATGGCTTTTCGGTCACGCCCGGGATGATGTCATTCAGGATGCCACCCCCCACTATCCGGGGATCAGCGGCTTCATCGCTGTACTCCATGAACAGCTCCTGGAAATCGCGCTCACCCGCGACCAGAGCTGCACGGGCGGCCTGCGCGCGCTCCCGCGCTGCTGCTTCACCTCGGCCTCCGATCCGGACCAGGATATGCTCCAGTTGGAGGGTGACTGGACGCCTGAATCGATGCGGGTGCGAGCGATAGATCTCCTCGGCCAGCACCTCGAAATCGGGTAGGTTCTCCAGCAGTTTGTCTTCGTGCAGATTGCGCGCCCTTCTGGCGAGCCAATCCTCGCGGGCCGCAGCAAGCTGGGTATCAAGGAAGGGATCGGTATCGACGCCTGCGGCCAGCGCTTGCTGGGTGAGCTGCTTGTTGATCAACAAGCCGTAAACGACCTCTTCAAGACGCTCGGGATTGTCCAGGTAGCGTGCCCTCAAGGCCTTGGGCAGTGCCATCACCTGTGCATCGACCTCATGGAGGGTGACGCTGACGCCGCCCCGCGCGACCACGACGACCTCACGCGGATCCTTGGGCGCAATCGGTTGGGCGTATGCCGATCCTGCGGAAGCAAGAACCAGAGTAGCGAAGAGCAGCAGTGCATTGCGAAGCATGGATGTGCCTGTTCTTTCTGTCTGATGTGTTTCAAGTGCGCGATGCGCAATGCGCAATCTGCGGGCGTGGTGCATGCCTTGCGCCCATGAGACTCGACGGCAGCGTGCTGCTGCTGGCCAGGTTCACGAGGGTGACGCTCGTCGTTGCAAGACCAAGTGGTACGAGCGAGCCGAACCTTGGATCTAACAGTCAGCGCCGAGGTCCTGACGCTGACGCTGCGGCAGTGCGGTGCCACAGCCGCATCTGTTGAAGCCGTCTTCCAACGCATACCGGGCCGCGCGTCATCACGCGGCCCGGTCGGTCAAGGCTGCTGGCTTAGGGCGTGCTGAGTACGCTGACCTGAATCATGGTTTCACAGTACTGGCGACCACCGTCACAGGCCGTCTGAGTCAGGTTCAGTTCACCGCCATTCAGAAGCGTTGCCGGGTTATTCATCATGAACGTGAGCCAGTAGGTCTGGCCCGGCGTCACCTTGCAGGCCGATGCTGGTGCGCTAGCCAAGGTGGTGAAGCGGAACACGTCCTCGTAAAGCAGCGCCGATCTGCATACGCGCAGCAGCTGATCGGGGGAGCCCGGGGCGATCGGCCGGACATCGCCTGCGCAGGGGCTGATCGACATGAAGTTGCCGCCCGCGCGCGATGGATCTCCGAAGTAGCCCGCCGCGGCCACTGCCTGTGCAGTGGCGTGGTTAAACACGTAGGTCTTGCCCGGCTCAGGCACGATGGGCACCGTGATATACATCGCAGCGGCGCTCGCGCCTGGGAAAGAGCGACCGATGGTATAGGAGCCGACCGGATTGAGGTAGCCAGGTGCGTTCGGGAACGGCCCCACCCGGAACAGGTCATTCCAGGTCAACACATAGCGGGTAAAGCCCTGGGGCCGAATCAAAGGATCCGGGGGCAACTCGCACAGGTCGGGATTGACACCTACCGCTGCCGCAACCACGAAGCGGAGCTGGGTTGCGGTGGGTGCTGCGCCCGCCTGGTTGTAGCAGCGCAGCCCCAGGGTGACCTCGCCACTGCCGGAGAACTGCACATTGGCGACGCTGCTTGCCGCCGGTGCGAACACATTCAACCAGCCACTGGCTCCTGAAGCAGGCGTTGCGCTGGCGATGCAGACATCAGCGGAGTTGGTGATCGCGCGAGTCACCGCGACCTGCTGGCCGGCATTGACCTCGAAACGACCTTGCGAATCCTGGGTCAGCCCGGTCACGCTGAGCGTCACTGCCGGCACCTGCTGGTTCACAGGGGGGCTGACGCCCTGGCAGACGGTGGTTCCGGTCTGGAACAGGCAGGTCGCCTGCACCGAGCCGTCGTCGGCGACCGTCACAGGCTGCGACACGTCAAGGGGAATAGGGGAAAGGCTGGAGCCACGAAAGGTTAGGGAAGATTGCGCCTGCACTGCCGTCGCTCCGAAGAGGAGCCCGACGGAGGTGGCGAGCACGCTGAATTTAAAGCTCATGAAGCACTCCGATTGAGCCGGCACGGTGGTGCGCCGGACGTACGCTAGCTTGTTCCTGCGGACTTAATCCGCACTGAATACACACAAAGGGGGCCCGAGGGCCCCCTTTGTGAGTCACGCGTTGACCGCCGTATTACAGCGCGGAGGTCGGTGCGCGCCACACCGGCGTGGTCGCCGGCGGGGTGGTGGTGGAGCCCGGCACGTTCACGATCTGGGTCGAGATGTCGGCAACCAGGCGATCGGCGCGGTGCTTGTGCACGATCGAGTAGTTGGCCAGCACGCCCGGGGTACCCGTACCGGCGTAGTTGGCAGCCCAGAAGCCGGTGACCGGCAGACCCACCAGAGCGATGGTGTTCTGCGCGGTCGCGGTCGGGGTGGCCAGCGGCAGGAAGTTCTGGGTGAACGAAGCCGGATCCTGGTCGCCCAGACGGATGCGCGCCCAGCCCTCGAGAGCGTTACCAGTGGCGATGTTGCGGCCGTAGTAGGAGCCCAGCACGCCGGTGCGGTTACCATTGGTGCGGTAATCACCAATGTTCGTCTGGTTGAAGGTCACGACCTGAGCCTCGAAGCACAGCTGCGGGTTGGTCGAGGTCTGGCCCGGGGGGGGCGGCGAGAAGCCGGTGCCGCCCGGAGCCACGGCGCTCTCTTCGCGGTTCCAGAAGGTGATCTGGACAGTCTCACACGCACCACCGTTGGTGATGTTGTAAGCGGTGCGGAACGGCAGGCGCGCCGGCTGAGCCTGGCGGATGTGCAGACGCTTGGTCGGGAAGGTGATCACCCACTCCGACTGCACCGACAGGTTGGCCGAGGTGCGGCTGGCGAACTCGTTGTAGATCTCGTTGTGCATGAACACAGCCGAGACCGCCTTCAGGCCCGCGCCAGCGCCCACGAACGGGAACTGGGTCAGGGTGCCGTTGCTGAACACGATGGCGGTGGCGTCACCGAAATCGTTGGTCTGCGCCTGCGCCAGGCTGGGAAGCACCGAACCCGGGTTGGTGTGCAGGTTGCCCGTGGCCGAGATGTAGAAGCCTTCGATCGCATCAGCGTTGTAGCTGATGTTGGTGCCGTTCGCCGGGTTGACGATTTCGGCGCCACCGAACAGACCGCCCGACGGCGGGTTCATCTGCACGGAAGCGTCGGCCAGCCAGATGCCGGTGCCGCCCGGCGACCAGGCGCTGTCCAGCACGGCGCAGTTGGCGGGGACGCCAGCCGGGCTGTGCTTGGCGGCGTTGGCGAACGAACCACCGGCGGTCAGGTAGCCCATCTCGATGATTTCGAGGTGGCCTTCACGCGTACGGCTCAGCTCCCAAGGACCGGTGACCTTCACGTCGCCAGTAGCGTACTGGAAGTTCTTGAACGGCTCACCAGCGGCCGGAATGGCCGGCACGGTGCAGCTCGTGTCGCTGGTGAAGATGCGTGCCGGCGGAGCAGCGGCCGGATCGGTGCCCTCGGCGCCGTCGGAGACGATCGCCGCGGTCCACACGTCGAACGGCGACATGTACAGGTTGAAGTCGAGGACTTCCTGCGAGTCACGACCTTCCAGGAAGCGGACCTTGACGGCCTTGGTCTGGTTGGTGGTGTTGACGACCGAGATCAGGGTGTTGTTGCCCTTGTTCACGGTGTAGTACGGGTAGATCAGGGCCTGGCCCAGACCGTCCGGGTTGATGTTGACGGCGTTGGACACGCTCACCAGACCGGCGGCGCCAACGATACCAGCGACCACGGCGGTGGTCAGAGAACTCTTTTTCATCACAACACTCCTAAATTCAACCACAGGGCTTTTGTGCTTTTGCCAACCGACCAACCGCACGCCATGACGGCGGTGTTCCACCCGCCTTACATGGGCGAGGTTAGACAAGAGCGCTGGCAGTCTGCCACATCGATCCAGCACGCGCAACGCCGCCTGAGGGCGGCGCTGCAGGGGTGGAACGATGTGTCTGACACCGGCTCCGCCCCGCCCGGGAGCCGGCTTCCAGAACCATGGCCGCGCCAACGGCGCGACCCGCGAACTCAGCCCGAGACGTCTTCGGGCACGTAGTACCAGGTGTCGCCGGACTTGATCCAGCGCTCGGTGACGAACCCATGGGACTGCAGTTCGCCGACGCCGATCTGCCGCGACATCACTTTAAAGAGCACCTTGAGGTTGACCTCGCAGAAGCTGCCCTCGTCGATGCAGCGGTGCGAGTCGTAGGTGGCACTCAGCCAGGTCACCGGACGCGTGGTCATCTGCGTCACGTAATCCTCGCGCACGCGTGTGGCGCGGTAGCCCGGGCTCAGGTATTCCCAGGCCTGGTCGGCGCGCTTGGCGATGAGGTGCTCCCAGCGCTCGATCGGACGCGTGGTCAGCTGTTCCTCGTCACTCAGGGCAGCAGGCGTGGCCTTGGTGCCGCCGCCGGCCGCACAGGCGGCCAGCAGGGGTAGCAACAGGGCCAGGGTGGCAAGACGCAGGGGGGACATTCGTGCTCCTTATAGATAGGTGTGTCGGTACGCGCCGGCTCAAGGCTGATCGGCGGCGGGGGTGTCGTTGATCACGCGCAGCGGCTGCAGGCCGCGGAACTGGCGCATGTACTGGTCCGTGACCCGACGCGCGTCCTCTGGGTTGCTGACTACGCGAGGGGTGATCAGCACCACCAGCTCGCGTCGGTTGTCGTTGCGCCCCTGCTCACCGAACAGTCCGCCGACGATGGGCAGGCGACTAAGGAAGGGTAGGCCCGCCTTCGTGTTGCTCTTGTCCTCGCTGATCAGGCCACCAAGGATCAGCGTCTCCCCCGACTGGACCGCAACTTCCGTCGAGATGGTCTTGTTGTTGACGGTCGGATTGGTCGCCCCCTGAGCGAACACCGGCGTACTGTCCTCCTGCTCGATCTCCATGAAGACCAGGCCACCGGGATTAACGCGCGGGGTGACGTTCAGCGTAATGCCCGTCTGCAGGAACTGGGTGAAGGAGTTGGTCGTCCCCACACCCGTTCCTGTGCCCGGGAGGCCGCCGATCGACACGCTTTGCACGGGCACCTGCGAGCCCACGTTGATGGTCGCGCTCTTGTTGTTCAAGACCATCAACGATGGTGCGGAGATCACTTCAGTGCGCCCGACCGAGTCGAGCATGGAGATCGTGGCTACCGCATCCCTGCCGATGAAAGTCCAGTTGGTCAACAGGGGCGCCTCGGCAGTGGCCCGACGGATCGTGCCGCCCAGCGAAGAAAAACTGTTGCGCGAGGCGGCAAGCGTCCGCAGGCCTTCGCCCTCGATCCCGTTCTCCAGGAACCAGCTGACACCGTAGCGGAGCTGGTCATTGAGCTGGACTTCCACCACCTTCGCCTCGATATGCACCTGCAGCGGGATCTGGTCCAGGCGCTCGATTACTCGGCGGATCGACTCCCACTGCTGGCTGGTCGCCTTGACCAGCAGCTGGTTGTTCTCCTCGATCGCCGAGACCCGCACGTTCTCTTCGGAACCAAGCGCGATGCCGCCGGCAGCGTCAACCACCGGCCCTGACACGCCGTCCACGCCCGGAATTCCGCTGCCGCCGCCGGATGAGGGCGGGCTGGCGGTGCCGAAGGCGAGCTCGGTGGCATCCACGCGTGCCGGCTGCGGATTATTGTCGAAGCGCGGCTGCTCGCCGCGGCCCAGGGTGCTTGCGCGGACGGGGTCAAGACCTGGAGCCACCGAGCCAGACTGGCTGGCGCGCGGCTGGCGAGGCTGACCACCAAAGATCTCGCCCAGCGTGCCGGCGAGATCGGTCGCCTTGACGTTCTTGACGTCATAGACGTACAGGCGCGATCCGCTCTGGCTGCCGCCGGCGTCAAGCCGCTCGATCCATTCCTGGACCTGGGTCAGATAGCGCGGCTGCGGGGTGATCACGATGATCGAGTTCACCCCCTCCAGGGGAATGAAGCGGAACATTCCGGACAGCGGTGTGCCCGCCCCCTCGCCGAACACCTTCTCAAGCTCGGTGACCACCTTCGCGGCCTCGGCCTGCTCCAGGCGATAGGTGCCCACCGACATGCCGGCCAGCCAGTCGACATCGAAGATCTCGACGGTCTGCAGGTAGTTGGCGAGCTCGGCGGCCGTACCGGCCAGTACCAGCATGTTGCGCGCGGGGTCGACGTTGATGATGCCTTCCGGCTTGGCGTAGGGCTTCAGCAGCTTCTCCATCTCGACCGCCGAGATGAACTGCAGCGGCACGGCGCGAACTTCATAGCCACGCGCGCTGCCGGCCGGGCCGGTGCGCGGAGTCAGGTTGCCGGGCAGCGCCTGCGCCACCGGCAGGATGGTGTAGCGGCCGTCCTGCCAGACCGCCGTGGCGTTGTTCCAGCGCAGCAGCATCTCCAGGATCGACAGCGCCTGGTCGCCGCGCAGCGGCTTGGCGGTCGAGAAGGTGACCGTGCCCTGCACGCCGGGCGCGATGACGTAGTTCTCCTGCAGGAAGTCGCCGAGGATGGCCTTGACCACCGCATGCAGGGACTCGCCCTCGAAGTTGAAGGTCACTTCGCCGCTGGCGCCGGCACCGGCCGGGCCGCGGCTGGCCAGATCCCGGTTGATGAAGCTGCCGGACCCCAGGCGCACGGCCTCCTTGGCCTGCTCTTCCTTCGACTCGCCAGCGCTCCCGGACTCCGATTCCTCCAGCCCCTCGGGCAGAGGCAGCGACTGTGCGACCGGCTGGCTGGGCTGCGGCCGGGACTGCAGGGGCGCATAGGTTCCGCCGGTGCTGGCGCAGCCGCCGAGGAACACGAGGCTCGCACAGGCGAGCAGTCCGATGATGCGTTGGCTCACGCGAAAGACTCCTGCTGCGGGAGCAGCGAGCGCTGCCCCGGACTTGGGGACGGCGACAGAACGCGCGCCCTGGTAAAGGTTCCCACCGGCGAGGGCGGAATCACTGGCGTGCACGCTCGGCCTCCTCGCGCATCTGCCGACGCCGCTCTTCGATCCGACGTCGGATCATCTCGGCGCGCGCCTCCGGCGTATCTGCGGCCGCCTGCTGCGGCTGACCGTCGGCCCCGACCACGGGGGCGGAGCCATCCTGCGGGGCCGCAGCCTGCGCAGGCGCGACATCAATGGGTGTCGGCGGCTGGCCGCCGGTGCCGTCGAACACGCGCAGCTCGAAGGACTTGCGGCCGCCGCCGCCCTCGAACACGGCCCCGCGCGGCGCCAATTCGATGAGCGTCCAGCCGGCCAGCTCGGCCTGCAGGGCGGCGCCGACGGCAACGGTCTGGCTTTTGCCCGAGGGCGTGTGCTGGACGATGGCGATCTGCTTGTCGCCGCTCTTGATGACGCTGGTGAGGATGAACTCGGGGGGCGCCGGCGGCGCCGCCTCGGCCGTCTGCGCGGCATCCGGCGAAGCCACCGGCGGCAGCGGCCGGCGGTCGAAGTTGAACAGCGGGCGATCGCCGATCGCGGCGTAGGTGCCGGCGCCTTCAAGCGTGCTCACGGCCTGCTCCAGATTGATCTGCGGCAGTTCGCCGACCAGCGACGGGTCATCCGGCAGCAGGCCGTAGCGCCCGCCCAGGCCCAACACCCCGGCCAGCGCGAACAGCGCACTCCAGGCGGTCACCGCGCCAAGGGCGGCAGTCAGCAGGATCTGCGAGCGACTGGCCATCAGCGACCTCCCTGCGGGCGCAGATAGCCGTGCGCATTGAAGGACACGTCCACGTAGCCGATGAACACCTCTCCACCGGGATGCGAGGGCATGCGGCGGGCGACGATGTTGAGCTCGGAGAGGAACAGCTGCGGGCTGCCGCTCTCCAGTTCGTGCAGCACCGGGTACAGGTGCTCCAGCTCGCAGCGCAGCCGCACCTGGATGGTGACGCGCTCGAACTTCTCCGACTGCTGCCCGCGGACCGGCTGGCTGTTGATGGTCAGGCAGCGCTCCGGCTGCCCCTGACGCTCGACCGCGCTCTGGATGCGCATGATCAGCGAGGGCGCGGCGAGGTCGAAGCTGGCCTCGGACAGGAAGCCGGGGTTGCCCGCCTCGAAGGCGCGGACCTCGGCCAGGCGCGCCTCGATCTCCTCGCGCTGCGAGGCATTCGCACGCAGGCGCTGCTCCTGGGCGCGCTCCTCGATGAAGCTCTCGCGCGCCTCCAGGAAGGGCACCACGAACCACCAGTGCACGAACAGCAGGTAGAACAGCCCGAGGACCAGGCCAAGCAGGCCCAAGGCGAGCCAGCGGCTCTGCTGCGGACTCAGCGTGGCCAGGTTCATGGCGTCGCCTTCGGGTCGGGGCCGTAGGTGGCGTTGATGGTGAACATGTCGCGAGAGACCCGCGGCTCCTGCTGCACGCCGCCGTTCAGCGCGGCATCCTTCAGCAGCTCGGACTTCTGGAGTTCGCCGACCAGCTTCAGCGCCTGCGCGCTGTAGCCGCTCAAGCTGACCTGGTTGCCGCTGACCGACAGGCGGGTCAGAAAGGTGTCGTCCGGCAGGCGCCGGGTGAGTTCGTCGAGCAGCAGCACCATCGAGGCCTGGGTCTGCTTCTGCACGGCGAGGAAGTTGGCGGCGGCCGCTGAATCCTCAAGCTGGCTGCGCAACGCGCTGACCTCGCGGGCGCGCTCGCGCTGCGCTTCCGACTCGGCCTGGATCGACTCGACCGCGGCGACGCGGTTGTCGACGATCTGACCCAGGCCGAAGAACACCAGGACGATGCTGGCCAGCAACAGCCCGGCCTGGATCAGCGGCTGGGTGCGCGGCTGGCTGGCGCGGCGCTCCGCCGGCAGCAGATTGACCCCGACCCGGCGGCCACGCGCGTCAAGCACGTCGACGCCAGCGAGGGTGTCGGACAGCGGGCCCAGCGCGGCGACCGCTTCATCCAGCACGGGGCGCGGCACGACCAGCAGTTCGACCTGGACCTGCTTGCTGCCTGCGTCCTGCCTCAGCACGCGGCTGGCGAAGTAGACCTGGTCGGGCTTGAAGGGCGTCTGCCGGTCCAGCTCGAAGCCCAGCACGGCGTCGAGGTTCTCAAGCGCCGCTGCGGGCAGCGACAGACTGCGGCGCAGCAGCCTGGCGGCGGGCAGGCCCAGCACCTGGGGCAGGCCGCGCAGGTTCTCGTCGAGGCCGCGCGACAGCAGATCGCGCCAGTCTTCGCGCTGTTCGTCCTCCAGCTGCAGCAGCAGGCTGCAGGTGCCCGCGCGCTCGACCTGGATATCCAGTCCGCTGGGGCTGCGGCTCAGGAGCAGGCAGGCGTGCTCGACCGCCAGCGCCTCACGCCAGCGCGGCGGCAGGAAGGACAGCAGCTCGGCCGTCCACCACTGCCAGAACTGCGGCAGCGGGGTGTGGGCCAGGCGCGACCGCAGTCGCGCAAGCAGCGGGTTGAGGGCGTCCGCCAGGGTCATGCGCCAGCTTCACATGGGTTGATCGGGGAAAGGACCGGGGCCCTCACAGCGCGCTTCTGTCCTGCCAGCGCAGGACGCTGAAAGCGCGGCCGGAAATGCCGGAGCCTCCGAGTCGCAGAGTCACCCGAAGTTCCGTGTAGGCACCGTTCGGGAGGGTGGCACGCGACTCGATACTATACGTCCCGGTGCCACCCTCCGCCACGAGCGGGGTGCCGTCCGGCAGGGTCGGGGGTGGCAGGCCGAGCCCGGGCAGCCAGGCCTGGCGCTGCTCGATCAGCAACTGCGCCATGGCCGGATCGATGTTGGGGAAGGCGCGCATCACCTCGATCGGGGCGTAGGCCAGGTTCGGCACCGCCTGCCCGGAGTACACCGTCAGCGCCGGCGCGATCTGTTGGTAGAGCTCGTAGCTCATGCCCATGACCTGCTGCACCTCGGCGACCAGGTCGAAGGGCGCGTCCTTGGCGCCATAGGGATAGCCTTCCGCGCGGTAGTCGGCGTCCTCCGCACCATTCAGCAGCTTGAGATCATCGCCATCACGCCAGTCGAGGATGGCGTCAGCAATGGCGGTTGCCTGCACCAGCTCGACGCCGGCGCCAACGAACAGGTTGACGAAGGTCTGGGCGTCGGCCGCATTCAAGTCGATCAGGCCGGACTCGTCGGTGATCCGTACCGAGAGCTCCGCATCATCGAACTGCAGCCGGTAGTCGCGGCCGTCCGGCAGCCAGCGCAGGGTCGGATCGGGCAGCGACAGCGCCCAGGCCGCGTGGTTGATGCCGGCTTCCGCCGCGTAGCGGGCGCGGGTGGTATCAAACAGATGCCGCGCCTGCAGGGACTCGGTGCGGCTGATCAGCGCGAAGCTGCCGAGCAGCAGGGTCAGCAGGGCCAGCAGCCACAGCACGAAGATCAGGGCCACGCCGCGGCTGCGGCGGGCTGTGCAAGGCGCGAGGTGCCGGCTCACTGCGGCGGCCTGCTCGGGGTGTCGCTGTCGCGGTCGCGCCGCTGGCGCGAGAACTGCAGCCGGCTGTAGAAACTGCCGACCGAGCCGGCTGCGCCCGCATGCACCGGCACCTCGAACTGCGGCCACTGCTGCGGACGGTCACGCGGGAACTCGGCGACCAGCCGCACCATCATCGGCAGGAACTGCGGATAGTCCCAGTTGCGCGACCACGGCAGCAGCTGGCCGTTCTCATCGACCGAGCGGTACTCGAAGTAGGCGTCCTGCAGGCCGTCCAGCACGACCACCGGCGGGCGCTCGTCGCTGCGGTTCTGCGGATCGTCATAGCCGTTCAGCAGGGTATGCGTGAACTCGATGCGCTTCAGGCCGCGCTCGCCGCTGCCGATGCTGATCTGCTGCACGTGCGGACCGCCGCGGGCGAGATGGCCGGGCATCGGGGCGACGAACTTCATGTCGCGGTCGCCGCCCTCGAAGACGAACACCATGCCGAGGTCGTCGGTACGCTCGAAGGGCAGCGCCAGTGCCTGCGAGAGCTGGCGACGCATGAACTCCTGGGCGATGCGCACGCTGTCGGTGCGGCTGACCAGGGCTTCGCCGGAGCGGACCGAACGCACGCTGCTGGTCAGCGCGGCCATGGCGCCCAGGATCATCAGCGCCAGCAGGCTGGTGGCGACCAGGATCTCGACCAGGGTGAAGCCGCGCTGCTGTCGAGTCATCCGCCGGCTCCCGCCGGGTTCACCGGCACATTGGGGTCGGGCGACATCGCCCGCAGCGTGCTGAACCGCTCGCTGCGCTCGCCGCGACCGGCCGGCCAGCGGATGGTCAGATCGAGCTTGAACAGCTGCACCGCGCTGAGGCCCGGCGCCAGAGGGCTGGCCGACTGCAGCTCGGGCTCGTACGGACTGACCTCGATCTCCCAGCTGTAGTCGCCTTCCAGCCGACCGCTGCTGCGGCCCGGCTGCAGCCGCTCACCGACCCCATGCAGGTCCAGCAGCGATTGTGCCAGCAGGGCGGCCTGGGTCTGCTCGGCGGCGATCCGCGTCTGCCGCAGGCCGGCGGTGGCGATCTGCATGCACACGCCGACGGCGACGGCAAACACCGCCAACGCGATCACCACTTCAATCAGGGTGAAGCCCTGTTGGCGCCTGCCAGGAAACAGGACGCTCTTCCGACCTCTGTCACCATCGCCCCCGCGAAGGCGGGGGCCCAGATGCCTGGCCCTGAACCCTGGATCCCCGCCTTCGCGGGGATGACGAATCCGGGTTTCTTCTAGAACCGCTGGCTCGCAAGGCGGGGCCACGAAGCTTTCGCGGAAACACTGCTCTGCAGGCGCGAATGCCGTCGCCTCCGGGCAAGCCCGCTGCACCCGCAGCGCTGCAATCGCCAGCGGATTCGACGCTGTCGCACGTCCACTGGATCCCCGCCTGCGCGGGGATGACGAGCGGCAAGCCTCCGCTCGGACGCCCGCGTCAGCATGCAGGGCAAAGACTGGCTCAGCGGCTGCCGGGTTCACGCAGGGTCACCTCGCCGGTCAACCAGTTGATGTCGATGCGCCAGACGGTGTCGCCGCGCGAGAGTTCGATATTGCCGCCGGTGGAAGAGCCATCGGGGTAGAAGCGGATGCCCGCCTCGCCCTGGCTCACCATCTCCTGGCGCGCGGTTTCGATGGCGAGGTCGAACTGCTCCGGCAGCTTTACCGGCGCACGGCTGGCTGCCCGGTAGGACTTCTCGTCGACGTTGAGCATCAGCACCTGCGGCTCGCGCTTCACGATGGCCTGGCCGCGGGTGTAGCGCAGGGCTGCGATCAGATCCCGACTCGCGCTGCGCATCTGCTGGCCGGTGAGGCTGTAGCCCATGGCGCTGCCGATCATGGCAGCAACCACGCCCATGATCATGATGACCACCAGGATCTCGACGAGCGTGAAGCCACGCTCGGCGCTGGGCGTGCGAGGCCTCACCGCTGCGCGAGCTCTCAGGGCTCGTAGGTGATGTCGGCGTTCACCGAGGTGCCGCCCGACTGACCGTCCTTGCCGAAGCTGGACAGCGCGAAGTCGGTGGCGCCCGAGCCGCTCGCGGAGTACTGGAAATCCCGGTTCCACGCGTCCTTCAGGTCCGTGGCCTTGGCATAGGGACCCAGCCAGCCGCGCACGCCGGAGGGCTGCTGGACGAGGTCGGTCAGGGTGCCGGGCAGGCTGCCCACATCGGTGCGGTACTGCTCGATCTTCTGCGCGACCACGTCCACCCGCGCCTGCGTCAGGCGCACGTCGGCGCGATCCTTGCCGCCGAAAATCTGCGTGCCGATGAGCGCCATGATGCCGCCGATGATCACGATCACGATCAGGATTTCGATCAGGCTGAAGCCCGTCTGGCGGTTCCGGGTGAGACGAAGCGCCGTATCGGCGGAGCGCGCGTTTGCAGCATTCATGAGCGTTATCCCACAGTGTTGGTGAGTTCGAAGATCGGGACCAGGATCGCCATCATGATGACAGCGACGGTCAGCGCCATCAGCACGGTGATGACCGGGACCAGCGCAGACAGCAGCCGATCGATGGTGTTCCGCACTTCGACGTCGAAAGTGTCGGCGACCTTGCCGAGCATGGTGTCCATCGCCCCGGATTCCTCGCCGACGCTGATCATCTGCACGGCCAGACGCGGGAACAGCTTGCTGCGCGCCAGCGCGATCGCCAGCCCGCCACCGGTCTTGACCTCTTCCGCGGCCTGGCCGACGGCCTCCGACAGCGCGCTGTTGGTCAGCACGTTGCGGGCGATCGCCAGCGAGGTCAGCAGGGGCACGCCGTTGTGCACGAGGGTTGCCAGCGTGCGCGCGAGCCTGGCGGTGTCGAGCTTGGCCAGCAGCTGGCCAATCAGGCCGCGCCCGAGGATCCAGGTGTCGAACTTCAGGCGTCGCGCTGGATCCGCGAGCGACTTCATGGTCCCCCAGACCGCGGCTGCAGCGCCGGCCAGCAGCAGCCACCACCAGCCCTGCACGAACAGGCCAAGACTCATGATTACCGAGGTCAGCCAAGGGATCTCGGCGCCCATGTCCTCGAACAGCGGCAGGAACTGCGGCACCACGTAGCCGACCAGCAGGCCGATCGCGCCCAGCACCAGCACCACCAGGATGGTCGGGTAGATCATCGCGTTGATCACGCTTTCCTTGAGCGCCTTGCTGCGCTCGAGGTAGTCGGCCAGACGCTTGAGCGTGTCATCCAGCGCGCCGCCGATCTCGCCGGCCCGCACCATGTTGACGTACAGCCGCGAGAACACCCCACTCTGCGCTTCCAGCGCCTGAGACAGCGGCGTGCCGCCGCGCACCGCCTCGCGGACGCGGTCGATCACCCGCCGCGCCTGCTCGGATTCGGGCAGGTCGAGCAGGATCTGCAGGGCGCGGTCCAGCGGCTGGCCGGCGCCGAGCAGGGTCGCCAGCTGCTGGGTGAACTGCAGCACCTGGTTCGGCCCCATCGGCGAGCGCTGGAACAGCGCGCCGAGCCCTGCGCCCTGCGCCTGATCCGCAGGCAGCGCCTTCAGCGGAATATTGCCGGCGTCCTGCAGCTTGGCGATCACCTCCTCGGCATTGGCGGCCTCCATCAGGCCGTCCAGCGCCTCGCCGGCGGGGCTCAGGGCTTTGTAGCGGAATTGGGGCATGGGTTAGGGCCGGGATTGGGGAATCGGGATTCGGGATTCGCAAAGGCGGTACGGCACGGCACCACGCAGCGGCAATCCCCAAACGCTGTCGACCAGCGACCCAGGCGCGAGCACGGCTCTCGCCGAGCGCGGCTCCGCCGAATCCCGAATCCCCAATCCCGAATCCCGGCTCTCCATCAGCCCTCCTGCGTCACCCGCAGGACCTCCTCGATCGTGGTCACGCCTTCCAGCGATTTGACCAGGCCGTCCTCGTACATGGTGCGCATGCCGCTGTCGCGCGCCGCCTGTTCCAACTCGCCCATGCCGGCGTGCTGCATCACCAGCCGGCGCAGCGGGTCGTTCATGACCAGGAATTCCATGATCGTGGTGCGGCCGTGGTAGCCGGTGCTGGAGCCAGGGCTGGCGACCGGGCGATACAGCGTCACCGGGTCGGTGCTGGTGAATCGGCGCAGGCCGAACTCCTCGATCACTTCGGGCATCGCGACATAGGCCTCGCGATGCTCGGGCACCAGGCGGCGGACCAGGCGCTGGGCGAGGATGCCGTTGACGGTGGAGGTCAGCAGGTAGTCCTCGACGCCCATGTCGAGCAGTCGGGTGATGCCGCCGGCCGCGTTGTTGGTGTGCAGGGTCGACAGCACCAGATGGCCGGTCAGCGCCGACTGGATCGCGATCTTCGCGGTCTCCAGGTCGCGCATTTCGCCGATCATGATGACGTCCGGGTCCTGGCGGACGATCGAGCGCAGGGCGTGCGAGAAGTCGAGGCCGATCTGCGGCTTGGCCTGGATCTGGTTGATGCCCTCGATCTGGTACTCGACGGGGTCCTCGACCGTGATGATCTTGAGGTCCGGGCGGTTGAGCTTGGACAGCGCGGTGTAGAGCGTGGTGGTCTTGCCCGAACCGGTCGGGCCGGTGACCAGCAGGATGCCGTGCGGCAGCTCCAGCACCTTGGTGAACTTGTCGAGGAAGTTGTCGGTGAACCCGAGCCGGTGGAAGTCGAAGACGATCGACTCGCGGTCGAGGATACGCATCACCACCGACTCGCCGTGCGCGGTCGGCACCGTGGAGACGCGCAGGTCCAGCTCCTTGCCCTGCACGCGTAGCATGATGCGGCCGTCCTGGGGCAGGCGGCGCTCGGCGATGTTGAGCTTGGCCATGATCTTGATGCGCGAGATCACCGCCGCCGTGCTCGACGACGGCGGCGATTCGACCTCGTGCAGCACGCCGTCGATGCGGTAGCGCACCTTCAGGCGGCTTTCGAAGGGCTCGATGTGGATGTCCGAGGCGCGCTGCTCGACCGCGCGCTGGATGACCAGGTTCACCAGTCGGATCACCGGCGCCTCGGAGGCGAGGTCGCGTAGATGCTCGACGTCGTCCTCGCTGCGCACGTCACCTTCGGCGAGGTTCTCGACAATCGCGCCCATGGCCGAGCGGCCGGCGCCGTAGTAGCGCTCGATCAGGTCGTCGATCTCCGAGCGCAGCCCCACATGCAGCTTCACGTCCTTGCCGGTCGCGAGCTGCACGGCTTCCACCAGATAGTGGTCCTGCGGGTCTGCGGTCAGCAGGTCGATATGGGTGTCGCTTTCGCCGATCGGGCAGACGTGCTGCTGCTTCAGGAAGCGCAGCGACAGCTGCACGTTCTGCGGCGGCTGCTCGGGCACATCCTTGGTCGAGACCAGCGGCAGGCCCAGCACTTCCGCGCTGGCTTCGGCGACATCGCGCTCCGAGGCCAGGCCGATGCGGGTGATCAGCGCGATCAGCGAACCGCCGGACTCTTCCAGCAGTCGGCGGGCGCGCAGCAGGTCGGCTTCCTTGAGCCGACCGCGGGCCATGAGGGCCTCGCTGATGCGGTTCTCGAGCGCGACCAGGCCCTCTTCGGACGCGTCTTGGACGGACGTGGTGTCGGCCAGCACTGCGTTCAAACGGTATGCCTCGGTCAGCCAGGACGGTGGGGCCGGCAAGGATAACCCCAAGGCCGGCTGCAGGGCTGCCGCAGCGCGGAAGCGGGCCTCAGACTGCGGGCGGCTCCGGTGGTTCCCGGGTGAACTCGACGAGTTCCTGCAGGAAGGCGCTGTTCAGGCCGATCCAGATCACGATCGGCACCACCGGCGGCAGGATCAGGTAGCCGAACTGGTAGCCCATCGCCACCAGGTTCGGCGCGAGCCCCGCCTGCTGCAGGGCGGCTTCGCCCAACGGGCCGGCCTGGAACTGCAGCAGATAGAGGGCGTCGAAGATCGCGCCCCAGCTGACCACCAGCCACAGCACGGGGATGCCGATCGCGAACTGCTTGAGCTTTTCGCGCCCGGCGATCGGCGCCGCCATCACCAGCCCGGCGAACAGCGGCAGGCACCAGGCGTAGATCATCGGGGTGGACGTCAGCACCAGAAGGCCGACCCGGCCGCTGGCGTCGGCTTCGGTCAACAGCCGCGTGACCACCTCGAAGTTCTGGCCGTCCTGCTCGATCAGCTCCACGGTCTGCGGCAGCAGCTGCAGCAGCACCGCCTGGGCGATCTTGGCCACCGGCAGCAGGATCGGCGAGATCAGCACCGCCCATAGGAAGAAGCAGGCCGGCAGCCACAGGGCCGAGGCGAGGATGAACTGGCGCAGCGGCGAGAGCTGCATCACTGCACCCAGGCGCGCGCGTTGCGGAACAGGCGCAGCCAGGGCGAGGCCTCGCCCCAGCCGGCCGGGTGCCAGCTCATCTGCACCGTGCGGAACACGCGCTCGGGATGGGGCATCATCAGGCTGACCCGGCCGTCGCGATTGGTGAGTCCGGTGATGCCCCCGGGCGAGCCGTTCGGGTTCAGCGGATAGGAAGTCGCCGCGCCACCGCCGTGGGTCGCATAGCGCAAGGCCACCGCTGCCCTGCCCTGCTGCTCGGCCGAGGCGAACACCGCGCGACCCTCGCCGTGGCTGACCACGATCGGCAGGCGCGAACCGGCCATGCCGCGCAGCAGGATCGAGGGCGAGTCGAGCACTTCGACTTGCACCAGCCGCGCCTCGTACTGCTCGGAGGCATTGCGCTGGAACTGCGGCCAGTCCTCGGCGCCGGGGATCAGGTCCTTGAGCTGGCTCAGCATCTGGCAGCCGTTGCAGACGCCCAGCGCGAAGGCATCGGTGCGATGGAAGAAGCGTTCGAACTCGGCGCGCAGGCGGGCGTGCTCCAGGATCGACGTGGCCCAGCCGCGGCCTGCCCCCAGCACGTCGCCGTAACTGAAGCCGCCGCAGGCGGCGAGGCCGCGGAAGCCCTCGAGCGAGCCGCCGTTCTCGAGCAGGTCGCTCATGTGCACGTCGACCGCCTCGAAGCCGGCGCGGTGGAAGGCCGCGGCCATTTCGATCTGGCCGTTGACGCCCTGCTCGCGCAGGATCGCCACCCGCGGCCGCGCGCCGGCGTTGACGTACGGCGCGGCGATGTCGTCCGCGGGATCGAAGCTGAGTGCAGCTTCCAGCGGCGCGGCCTCGAAGTCGCTGGCCAGGGCCCGTTCGGCATCGGCACAGCCAGGTTCGTCGCGGCGCTGCTGGATGGCATGACTGGTCGACCACCAGGCCTCGAACAGATCCTTCCAGGCCCACTCGGCCAAGGTCTCGTCGCCGTCCAGCACGCGCACGCTGGGCCGGCGACTGGGCCGCCCGATGCGCTGCGCGCAGTGGATCAGGCCATGCCGCTCGACCAGATCGGCGAAGGCGGCGCGGTCCTCGGTGCGGATCTGCACGACCGCGCCCAGCTCTTCGTTGAACAGGGCCGGCAACGCCTGCTCGGACCAGCCCTGCAGCTGCAGCTGCAGGCCGCAGTGGCCGGCGAAGGCCATCTCGCAGGCGGCGGCAAACGCGCCACCGTCGGAACGGTCGTGGTAGGCGAGGATCAGACCTTCCGCGCGCGCGGCCTGGATCAGGTCGAAGAATTCGCGCAAGGTATCGGCGTCCTCGATATCGGGGCTGGCGCCGCCGAAGCGATCAAAGCACTGCGCCAGAATCGAGCCGCCCATGCGCTGCTTGCCGGCGCCGAGGCCGATCAGCCACAGCTCGGTTTCGCCCTGGTCGGTGGCCAGCACCGGGGTCAGGGTGGCGCGAACATCCTCGACGCGGGCGAAGGCGCTGATGACCAGCGACACCGGCGAGGCGACGGTCTGGGTTTCGCCCGCGTGCGGCCAACGCGCCTGCATGGACAGCGAGTCCTTGCCGACCGGGATGCCGATGCCGAGCGCGGGGCAGAGCTCCATGCCGACCGCTTGCACCGCGTCGAACAGCAGGGCGTCCTCGCCGTCGAAGCCGGCCGCGGCCATCCAGTTGGCCGAGAGCTTCACTTCCTTGAGCGAGGCCACCGGAGCGGCGGCGAGATTGGTCAGGGCCTCGCCGACCGCCATGCGCGCCGAGGCGGCGGCATCGATCAGGGCCAGCGGGCTGCGCTCGCCGAGCGCCATCGCCTCACCGGTATAGCCCTCGAAGTCAGCCAGGGTGACGGCGACATCGGCCAGCGGCAGCTGCCAGGGCCCGACCATCTGGTCGCGGGCCGAGAGGCCGCCGACCGTGCGGTCGCCGATCGTGACCAGGAACTGCTTGGCGCCCACGCTGGGATGCGAGAGCACGCGCAGGCCCGCGTCGCGCAGCTCGATCGTGGCTGGATCGAGCCGCGGCCAGGCCGCCGCGCGCGGCGGCCGGGTATCGCGGTGCATCTTCGGCGCCTTGCCGAACAGCACGTCCATCGGCAGGTCGATCACCGCCTCGGGCGTACCGGTGACGGCGAGCGCCTGCGGACGCGAATCGGTGACGCGCAGGTGGCGCTCGGCGGTGACCCGGCCGACCACCGCGTAGATGCAGCGCTCGCGCCGGCACAGGGCCTCGAACTCGGCCAGGCGCTCGGCGGCGATGCCCAGGGCGTAGCGCTCCTGCGCCTCGTTGCACCACAGCTGCATCGGCGACAGGCCGGGATCGTCAGAAGGCACCCGGGCCAGGTCGATCTCGCCGCCGACCTCGGAATCGTTGAGCAGCTCGGGCAGCGCGTTCGACAGGCCGCCGGCGCCGACGTCATGCGCCGACAGGATCGGGTTGCCCTCGCCCAGCAGCCAGCAGCGGTCAATCACTTCCTGGCAGCGGCGCTGCATCTCGGGGTTGTCGCGCTGCACGGAAGCGAAGTCGAGGTCCTCGCTGCTCTGGCCGGAAGCCACCGAGGAGGCCGCACCACCGCCGAGACCGATCAGCATGCCCGGCCCGCCGAGCACGACGACGGCATCGCCGGGACGCAGGCGGCGCTTCTCGACCTGGTCGCGCTCGATGCTGCCGACACCGCCGGCCAGCATGATCGGCTTGTCGTAGCCGCGATACACGCCAGGCTGCTCAGTGGGCAGTTCGAAGCTGCGGAAGTAGCCGGTCAGGGCCGGCCGACCGAACTCGTTGTTGAAGGCGGCCGCGCCGATCGGGCCGTCGCGCATGATCTCGAAGGCCGTGGCCATGCGCGGATTGAGCGGGCGCGCGCTCTCCCAGGGGCGCGGCAGGCCGGGAATGCGCAGATGGCTGACGGTGAAGCCGGTGAGCCCGGCCTTGGGCTTGCCGCCGCGACCGGTGGCGCCCTCGTCGCGGATCTCGCCGCCCGAGCCGGTGGCCGCGCCCGGGAAGGGCGAGATCGCGGTCGGGTGGTTGTGGGTTTCGACCTTGATCGCAAACGCCGAGGGCGCAGCCGGTCGCTCGACGTAGACGCGATCGGGGCCGGAGGCGAAGCGACGCGCGCTGAAGCCCTCGACGACGGCCGCGTTGTCCTTGTAGGCGGACAGGGTCAGCTGCGGCGAGACCTTCTGCGTGTTGCGGATCATGCCGAACAGGCTGATCGCCTTGTCCTCGCCCTCGATCCGCCAGCTGGCATTGAAGATCTTGTGCCGGCAGTGCTCGGAATTGGCCTGCGCGAACATCATCAGCTCGGCGTCGGAGGGGGCGCGGCCGAGCTCGGCGAAGCGCGCCTGCAGGTACTCGATCTCGTCCTCGGACAGGGCCAGGCCCAGGCGCGCATTGGCCGCCGGCAGCTCGGCCGGGGCGATGCGCTCGGCGCGGGCCGGCGCCTGCGCGGCGAACAGGCCGGCGAGACGGGAGCCCTCGACCACCAGGCTCTGGGTCATCGGATCGTGCAGCAGCGCGGCCAGGCCCGGTGTGGCCGGCAGCTCGGCGTTCAGCGCATAGGCGAGGCCGCGCTCGACCCGCGCCACCGGTAGGCCGGCGCCGCGCAGGATCTCGGTGGCCTTGGTCGACCAGGGCGAGCGCGTGCCCAGCCGCGGCAGCACCCAGGGTGAGGTCGGCGCGGGCTGCGCCTGGTCCGGCCGGGCTTCGAGGATACGGCCGAGGCGGAGGCTGTCGGCCTCACCCAGGGCAAGGCCAGGCTCCAGCTCGATGAAGTACAGCCAGCGGGTGGAGACAGGGCCGAGGCCCGGTGCCAGGCTGCCAACGCGGGCGGCGAGCGCCGCCAGACGGAAGGACGACAGGGCCGCCTGGCCCTCGAACACGATCATGCTGACCTTGTCACGCGCGCGCGGCGCGAGGAATGCGGGGCGCGAATTCTACCAGCTTGCTCACTGATGACCGGCCACGAGCGCCCAGACGCCAAACGAAGAACGGCGACTCCGAGCCCGGAGTCGCCGTCGAATCGCGCCAGCGGTCGCGGGCGACTTACTGTTTGGGTGCCGCGGCCATCGATTCCAGGCGCTGCAGCAGCTGGTCCGGCGGCATGTAGCCGCCGAGCTGGGTGCCGTCCTCGGTGAACACCGCCGGGGTACCGGTCACGCCGATCTGCTGCGACAGCGTGTACTGGTCGGCGATCGGGTTCTCGCACTCCTTGCGGTCCAGCGGCTGCCCGGCCTTGGCGTCGGTCATGGCCTTCTGCTGGTTGGTCGAGCAGTACACCGAAACCGCTTTCTGGTAGCTCTCGGAATTGATGCCGGCGCGCGGAAAGAACAGGTACTCGATGGCGATGCCGGCGCTGTTGTACTCGGTCATGTGCTCATGCATCTTGCGGCAGTAGCCACAGTCGATGTCGGTGAACACGGTGAGGGTGTACTTGGGGTTCGGCGGCGCAAACACGATGCGGCCGGTGGTGACCTGGGCCAGCGCCTCGCGACGGACCTTGGAACGGCTGGCTTCGGTGACATCGACCCGGTTGGGGATGTCGAACAGCGAGCCCTGGATCAGGTAGCGGCCGTCGGCGGTCACATAGACCACGCGACCTTCGATGGTGACCTCGTAGAGGTTCGGCACCACCGACTCGGACACGCTGTCGATCTTGGCATTCGGCACCAGGGTTTCGATGGCACCGCGCACCGCGGACTCACCGGACTGCGCGAAGGCGGGCGTGGCGGTGGCCACGAAACTCAGGGCGGCGATCACGGCGCCGGCAAGGATGCGGGTCATGCGGTTCCTCGAAGCTGGATGGGGCCGGCGGACTGCGGGCCTGTCGCGCTGCGACCGTGCCCCGGGCCGGAAAGTTCAGTGCCGCGCCAGACGCGGGCGGCGCGAGTGTACCCGAGCAGGCCTTGTGGCTGCGGCCGCCCTCAGCCGCGCGGATGGTGCTGGCTGTGCAGGCGCTTCAGGCCTTCACGTGCCACGAAGGTATAGATCTGGGTGGTCGACAGGCTGCTGTGGCCCAGCAGCATCTGCAGGGCGCGCAGATCGGCGCCGTGATTCAGCAGATGGGTGGCGAACGCGTGCCGCAGGGTGTGCGGGCTGACGCGCTCGCCCGGAATGCCGGCGCGCAGGGCCAACTGCTTCACGCCGTGCCAGAACATCTGCCGGCTCATGCCCTCGCCCAGCCGCGACAGGAACAGGGCCAGCGGCTGGCGGCCGCGCGCCAGCAGCGGGCGGGACTCGTCCAGATAGCGCTGCAGCCAGTGCTGGGCCTCCTCGCCCATCGGCAGCAGGCGCTCCTTGCTGCCCTTGCCCATCACCCGCAGCACGCCCTGGCGCAGGTTGACCGCTGCCGCCGGCAGCTCGACCAGCTCGGACACGCGCAGGCCGGTGCCGTACATCAGCTCCAGCATCGCCCGGTCGCGCAGGCCCAGCGGCGTGTCGAGCTCGGGCGCACCCAGCAGGGCCTCGACCTCGGCCTCGGTCAGCGCCTTTGGCAGGGGCCGCCCCAGCTTGGGGCTCTCGATCAGGGCCAGCGGATCGCTGGCGATGCGGTTCAGGCGCAGGGCCTGGGCGTAGAAGCGGCGCAGGCTGGACAGCAGTCGCGCGCCGCTGCGCGGGCTGTAGGCCTGGGCGCTGCGCCAGGCCAGATAGGCGTAGACCTCGCTGCGCCCGACCTCGAACAGGCCGGGGCCGTGATCCACCAGCCAGCGGGCAAAGCCTTCAAGGTCGCGCCGGTAGCTGTCCTGGGTGTTGCGCGACAGCCCGTCCTCGGCCCAGGCGCGCTCGATGAAGGCCTCGATCAGGCGCTGGTCGGCCTCGCGAGCGGGCGGCAGGGCGAGCGTGCGCTCACGACGCTCGGCGGCCGAGGCGGGTTTGGGTCGGGGCGTGGGCGTCGACGACATGGGCATGCGCGCAAGCTTAGGGCAACACTGATCAAGCCCCGCCTGGGCTTGATCAGTGGTCGCGAGTCCGGCACATGTCCGGACTCGCTCGGCCACTACGCGGCGACGCCTTCGCTTCGCTGGGTCACGCTGGATCAGGCACGTGCGTGCTCGATCCGCGGGCGCGCCTTCCTTGGCGCGCGGCAACGCTGGATTCTTCAGCGTTTCCTTGGCGAGTCGGCCCGGTATCCTTGCCGCCCATGAGCACCGCCCCCGCCCGCCTCGAGGTCGAAGCCGCCACCCTGTGGCCGCGCCTGTTCGCCCTGGTCTACGACTTTTTCCCGGTGCTGGGCATCTGGTTCGCCGTGGCGGTGCTGAGCTACGCCGCAAACGGCGGCGAGCCGGTCACCCCCGGCAGCCTGGGCGCCTGGCTGGAGTTCGTCGCCCTGGTCGGCGCGACCTTTCTATACGCGGGGCTGTCCTGGCGCTTCGGCGGCCAGACGCTGGGGATGCGCGCCTGGCGCCTGCGCGCCGTGGATGCCCAAGGCAACCCCCCATGCTGGCCCGCCATCGCACTGCGCTTCGGCGTCGGCGCGGTATCCCTCGCTGCCGCGGGCCTCGGCTTCGCCTGGGTGCTGATCGACCGCGAACGCCGCAGCTGGCACGAGTTGGCCTCCGGCACCCTGACCGTGCGCCTGCCCAAGCGCTGAACCCGGCTGTCAGGCTTTTCCTGACTGCAGAGCGTGCCCGCGTTGACTTAACGCGAGCCGCAACGCGCCTACACTCGGCGGACTCAAGCCACCCGCGGCAATGACGCCGCAGGATCGCCATGCAGATCAACGCCAAACCCACCTTCGCCGCGCAGACCACCCGCGCGCTCGACCTCGACACCCAGTCGCGCGCCAGCCAGCGTCTGGACGCAGGCCGGGCCCTGAATCCGACCGGCTCGGCCGCCAGCCAGCCGGCGCCGAACCTCGGGCTGCAGGTCGACCAGCGTATCCAGCCCGGACAGGACACCTTCGCGCTGGGCGCCGAGTTCCTGGCGCGCCCCCGTCCCCTGAGCGGAAGCACCGAGCTGGCCCGCGCCGCGCAGAGCAGTGATGCGGCATCGGCCCAGAGCCTGGAGGCCGCCCGCAGCGATACCGCGCAGCGCATCGGCGAAAGCGCCGGCCGCCTGCGCGAGCAGGCGCAGAGTTCGGGCGCACAGATGCTGAGCGCACAGGCCAACGTGCAGCCGGCGACGGTGCTGGCGCTGATGCGCTGAAGCGCGGCGCGGCTTGAGTCCACAGGCAAACACCACGGGCCCTGCGGGGCCCGTGGGCGTTTCTGGATGTCCGGAACGACCTGCCCCGGACCCGCTGTCAGGACCGCCCTGACACGTTGGGCGCGAAACGTGGCCCTAAAGATTCCGACCGCGCGGACGTTAATTGACTCAGCAGGCGCCGGGGCCTCGGCAACAGGCCATCCCCCTGCGGAATCCAGGCCCACCGGGCCAACGGAACCCGAACCCCGAGGAGAGTCATCATGCAAGTCATCAACACCAACGTCGCCTCGCTGAACGCACAGCGCAACCTGTCGACCTCCGGCTCCCAGCTGGCCACCAGCCTGCAGCGCCTGAGCTCGGGCCTGCGCATCAACAGCGCCAAGGACGACGCCGCCGGCCTCGCCATCTCCGAGCGCTTCACCAGCCAGATCCGCGGCGTCAATCAGGCCGCCCGCAACGCCAATGACGGCATCTCGCTGGCGCAGACCGCCGAAGGCGCGCTGGCCGAGGTTGGCAACAACCTGCAGCGCATCCGCGAGCTGGCCGTTCAGGCCTCGAACGGCACCAACAATCAGACCGACCGCGACGCCCTGAACGCTGAAGTCACCCAGCTGAAGGCCGAGATCCAGCGCGTCGCCGAGCAGACCAGCTTCAACGGCACCAAGCTGCTGGACGGCTCGTTCACTGCGGTGGCCTTCCAGGTCGGCGCGAACGCTGGCGAGACGATCAGCATCTCCAGCATCGCCAACGCCCAGGTGGGCGCCATCGGCGGCACCTTCACCCGCGTCACCGGCAGCTTCAATGCGACCGCCCTGACCGGCTTTGCCACCCCGATCGCAGCGGGCGGCCTGGTGCTGAATGGCACCGACGTCGGTGCGATCGGAGCTGCAGCCAACGCCCAGGAGCGTGCGGGCCAGCTGGTGGAAGCCATCAATCGCGTGTCGGCCCAGTCGGGCGTGGGCGCGTCCTACGATGCGACCACCGGCGACATCACCCTGGTCAGCAATGCCCTGGTGACGGTCACGGGCACGACCAACGACGCCACCATTGCCGGTATCGCCAACGCCTTCACCGGCACGGCATCAACCAGCACCGGCATCACTTCGGTCAACGTGTCGAGCTTCACCGACGCCCAGCTGGCGATCGGCCAGATCGACAACGCCCTGACGGCGGTCAACTCCTCGCGCGCTGAGCTCGGTGCGATCCAGAACCGCTTCAGCTCGGTGGTGACCAACCTGCAGACGAGCTCCGAGAACCTGTCGGCCTCGCGCTCGCGCATCCGTGACGCCGACTACGCCAAGGAAACCGCCGAGCTGACCCGCGGCCAGATCCTGCAGCAGGCCGGCACCGCCATGCTGGCCCAGGCCAACCAGCTGCCGCAGAACGTCCTGAGCCTGCTGCGTTAAGGCAGGATTCCGGGCTCCACCGGGGGGCAGGGTCGGACCCTGCCCCCTTCGGTCCGAGGTGAGCCATGAACACCATCAATCCACTGCTGAGCACCTACGGCCCGGCCGCTGCCCCACGCAGCAGCGGGGCTTCGTCGCTTTCCGGGCCGCCTCAGCCCACCGTCCCGAGCGCAACGGCAGCCAACGTCACCGGATCGCCGGCGCAGGCATTGCAGGGCGGCACCGCCGCGCCCGCACAGGCGGCAGCGCAGGAGCGCGAGCCGGCAGGGCGGCGCGCCTCGAGCGAAGAACTGCAGCGCCAGCTCGACGAGGTGATGAAGGATGTGCAGACCTCGCTGCGCTTCCGCGTCGACGACGACTCCAACCGCGTGGTGGTGAGCATCGTCGACCAGGAATCCGGCGACGTGATCCAGCAGATCCCGTCGGAAGTCTCGCTGCGCATCGCCCAGCGCATGGCCGAGCTCGGCTCGGGCATGATCAACGAAAGCGCCTAGCGCGAAGGGAGTACGGCAGCCATGTCCAGCATCGGCGGCGTCGGTTCGGGCCTCGACATCCAGGGCCTGGTCAGCCAGCTTGTCGCGGCCGAGCGCGCGCCACAGGCGCAGCGCCTGTCGCGGATCGAATCCAGCGCCCGCGCGCAGCTTAGCTCGCTGGGCAATATCAGCAGCGTGCTGGCCCAGCTCAAGACCGCCGCCAGCGCCTTCGGCACGGCCAGCGGTTTCGGTGCCCGCACCGTCAGCCTGAGCACGACCACGTACCTGAGCGCGACCGCCGGCCCGCAGGCCCAGCAGGGCAGCTACGAGATCGAAGTCGTCAGCCTGGCCCGCGCCGGCAAGCTGAGTTCGACGCCACAGGCCACGGCAGGCACCTCTCTGGGCAGCGGCAGCCTGACGCTCAACGTCGGCAGCGCGAATTTCACGGTCAACGCCGGCGGCGACCCGATCACTCTTGAAGGCCTGCGCGACGCCATCAACAACGCCAGCGACAACGCCGGCGTGTCGGCCAGCCTGGTCACCACCGACGACGGCGTGCGCCTGGTGCTGACCGGCCGCGAGACCGGCAGCGCCAAGGCGCTGTCGATCAGCGGCACGGGCGACCTTGCTGCCTTCGCCACCGCCTTCACCGTCAACGCGACCGCCGCCAACGCCCAGGTGCGGGTTGACGGCAACCTGGCTTCGTCCAGCACCAACACCTTCGCCTCGGTCATCCCGGGCGTGAGTTTCACCGCGACCAAGTCCGAGACCGATCCGGCCACGACCCGAACCACGCTCACCGTGGGCCGCGACGACGGCGCCGCGCGCAAGCAGGCCGAGGCCTTTGTCACCGCGGTCAACAGCGTGCTCAGCACGGTCAAGGTGGCCACCCTGGCCAACCCTGACACCGGCGTGACCTCGCCACTGACTGGCGATGCGCTGCCGCGCTCCCTGGTCAGCCAGCTGCGCAATGCCATCGGCGCCAGCGTGCCCGGCCAGCCGGTCGGCTTCGAGTCGCTGAACTCGGTGGGCATCACTTTCCAGGCCGACGGCAGCCTGAAGCTGGATGCGGCGCGCTTCGATGCCGCGATGAACGCCAACCCGCAGGCCGTGGCCAAGCTGTTCAGCGGCGATGGCAGTACCGGCAAGCGCGTCGCCGATCTGGTCGACAGCTTCACCGGCACCAACGGCGTCATCACCAGCCGCAACAAATCGATCAACGACCGCCTCAACGACGTCACCCGCCAGCGAGATGCCCTGGATCTGCGCATGGAGCGCGTCCAGCGCAACTATCTCGCGCAGTTCACCGCGATGGAGAAGATCGTCGCCCAGCTGCAGGGCACGAGCAGCTTCTTGGCCAACCAGCTGGCCCAGCTGCCGTCTGCCGCCCGCTAAACCACGAGGACATCACCATGCACGGCGCACAGGCCTATCTGAAGCAGTACCGCAGCACCGGGCTCGAAGGTTCGGTGATCGACGCCAGCCCGCACAAGCTGATCGGCCTGCTGCTCAGCGGTGTCCGCGAGCGCATCGCGCTGGCCCTGGCCGCGATGAGCGAGGGCCGCATCGCCGCCAAGGGCGAGGCGATCAGCCGCGCCTGCGCGATCATCGACAGCCTGCGCGGCTCGCTGGACCACGGCGCCGGCGGCGACGTGGCCGCCAGCCTCGATGCGCTCTACGATTACGCGACCCGCCGTCTGGTCGAGGGCAATGCCGCCAACGACCCCGGCGCGTTCAGCGAAGTGGACGGCCTTCTGGCGGAAGTCCAGGCCGCCTGGGCGGCGATCCCGCCCGAGCTGCAGCAGAAGGCCGGCTGACGCCGAGCCTTCGCTGGCGTCGAAGCCTGCCGCCCCGGCACGCACCCCGGAGACGCCCCATGCGCGAGATCCTCGAACGCTTCGAAGCCTTGGCACAGCGCCTGGAGCACGGCGATATCGAGGGCGCCGAAGCCGCCCTGGCCGAGCACGATCGTGCAGTGCGCGCCGCCTTCGCCAGCCCCGAGCCCATCGACGAAACGGCGGCGCGCCGCCTGCTCGCGCGGCAGCACCAGGTGCATTCGCTGCTGCTGTCGGTGCGCGACCAATTGGGCGAACAGCTGGGCGAGCAGCGTCGCCACCACAGCGCGCTGCATCACTACCTGCAGGACCAGGGCGAATGAGCCCGGACGAGGCCGAGCTGCAGCTGTTTGGACAGGCGCTGGTCTGTCGCGACGAGCTGGCCTGCACCCTGACGCCAGGCCCCGAGACCGTGGCGGAGATCCAGCGCCACCAGGCCATGGCCGAACGCCTGCTGCGCAGCGCCACCCTGGCAGAGACCGCCACCCCCGAGGACCCGGAGCACGCGCCTCAGGATGCTGCCCTGCTGCGGATCGAAGCCAAAGTCGACCTCGCCCTGGAGCTGCTCGGCCGGATGCTGGCCGCTGAACAACCGCAGTCGCCGCCGCGGCCGGTACGCTGGTCACGGCTGGGCGCGCAGATCAGCGTGGCTCAGGCCCGGGCCGCCGGCAGCCGGCATCTGCTCAGCCTGCAGCTGCCGACCGGGCTGAGCCTGCCCCTGCGCCTGCCGGTCCAGGTACTGGCCTGTGCCGAAGGCGCCGATGGCCAGCACGACCTGTGGCTGGCGTTTCCGCCCGATGCCTGTGGGCTGGAAGCCGCGCTCGAACGTTTCCTGTTCCGCCAGCATCGCCGGCAGATCGCGGCAAGCCGGCGTGGCGCCTGACTGGGCTGGGCAGTGCTCCCCGGCTGATGGGGCTCCGTGTCGTCTTAGTGGCAGGCGGGCAACGTTGCGTATGGCGAGCCTCTGAATGCCTTCTGCGGTTCGGCCCCATAGATAGGGTCCCGCTTGCGGGTGAGGCGGGACGGCCAGCCTTGCGCGCTGCAAGCGTCCGGCGGATGCGCTGCGCTTATCCGCCCTACAACTCGATCGACGCCTTGCACCCAGCGAAGCCGCAGCGCGCTATCCGCGTAGGGTACATAAGCGCAGCGCATGTACCGGCACCCCGCCCCGGGCTTCGACGGCGCCAGATTCAACGGCTCCCTCGCCCTCGCTCGCGAATGCAGTGAATGGATCCGCCTCGCCTGGCGCTCCGGCCCGCCGCAATTTTTTGGTATCCGTGGAGCGCGAAGTCGATCGAACGCATTCCGCGAACCAACGCACGCTTTCGCAGTCCGGCGCACTGCGCTAAGTTTCCTCCATTCGCCCCCGCCCCTTGGACCTGCGCATGCGCGTACTGCTCGCCGACGACCACACCTTGGTGCGCGCCGGCATTCGCCGTCTGCTGGAGTCGCAGCCCGACATCGAAGTCGTCGCCGAAGCGCAGGACGGTCAGGAAGCCTTGGACCTCACCGCCATCCATCGGCCCGACGTCGCCCTGATCGATCTCGCCATGCCGGGCCGCAACGGCCTCGACGTGCTGATCGACATGCGCCGCCTGTTTCCCGACACGGCCATCGTGATGATGTCCATGCACGCCGATCCCGCCTATGTGCGCACCGCGCTTGAGCGCGGCGCGCTCGGCTTCGTGGTCAAGGAAGCCGCGCCGGCCGAATTGGAGATCGCCCTGCGTGCTGCCCTGCGCGGCGATACCTTCCTCAGCCCGAAGATCTCCTCGCGCATGCTCGGCAACAGCCACCAGCGCGTGCCCGGCGCGCAGGACCTGGAATCGCTGCCGCCGCGGCAGCGCGAGATCCTTCGCCTGCTTGCACAGGGCAAGGTCACCAAGGAGATCGCCGCCCTGCTCGGCATCAGCGTGAAGACCGTCGAAACGCATCGTGCGCGGATGATGGAGACGCTGGGAATCCGGCGCTCCAGTGAGCTGCTGCGCTTCGCGGTGCAGCGCGCGCTCGACGCCTGATGTCGGTCCGCCGGCGCGGGCTCGCCCATCCGACCCCGACTGGCCCATTGCTGCCCGGATGTTCCGTCAAAACTCCCCCGATGCCGCGGAATCCGACGACGGGATTCCGTTTTTGTGGGGGATTTCCCTACCTGTGTAGGGCTCACCCTGATTAAGTTTCCGACGTTCCGCGCCGAGAATGTTCAGTACGTTCCCGTTGGTCGGGCGCCGCTACACCTTCGAGGGGTTCCCATGAAACAGGGCATGCGCCAGCAGCTCAGCCAGACGCTCAGCCTGACGCCGCAGCTGCTGCAGTCGATCCGCCTGCTGCACCTGAATGCGATCGAGCTGGAGGCCGAGGTCAATCGCGCCCTCGACGAGAACCCGCTGCTGGAAACCGACGTCGACGACGAAGCCGCGGAGGACGCCGCCGAGGCCGCCCAGGTCGAGTTGGAAGACGCGCTCGATGGCCCACGCGAAGACCTGCCCAGCGACTTCATCGAGGCAGGGCTGAGCCGGGTCAACGGCAGCGGCAACGACGATGACGACCCGCTGGCGCGCTGCATGGCGCGGGAAACCGGCGGCGTGCGCCAGCGCCTGCTGGAGCAGCTCAGTCTGGAGCTGCACACCCCCGAGGAACTGGAAGCGGCCGCCTGGCTGATCGACCAGGTCGACGACGCCGGCTATCTCGAACTGCCCCTGCAGGACCTTGCCGCCGCCGCGCGCGCGCGCGGCATCGACCCGCTGCGGCTGGCCGGCATCCGCCAGCGCCTGCTGCGGCTGGAGCCCGCCGGCTATGGTGCGGTCGACCTGCGCGAGTGCCTGCTGGTGCAGCTGGAGCAGCGGGACCATGACGAGCCCGGCCACGGCCTGGCCCTGCGCATCGTCTCCGAGCACCTGCAGCTGATGGCCGAGCACGACCACAACGCCATCGCCGACGCGCTGGACGTCAGCGCCGACGAGGTCATCTGCGCCGAGCGCCTGATCATGGCGCTGGACCCCAAGCCCGGCAGCCAGACGCAGCCCGAGCCGCAGCAGTACGTCGTCCCCGACGTCATCGTGCGCAAGGGGCGCAACGGCAACTGGGTGGTCAGCCTGAACCCGCTGACCGCCCCCAAGGTGCGCATCAGTCCGGTCTGCGAGGCCCTGCTGGAAAGCGCCTCGCAGGACGACGCCGGCGCGAAGAAGATGCGCGAGCTGCTGCAGGACGCGCGCTGGCTGACCCGCGGCCTGTCGATGCGCTACGACACCCTGCTGAAGACCACCCAGGCGATCGTCGAGCGCCAGCTCAACTTCTTCGATCGCGGCGAGGAGGGCATGGGCCCCTTGACCCTGCGCGAAGTCGCAGACGCCATCGGCATGCACGAGTCCTCGATCTCGCGCATCACCACCGGCAAATACGTGCAGACCCCGCGCGGCACCTTCGAGCTCAAGTACTTCTTCGCCGTGCGTCTGGAAGGCGCCTCGGTCGCCGGCGTCGCCGTGCGCGCCATGGTCAAGCGCCTGATTGAAGCGGAGAACCCCTCGGCACCGCTGGCGGATGACACCATCGTCAGTCTGCTGGCCCGGCAGGGCGTCAGCATCGCCCGACGCACCGTGGCCAAGTACCGCGAAATGCTCGGTATCGGCGCCGCCAAGGAGCGCCGGCTGCAGGCCATGGGCGATCATCGTGCGCCCCGCGTCCCCCACCTTACGAGAACCGCCCAATGAATCGCCTTACCGTCCTGCTGGTCGATGATCACGATGGCTTCCTCAACGCGGCGATGCGGCACTTCCGCAACGTCGGTTGGCTGGAGGTGGTCGGCCGCGCGATGAACGGGCTGGAGGCGATCTCGCAGACCGAGCAGCTCAAGCCTGCCGTGGTCCTGATGGATCTCGCCATGCCCGAGATGGGCGGCCTGCAGGCCACGCGCCTGATCAAGGCGCAGACCGCCCCGCCCTACATCGTGATCGCCAGCCACTTCGACGACGCCGAACACCGCGAGCACGCCGCCCGCGCCGGCGCCGACGCCTTCATCAGCAAGCTCAACTACGTCCAGGAGGTCATGCCGATCCTGGCGCGGCTTGCCGGGGAGCGAGGCCATGTCTGAGTCACGCGTGCTGGTGATCGATGCCGACCGCGGCCGCGGCGAGCGCATCGGCACCATCCTCGATTTCATGGATCTGACCCCGCGCGTCGTCACCGACGCCGACGAGCTGCACCTGTCGCGGCACGACCCGCAGGACTGGCTGGCCGTCGTGCTCGGCGAGGTCACCGACGTCAAGAGCTGGAAAGCCTTCCTCGACTGGCTGAAGCGCGACCCGCTGCATCCGCCGATCCTGGCCCTGCCCGAACACCACCTCGATGGCCCTCAGGCCTTCGGCCTGCATGACGCCAACTTCTGGCCGCTCGACTACCCGATCAAGCAGCCACAGCTGGTCGAGCACCTGCGTCGCGCCTCCATCAAGAAAATGGAGGACATCGCCGACGCCGGCGTGCCGCGCGGCGGCCCCACCGGCAGCAGTGCCTCGGTGCAGAAGCTGCGGCGGATGGTCGAGCAGGTGGCGAGCTTCGACACCACCGTGCTGATCCTCGGCGAATCCGGCACCGGCAAGGAAGTCTGCGCCCGCGCCATCTACGAGCGCTCGGCCCGCCGCAACGGCCCCTTCGTGGCGGTCAACTGCGGGGCGATTCCGGCCGAGCTGCTCGAAAGCGAGCTGTTCGGCCACGAGAAGGGTTCGTTCACCGGCGCGATCACCGCGCGCAAGGGCCGTTTCGAGCTGGCCGAGGGCGGCACCCTGTTCCTCGATGAGATCGGCGACATGAGCATGCCGATGCAGGTCAAGCTGCTGCGCGTGCTGCAGGAGCGCAGCTTCGAGCGTGTCGGCGGCAGCGACACCATCCGCTGCAACGTGCGCGTCATCGCCGCCACCCACCGCAACCTCGAAGAAGCCATCGTCAAGGGCAGCTTCCGCGAGGACCTGTTCTACCGGCTCAACGTCTTCCCGATCGAGATGCCGTCCCTGCGCGACCGCCGCGAGGACCTGCCCGAGCTGGTCGCCGCGCTGACCAAGCAGCTGGAGAAATCCGGCCGCGGCAGCGTGCGGCTGTCGCCCGAGGCCCTGCAGGTGCTGCAGGCCTATCCCTGGCCCGGCAACGTGCGCGAACTGTCCAACCTGATCGAACGCCTGGCCGTGCTGCATCCCGGCGGCCTGGTGCGCGCCCGTGACCTGCCGGCGCGCTACCGCGACGGCGTCGAGCTGCCGGAAGAGAACGAGCTCGACGCGGCCATCGCCAACGAAAGTCCCAGCTCGGTCGACACCCTGCCCGCCGAGGGCATCGACCTGAAGGACCACATCGCGCGCATCGAGATGAGCCTGATCCGCGCGGCACTGGAGCGCGCCGACGGCGTGGTCGCACACGCCGCCCAGCTGCTCGGCCTGCGCCGCACCACCCTGGTCGAGAAGCTGCGCAAGTACGGCCTCGGTCGCGACGGCGACTTGAATTTGACGCCAGATTCCTGACAACCCTGCGGCACAGCTCTTGCCTCGATCGACCTGAATCCCGTCAGGACGGTCCAGGCCCTCCATGAGCGACGCCAGCATCAACGCCATCCTCTCGCAGATCCGCAGTCTGCAGGGGCAGCTGCAGACCCAGCGGCCCAACCCGGTCGAGACGCCCGCGCCCGCAGCCGCCGAGGGCGGTTTCGGCAACACGCTGAAGCGCGCGGTCGGCCAGGTCAACGCCGAGCAGAACGAATCGGCGGCGCTGGCGAAGGCCTTCGAGATGGGCGATCCCAACGTCGACCTGGTGCGGGTGATGCTTGCCTCGCAGCAGTCCTCGGTCAGCTTCCGCGCCACCGTCGAGGTGCGCAACCGGCTGGTCCAGGCCTACCAGGACGTCATGAACATGCCGCTGTAAGCACGGACGCCCGGCCATGGACACCCAGATCACGCTCTCCCAGGTCAAGGACATTCCGGCCGTGCGCCAGGCCGGCCTGCTGCTGGCGCTGGCCGCAGCGGTCGCGCTCGGCATCGGCGGCTTCTTCTGGTCGCTGTCGCCGACCTACGTGACCCTGTACTCGGGCCTGCCCGATCGCGACGCCGCCGAAGTGGTGGGCTCGCTGCGCTCGGCGCAGATTCCCAACGAGATCGATGCCGTCACCGGCGCCATCAAGGTGCCGGAAGCGCGGGTGCGCGAGGCGCGCATGCATCTGGCCACCCAGGGCCTGCCGCAGACCACGCGCCCCGGCATCGAGTCGATCAACCAGAATCCCGGCTTCGGCACCAGTCAGTTCGTCGAGGGCGCGCGTTACCAGCACGCGCTGGAGATGGAGATCGCCCGCACCATCAGCGAGCTGCGCCCGGTACGCGAGGCCCGCGTGCATCTGGCCCTGCCCAAGCCCAGCGCGTTTACCCGCGCGCGGCAGCCGGCTTCGGCCTCGGTGATGCTGCAGCTCTACCCCGGCCGCCAGATGGAGCGCGACCAGGTCGCGGCGATCGTGCACCTTGTCGCCAGCAGCATCCCCGACCTCGCCACCGAGCGCGTCACCGTCATCGACCAGACCGGCCGGCTGCTGACCAACAACGACCCCAACGACCCGAACGTGCTGGCGGCCCTGCAGTTCGAGCAGCGCCGGCGCCTGGAGGAGACCCTGGTCGCGCGCATCCAGCAGCTGCTGGAGCCCTTCGCTGGTCCGGGCCGGGTCAGCGCCCAGGTCAGCGTCGACATGGACTTCTCGGTGGTCGCGGAAGCCCGCGAGAGTTTCGTGCCCGACCCCGCCAAGCTGCGCTCCGAGCAGGTCGCCGAGAGCACCAGCAGCGCGCCGCCCAACGAGGGCGTGCCGGGGGCGACATCGAATACGCCGCCGGGCGCCGAGGCCACCGCCGCCACGGAAGGTCCGCAGAGCGCTTCGCGCAGCGCCACCCGCAATTTCGAGATGGACCGCACGGTCAGCCACAGCCGCAACGACACCGGCCGCGTGCAGCGGATCACCGCCGCGGTGCTGATCGACCACGTGCTGTCGGTGCCGGACCCGGCCGCCGCCGTCGCCGCACCTGACCCCGCAGCCGATCCCGCGGCAGACCCGGCCGCCGATCCGGCTGCCGCCGCCGCGGCGACCACCACTGCCCTGCCCGCCCTGCAGCCGCTCAGCGCGGAACAACTCGCCCAGGTCGAGCAGCTGGTCAAGCAGGCGATCGGCTTCAACGACGCGCGCGGCGATGCGGTCAGCGTGATGAACGCGCCCTTCCTGCGCGAGGCCCCGGCGCCCATGGACATGAGCGTGCCGCTGACCGAGCAACCCTGGTTCTGGCCGCTGCTGAAGTACGGCGGCGGCCTGCTGCTGGTGATCCTGCTGATCCTGTTCGTGGTGCGGCCGGTGATCCGCACCCTGCTCGGCCCCGCGCCGCGCCGCCGCGACGAGATCGCCGCCGACGAGGGCGACCTGCCCCTGCTGAGCGGCGACACCGAGGGCGGCGAGGACGAGGCCGGCGTGCGCATGCTGCCCGGCCAGGTCAACAACACCCGCGAGCAGCGCGAGGCCATGGTGGCCTCGGCGCGCACGCTGGACGAGAAGCTTCAGCTTGCCCGCAGCACGGTCGCGCAGGATCCGAAGATCGTGGCGCAGGTGGTGAAGAACTGGGTGGCCGCCGATGCCTGACAACAACGACAAGCTCAGCGGCACCCAGCGTGCCGCCGTCCTGCTGATGTCGCTCGGCGAGTCCGAAGCGGCGGAAGTGCTGCGCCAGCTCAGCGCCAAGGAAGTGCAGAAGCTCGGCGTGGCGATGGCGACCATCAGCAACGTCACCAAGGACCAGGTGATCGAGGTGGTCGACGAATTCGTCGAGGACCTGCAGACCCAGACCGCCTTCGGCCTCGGCGCCGACGACTACGTGCGCAACGTGCTGGTGCAGGCGCTGGGCGAGGACAAGGCCGGCAACCTGATCGAGCGCATCCTGCTCGGCCGCAACAGCAAGGGCCTTGAGACCCTGAAGTGGATGGACCCGCGCTCGATCGCCGACCTGATCCGCAACGAGCATCCGCAGATCATCGCCATCGTGCTGAGCTTCCTCGAAAGCGACCAGGCTGCCGACGTGGTCAAGCTGCTGCCGGCGCGCACCCGCGTCGACGCGCTGATGCGTATCGCCACGCTGGAGGGCATCCCGCCGAATGCGCTGTCCGAGCTCAACGACATCATGGAGAAGCGCTTCGCCGGCAACCAGGGCATGAACCAGAGCCAGGTCGGCGGCGTCAAGGTGGCGGCGGACATCATCAACTTCCTCGACACCAATACCGAGCAGCAGATCAGCAACGGCATCCGCGAGATCGACGCGGAACTGTGCAACCAGATCCAGGAGCTGATGTTCGTGTTCGACAACGTCGCCGACCTCGACGACCGCTCGATCCAGACGGTGCTGCGCGAAGTGCAGAGCGACAAGCTCGGCCTGGCGCTGCGCGGCGCCGACGCCAAGGTCAAGGACAAGATCCTCAAGAACATGTCGCAGCGCGCCGCGGCCATGCTGGTCGAAGACATGGAGGCGCGCGGCCCCGCCCGCCTGTCCGACGTCGAAGCCGCGCAGAAGGAAATCCTCACCATCGTCCGCAAGATGGCCGATGCCGGTGAGATCCAGCTCGGCTCGAAGACCGAGGAACTGCTGTGAGCGCGGCGCCGGTCGGTCCGATCCGCATGCTCGGCGACTCGCCCGAGCTCAAGCGCTGGGAAGTCCCCGCGCTGGACGCACCGGCCGCACCGAGCGCACCCGCGGAAGCCGAGGAGCCACTGCCGCAGCCTCCCTCGCTGGAAGAGATCGAAGCGATCCAGAACGCCGCCCATGCGGAGGGCTACGCCGCTGGCCATGCCGAAGGCCTGGCCCAGGCGCAGGCCGAGATGCGCCGCCTGCAGGCGCGGCTCGAAGGCATCCTCGATGCATTCTCACGCCCACTGTCCGAGTTGGAAGGCGAGGTTGAACTGGCGCTCGCCGAACTCGCCGCCCGGGTCGCCGGTGCGCTGGTGCGCCACGCCTACACCGTTGAGCCCGCGCTGGTCGCGAAGCTCACCCGCGAAGCCCTGGACAGCCTCGGCGAGAAGCCGCGCAGCGTTGAAGTGCGCCTGCACCCCGAAGACCTGGACGCCGTCGAGCCCCTGCTGCCGGCCTCAGGGGGCGTCCGCGTGATCGCCGACCCGGCGCTGGCGCGCGGCGACCTGCGCGTGCACGCCGAGGACGTGCGACTTGATGCCCGCCTGTCGACCCGTCTGGAGCAGATCCTGCCGCGCCTGCTGGCGGAGTCGAAGCGCACCGACAGCGACCCCGTGGAAGGCGCGTCGCCGTGAGCGCGCGCCCCGAAACCCTGGCCCGCAACGCCCGGCTCGCCGCGCGCCTGCGCCGGCACGCGCCACCGCCGCCCGGCAGCCGCGAATTCCTGCGCGAGGGCGTGCTGAAGCGCGTGGTCGGGCTCACCCTGGAAGCCGTGGGCTGCGAGGTGCCGCTGGGCGCCAACTGCCGCCTGCAGACCGCCGACGGCAGCTGGGTCGATGCCGAAGTGGTCGGTTTCTCCGGCGAGCGCACCTTCCTGATGCCCAGCACCGAAGTGCAGGGCCTGCTGCCGAACGCACGCGTGGTCCCCGTGCCCGGCGGTGCCGCCGGCGTGCGCGTCGGCGATGCCCTGCTCGGCCGCGTGATCGATGGCGAAGGCGTGCCGCTGGACGGCCGCGGCGAGCCGCGCTGCGAGGCCACGGTCAGCCTCACCGGCCCGGTCATCAATCCGCTGCAGCGCGAGCCCATCCACCAGTCGCTGGACGTCGGCGTGCGCGCAATCAACGCGCTGATCCCGATCGGCCGGGGCCAGCGCGTCGGCCTGTTCGCCGGCTCCGGCGTCGGCAAGTCGACCCTGCTGGGCATGATGACGCGCTACACCTCGGCCGACGTGGTCGTAGTAGGCCTGATCGGCGAGCGCGGTCGCGAGGTGCGCGACTTCGTCGAGAACACCCTGGGCCAGATGGGCCTGAACCGCGCGGTCGTGGTGGCGACACCGGCCGACCGCCCGCCGCTGGCGCGCCTGCACGGCGCCTGGCGCGCCACCGCCATCGCCGAATACTTCCGCGACCAGGGCCGCAACGTGCTGCTGCTGATGGATTCGCTGACCCGCTTCGCCCAGGCCCAGCGCGAGATCGGCCTGTCGGTGGGCGAGCCGCCGACCACCCGCGGCTATCCGCCCAGCGTGTTCGCGCGCCTGCCGCAGCTGGTCGAGCGCGCCGGCAACGGCGCCGCCGGCCGCGGCTCGATCACCGCCTTCTACACCGTGCTGACCGAGGGCGACGACGTGCACGAGCCGATCTCGGACGCCGCCCGCGCGATTCTCGACGGCCACATCGTGCTCTCGCGCGCGGTCGCCGAGGGCGGACGCTATCCGGCCATCGATGTCGAGGCCTCGGTCAGCCGCGTGGTCAGCGAGATCGCCGACGCCGACTGGCGCGCGCAGATCAGCCAGGTGCGCCAGCTGATGTCGGCCTACTCCAGCCACAAGGACCTGATCTCGATCGGCGCCTACCAGCGCGGCTCGGATCCGCGCGTCGACGACGCCCTGCGGCGCTGGCCGGCGCTGATGCGCTTCCTCAACCAGGATGTGGCCGACGCCGCAGACATCGCCAGCAGTCGCGCCGCACTCTCGCAACTGATCCACGAAGGTAGCTAGAGGACCTGCTCATGGACAGCAACCGCCTGCGCCCCATCCAGCAGATCGCCGCCGACCGCGAGACCGAGCGCGCCCGCGCGCTGGCCGAGCGCAGCAAGCACCTGGCGACGCACCAGCAGCGCCTCGACGAGCTCTCGAAGTACGCGCACGAGTACGCGCAGCCGCCGGCCGCGCTGACCAGCGCCGCGCAGCTGCTGAACCGCCGCGCCTTCCTCGACAAGCTCGATGACGCGCTCAAGCAGCAGCAGCAGGCGGTGCGCCGCGCCGAGGAGAACTGCGAGCTGGAGCGCACCCGGCTGCTGCTGGCCAGCCGCGAGAAGGCGGTGCTCGAAAAACTCTCGGCCGCGTACGTCAAGCGCGAGGCCCATGTCGACAACCAGCGCGCCCAGCGCGAACTCGACGACCACGCCGTGCGTCAGCACCTGCGCGGCAGCGGAGGTTCCGAATGAATGCCGCACCCATGGCCGCTCCGGCAGCGGCCAGCGCCCCGCGCGGATCCAGTGCACGCACCGAATCGACAGTCGGGGAGTCCGGTTTCGCTGCGCTCTTCGCCCAGCTCGAACCCTCGACTTCACAGGCCGAGCCGACCGCGCTGCCGACTGCTGCCGCGCAGCCGGTCGAGCAGGCGGAGACGCCGGCGCCCGAGGGTCCGGATCCAGCCCTGCTCGCCGCGCTGGGCCTTGCGCCGCTGCCGCCTGCACTGCCCGGCAGTGCTTCCGGCTTCGGCTTGGGCTTCGGCGGCATGGCCGTACAGGCGCAGGCGAGCTCGGCTGGCGCTGCGGGTGCAGGGCTGACGGCGGAGCCTTTGGCCCAGCTGCCGGGCCTTGGCGCCGTCGCTGCGCCCTACGAGCGCCTGGCCACGGCGCAGGTCGGTACAGAAGTTCCAGCAGACACCTTGTTGCGTCACCCTCGCGCAGGCGGGGATCCCGCGGCGATGCTCCCACCATCGACCTTCCCGGCAACCACGGGCGACGCTGGCCCGCGGCTTTCGCCCGCTGCCATCGCCGCACAGCTGGCGCGCGCTCCCGCGGTCACCGCCGTCGACGGCAATTTGGCCGCAGCAGCTACGGGCGGCGCTGCAGGTGCAGCGGAAGCATCGGCATCGACAGCGGCGCAGACACTTGCAGCAACGCTGGCAGCCAGCGCGGAAGCGCTCGCCGCCGCCGAGACCGCGACCGCCGCAGCACCGCGACCCGGCGCCAACTTCAGCGCCGCGGCCAACCCGCAGACGCCCGGCCTGACACCGCCTTCAGCAGGGGCCGCGACGGCCCTGCCTGCGGGCGAAGCCGGCATCGATCTGGCGGGACTGAGCCAGCTTCCGGACACAGGCGAGGACGCGCTGTCGACGCGCCCCACTTCGCGCAGCACGCCCATCGGCGTCCTGCAGGCCGCGCTGGGCATGGAGCGCGCCGAACTCGCCGCGAGCCTGCGCGAGTCGCTGGCGCCGACGCTGCCGGTCCTGCCCAGCGCACGGCTTGAGCCCGGCTCGCCGCAGTTCAGCGCCAGCTTGAGCCAGCAGGTGGTGTGGATGGCCTCGCAGCAGGTCGGCCGCGCCGAGCTGAAGCTGTCGCCCGACGATCTCGGCCCGCTGGAGATCAGCCTCGAAATGAACGGCGACGAGATCCGCGCCGAGTTCGCCAGCCGCAGCGCCGACGTGCGCAGCCTGCTCGAAACCCAGGTGCCGCGCCTGCGCGAACTGCTCGCCGAACAGGGCTTCAACCTCGCCGACGCCCAGGTCGGACAGGAGCGCGCCGCCTACCAGGACGCGCCGCAGCAGCGCGAGGGCTTCACCCGGCGCGATGCAGCCAAGGGCGGATCGGACGAGGGCGTTGCAGCCGAAGCTCCCGCCGCGGTGGCCATCCGCCACCACAACGGCCTGATCGACGATTTCGCCTGAGAGCCGGGAATCGGGAATCGGGAATCGGGAATCGGGATCCGGGATCCGGGATTCGGGATCGGGATCGGGATCGGGATCGGGATCGGGATCGGGATCGGGATCGGGATCGGCTGAAGCATAGGGTGGGCCCTGGCCCACCAGGAGCCCCGCACCCGCCCCGGTCCAGCTCTCCTCCATCCCGCACATGCACCCGCGCGCAGCGGCCTGCCGCCTCGCTCAACGCTTCGCGTCACTCGCGGTTTGCGGTGGATGCGCTTTGCTTATCCACCCTACGCGTACCGCGGTGGTCGACTTCGTTGGAGGCATCGCGTCATTCGAACTCGTAGGGCGGATAAGCGCAGCGCATCCGCCAGCTGTCACGCGCCTTGCTCGGCAGCCCGCGCTCAGGCAGCGCTGCCACCGCGAATCTGACTCTGCTGATAGCGCTCCAGGCCGATCATGCGGATCAGCCGCAGCTGCTGCTCCAGCCAGCGCGTGTGGTCTTCCTCGGTGTCCTTCATCTGCGCGACCAGGATGTCGCGGGTCACGTAGTCGCCGTGCTGCTCGCACAGGGCCACACCCCGGGCCAGATGTCCGCGCACCGTGTACTCCAGCTGCAGGTCGCGCTCCAGCATTTCCTCGACCGTGCGCCCCGGCTCGAAGTCATCGGGTCGCATGTCGGGGTCGCCTTCCAGGAACAGGATCCGCCGCAGCAGCGCATCGGCGTGCTGCCCTTCCTCTTCCGCCTCGTGGTTGATGCGCTGGTACAGCGCTTCAAGGCCGAGATCGTCGTAGCGCCGCGAATGGATCAGGTACTGGTCGCGCGCGGCCAGCTCGCCGCGCAGCAGGAACTTCAGGTATTCGACGACTTCAGGATGGCCCTTCATCGGACGGTCTCCTCGCACACGTTGCCGGGGAGTATGCCCAAGCCGGCGTGGAGGCGATCGGATGAGAAGCGTTCTGAAGCCGGGAATCGGTCCACGGGAATCGGGAATCGTGCAGAGCCCGCGGAACCTGCCGCGTCGCTGCGCCCCGCGCTTTCCGTCTGCGCAACATCGAACAGCGCTCGCGAGTCAGGCCATTTCGATTCCCGATTCCCGATTCCCAGCCCCTCACCCCCTCATCGCACTCCGCACCTGCGCTTCCACCGCGGCGATCGCGCTCATGTTGACGACGCGTCGCACGGTCGCCGAGGGCGTGAGCACGTGGGCGCTGTGCGAGACGCCCATCAGGATCGGCCCGAGGCCGACGCCGTCGGTCATGCTGCGCACCAGGTTGTAGGCGGTGTTGGCGGCGTCGAGGTTCGGGAAGACCAGCACATTGGCGCGGCCCTTCAGGCGCGAATCCGGGAACAGGTGGTTGCGCACCTCTTCGCTGAGGGCCGCGTCGACGTGCATCTCGCCTTCGACCTCGAGCTTGGGCGCGCGCACGCGGATGCGCTTCAGCGCCTCGCGCAGCTTGACCGCCGACGGCGAGTCATGGGTGCCGAAGTTGCTGTGGCTGACCAGCGCGACTTTCGGTTCAACGCCGAACATCTTGACCCGGTAGGCCGCCTGCAGCGCCGCTTCGGCGATCTGGTCGGCGGTCGGGTCGACCTGCATGTGGGTGTCGGTGAAGAAGAACACGCCCTTGTCGTTCAGCACCGCCGACATCGCGGCGACCTTGTCCTCGCCCTGGTCGGTGCCGAGCACGTCGATCACGTGCTTGGCCTTCTTCTGGTAGCGACCGACCAGGCCGCAGAGCAGGGCGTCGGCCTCGCCGCGGCGGACCATCAGCGCGGCGATCACGGTGGCGCGCGAGCGCACGATGGCCTTGGCCGCCGCCGGCGTCACGCCGCGGCGCTGCATGATCTGGTGGTAGAGCTGCCAGTACTCGTTGAAGCGCGGGTCGTCGTCGATGTTGGTGACGTCGACATCCACGCCCGGGCGGATGCGCAGGCCCAGGCGCTGGATGCGCGCCTCGATCACCGCCGGGCGGCCGATCAGGATCGGCCGGGCGATGCGCTCGTCGACCACGGTCTGAACCGCACGCAGCACCACCTCTTCCTCGCCTTCGGCATAGGCCACGCGCTGCAGGTTGGCGCGCGCGCGCTCGACCAGCGGCTTCATCAGCAGGCCGGTGCGGAACACGAAGGTGTTGAGCTTCTCGCGATAGGCGTCGAGGTCGATCGTGCGCGTGGCCACGCCCGAGTCCATCGCGGCCTGCGCCACCGCTGGCGCCAGCGATGCCAGCAGGCGCGGATCAAACGGACGCGGAATCAGGTACTCGGGCCCGAAGCTCGGCGTCTCACCGGCATAGGCCGCGCCAAGGTCGCTGGCCTCTTTGCGCGCCAGCTCGGCGATGGCCTTGACGCAGGCCAGCTTCATGGCTTCGTTGATGGTGGTGGCGCCGACATCGAGCGCGCCGCGGAAGATGTAGGGGAAGCACAGCGCGTTGTTGACCTGGTTCGGGTAGTCCGAACGACCGGTGGCGATGATGCAGTCCGGACGCGTGCTGCGCGCCAGCGCGGGGTCGATCTCCGGCGTCGGATTGGCCAGCGCCAGAACGACCGGGCGCTCGGCCATGGTGGCCAGCATCTCGGGCTTCAGGATGTTGCCGGCCGACAGGCCGAGGAACACGTCGGCGCCGACCAGGATGTCGGCCAGGCTCCGCGCTCCGGTGTCGCGCGCATAGCGGCGCTTGTCGGGGTCGAGGTCGGTGCGTCCGGTATGGATCACGCCGTCACGGTCGACCGCGAGGATGTTCTCGGGCTTCAGGCCCAGCGCCACCAGCATGTCGAGGCAGGCGATGCCGGCGGCACCCGCGCCCGAGGTGGCGAGCTTGACGTCCTCGATCTTCTTGCCGACCACGTGCAGGGCGTTCAGTACGGCCGCACCCACGATGATCGCGGTGCCGTGCTGGTCGTCGTGGAACACCGGGATCTTCATGCGCTCGCGCAGCTTGCGCTCGACGATGAAGCACTCCGGCGCCTTGATGTCTTCAAGGTTCACGCCACCGAAGGTGGGCTCCAGCGCGGCGATGATGTCGACCAGCTTGTCGGGGTCGTTCTCGCTGACCTCGATGTCGAACACGTCGATGCCGGCGAACTTCTGGAACAGCACGCCCTTGCCTTCCATCACCGGCTTGGCCGCCAGCGGGCCGATGTTGCCGAGCCCGAGCACGGCGGTGCCGTTGGTGATGACGGCGACCAGATTGGCGCGGGCGGTGACGGTGGAGGCCTCGGCGGGATCCGCCACGATCGCCTCGCAGGCCGCGGCCACGCCCGGCGAATAGGCCAAGGCCAGATCGCGCTGGTTCACCAGGGCCTTGGTCGGCGTGACCTTGATCTTCCCCGGCGGGTGCTGGCGGTGATAGTCGAGGGCGGCTTGCTTGAAGGCGTCGTTGTCGGACATGTCGGGCGCAGGGCTCTGGTGACAGCGGGGCCGTCCATGGTAGCGCCCCGCGACGACGCTGGCCGCCCATGCCATGGCATATGTCGAGCGCACCCACGCGCTGGCCCGCCCTGAGCTCAAACCTCGCAGCACCCTTTCGGACCCATAGGGTGGGCCCTGGCCCACCATGAGCTCGAACCTCGCCCCACCCCTTCAAACCCATAGGGTGGGCCC